>Ga0070732_10000309_pt1 | contig 33739 bp, 31 predicted proteins | sample Coa_R1_5_FD_66449 | JGI IMG/M metagenome (GOLD analysis project Ga0070732, IMG submission 66449) | Surface soil microbial communities from Centralia Pennsylvania, which are recovering from an underground coalmine fire - Coalmine... | ecosystem: Environmental > Terrestrial > Soil > Unclassified ... | reverse complement strand
TCGCGTGCGCGAGCACGGTGGCCGTGGTCGTGCCGTCCCCGGCGGCATCGTTGGTCCGGCTCGCCACCTCTTTGACGAGCTGCGCGCCCATGTTCTCGTAGGGATCTTCGAGCTCGATTTCCTTGGCGACCGTTACGCCGTCCTTGGTGACCGTCGGCGAGCCCCACTTTTTCTCCAGGACGACGTTGCGGCCCTTGGGGCCGAGCGTCACACGGACGGCGCTGGCGACCTTTTCGACGCCGCGCTCCAGGGCCTTTCGGGCATCCTCATGGTACAGCAACAGTTTGGCGGGCATGCGACAACCTCCTCAATCACCAGCTCCTCGGCCCTCGTTTCACCGCGGGCGGCCGTTTAACCGACCGACCCCTCCATTTCCATCTGGATTCCGACCCAGACACGCTCGTCGGCCAGCCGCGGAGGCGCCGATGAGGCGCCCGCCGTGCGGCGAACAGCGGCGCTTACGCTCTAGAGACTCTGGCGCAACAAGTAGTCGCGGCCGCGCTCCGTGATCGCCGCTTCCCCCAATCGGCTCCGAACCCGCCTCCACGTCGCCAACCCGTAATCGGCACAGTAGAGAAGATGGCGTTCCACGACCTCCTGCTCGAGACCAAGCCGCTCGCCGAGCACCGCGCTGTTCGCGCCGTTCGACTGATCCCGTAACCACGCCAATACCCGGTTCCGTTCGTTGTCGAGGGCCATGGCCGTCCTCCTCACGCTCCTGACTTATGGTTGAACATCGGCTCCAACAGCCGGGTGAATTCCATCGGGAAAATGAACTTGGACGCGGGACTGGCTCCGAGCGACCGGAGGGTCTCCAGGTATTGCAGGCTCATCGTATTAGTATCCACCGTATGCGCCACGGCGAAGATCTTGTCAAGGGCCAGCGAGAACCCCTCAGCGCGAAGGATCGCCGACTGTCGGTCGCCCTCCGCCCGCAAAATCGCCGCCTGCTTCTCCCCCTCGGCAATCGTGATCGCCGCCTGCTTGGTCCCGTCGGCTTCGGTCACCAGCGCTCGGCGAGTCCGCTCAGCCGACATTTGGCGGGTCATCGCATCCTGCACGTCCTTGGGCGGAGTAACCTCGCGGATTTCGACCGTCGTGACCTTGACGCCCCACCGTTCGGTCACCTCGTCCAGCTTCGCCCGCATCTCCTGGTTGATCTGGTCCCGCTTGGCGAGTACGTCGTCGAGGCTGAGGTTGCCGATGACGGCCCGGAGGCCCGTCGTGGCGATCCCTTGGGCCGCCCCCGCAAAGTTGCCGACCTGGATGACCGTCAGCGCTGCGTCGAAGACCTTCCAGTAGATCAGAAAGTCGATGGAGATGGGAGCGTTATCGCGCGTGATGCAAGTTTGCGCGGGGATCTCGAGGAAGGCCTCCCGCAAATCGACGAGGACCGCCCGGTCGGTTATCGGGAATAGAAACACCACCCCGGGTCCCTTTTGACCGAGACTGCGTCCCAGACGGAACACAACATACCGCTGGTACTCTCGGGCGATTTTGATCGAGGCGCGCAATATGAGGAGGACGATCACGACGACCGCTACGACGGCGCCGAGCCCCGTGGTTATCATTCTGAGACCCCCTTGTGCCGGCGCTCCGGCCAGATCGCGCCGCGCTTCATACGGGATAGCCTGTGTTGAGGAGGGCAGGGAACGATCGCGCGCCTGGCTTTGGCGCTGCGACCCGGCGAGCCATCACCGGAGCAAGCGTACCACCGCGATGCTGCCGGGGCTGAGCAAAACTGCTCACGTTGCTCGAATGCAAGATGACCGGTAGGACACCACCCGATGTGAACGCCCGTTAATCGACGCGCCGGGACTCGCGGTGTGGGCCGCGGGGGACACGTGGGACGCCGGTATCGAGGAAGGTACAGGGTGAGGTCTGACATCACCGCTCGCTGAGCGTGTTCGCGGTCCACTGATCGGCTGAGCAGAACGATTAGGCCCACCAACAGCGGAAGTCCGATCCGGAGACAAAATCAAACTGCCGAATCGGCCTGAATCACAGAGGACGTCAACGAGGGGCCGCCGCAGCGCTCGGCGATTACTCCCCCCAATCACCGTGGACTTGCGGCGCTTGGCCAGCGGACCACGTTGGCCGCCGTCGTGTGTGCTGTCGGAGTGGCAAGCGCCGCTTCAAAATATTTGGATGGCACACGGGATGCCGGAGCCGGCGCGAGCGTGATCTTGCTGTATGAAATTTCCACCGTTGCTCCGAACGAGGCGATGTTGACGTACTGATAGGTCAACAACCAGGCACTATTGACTGATGTATAGTTCTGCGCCACATCGATGGCCCCCGCAGCGTACCGCATCGTTGCGTCGATCACCAACCCCCGATCATAGTCAATCCACCCGATCATCGCCTTCGGATCATCCGTGGATTTCCGGGTCTCCCCCTGTACTAAATAATACTGGCGCTCGTTGACGACTTTCTCCCCGAGCACCTGGAAGTCGAAGCGTGCAAGAAGGGTCGCAAACGGCTCATTCCCTTCGAATAGCCTGCTGATGACGGTTCGGTTGATGGCGAGGCACAGTAGGCCCGGCGTAAGGTGGTTGACGGTCGCGGAGCGATGGCCCGCTTGAAATTTCATCGTGCCTTGAAACACGCAGTCGGGCGAAGCGGAGAGCGGTCGCCTGACCCGCATGCTCGCGACAAAATCCATTGAGGCGATCTGGGGAGCATCTTGATTCGCGCTGACGATCCGGTTGATGATCGCTTTCGGAGTGGCGAAGGTCTGGACATGGGAGGCGATCTCCTCAGGAGTGGGCAGCCCCCCGCCATCCACTGTCGAAACGTCGTTAGCAACTCGCTGAGCATGCGCGTTCGGAGGCCCGCCTAGGGTCAGGGCCAGGGCCATGCTTGCGAGGACGAGCAGTATCGCGTTGCGCGCGCGCACCCTTGTTCGGATCACGGATCCTACCACCTTTTATGACAACGGCCACCCGCCCACCTGGCGAACAAAGTAACTTAGTGAGGTTCCCGGGGGGGTTGGCCGTGCCCGCACCACTTCGGCGCCGGGCGCATGTCTAACCCCCCCCTCGGACACCGCTACACCGATGTCGGCCACCTATCATGGCCTACTTCGGCATCTTGGAGATCTTCGACCCCTCGAGGGTCAGATTGTACATCAGGCCCTCCTGGCCCACCACAAACCCCACGATCGGCTGATTGAATTTCGTGGAGTCGATGGAGGCTTGGGCCCCCAGGTTCACGAGCACAACCGATCCGTCCACGCCCGCCTGCCAGCCGTTCTTGGCGCGGAAGTCCGTGAGCGCCTTCTGCTGCAGGAACACCAGGATGATGTCCTTCTTCTGGGCGCCGAGCTGAAACCCGACCGAGCCGGCCTTGATGTTATAGTACGAAGCGGTCTTGCTGTGGATGCGCAGCGCGCCCTCGCCGTATTCCGCCCCAACCCCGAACCCGGCCTGATAGACATCTGCCAGTACCAGGACACCTTTGGCGTCCTGCAGGAACTCTTTCGATCCTCGCACCTGGTGCGTGAACCGGGCCAGCGCGGTATTCACGCTCGCGTCAATCTGCTGCGCGGTCTTGGCCTGGGACACACCCGGGAGCATCAAGCCGCCCAGCAGAGCAAAACAGACTGCCCACACAACACTGCGGTTGAATTTGCGTAGTCGCACTGTACTTGCCTCCTCTCAGTATTTTGCTCCCCCCCGGCGCGAGAGATGCTATGCGCCGAGCCCCGCTGCGTATCAGCGCCAAGCTCTGGCGGGACCCCGCCCGGTGAATAGCCGCATCAGCCAGAGCACAGCCACGGCTCCCACAAAAGCGACAACGATGGACCCGATGTTCACTCCCGTGGCGCCAGTGTGCCCGAAGGCGTTGAAGATCCATCCCCCTACGAGAGCGCCGACCACACCGATCACCAGATCTCCGAGGAGGCCTGCGGGCCCCTCACCCGGAATCACCATCCTCGCCAGCCAACCTGCGATAATCCCGACGATAATCCATGCCAGAATGCTCATCTTCCGATCTCCCTTCTTCTGAACGGACGGATAAGGAACCGGTGTCTTCCTAAACTCCGCGCGGACAATCGTGTCGTGTCCCGCAGACCGGGGCCCGTGTGCGTGCGCCATCGCCAGGCGTTCAGCGCCTGGATATCCTGGTCGGTAAGGTCAGGCCACCACTCGCCGATGTTGGGCGCGACTCGCGCCCCGTGCCCCCTGGCTACATCCGGTACCTCCATGGCGGCACTTCCTCATCAGCGGCTACCCGCATGCTGCCGGTTCTAAGGACCGTTCTCCCGAGGACCCCAGAGTACGGATGGCGGCGCCGTGACACAGTCCATCGGTCTACTGGCCGCGCTGTTGCTGCACAATCCGTCCCGCTTCCCGATACGTCAACCACTGGCTAGTCTGCTGGTGCACCAGGTACCGGAGGTATCCGGCCTGGGACATGTAGTTCGTCGACGAGCTAAACGCAGTGAGGTTGGAGACGCTCGGGTACTGTTGCGCCGACGCGATACCTGACAAAGCTGCCGAGAACATCACAACACCAAGAACGATGACCGCGAGCTTTCGCATGATCTTTCCCTCCTCTCTTTGAGGTTTGACACGCAAACAGAACAGGGCAGTTCACCTGAGGATCACGAGACTCAACTGAAATGCTAACAGGACGCGGGGTTCCGGTCTGTTCAAAATTGCTCGCAGTTGACTTGCCCGTCACCGCGACCGCAAATCGCCGGTCCGTCTTTTCGGCTTCGCTGGTTCGCGTGAGCAAATTTGCACCGGCGAGAAAATCCCTACTTTGGTCTTAGGCAGTTGGGCCGTGAACCATTTGTGTCATCACACGTAGCCCCTCTGCCCGTAACGTATAGGCAATGCCCCCTGCTCGGAGGTTAAGAACAGTCTGGTAGGATCAAGAGGGACAGGCCGGTGCCGGCTTTATCTTGGGTTTGGTGATGCTTCTCGAAGGCGGCGATGTCCGCCGCTTTCCGGACGCCGCGGACCTCGCCGGCTGCGCGGGGAAATCCCCCTCCCAGCGCCGATCAGACCGGTGCGCAGGCAACGAAGGTTAGTCCTTTTCCCCTTTTAGTGACCAATGATGAGCTGCTGGAGGGTCACGATCGCTAGCCCAAGCGTCAGCCCCACGGTGCCCCATCCCACGACGTTGGACATCACTCCGTTGGTGTGGCCCCGCAGGATCCGGGGGTCGTTGCACAGCTGGAGCAGCACGAAAAAGAGGGGCGCGAGGAGAAAGCCGTTGATCACCTGCGACCAGAACATCAGCGCCACCGGGGGGATGCGGAAGAGCGCGATCGCGCCCCCAACGACCATCGCCCCCGCGATCAGGGAGTAGAATCCCCGGGCCTGCCACACCTTCTTGTCGAGCCCCTCAGACCACGCAAAGAGCTCGGCCATCCCGTACGCCGTGGCGGCGGCCATAACCGGGACAGAGAGAAGGCCGCTCACGAGGATGCCAAGGCCGAAGAGCAGCCGCGCCCCCTTCCCGGCCAGCGGACGTAGCGAGGCGGCTGCGTCGTTTATGGTCTGCGCAGTGCCCCCTTTGCCGAACAGCACTACCGCCGCGACAAGGATGATGAAGTAGAACACGACGTTCGCGTAGAGCATCCCGGCGGCCACGTCGATGTTCTCGCCGGGGAGATCCTCCACTTTGCGGCCGGACTCTACTTCCTCGGTGCATTGCCAGAAGAACATGTAGGGCGTGAGGGTGGCGCCCAACAATCCGAGCGCCGCCGCCATGAACGTGGGGGAGAACCGGATCGACGGAATGAACGTCGCGCGAAGGACTGCGTCCCAGTGAGGGTGGACGATGAACCCGGTGATGATGTACAGGATGAACAGCGGGGTGAGCAGGAGCAAGAACCGGCTGATCGTCTGATAGCTCGTGTAGATGAGCGAGAGGCCCAGGAACATCGCCAATGGGACGATCCACCACTCCCAGGTGATTCCGGTGAGGAGCTGCAGCGCGGCGCCCGTCCCCGACAGGTCGGCGCCGATCGTGATGGTCGTCGAGAAGACGACCGGCCCGAGCACGGCGGCGGCGATCCCCGGGCCGTACCGGATCCGGAGCGTGCGGCCGATTCCATGCTTGCTGACGACGCCCAGACGCGTTGACATCTCCTCCAGGTAGTACAGCATCGGTGTCGACAGCAGCATCAGCCACAGAAGCCCGAATCCCGTGGTCGCCCCCACCTGAATATAGGTCACGACGCCGGATGGGTCGTTGTCCGCGGCCCCCGAGACGATCCCGGGGCCCATCATTTGGAAGAACTGCCGCCAGCTGCGCCGGTGATGGTGTGTGTGATGACGCGGGTACGTCACTGCGGTCGGGCTGACCATCGCCGATCCTCCCTTCCGAGCCGCTCACGTGGCGGCTGCCCGGGTACAGACAACAAGGGTAAGGACCACGAAAGGGTGAGGAAATGGTGGTCAAGTCCGCTCGAAAAGCAGGTGCGCACCCATCTGTGTTTGCCAAATTCGCAGCGTCAAACGAAACATCACGATTCTTCGGGCGTTGCGCAAAACCGCTCACGTTGCTGACGTGCGGAACGACCAGGCAGAATGGCGCCCGATGTGGACGCCGCTACTCGACGGGCCGGGACCCCGGGGTCTTGTCGTAGAGGATGACGTTCAGAAGGGTGCTGTGAATATTCAGTCCGCCATTGTATTCGATGAAGCCCAGCCGCCTAAACTTGTTCATGAAGTAGCTGACCCTCGACCGTGTCGTACCCACGATCTCCGCGAGCGTCTCCTGGCTGATCTTCGGCACGACGATTTCGGGTGTGCCCTCCTTGCCAAACCGCGCCAGCAGCAAGAGCGTCCTGGCCAGCCGCTTCTCGCTGGAATTGAACAGTTGGTCGACAAGGTCCTCTTCAACCCGGATGTTACGGCTAAGCAGGTAGGCCATGAAGTCCTCGGAGAACTTGCCGCGTTGGTGCAGCAGTTCGTTCATCGTTTTCTTTTCGATGCGAAGGCTCGAGCCATCGGTTATGGCGATGGCCCTCGCCATCCGCAGGGGCTGCCCGGCGATACAGCCTTCCCCAAGAAAATCCCCGGTGCCTACAATGGCCACCACCGCTTCCTTGCCCTGTTGGGAGGTGACCGTCAGCTTGATCTTGCCCTCCCGAATGTAGAAGACGGCGTCTGCGGGATCACCCTGCGCGAAGATGATGTGATTCTTGCGGTACTCGAGGATACGCTTGCCCTTGTCGAGTTCCTCGAGCACGCGTCGCTGAGGGAAATGCTCCAACTTTCTCTTTGTCACCGATGCCCTCCGCCCGGCCGATGGAGACAAACCCGCTAACCTCGGATTTCCGAGGCCAACTCCCCATTTTCTATTATAGAGTGACGCGGACGCGGAATCAACCTCGACGCAGGCGAATCGCCATTCGAACCGTCATGCCCCGTCCCGTAGGTCCCGAGCGCTGAAGTTCCGTCTCGTCCATCAGCTCGTTGATCACCTGCAGCCCATACCCGTTTCCGGCGCGTCGGTCGGGCGGATCGGGAAATTGCAGCCCGGGCGGAAGTCCAGGCCCCTCATCACGGACGGTCACTGCGAATCGGTGCGGTTCACACGCGATCACCAGTTCGATCGGGCCGGGAGCGCCGCCATAGCCATGGTCGTGAGCATTTGCCAGCGCCTCACCCACCGCTAACTCGACCCGTCCCGCATCCCGCTTCCCCGCACCCACCGCTCGCGCCGCCGCTGCAACCTGCTTCCGTACAATGCGCAGCAAGACCGGGGCCGCCTCAAAGTGGAGGCTCACGACGTGTGCCATCCCGGGGCCGTTCCCTCCCGCCCCAGGATTGCAAGGGCTTCTCCTACGGTATCCACGACCGGCATGCGCTCGTGCAGTTTGATGATGATGAGAATCCTGTGGATGAGCGGGACCGACCCGACCAGTACGAGACGCTGGCCAAGTTGTTCCGCCCTCTCATGACAGTCTTCCAGCACATGAACGCCCTTCATGTCCAGGTACCGGAGTTCGCTGCAATCTACAATGACAGGGCGTCCTCGACCGATGAGGCGCATGAGCACCGTTCGCAAGGACGGGGCGGATGAGAGATCAAGCTCGCCAAGCACATGAAGGATCGAACCTGATGGTATGTCCTCGCACCATGTCTGAAGAATTCCGTGAAAGGATCGCGCCGTCGCACACACCCCCCTCCGCCGCCTCTGACGTACGGGCATGCCCATGCCGCGAAGAGTAGTGTGGCAGGGTCAAGGGGGACTGTCTGTTCAATATTGCTCAGACCGGCCGGCGCACCGGAAGGACGAACCAGCAGCGGTTTCACGGATCTTCCAGACCCACAGCGTTCACGGTGCCAAAAGTAATATAGCTGCAGCAATACCGTACATCATTGACCTCTCCCTAGCCGCGATCGCGCCGAGCTACGATATTTGCCGCCGGGGGCCCTCGACCGGGATTTGGATCATCACCTCTGCGCCGATGAGCAATACCAGCGCGGCGAGATAGACCCAGATCATGAAGACGACCACGCCCACCAGTGGGCCATAAACCGCCGGATACCTGGCGAGCGCGCGTAGGTACCAGAAGAACGCAGGCCTGACACCCTCAAACAGCAGGAGACCTGTCAGGCTGCCGATCAAGAGGGTACGCGGGGGCAGACGAACGTTGGGCAGGATCCGGTAGATGATGAAGAAGGTGAGGCCTGAGAAGATCCACGAGCCGACCGATGCAGCCGTCACGAGAACATGGAGGCTGCGGAAGAAATCTGCCGCGGCAAGCAGCGGTGCCAGCATGCCGAGAGCCGCGACGGCGGCGTTGAAGAGCAGGGAGACGCTCATGAAACAGCCCGCCAGCAAGACCAACGCCAGTTCGACAAGTTTGCGGTGCCAGAAAGGCCGGCCCCGGCGTGCATGCAGGACGCGGTTCAGACTATGTTCTATGGCGCTCGCGAGAGCAATCGCGCTCCAGACAAGGCCAAGCGTCGCCAGGACGCCGATTGTTCCCCGGACAGGAGCAATGGTCGCGAAGGCATGTTCTACCATACTGAGTGCCGCCGCAGGAACGTACGGGGTAAGAACCGACACCACGGCTTGCTCCGCGTGACCGCGCTCGACAAACCGGCTGAGCAAAACGATAACACCCGCGAACAGCGGGAACAGCGACATCACCCCGGCATAGGCAATGGAAGCTGCCAGCATAAAGACGTCGTCTCTCAGCAGACCCTGATGGAATTCTCGGACCACGCGCACAACGCGTTGCGCTGTCAGGCTGCCCAAACAATCGTATCCTCGTCGGGGATGGCCGGTGCCCCGTTTACGCTGAAGAGCGATTTAGTCCACAACTTAGTCCGAGCCTGTAATTGCGGTGCGGCGAGATGGGTGAACGGTAACACGTCAACAGGTTGGCCGGACCGGGTGCCAGCAGAGTTGTCCTCCGGCGAATACGGCAGAGGGGAAGCGGATGAATCCACGTCCACCTCCTGCACGATTTCTCGAACAATCACTCGCACCGCCGCGGCGACGGGGAGCGCCACCAGCCCTCCGAGGAGGCCCATGAGTCTCACTCCGACGAACAAGGCGATGATGGTGAGGAGTGGCGACAAGCCGAGCACGCGCGACATGAGCCGCGGTATGAGGATGTGCGATTCCAGATTCATGGCGACGACGAAGAAGACCACGACGGCGGCCAGCTGCCACGTGGGTTGTCCGAGGGCGACGAGAATCGCCACGGCGGCTCCCAACATCAGCCCCACCATGGGGATGAACTCTCCGAGTCCGGCGACGACCCCGATGAGAAACGGGTAGGGTATGCCGATCAGCAAGAGGGTCACGGAGACGGGCACGGCCACGGCCAGTGCGATCAGGAGCTGCCCCCGGAGCCACCCGCCGAAGTGCAGCCCGATCCGATGAAGCATCAGGCCCACGCGTGGACGCTCGTCTTGCGGGACGAGCGCGAGAAAGGCGCGTTTGATCGCCGCTCCTTCAAGCAGCATGTAGAAGGTGACCACGAGGACCATGATTGCCGCCGTGGCCCCGCCCGCCACTCGCAGCGCTACAAGCGCCGCTCCGGGCCCCATCCCGGTGACGTCGGAGGCCTGTGTGACGAGGTGATCAAGGCTGCGTGACAAATCCGGCAGCCATGGCCGCTGCACTCTCACCGCGACAAGCCAACGGTGGATCCCCGCGAGCAGCTGCGGACCCTGCTGGACAAACTTTTTCGCTTCCCCAGCGGCCGGGATGATGATCGACGTCAGGACGATTGCAACCGTGACGAAGACGGTGAGGTACACGACGACGATCGCCACCCCCCGGGAAGGCCGGAGCCGTCCCGGAATCCGCCAGCGTTGCACCCATCCCACGATCGGCGCGAGCCCTGCGCTGAGAATTGCCGAGACGAGGAGGAGCACAAGCACATCGGTGACCGCGCGGACAAACCAGATGAGTATCCCGAAAAGGACAATCACTCCCAGGATCGTCGCCGTTCGACCGATCAATTGCCGTTGCGTCACCGCGGCAACCTCTCCCTCCGCCACTGCCGCTATGAACCTCTCACGTCAATCGTCGCTTCTCGTGCTTTTCTTAGGCTTCATCTCACCTGCGTACCCAGCGTACCAGGACAAGGGTTTCCCGTCCGTTCAAAATTGCTCAACACCTTGCTCCTATTCGCCGGCCGCACCGGCAGAGAGGGGACGGCGCTGCGCCGTCCCCTCGTGTGAATGAGTCTGTGTTCCGAATCTTACCGATTCCGCCTGGGAGCTTGCCTCTTCCCAGCCTTACTCCGTCGCCGAATGTACCGTCAATTCGGCCGGGTGCGCTGTTGCGATGATGTCTTTTGCTCTCGAGACGTCTGCCGCCGTCCCGTGCACGAGCAGCAGAAACTTGTTCGACTTGAGCGCCGTTTCGTATTTCAAGATGCTGTCCTTCGGGATACCGATGCTGTACAGACCGGCCCCCAGAGCGCTCAATCCACCCACCACCGCCGCGCCCTCCAACGCCCCTACGATCCACGCTACCATGGGCCCCGCCACGAGGACTGGGCCAAGGCCCGGGATCGCGAAGAAGGCGGCGCCGAGAAATAGGCCCCAGATCCCTCCCCAGAACGCACCGAGTTTGCCCCAGTATCTCATCCGGTCGCCGGTTGTATAGTAACCAACCACGTGTTGGTCCGTATGGTAGTCTTTGCCGACGATGGATAACTTGCTCATATCAAAACCTGCCCTCTGAAGCTCCTTCACCGCCTGCTCGGCTTCCGTATGTGTGTCAAAGACAGCGGCTGTTGCACTGAGCTTGGTCATTACCTCGGTTGCCATGGCGATCATCTCCTCCTATTTATTGAAGTCGTCACCATCTCCACACCCACCACGTTGCGATGGCCAACGCAATCATCGCGAGACGAGCGGTCAGACTAGAGTTCATCTGAAGCGCCTCCTGCGCGGGGAGACTTAACCAGCTCACCCCATTAAGACGTCTTACATAACAATACTCGCGCTGAGCGGCACGGACTGTTCAATTTTGCTCGCTGAGGGGGGACCTGCGTTGCCTCGAGGGCAAGCCCGACGCGGCCGGGACGCTGTACGATCAGCCGCCCGCCGGCCCAGTTGTCAAAGGGCCTCCACGCCGGTCCGAGAATTTATTGTATTTCCAGCATGAGCAACAATCAGCCGCCACAATTGGCTCAATCGCCCGACGGGATGCCCGAATGGTCGATCCCGAAGACCGGCCGTCCACGAACCGCGCTCGGCCGATGGCTCCTCGGGGGCGGGAGCCTGGACCAGCCTCGCGATGAAGGACGCTCCCATCCCTGGTACCGGGTCATATGGCTGACCGGGGTCGACTACTTCTCATCGTTGGCCTATCAACCCGGCATCGCCCTGATCGCGGCCGGAACGCTCGCGCCCCCCGCCACTCTGATTCTCGTCGCCGTCACATTGGGGGGAGCCTTGCCCGTATATACGGAGGTGGCCCGCCGTTCCTACGCGGGCCAAGGATCGATCGCGATGCTGGAGCACCTGCTGTCAGGGTGGGCGGCCAAGATCTTCGTCCTGGTCCTCTTGGGGTTCGCCGCGACCGATTTTGTAATCACCATGACGCTCTCCGCGGCGGATGCGGCGAGACATGCCATGGAGAACCCCTACCTCGGACGTTACGTCGGCCATTCCCACATCCTGTTCACGATCGCGTTGTTGTTGCTCCTCGCCCTGATTTTTCTCATCGGCCTTCGAGAGGCCATCGAGGCGGCCACGGTCATCGCAATCCCCTATCTGCTGCTCAACCTCATCGTGCTCGTCGCCGGGAGCATCGACATCACCCGTCATCCGGAGGTGTTCACGAGGTGGCGGCTCAGCTTCGCCGGACAAGGAGACTGGACCGGGCTCTTCATCGCTTCGGCATTGATCTTCCCCAAACTGGCGCTCGGGCTGAGTGGATTCGAAACCGGCGTGTCGGTCATGCCCCTGATCTCGGGAGGGGAGCGCGGTCACGGCCAGGCCGTGCCGCTGGAGCGAATCCGCGCCACCCGAAAGATGCTCACCACGGCGGCGCTGATCATGGGCGCGTTCTTATTGCTCTCCAGCGTCGTGACCACGCTCCTCATCCCGGAGGACGCCTATCGTGCAGGCGGCCCCGCGAGTGGGCGGGCCATCGCCTATCTCGCCCACCGTCTTCTGGGTGACGGGGTCGGCACCGTATACGATCTCTCGACGATCGCGATCTTATGGTTCGCTGGGGCATCCGCGATGGCCGGACTGATCAATCTCGTTCCCCGATATCTGCCCCGATTCGGCATGGCTCCCCAGTGGGTGGTGTACCGCCGCCCGATGGTCCTGGTCCTGTTGGTGATCGATCTCGTCGTGACACTGGTGTTCCGCGCGGACGTGGAAGCCCAAGGGAGCGCCTACGCGACAGGGGTGCTCGCGCTTATCTTGTCGGCGGCCGTCGCGGTTGCCATCGCCCTGTCGCGGGAATCTCGGGCGAACGCCTCGCACGGCAGAGCCACGGCGGCGCTCAGCCTGTGCTTCTGGGGGATCAGCGCTCTGTTCACCTACACGCTCATCGCGAACATGATCGAGCGGCCCGCCGGAGTGGTCATCTCGATCATCTTCATCCTGGTCACACTTACCGTCAGTGCCATGAGTCGCGTCCAACGGGCCACAGAGTTGCGGGTGTCCGGGTTGACGTTCGCCGACCAATCCTCCGCAGCGCTCTGGCCCAGCCTGCTCGGGGAACAAGTCAATCTCGTCCCGCTGCACGCGACGACCTCGGCATTCCGCGCCCGCAAGGCCGCTGAGATTCGAGCACACTATCAGGTGACGGAGCCCCTGGCCTTCCTGCACGTCAATCTCCTGGATAATCGCAGCGAGTTCATTGCGCCTCTTCGGGTCCAAGTGACGCGAGAGGGAGAGAACTTCGTGATCGAAGTGGCAGGGGCGATCGCGATCGCCAATACCGTCGCCTACCTCAGCGAATTGATCGATCCGATCGGCATCTTCCTCGGTCTCACAGGGCGGAACCTCATGCACCAGTCGCTCCGGTATCTGCTGTTGGGAGAAGGCGAGATCGGCCTGATCGTCTATGCCATCCTGGTCCGCTACTGGGATTGGATTGAAAAGGGGCCCCGCCGGCCAATTCTCTATCTCATGGGTACCTGAATGATTTAGTGGGGGAATGGTGCGAGTGCGCACCAATTGAGCGCGGTCTTGCGTAAGCGCCCGCAGTTCCTGAGCGATCTCCGAGTCCGGCAGCAGGGGCCGATACTGGGCGTAGCAAAAATGACGGCGGCGGCGCTTTCGCGCCGCCGCGTCACGACAGCGGGGCCCTTCGTTTCTAGCGACGCTTACCGCGCGTGGACGCCCGAGACGACCCGGCTTTGTCCGCCCTTGCCATGGCCGCCGCCACGATCGCCACGATCACCCTTGTCCCGATCGCCGTTATCACAGCAGTATGCGATGGCGTTGTGCCCTGCCGTCGAGTCTCCGCCTTCGCATCCCGCAAACGCGGCGGGCGCAAACTGGCTGAGCAGCGCACCTACGACCAGAGCGGCGAACCACCAGCGGAACATCGACGACTCCTCCCCCCAACTTGCTCGGTCCAGCTTCGTAACGCGCACTGCGAGCCTATCACCCCCGGCCGGCCGCCACAATCCGTATTCATACGGATGTCCGATCTCGGCGCCGTCAAGAAAGGACGGAGGGGCGGAAACTTACCGCAAAGCGGACGGGTTCTTCACTCGATCCTGGCCGGCGGCGGGTTTACGAAGCCTCGCCCGCGGCCGCGGACGGCTCCGGTTCAAGGACGATAACCGGCCGGGTCGCCGCCACAAACCGTCCCGCAACCGTCCATATCAAGAGGACTCCACCGATCGCGAGGGTCGCCATGACCCACAACGCGGCCGGGGGCGAGGTCGAGTCGGCGAGCCGGCCAAACGTCAGCACGCCGAGAAACTGCGTACTGCGAAGGAGGCCTTGCCGGTTACCGCAGACCCGGCCGAGGAGACGGTGCGGGGTGATCTGCATCACAAGCGTGAGGTTGACGATCCGTGTGACCATGTTGCCGACCGCATAGATGAAGGCGCCGGCGACCAACCCGGCGTACGAGGGGATGGCCGCAAATAACGCGATGCCGGCGCCGCCGAGGACGTATGCCGCGACGGCGAGGTTCGGGGCCGCCCAGCGCCGCGTGAGCCCGGCAAGCGTGACCGCCGTCACGAGGCGGCCGGCGCCGAGCGCGCTGTTCACGAGTCCATAGGCCGCCGCGGACAGGTGCGCCGTGTTCACGACCATCGGCGCCTTGAGCGTATCGAAGGCGAGCGTCAGGTATCCGGGAATGATCAGCAACGCAAAGTATCGTTGGAACGGCGTGTGCCACATGTAGCGAAGACCCGCCGCGAGGTCGGCCGACATCGATGTGCGGCGCCGCGCGCCGAGGCCCACGCCCCAGGCGAGCGGCATCAGCAGCACGCACCCGGCGCTCACCAAGAACGAGGCCGCCTCGGCAAACATCACCGTCGAATACCCGAGTGCGAGGACCGCTGCCGCGCCGAGCACCCCGCCGGCCACCTCGGCGATCCGCTCGGTCGTCTGGAACAACGCGTTGGCCGTCGGGATTTCGTGGCGCGTTGCGATCGACGGCAGCAGCGCGTCGACGGCGGCGCGGAAGAACGCGGAGCCGATGCTGAGAAGGGCCAGCAGCGCGAAGGCGGCCGGCAGCGACCGCGGCAGCACAAACGGCAGCGCGGCAACCACAAGCGCGCGTCCGATGTCGGACACGACCACGACGAGCCGGCGGTCGACTCGATCCGCCACGACCCCCGCGACGAACCCAAACAGCGCCTGCCCCGCAAAGCCGGCCGCGAGCGACGCCCCGAGGAGCGCGGCGGACTTCGTCAGCGTGTAGACCCAGAGTGTTATCGCGATGAAGAACACTTCATCGCCAAGAAACGACACCAGTTCCCCGCCCCACAGCAGCGCGAACGCGGGCCGGCGCCGCAGGACCTGCCAGGAGGGGGCGGGGCGCCGCGGCGCCGCGTGATGCCGGACGTGCTCGACCACCCTCCGCTGCCTCCCGCCCCGGCGGCGTCCGGACTCCGCCGGTCAATGTTGGTTCCGGCATCTCTCGACGGGGCGAACGAACACACGCGTCACAGGGCCGGTCGCGCAGCGCCGTCGAAGCCCTACGTGTGGCCGCCCTGCTCGACGAGCACGTCCCCAGGACCGTCGAAGGGCTCATGCCGCGGCTCATGCGGGATGCCACGCCGGGCGTCCGCGTCGAAGCCTGGGTCTTCGAAGATGCCGCGCGGCGCCGCGCGGTTGAGCGCCAGCTCGCCGGGCAGGGCATCACCGCCGTGCTGCGCAGCCCTTACAAATCCTTGATGCACTTCTTCCTTGAAGAAATGGACATCCCCACGCTGCGGCGTCTCACGGTCCACTACCCCGTGTGCGAACATACGCACGAGAAGCGCTTCCTCCTCGAAGCCTATCCGCTGGCAGGGCTGCTGCCCGGGGTGGAACTCCGTTTTATCGCGCGACCCGGACCGTCCGAGTACCACGTGGACCTCGAACGCCGGACCGGGGCCCGCGAAACGCTGGGCGTGTTTGCGCCGCACCGCGTGCGCGAAGACCACCTCGGGGAGCGCGTTCTCGTCCCGACGGGCTGGCTCCGGATCACGGCGCCCGGCCGGACTGAGCCGCTGGTCGACGAACCGCTTGTGACCGAGTACGAGACGATCTATGAGCGGGTCATGGAGATCGTGCGGGCCCACGAGTGGGGCGCGACCGAGCCTTACTTCGGCCAACTCCTGGTGCGCGCGGACATTCCGGACGTGGACCGGCGGGTGCCCTACGGGGACGAGTGTATCAGCACCGCGGAAGCCCTCCACGAAGATCTGTATTTCTCGATCCTGGAATTCTTTAAGCAGCGGGCCGGGCGCGCGCTCACAGATAGGACGGTGCAGCCGGGGCAGATCGTTCCGGACGTCCGTCAGGCGGCGGAGACCGCGCGCGTGCGGGTCACGTTGGAGGCCGTGTCCGGCGAACCGGCGTCGCCCGCGTCTTCCGCGGACGGCTCAACGTCGGGCGCCATGCCCGCGAACGGAGCGTGTTCGGACACCGCGGCGGCGCCGCTCGAATTGGTGGACATCTGGCGGGAAACCGCGGCGCTTCCGGGCCGGCCGTTGCACGCACGGTCGCGCCAGGGGCGCGACGTCCCCGGTGTTTATCGCGCCGGCCGGCGGCCGGCGCTCGTGATCACGGCGGGCCAGCACGCCAATGAGACAACGGGCGTCGCCGGGGCCCTGCGCGCCGCCCGGTGTCTCGCCGCCGATCCGGACGCCGCCTTCGCCGTCGTTCCCCTGGAAAATCCCGACGGCTACGCGCTGCACCGGTGGCTGTGCAGGACCAACCCGCGGCACATGCATCACGCGGCGCGGTATACCGCGCTGGGCGACGACATCGGATCGCGGACCCGCGAGCCCCGGTACGAGAAGGCGGCGCGGCTCGAGGCGCAGCGCGCGAGCGGCGCACGATTCCACGTCAATCTGCACGGATATCCGGCGCACGAATGGACGCGGCCGCTCACCGGCTATCTCCCGCGGGGCTTTCAAACGTGGTCGATCCCGAAGGGCTTCTATCTCATCCTGCGGCACCACCACGACTGGGGACCGTGGGTGCAGCCCTTTCTGGAGCGGGTCACGGCACGTCTGTCACGGATACCCGGGCTGGGGGACCTGAACCGCACCCAACTTGCCGTGTACGAGGCGCACACCGGCGAGCGCCCCGAGCCGATCATGCACGATATCCCGTGCGAGATCACCGAGGACGACGCGGCGCCGTTTCCGCTCGCGCTGATTACCGAATTCCCCGACGAAACGATCTACGGAGACCTCTTTGTGCTGGGGCACACGGTACAAATGGAGGCGGCGCTCGCCGCCGAGGAGGCCTACACCGCGCTCGCCGGCCCGTAGTGTCAGGGCGGCGCGGCCCCGGATCGCGGCAGACGGGCGGACGCCGCTACGCGGCGCGCCGCCAGTCGCGCAGGCCTTGACGTTCCTGACCCAGCGCCGGCCCGCGCCGCGGCTCCGGCTCGAACCGCCGCCGCGCCGTCCGCCCTTCGCCCGCCGGATTGCGGCCATGCCCGTCATCCGGCCCGGTTGAAATACTGCACCGCGCGCTCGCGCTTCTGCGCAGCGGCGTGCGTTTTGAACGTGCCGAGATTTCGCCGTTTGCCGGTCTTGGGATTGGGCTTTCGCGAGTACAGGCGATACTCTCCCGACTTCGGTTTGCGGATCATCGCGTCTCTCCAGTTCGGGGATGTTTGCCGCCGCGCACGGTCGCGGAGCATCCGGCCGCGGCAGATCCGATTTCAGTTTGAGGATTTCCCGAAACGCGACTGCCTGAAACGGCGCAGCGCGCGACCTGGGCGGCGTGCTGCCTGAACAAATGCGGCCCTACAGGGAGCGCCCGCCAACGCGCCGAAAGGTGGCGCGCCATGCCGGCTCATGATGCGGCGCGCGATCCCGTTTATATCGCGCAGGTGCTGGAACCCCGGTACGCGTTTGCCTGCCGCGAAGAGTTCCCCTATCTACGCGACGTGTTGATCGCGCACGTGCTGATGCTGCGCCGGGGCCGGCTGCTCGACGCCGGCGCCGCCGCGGACACTCTCCGGGCACTGGCCGCCCTTTCGCCGGCCGCCCTTCCGCCGTACGATCCGCGGTGGGAGGACCTGTACTTCGCCATCCACCACCACGTCGACACGGCGACCGGAGGGCGCGGGGAGTTTCGGCTCGCGCTCAGCCGGAACGATGCCGGCGCCGCGATCGCCCGTCTCATGCTGCGGGATCAGACCCTGGACGTGCTCGCCGCGTCGGACGGCGTGCGGGAGGCGGTGATCGATCAGGCTGAGCGCCACCGCGGCACGCTGATCATGGCGCACACCCACCACCAACATGCCCAGCCCACGACGGCCGGGCACTATCTGTTGGCGGTGGCCGACACGCTGGCGCGCTGCGCCGACCGGAACCACGCGGCCCTGGACCGGCTCAACCGATCGCCGCTCGGCGCCGTGGCGCTGACAACCACGGGATTCGCGATCGACCGGCGCTACACGGCGGGCCTGCTCGGCTTCGCCGGCATCGTCGACAACAGCTACGATGCCGTGGCGGCGGGCGACCACGCGGTCGAACTCGCCGGATGCCACGCCGCGCTTGCGACGAGTCTCGGCCGTGTCGTCGACGACCTGCTGCTGTGGGCCGGATCGGAGATCGACGGACTGCGTCTCGCGGCGCCCTTTATTCAAATCAGCAGCCTCATGCCGCAGAAGCGCAACCCCGTCGCGCTCGAGCACGTCCGCAGCGCGCTAAGCCGCACGCTCGGCGGGTGTGCCGGCACCTGGATCTCGTCCCACAACGTGCCGTTCGGCGACGTGAACGATCCGGTCGAGGACCTGCTCCCGGCGGCCACGGCGCTGCACCGCGAGTTGTGCGGCACGCTGGACCTGCTGCGCGCCGTGCTCGCGGAGGCGGAAATCCGCCCGGAAGCATGGTCGAGCGCGCTGCGCGGCACGTTCGCGACGAGCACCGAACTCGCCGATACACTCGTCCGCGACGGCGGACTGCGGTTCGCGGACGCCCATGCGGCAGCGGCCCATCTCGTCGCGGCGCGCCGCGCCCAGGGGCGCGATTTTTCGGCGATCTCACCGGCCGAAGTCGAGGCGGCGACGGAAGCCGCCGCCGGCCGCCGGGTCCGGCTGTCCGCCGAGGCGATCGCCGCCGCGGTGGATCCGGCGGCGTTCGTGACGCGGCGGGAGGTCGACGGGGGGCCGGGCCCCCGCGCGATGCTGACGATGCTGCAGACGGCCCGCGCGTCGCTCGCGGCGAGCCGGTCGGAGACGCAGGCCGTGCGGGACCGAATCATCGCCGCCCGCGCGCAGCGCGAACAGGCCCTTTCGGACGCGCTGTCGGGAGCGGCGCGGGAAGGCCACGCCGCCCCACGCGCACGGAGGGCGTAATCCGGATACGGATGATCCATACCCAAGAGGGAGGATGCGACCGATGCACAGGAGCATGCTGAGGCCGGCGCTGGCGCTGATGATCGCCGCCGTGCTCGCCGGCGCCGCCGCCGCACAGAGTCAGCCGCGCGTGACGGTGACCTACTGGCAGTACTACTTCGAGAGCAAGGTCAAGTTGATGGACGCGCTGATCCCGCAATTCGAGCGGCAGAACCCCGGGATCCACGTCGTCGAGGAGACGTTCCCGTACGATTCCTACAACCAAAAGGTGGCGAGCGCCGTTCCCGCCGGCCAGGGCCCGGACGTGGTGAACCTCTTTTATGGTTGGCTGCCGCTCTACGTGGGCAGCGGCTATCTCCAGCCGCTGCCCGCGAGCGCGTTCCCCGAGGCGGCGATCGAGCGCGACTTCGTGCCGATGGTCAAAGCCGCCAAGTTCCAGGGCAAGTACTGGGCGCTCCCCACGGCGGTCCGCACCCTCGCGTTGTTCTACAACCGCGACATGTTCCGCCGCGCCGGGCTGAGCCGGGCCCCGGTGACGTGGGACGAGTTTACGGCCGATGCGCAGCGCCTGACGGAGCGCGACGCGCGCGGGCAGATCACCACGGAGGGGTTCGGAATCGCGCCGAACGGGCAGGATCACCAGTTGATTCGTGAAGTGTTGTTCCGGCAGTGGGGGGCAGCCCCGTACAGCGGCGACGGCCGCAAGGTCACTTACAATACCGCGCAGGGCGCCCAGGCCCTGCAATGGTACACCGACCTCGTCACCAAGAGCAAAGTCGGGGTGATCGATTTCTTCCCGGGCGGCAACGGGTACCGCGACGCGTTCGTGGCCGGCAAAGCCGGCATGATTGTCGACGGCTCGTTTGCGATCGGGTCCATCCGGTCCGCGGCGAAATTCGACTGGGGCGTGGCGATGCTTCCGCGCCGGACGGCCGGGGGCACGCCCGGCAACTTCGGCTCGTTCTGGGTCCACGGGCTGACCCGCCGCGCCACCGGCGACCGACAGGCGGCCGCGGTGGCGTTCCTCAAGTACATCACGTCGCCCGACGCGCAGCGGACGTGGCTCGAACAGGTTGGTGAGATCCCCGCCGCCAAGTCGCTGGCGTCGGATCCCAAACTGGCGCAGGATCCGGTCTACGGCCCCTTCATCTCCAGCCTGCCGTTTGCGCACGCGACCTTCTTCGTGGACGAGACCGCGCAGCGGACGGTGCTGGTCGACGCGATCAACGAGGTGGTGTTGAACCATAAGGATCCCAAGGCGGCGCTGGACGAGGCGGCCGCCAAGGAGCAAAAAGTCCTCGACGAATTCTGGGCGAAACAGGCCAAGCACCCGTAGCGGAGGAAACGGCGTCGCGGCGGGCGGCGCGGTGACCCACGCCGCCCGCCCGGGCAGTACGGGCGGCCGATGGCGCTGAAGCACGCGCGCCGCGCGGCGGCCGGAGGCGCCGGCGGGGCGCAGCGAACCCGTAGCGGAGGACTCACCCTGGGCGCACGTCGCGCGCTGTGGGCCTACGTCTTTCTCGCGGCTCCGATGGCGTTCTTCCTCCTGATCCGCCTGGCGCCGGCGGCCAGCGCGCTGGCGATCAGCCTGCACCGCTGGAACATCGTCGGGGCCGACCAGCCGTTTGTGGGGCTCGCGAACTTCCGGGAGATCGGCTCGGATCCCCTGTTCTGGAAGGCGATCCGCAACACCGTGCGGTACGCGGTCGTGGGCATCCCGGCGCAGATTGCCCTCGGCCTCGCGGCGGCGCTTCTGCTGCGCGCCGTCGTCCGCCTGCGCGGATTCTTCCGCGCGCTCTACTTCATTCCGTTCGTCACACCCGTCGTCGCCGCGGCCTGGGTGTGGCAGTGGATGTACTCACCGCAGTTCGGCCCGCTCGGACGCCTCCTCGGCACGGTCGGGCTCGAGATCCCGCCGTTGCTTCGCACGCCCGCCCTTGCTCTCTACGCGGTCACGGCGATGGTGGTGTGGCAGTATCTGGGATTCCAGGTCGTCATCTTCCTCGCGGGCCTGGAGGCGATTCCGCGGGCCTACTACGAGGCCGCGGCCGTCGACGGCGCCGGCGGATGGCGCCTCTTCCGCCACATCACGATCCCGCTGCTCAATCCGACGCTCGTGTTCTCGATCGTCTACGGCACCATCATCTACCTGCAGTTGTTCACGCAGGTGCTCAACATGACGTTCGGGGATCCCGGCGGGCCGCTCGGCAGCACTGAGACGGTGGTGCTGTACGTCTACACGCAGGGCTTCCAACGGTTCCACATGGGCCAGGCCGCGGCCGCGACCGTCGTGCTCTTCGGCGTCATCATGATCATCTCGCTCGGGCAGCTGACCGTCCTGTCGCGGCCCGTGGAATACTGATGGCCGTTCCCGCCGCCGGGCGGCCGGCGGGGACGGAGATGCCGCGCACGGGGCGCGTGGTACCGAGCCACGCGCGATGGCGACCCGGCCGCGGGTGGGCAGCCGTGGGCGCGTACGCCGCGCTTGCAGCCGGAGGCGTCCTCGTCGTGTTTCCGTTCGCGTGGATGCTGGCCACGGCGCTCAAGGGGCCGCGCGAGATTTTCGAACTGCACTTCTGGCCGCAGGCGCCGACGCTCGACAACGTCCGGCAGGTCCTGCTCCGCACGCAGTTTCCGCGCTGGTTCGCGAACAGCCTCGGCATCGCGCTCGTCACGACGGCGAGCGTGGCGTTCTTCGACTCGCTCGTGGGCTACACGTTTGCGAAACTGCGCTTCCCCGGACGGACCGCCGCCTTCGTCGTCATCCTGAGCACGCTCATGATCCCCACCGAGATGCTCGTCATCCCCTGGTACACGATGAGCGCGCGGCTCGGCTGGATCAACACCTACTGGGGGATCATGTTCCCCGGACTGGCCAGCGCCTTCGGCGTCTTCCTGATGCGGCAGTTCATGACCGGCGTCCCCGACGAACTGCTCGACGCCGCGCGCATCGACGGCCTGTCGGAGTTTGGCCTGTTCACGCGGATCGCGCTGCCGCTCGTGCGGCCCGCCCTCGCCGCTCTCTGCATCTTCACGTTCCTCGGCAACTGGAATGCCTTCTTGTGGCCGCTCATCGTGATCCAGACGCAGGACATGCGCACGCTGCCGGTCGGGATCGCCCTGTTCAGCGGCGAGGCCGGCTCTTCGTGGCACCTGATCATGGCGGCGTCCGCGCTTGCTGTGCTGCCGGTGCTCGCGGTGTTCGCGCTCCTGCAGCGGCACATCATCGAAGGCGTCGTGCTGACCGGCCTCCGCGGCTAGCGTACGGCGAGCGGTCGCTAGGTGCGGGCCCGCAGGGGCACGAAGACGTCGAGCAATGGCCGCGCGCATCCCCGTGCTGGACTGCCACGCCCATTTCCCCGTACGGGATCGAGGCGACGAGACACGCGCGGCCTACGTCGCGCGCCACGGCGGAGCGAAGTGGGAAGCCGTGTCGGAGTGGCTTCGCGCCGACCAGCGGGCGTGGCGCCGTGCGTGGGGATTTCCCGACCCCGAGCCGCCCGGGACCGACGAGGAAATGGCGCGGCGGTGGGCCGCGGAGGTCGACCAGCACCGGCTGGTGCGGATCGTGTTCGTGACCGGCGGCGGCAACGACCGCCTCGCGGCGGCTGTCAACGCCTATCCCGACCGCTTCGTCGGCTTCGCGCACCACGACCCGTTCCGCCCGGACGCCGCGGCCGAATTGGAACGGGCCGTGCGGACCCTTGGGCTGCGAGGTTACAAACTAATCGCGCCGCTGCTGCCGGGGCGCCTCGACGACGAACGGCTGTACCCGGTCTGGGAGGCGGCCGAGCGCCTCGGCATTCCGGTCCTCATCCATTTCGGACCGCTGCGCTACCAGGGCATCGTGTCGCACCCGAACATGAGCCCGCTCGTCCTGCAGGACGTCGCGCGCGCGTTTCCCGGCGTTCCCTTCATCGTGCCGCACTTCGGATGCGGGTACCCGCGCGAACTGCTCCACCTCGCCTGGGTCTGCGGAAACGTGCACGTCGACACGTCGGGGTCGAACGAGTGGATGCGGTGGATGCCGTACCCGCTCACCCTGGAGGGGCTGTTCCGGATGTTCCGCGAGACCGTGGGCCCTTCGCGGATTCTCTTCGGCACCGATTCGTCGTGGTTTCCGCGGGGTTTCGCGGCGCGCTACCTCGACGACCAGTACCGGGCGTGCTGGGCGACCGGCTGCACGGATACGGAGATGCGCGCGATTTTCGCCGGCAACGCCGCGCGGCTGCTGCGCCTCACGGTGCCGGACGCCGCCGCCGCGTCCGGCTGAACCACAAGAGACGCCATGACGGCGAAGCGAGGAACACTCTGGGCGGCCATCTTGGGCTCGAGCATCGTGTTTTTGGATTCGACCGTCGTAACCGTCGCGCTGCCGCGGATCGGCCGCGAACTGCCGGCCCACCTCCTCGGGGTGCTGGAAGGGCAATCGTACGTGTACAGCGGCTACCTCGTGGCGGAAAGCGCGTTTCTCATTCTCGCGGGCGGCCTGACGGACACCCTGGGCCGGCGCACGATGTACCTCGTAGGACTCATCGGCTTCGGGGTGACGTCGCTGCTCAGCGGCATCGCCCCCAGCATGGAGGCGCTCGTCGTGTTTCGCGTGCTGCAGGGCGTGGCCGGCGCCGTGCTCGTGCCGGGGTCGCTCGCCCTCATCACGTCCACGTTCTCGGGCGAGGAACAAGGGCGGGCCTTTGGCGTGTGGTCGGGCGCGTCCGCGGGGGTCGCGATTCTCGGCCCCTTTGTCGGCGGCATGCTCGTCGACGGCGTCTCGTGGCGGGCCGTCTTCCTTCTCAACATCCCGCTGGTGCTGACGGCGCTCTGGGTGACCGCGCGGTGCGTCCCGGAGAGCCGGAACCCCGGGGCCGCCGGCGGCGTCGACGTGCCGGGCACCGCCTTGACGCTCCTCGCCGTCGGCGGGCTCGTCACCGGGACGATTTCCGCGCAGGCCCGGCAGTGGCACAGCCCAGCCGCGTTCGTGGGGCTCGGCATCGGCGCCGCCGCGGCGGCGCTGTTGCCCTACTGGATGCTGCGCGCGCGCAATCCCCTCGTCCCGCCGTCGCTCTTCCGCTCGCGGAACTTCACCGTGACGAACATCTCGACGCTGGTGATCTACGCGGCGCTGTCGGCGGCATTCTATTATCTGACGCTCTTCCTACAGGGGACGCTCGGCTATTCCGCCGCGGCGACCGGCATCGCCACGGTACCCGGCGCGCTGTTCATGGTGCTGTTCTCGCCGAAGTTCGGGGCGCTCGCGGCCCGCTACGGCGCGCGCGGGTTCATGGCTGCTGGGCCGGCGCTCATGTGCCTCGGCGTCGTGTGGCTGGCGCGCATCCCCGCCGGGAGCGCGGCGTGGGTCCTGCGTCCCTCCGACGCGGCAACGTTCCTTCCGCCGATGGGGTACGTCACCGATGTGCTGCCGGGCATGGTCGCGTTCGGGCTCGGCGCGATGCTCATGGTCGCCCCGCTCACCGCCACGCTGATGGCCTCGGCGCCGGTCGAGCACGCGGGCGTGGCCTCGGCGGTCAACACCGTGATCTCCGATGTGGGCCCGCCGCTTGCGATCGCCGTGCTCTTCGTGGCGGTGACCGCGCACTTCCACGCCGCGCTGTCGACCCAGATGGCGGGCGCCGCCGGGGCGACGGCGGCGGGAGGGCATGAACTCGCACCGTTCAACGCGGCCGATCCGTCTGCCCCCGAAACGCTCCGCGCGGCGGCCCGCGCCGCGTCCGCCGGCGCCTTCCATCTCGCCATGCTGGTGTGCGCCGCCCTCTTCCTCTGCGGCGCCGCGATCAACGCCGCGGGCATCCGGACGCCCGTGGCCCCGGCGGCCGGGCGCATTGTCTCACCGGACCCGTGGTGGCGCCGGTACTGTCATATGGAACCTAGGGAGAAACCGGCGGCGGCCGCCCGCGCCGGGTAACGGCGGCCCCCGCCCGTGGCAGACGGGGGCCGGCCGCGAAGGGATCGGTTGACGGTTACTTCGTGCCGTGTTCGACCGCGATGATGAGATTTTGGTTGGAGTCGATGAGCATCTTGATGGTGGTCGCCATCTCATGAAGCATCTTCATCATCTGCTTCTCGTTGGCGGTCATCGGCATCTTACTCATTGAGTCCATTTCCATCATCATCTGTGAAAGGCTCTTTGCGGCCTGGTCGTTGAGGATCTTGGCCTTGTCGCTTTCCGGCGAGGCGAAGGCGCTGTGGATCTGGGCGAGCGGGCCCACAACAAGCAGGCCCACAAGCATGATCATGGCCACCCTCTTCCATTGCGCTCTCATCAGTCACCCCCTGGTGTTTTTCGGACTCTCACGCACGCCGGTCACAGCCGGTCACCTCCTTTCGTCGGAAACCGGCGCCGCACCAAGGGTAGTGAGATTCACTCACGTTACGATAAGGATTGCGTGAAGTTTGTGTGATGATCGAAGACACGAGATGCGCTCTGGGTTGAGGCGGGGCTGCGGGCTCGCAAAAAAAAGACCGCGAGGCCGGTTTCCCGGCCTCGCGGCCATCGTCTATCCTTCGCGACGCTCTCGGCGCTGCCTACCGCTCCGGGGGACCGCCCTGTCCGCACGCGCGGCCGACGTTCCACGCGCCGCTGGCGCAGCGGTAGTAGCGGTGCCCCTGGTACGTGTACGGGCGATTGACCGGATAGCTGGCCGGCAGGTAGGCCGGCGCGGAGCCGTACGGATAGTAAGCCGGGAACTGGGTCTGAGTCACGCCGTTCTGATGCCCCACCACGTAGCCGATGATCCCGCCGAGCAGAAGCGCCCCGATCCCGATGGCCACGGGCGAGAGCGTCGAGCCCGACGCTGCCGGCGGCGTGGTGACGTTGACCTGACTGAGGTCGAACGCGCTGCCCGTCGGGATCAGCACGGCCGTCGCGGAATCACCCGTGTACGACTGGAGATCGCAGAATGAGACCGCCGATCCGTTAACGTACGCGACGGTCTGATTGGTCGCCTGGAAGCTGTTGCTGCCGCCGGCCGTGGCCAGGGTCAACTGGCCGGTGTTGCAATCGGCCGACTGAATGGTCCCCTGAATCTGAACCGCCTGCGGCACCTGCGCGCTGCCCGTGCCGGCAAGACCGAGGCACGCCAGCAGTCCCATCAGCACCGTGGCCGTCAACATTGTCGCGTGGCGCATATCCTCGCCCCCCATCCGCGTACGACGATTTGGTCTGTACGATTCGGTCTATCTGATATCAGGTTTACTCTCCGGATAGGAACGGCCGGTGAAGGGACTGTGCGGAAGTGATGAAGGACGATCAGGTACGGCGGGGCGAGAGCCCGGAGGCGCCGGACGGGCGTTATCGGGCGTCAGGGCCGCGAAACAGACCCCGGCGCGGCCTCGGCCGCCGGAGACCGATGGAGAACGGCACCACCGCCGGGAGTCATCTCCACCGTGACCTCCGGCTCAGACTGCGCTTAGCGCGGCCTTGCCTTTCGCGTCCAGGGACTTTTGCGCGGCTTCCAACAACTGCACCACGCGCAATCCGGCCCATCCGTCTGTCACCGGCCGCCGTCCCGTGCGTACGCACGCCACAAAGTCCCTGCAGGCCAGTTCCAGCGCCTCTGTCTGGTCGACTTTGGGCGCGTGCATGTCTCCGGTGCGGTACTGCACAAGGATGCGCCGGCGATCCTCGTCCGTTACGGCGTCCACGCCCTTATCAAAAATCTTCACCTGGTTATCGGGGTCGAGGTGATCATACACCACGATCTTCTGGCTCCCGCCGATTAACGCCCGGCGAATCTTGACGGGAGATAACCAATTCAAATGAAGATGCCCAAGGGTCCCGTCTCCATACTCGACGGTGACGTAGGCGATGCTCTCAGGCCTCCAGCCGTCCCACCGAATTGGAGCGGCGCCCACGGCGGACACGGCGACCGGCTTCTTGTCGATGAGGTACGACATGATCGAAAAATCGTGGGGCGCCAGATCCCACAGCACGTTAAGATCGCGTTGAAACCGTCCGAGGTTGATCCGGACCGCGTCATAATAGTAAATCTCGCCGAGTTCGCCGGCCTGGACCAGTTCGCGGATCTTTCGCACGGCGCCGCTGTACACGAACGTATGATCCACCATCAGGACCTTGTCTTGCTCCTCCGCAAGCCCGATCAGTTCTTTGCTCTGCGAAACGGTCGCCGTCATGGGTTTTTCGACCAGCACGTGCTTGCCGCGAAGCAGTGCTTCTCTCGCCAATGCGTAGTGTGTTGAGATCGGCGTTGCGATCGCGAAGGCGTCGATGTCGCTCGCGTCGAGCAATTCTTCGCCCAGTGCCGCCGCGCGCACCGTCGGATGGAGGCGCCGAAATTGCTCCAGCCGCGCCTCGTCCGATTCGGCAACCGCCGCGAGCCGGCAGTCGCGCAACTGCGCGAAGTGGCGGACGAGGTTGGGCCCCCAGTATCCATATCCAATCACGCCGACGCGCACCACAGCCGCAGAGTCTCCTTCGTTCATCGTTTAGGCGTCGACCAAGCACGAAATCGGCGATCGGCGTACCGCCGAGGTGCGCGGATGGTGCCGCACGACCGGCGTTCCACGGGTCAAATCCGCGCTACTCTTGTGGTCTCGTCTGCCGCCGCCCTCCCCTCGAACGGACAAACCGGCCAGCCTTTCGGCGTTGCCGGTTGCCCATGCAATCGAGAACGCGACACTCGATGGTACGGTGCTCAGTGCCGCCCTCGCGAACACGAGTTCGCCGCCAGCCGGATGCATTTACTCAATCAGCCCCCGGCTCCTCCCACCGGCGCCACAGGCGCCGCATCCTCTCGCCCGCACGCAGGCGCCGCCACCACGGGCGCCTCGTGCTCGGTTCTCCGCACAAGCCCAGGAGGAACCGCCGTTCCCCCGCGGTCAGCGGTCCTCGGGACGCGCTGTCCGCGTTGCGCGCCACCCACTCCGCCTTCCGCATGGCCACGATGATACGATCGACGTCCGGCTGAAACAGGGAAAATCGCAGCATCAGGTCCGCGACGACGGCCCGGAGGGCTTCCTTGTCGCCGTGTCCGCGGGCCGACGCCGAGTCGATGATCCTCTCCAGTTCCCACCCGCGAACAAACGGTGACGTGGCGATCGTCTCCCATCCCGTCCTCTTATACGCCGCAAAGGCGCGAGCGGCGTCCCGCGTCGCGACGTTAAGCGGCCGTATCGCAAATCGAAACGGCCCCCGGGCGTCCGGTGCCTGTTCTTCAACCCAGATTCCCAGGGAGCGCACATAGCCCTTGCGCTGCCACTCCGCCATGAGTTCAACTTGCCGGCGGTTCTCCTCTTCGTCTTTCAGGGGAATCACGACCAGGCAGTCGATGTAGGAAGTGTGCAACTGTTCCAGCATGGCGTCGATACGCCCGGGACCGTAGTAGTCCGGCGATCCGCACTCGTCGCCCGGCGAGAACTCCGTGAAGAAATTCCAGGCAAGGATTGTCGCTTCGTCGCGCCTGCCGAGAGCGCGCAGAACGTTGCCGAGGGCGACCCGTTCGGGCCGATAGGTCGTATCGAACCATCGAATCCCGTGGTCGAGACAGAGCTCAACGATCCGCCGCTGTTCACGCTCCGACGCCGGCGGGTCATTGCCCAGTTGACTGATAAAGGAATGCCCTCCCAGAATGAGCCGCGTCTCCACGGGCCGGCTCACCGCGAAGGCCTCACATGATGCAACGCGTTCCTCCTCGCGCGCATCCGCGCGCCTTCCTCCCGTCCGGCATGACCGCCGTTTCTCATCCCTGGGGTCGCTGGTAAGTCGTATGGTAGACTCACACCATGTGCGGCGGCGCGGCGGCCGTGAGGGCGAGTGATGCGCCTTAGATCGTGGCGCAAAGCGCCGAAGAAGATCGCCACGACGCTGACTTCGATTTCCCGGCAGCTCGTTCCATCACTGAACGGAACGGGACTGTTCCGCTTCGCGGTCCGGTGGGATGGCGCGGGTCCGGCCGACCTGAGCGGATGGAACCGCCCCATCGAGGGGGACGCGGACCGGCTGCGCCCGGGCGGGGACGGCCACCTGTACCGGGGCGCGGAACGGATCCGCCTGTTTGGCTTCAACTTCTCTTCCGGCGCGTCGTTTATGGATCCGTCCGCGGCCGCCCGTATGGCCGCGCGGCTGGCCCGCCAGGGCGTGAACTACGTCCGCATCGCGCAGAACTCCAATCCCGCGCCGCAGGGATGGCTCGACCCTGTCACTGCGGCGCGATTGGACGCCCGGGCCCTCGACGCACTGGACGATTTCGTCGCCGCGTTGGGCCGGCATGGGATTTACGTCCATCTCGTCTTGAATCACTTCCGCCGCGCGTATCCGTCCGAGATCGCGGGATTCGACGGCAAGCCGGGACTCCCCGAGGGCTGGCCGCCGTTGGGCACAGGCGTGACGCAATTTTACACGCCGATCATCGCACAAAATCAAGCCATTGCACGACACCTCCTCACACATCGGAATCGCCGCAACGGCCTCGCATATGCCGAGGATCCGGCGATCGCCGTGCTGGAAGTGACCAACGAAGATGGCCTGCTCGCATCCTGGTGCGAAGGCGCGGTCGATCCCATTATTGCGGCCGCCGGTCCTCACCTGCATCCGCTTCGTGAGGAACTGCGAGCACGGTGGAACCGTTGGTTGCAGGCGCGCTATTCAAGTGACGCATCGCTGCACGCCGCGTGGGGCCGCGCCGCGCCGGCGGAACGCGCGGAACTGCTCACAAATGGGGACTTCCGGCAGGCGGAACACGGCTGGCGCCTCGAGGCGCGGGGAACGCGCGCCCAGTCCCGGCTGCTCGAGGCCGGCGGCCCTCGCGGGGCGGCGCTCGAGATACAGGTGGCCGCCGGCGACACGGAGGGCTGGTACGCGATCCTCGCCCAGGACGGCGTACCGGTTGCGCAGGACCGGCCGTACCGCATCAGTCTCTGGGCGCGCGCGTCGGGGCCGGGCGTCCGCCTGTGCGCCGCTCTCGGACCGTCTCATCCGTTCAATCGCACACTCGGTTCGAGCCGGGTCGAATGGACGCTCACCGATCAGTGGAAGCGTTACATCGGACGCCTGATCGCAGGCGCGGCTGACCGCGGGGCGACGCTCAACCTGGGCGTCGGCTTCGGCGCCGGCGCGGTGTCGGTGGCCGGAGCGTCCGTACGCGAAGAGCCCGTCGCAGGACTGCGGGCCGGTGAGCGCCCCTCCGCCGGCACCGTCGCGCCGCTATCACGCGCGGGGTTGGCTCTCCGAACGGTGCCGGCCCAGCGCGACTGGGTCGCCTTTCTGATGGATAACGAGCGTCAGTTTTTCGCCGATGCCTTCCGGTTCCTGAGAGAGGAACTTCGTGTTCGCGCGCTGCTGATCGGGACGCAGGGAGACCGCAGCCCCGCCGTCGCCCAGGCCGGCTCCGACATCACGTCCATGCACGCGTACTGGGCGCATCCGTCCTTCCCGGAACGTCCCTGGGATCCCGATCACTGGTTCTCGAGAAACCGCAGCATGGTGAGCGCGCGAGACGAGTGGCACACGCTGAACCGAATCGCGTTTCATCGCCGCCGTGACAAACCGCTCATCGTCGATGAATACAACCATCCGCAGCCCAACACGTTTGGCGCCGAGGGGTTTCCGCTCGCCGCCGCCTACGGAGCGTTTCAGGATTGGGACGGCATCGCGGGATGGGCATATCGCGAGGGCGCGGCGACGGGGCCGCAGCAGCGCTGGGACGGCCGCATGATCCGCGATTACTTCGCGCTCGACGCCGATCCGGTCCGCCTCCTGAGTGCCTGGCTGGCGGCCGTGATGTTCCGGCGGGCGGATGTGTCGCCGGGCCGGCATCTTGTGCCGGTGGGCGACGGCGCCGAAGAAGAGATTGCCCGCACTGTGGGACTCCCGCTGAAGCACGAAGTCGTCGGCAAGGGCGCGCAACTCTTACCGCTGCGCCATCGCGTGGCCCTTCACGCGGGCGCGGCGCCGGCCGTCCCCACCCTTCACTCCCCCGCGGGAACCTCAGTCGTCAGTGACACCGGGGAGCTGGACTGGGAGGTCCGCGAGGCGGGTGGGGTCGTCGTGGTCGACAGCCCCCGGACGAAGGCCGTGATTGGGTTCGGCGGGGGACGTGAGTTTTCGCTGGGGCCGGTCATGATCCGGCCCGGCGCGACCGCACAGAGGGGTTTCGGAGTCTGGGCGGTGACCGCGCTGGACGGACTCCTGCCCATTGCGGAGGCCCGCCGGCTCATCATCGTGGCGTTGGGTTACTCGCAGAACACGAACCAGGCGTGGACGATCTTTCCGGATCGCCGGCTCGGCGCCGGGCCGCCTCACGAGGGGGCCGCGGTGACGCTCGGCTCGGCCTGGGGCCGGCCTCCGACCCTGGCCGAAGGCGTGCCGGCGCGCATCACCCTCCGGGGCACCCACCCCGTCCGGATGTGGCGGCTCAACGGCGGCGGACAGCGCGGGAAAGAAGTTCCCGTGCGCGTGCGGCGCGGCGAGGCGGTCATGGACATCGGCCGCCGTCACCGCACATTATGGTACGAGGTGGCCGTGGCGAACGACACGCGTTGATCGGCGCCTCGCGCCGGCCGGCCGCGTTCAAACGACGGTGGATGAAATCCAACGCCGCGCCACGCGCGCGCGGATGCTCATGAGCAACTGCCGCACCCGCCGTCCCGCGTCTGCGCTGCCACCGCCGCTCGCCGCTTCGACCTCTGCGGACAGGTTCGACATGTCCGACACAGGCGACCTGGCGGCAAGGACGCGCCGTGACGCCACCTCCACCAGGTAGTTCCGGGCCCAGCCGGCATCGGCGATCCACGGATGCGCGCGCAGCGCAGCCAGCGCTTTGGCCCACGCCTGACCGGGATCACGAATCCGGTACGCCGTCGCCAGCGCGATGCGCGCCCGCGCCCCCCGCCTGACGGCCGCATACGCCGCGGAATCGGGAAGCATCCGGAGGGCCTTCTCGATGACGCGGGCGGCGTCGTCCGCCCCGTCGCCGTTCGCCGCGCGGGTCAGCCAAAGCCCGCCCGGTGACAGGTTGTACACGTCGACCACCCCCGGCGCAAACAAGAACCGTGTACAAAACGCGAGGCGCAGCGACATATCGTAGTCTTCGTACGACGCCAGGCTCTCGTCGAAGGGCCCGGCCCTCTCGAATGCCTCGCGGCGGCCGAGCAAGCAGGCGTGATGCCCGCAGAAGTTGTTCAGCAGCATCGGCAGAAAGACGCGGCCGGAAGGGGCTTCCGCGGTCCCCGGGCGCAGCGTCTCTCTCCCCCCAAAGCGCACCAGGCTCTGCCCGTAAACGACCCCGACATCCGGATGCCCGTCAAGCAACGGAACCTGCACGTGGAGCTTGTGCGGCAGCCACTCGTCGTCGTCGTCGAGAAAGCTGATGTACTCACCCCGGCTGGCCCGCAGACCCGCATTGTAGGCGGCCGCGGCTCCCCGCCGCGCCGGGAACCGGATGTAATGCACGCGAGGGTACCGCCCGATCACCTCGGCGGTCGGATCCGACGAGGCATCGTCCACGACGATGACCTCGAGCTCGAAACGCCGGCCCAAGCCTTCCTGGGCGCACGCGGAGTCCAAGGCGCGCGGCAGCGATAATGCACGGTCGCGCGTGGGTATGATGACGCTGACGAGCCGCGACACACTGCTGCGGTTCGCAGATCCCGCACAGGCTCCCTTCAGACGAATGGTCCGGCCGGACCACAGGGTGTTGCGGCCCGCCTCAAACGAGTATGGCGCCCATGCGGCTGAACGAAGGTAATCCGTCGCGCCGTCCAAAAAGCGACGCGTACGAGGAAACAGCATGAATCAGCGAGCGCGGCCCCTCATCAGCACGATCGTACCCGTGTACAACGGCGCGCCCTATCTGGCCGACGCCCTCGAAAGCGTGCTGAGCCAGGAATACCGGCCACTCGAGCTCGTCGTCGTCGACGATGGTTCGGTCGACGGCAGCGCGGAGATAGCCCGGGCATACGGCGGCCGGATCCGGTACCACTACCAGCCCAACCGCGGCGCCGGAGCGGCGCGAAACGCCGGGGTCGATCTGGCGACGGGTGAGTACTTCGCCTTCCTCGACGCCGACGATCTGTGGACCGCCGGCAAATTGGAGCGGCAGATGAAGGCCCTCGACGCGGACGGCTCGGCGGACATGGCCTTCGGGCATGTTCAACAATTTGTGAGTCCGGACGTGACCGACGCTGTACGGCGGCGTGTCAAATGCCCGCCCGGCAAGATGCCCGGCCGCGTCCCCGGGACCATCCTGGTACGGCGAGACGCCTTCTGCCGGGTAGGGTCCTTCAGCTCAGGGATCGGAGAGGCCGTTGA
>Ga0070732_10000308_pt1 | contig 33749 bp, 27 predicted proteins | sample Coa_R1_5_FD_66449 | JGI IMG/M metagenome (GOLD analysis project Ga0070732, IMG submission 66449) | Surface soil microbial communities from Centralia Pennsylvania, which are recovering from an underground coalmine fire - Coalmine... | ecosystem: Environmental > Terrestrial > Soil > Unclassified ... | reverse complement strand
GAACCACTGCACCAGGCTGCGGGTCATGTTGATCACGCCGTTGGGCATGACCGTCATGACCGCCACCGGACCCTGCTTGAGCTTGTCCTGGAATGCCGGCGTACGCATGTCCTTCATGTCCCTGGCGCGCGGCAGGAAGTAGTCGCCGGGCGGGATGGCGAGCGGGCGCAGCGCCGCGAGCGCCTCGGCCTCGCGCGGCATGGCCGGGTAGTCGCTCTTGTGCCAGAGCGGGGTCATGTGGATCACCGAGCTGGCCGCGAACACGATCACGGCCGCGACCAGGATCGGCAGCCAGAGCGATGCGAGATGGACCACGGTGCACCCCCGATGTTCTTGCTACGCGCGCGCGGGGCGCACTGTAGCGCCAAATGCGCCGGTCGTTAACCTCGAGCCCTAGTGGTGGTAGCCCTCGCCGGGATGCACCCGGCCGCGGAAGGTGCGGTATACGAACACCGTGTAGCCGAGCACGACCGGGATCAGCACCGCCATGCCCGAGATGATGAAGGCCTGCGAGTGCGGCGCCGCGGCCGCCTGCCACACGGTGATCGCAGGCGGCACCAGGTACGGCACGGTCGAGACCAGGAGCCCGAGGTAGGCGACGACGAACAGGCCCACCGCGCTGTAGAAGGCGCGCGTCGGGTGGCGGGTGCTGAGTGCGCGCCAGGCGCGCAGCGCCAGCCATGCCGTCACGAGCGGCACCGGCGACAGGTACAGCAGGTTCGGCCAGCTGAACCAGCGCTGTGCCACGCGCGGCAGCTCGAGCGGCGTCCACACGCTCACCAGCGCGACACAGGCGAGGAGCGCCACGAGCAGCGGCCGCGCCAGGGCGCGCGCGCGCAGCTCCGCCTCGCCCGAGGTCTTCATGGCGAGCCAGCAGGCCCCGATCAGCGCGTAGCCGATGACCAGCGCCACCCCGCACATGAGGCTGAAGGGACTGAGCCAGTCAAACGCATGACCGGCGAACTGGTTGCCCGCCACCGGTATGCCGCGCAGCAGGCCGCCGAGGATCAGCCCCTGGGCGAAGGCGGCGGTGGTCGAGCCGGCGGCGAAGGCGAGGTCCCAGCGCCGGTGGTGCGGTTTCGCCACCCAGCGGAACTCGAACGCCACGCCGCGGAAGACCAGCGCCAGCAGCATGAGCACCACCGGCACGTAGAGCGCCGGCATGATGATCGAGTAGGCGAGCGGGAAGGCGACGAACAGCCCGGTGCCGCCCATGACCAGCCAGGTCTCGTTGCCGTCCCAGAACGGGGCGACCGAGTTCATCATCTGGTCGCGCTGGCTCTCCTGGCGGAAGTACGGGAACAGGATGCCGATGCCGAGATCGAAGCCGTCGAGCACCACGTACAGCGCCACCGCGAGCGCGATGACGGCGGCGCTGACGAGTGGCAGCCAGTAGGCGGCACCGGAAAGTCCCGCCGGATTCATGCGGGCGGCTCCCGGCCCTCATCGGCCTGCGCCCGCGCACCGAGCGACAGCGGCCGGTTGGGCAGCGCTTCCGGCAGCGGCGGTGTGGCGAGGGTGCCGGGGCTCGGCCCCTTGTCGATCAGCCGGTGGATGTACCAGATGCCCATGGAGAACACTGCGCAATACACGACTACGAACAGCGCGAGCGAGGTGGCCACCGCGGCGGCGCTGACCGGGGAGGCGGCATCGGCGGTGCGCAGGAGGCCGTACACGATCCAGGGCTGGCGCCCGGTCTCGGTAGTCTCCCACCCGGCCAAAATGGCCACGAACCCGAGCGGCCAGGCGAGCGAGCCGAGCTTCAGGTACCAGTGCGCGGTGAACAGCCGCCGGCGCCACCAGAGCCAGGCGCCGGTCAGCCCGAGGGCAATCAGGACCAGGCCGATGCCGACCATCAGCCGGAAGGCGAAGAACACCGGCGCGACCGGCGGGCGCGCGTCGCGGGGAAAGTCCTTCAGGCCCGCGACGCGCCCGTTCCAGTCATGGGTCAGCACGAGGCTCCCGAGGTGCGGGATGGCTACCGCGGCGCGGTTGGTCTCGGCGCGCTCGTCGGGCCAGCCGAACAGCACCAGGGCTGCCGGTCCGTCGTTGTCCCAGTGCGCCTCGATGGCGGCGATCTTCGCCGGCTCGTACCGCAGGGTATTGAGGCCATGCTGGTCCCCGAGCAGCAGCTGCAGCGGACCCAGGATCGCCACCATGCCGAGGCCCATGCGGATCATGGTCCGCGCCTCGGCCTGGTGCCGCCCGCCGAGCACGTAGCGGGCGCCGACCGCGAGCACCACCACGGACGTCGTCAGGTAGGCGGCGCACATCATGTGCGCGAAACGGTAGGGGAAGCTCGGGTTGAAAATGACGGCCACCCAGTCGGTCGGCCAGGCGATGCCGTCGTGCAGCTCGTAGCCGGCCGGGGTGTGCATCCAGCTGTTGGCCGACAGGATCCAGAAGCCGGAGATCGCCGTCCCGAGTGCCACCAGGACCGCGGCCGTCACGTGCAGCCACGGCTGCACCCGCTGCCAGCCGAACAGCATGATCCCGAGAAACGTGGCCTCGAGGAAAAACGCCGTCAGCACTTCGTAGCCCACCAGCGGTCCAATGACGTTCCCGGCCACGAGCGAGAAGCGGCTCCAGTTGGTGCCGAACTCGTACGACAGGGGAATGCCGGAAACCACCCCCATGGCAAAGGCCACGGCAAAGATCTTGGTCCAGAACCGGGCAAGCGTGTGGAAGTGGGGCTTGCCGGTGCGCCGCCAGAGCACCAGGAGCGTGGCGATGAACGCCGAGACCCCGATGCTGAAGGCCGGGAAAATGATGTGGAAGCTGATGGTGAAGGCGAACTGCAGGCGCGCCAGCAGCAGGGCGTGAGCTTCCACTTGGGGATTTTGCACCCCCTCGGGGACGGCGGCGACCCCTCCTCCGGGGGATTCGCCCAGGCGGGGGCAGGCGCAAGCTCTTGTTTCGATGGCCCGATCGCCAGCCCCCCGGGCGGAACTTCGGGGGCCCTTAGCACTCTAAACAGGCGACTGCTAAAATGCCCATCCAAGCCACGGGAGATCGAATGACTGCAGGTACCGCATTGGTTGCCCGCATGGGCGATCAGGCACTGGCCGGTCCGCTGGGGAGTCTCGACGCCTACCTCGAGCGGGTCAGCCGTATTTCCGTTTTGACCCGCGAGGAGGAGCGCCAGCTCGCCGAGCGCTTCCGCAAGGATGACGACCTGGCTGCCGCCCGGCAGCTGGTGCTCGCCCACCTGCGCTTCGTCGTGCACATCGCACGCGGCTACTCCGGCTACGGACTGCCGGTCGGCGACCTCATCCAGGAAGGCAACGTCGGCCTGATGAAGGCCGTCAAGCGCTTCGACCCGTCGATGAACGTGCGCCTGGTGTCGTTCGCGGTGCACTGGATCCGGGCCGAGATCCACGAGTACGTGCTGCGCAACTGGCGCCTGGTGAAGATCGCCACCACCAAGGCGCAGCGCAAGCTGTTCTTCAACCTGCGACGGCTGAAGAAGAACCTCGCCTGGCTGTCGGCGGAGGAAACCGCCGCGGTGGCGCGCGACCTGGGCGTCACGCCGGCCGAAGTGACCGAGATGGAGAAGCGCCTGTCGGCGCGCGACATGTCGTTCGATCCGGCCCCGGAGGCGGACGACGAGGAGCTGTACAGCCCGGCCGCCTATCTGCCGGCTCCGGATGCCGATCCGGCCGAGCAGGTCGAGGAGGCCGAAAGCGCGGACGACTCGCACGAGCAGCTGCGCGGGGCGCTGGGACGGCTCGATGCGCGCAGCCGCGACATCGTGCAGCGGCGCTGGATGACCGACGACAAGGCGACGCTCCACGAGCTCGCCGACAAGTACGGCGTCTCGGCCGAGCGCATCCGCCAGATCGAGTCGAGCGCACTCGGCAAGCTGCGGGGCCTCATGGCCGCGGCGGCCTGAAGCAACCGGGAGCCCGGCCTCCGCCGGGCTCCCGCTTTCCTTTCCTGGGATTTGCCACCCGCGCCCGCGGACGCTAGCGTCGCGGGCATGCGCAGCGTGAGCACCTGGCTCGCCGAATACGGCGCCAGCCACCAGCACCCGACCAACAAGCTACTGCACTGGCTGTGCGTGCCGCCCATCGTGCTCTCGGTGCTGGGCCTCTTATGGTCGACGCCGGTGCCGCCGGCCTGCGCCGCGCTCTCGCCGTGGCTCAACTGGGCGACGCTTGCCGCCCTCGCCGCACTTCTTTACTACCTGGCGCTCTCGGTGCGGCTCGCCCTCGGCGTGCTCGTGGCATTCGCCGCGCTGCTCGCGCTGACCAGCGCGCTCGCCCGGCTCCCCTGGCCGTTGTGGGCGACCTCGCTCGGCATTTTCGTCATCGCCTGGATCGGCCAGTTCATCGGCCACGCCATCGAAGGCGCCCGCCCGTCCTTCTTCAAGGACCTGCAGTTCCTGCTCATCGGCCCGCTGTGGCTGGTGGCCGCGGCCTACCGCCGCTTCAGCGTGCCGTACTAGGCCGGTTCGTCCGCGCCCGCGCGCGCCACCGCCGGCGTCGCCCACCCCGAACGATAGCCCCACAGGAAGAACACGAAGCCGACCGCGGCCACGACCACGAGGTCCCAGCCCCACGGCAGGTAGTCGCGGCCGCCGAACTTGGCGCTGCCCGCCCACGAGACCGCGGCGATGGCAGGCAGGTACACGATCATCCACCACGCGCCGCGCAGCTGCCGCGCGAAGTCATCCCAGCCCGATCGGGACTGGTAATAGAAATACACCGGCAGGGCCACGATGACGAGCAGGATGACGCCGCCCGTCAGCGGCCACTTGGCCCAGTAGAGCAGCTCGGTGGCGAACACGAAGGCGAGCGCGGCGATCCCCTGCAGCCCCGGCAGGCGCAGCGGCCGGGGCACGTTCGGCGCGGTGCGACGCAGCGTCAGCGCACTCACCGGACCGGTGAGATAGGAAATGATGGTCGCCACCGAAATCACCGCCGCCAGCTTCCCCCAGCCGCGGAAGAAGAACAGGAACAGGAACGACACCACGAGGTTCAGCCACATGGCCGGGCGCGGCACGCCCCACACCGGGTGCAGCCCCCCGAAGACCTTCGGCAGCGTGCCGTTCTTCTGCATGCCGAAGATCATGCGCGCGGTGCTCGCGGTGTAGGTGATGCCGGTGCCGCTCGGGCTCACGAAGGCGTCCGCATACAGCAGCACGGCAAGCCAGTTCAGGTTGACGAGCAGTGCGAGCTCGGCGAACGGCGAGCGGAAATCGATGCCGTGCCAGCCCGAGCGCGCAAGCAGCTCCGGCGGCACCGCGCCGAGGTACGCCACCTGCAGCAGCACGTACACCACGGCGGCGAGCGCAATGGACCCGAGCACGGCGATCGGCACGGAGCGCGCCGGATTGCGCGCCTCGCCGGCGAGGTTCACCGGGCTCTGGAAGCCGTTGAAGCTGAACACGATGCCGGCGGTCGCCACGGCGTTGAGCACCGCGGCGAAGTCGACCGCGTGCGCCTCGCCATGGATGCCGACGCTGAAGTTGTGGGCATGGAAGCCGCTGGCGATGAGCGCCACGCCGGTCGCCGCCGGCACCACCAGCTTGAACAGCGTGATGGTGGTGTTGGAGTGGGCGAAGACCTTGACGCTCCAGAAGTTGATCAGGAAGTACACGACCACCAGCGCCGCGGCGATCCACAGCCCCGCCGCCGCCAGCTCGCCGTGACCGTCGGGCATGTGCCGGTAGAGGTCGTGCGCCCACTGGTACGGCCAGGAGGCCATGTACTGCACGGAGGCCTCGGCCTCGACCGGGATCACCGAGACGATGGAGATCCAGTTGGCCCAGGCGGCGATGAAGCCGACCAGCGAGCCGTGCGAGTAGTGCCCGTAGCGCACCATGCCGCCGGTCTCGGGGAACATGGCGCCGAGCTCGGCGTAGGTGAGCGCGATGATGATGATGATCGCCGCGCCGAGCACCCAGGCCCAGACCGCGCCGGGTCCGGCCAGTCCCGCGGCGCGCCAGGCGCCGAACAGCCAGCCCGAGCCGATGATGGAACCGAGTCCGGTCAGCATGAGCGCAAAGGTGCCGACCTGCCGCCTCGCGGGGCTGTTTGAGCTCATGTGATTCCTGTCGACTGTTGTATGGGTCGCGGTGACTCGGTGCGTCGCGGCTCAGGCGGCGGGCGCTGCGGCCGCGCGCACGGCGGCCGTAACTTTTTCGTGCACCTCCTTGTCGAGCGGGTCGGGCACCAGCTCATCGCCGCTCGCGACGCCTGCGATGGCTTGCGCAGCCGCCATCAGCATGGCGTCGGTGAACGAGCGGGCCCGCGCCTCGAGCGCACCCTTGAAGAGGCCGGGGAAGGCCAGCACGTTGTTGATGCCCTTGCCGTCGGCGGCGAACGCCGCGCCCTGCTCGCGCGCCACCAGCGGTTCGATCTCCGGGTCCGGGTTCGACAGCGCCAGGATCACCTGGCCTTTGCGCACCCAGGCGGGCCTGATGAGGCCCTTGACGCCGGTGGTCGCGATCACGATGTCGGCGCGCTGCATGAGCGCCTCCAGCGTCACGCCCTCGCCGCCGCCGGCCTCCAGTCGCTGCACCGCGCCGGCGTTGCGGTCGGTGCCGAGCACGCGCTTGACGCCGTAGGCCTGCAGCAGGCGCACGATGCCGGAGCCGGCGGCACCCAGCCCGATCTGGCCGACGACGCTGGCGGCGAGGTCGATGCCGGAGCGGCGCGCGGCGTTGAGCAGCGCGGCGAGTGTCACCACCGCCGTGCCGTGCTGATCGTCGTGCAGCACCGGCTTGTCGAGGCGCGCGCGCAGCTGCGTCTCGATCTCGAAGCATTCCGGAGCTGCGAAATCCTCGAGCTGGATGGCCCCGAAGGAGGGGGCAATGCCGGCCACCAGCTCCACGACCCGGGCCGGCTCGGTGGCATCGATGAGGATCGGCACGCCGGACAGGCCGACCAGGTCGGAGAACAGCGCCGCCTTGCCTTCCATCACCGGCAGGCCCGCGAGCGCGCCGATGTTGCCGAGGCCGAGCACCGCGGTGCCGTTGGTGACGATGGCGACGGTGCTGCCGCGCGCGGTGTACTCCCACGCCGCCTGCGGGTCCTTCTGGATCGCCAGGCACACGCGCGCCACCCCCGGGGTATAGACATCACGCAGCACCTGGCGCGTGTTGATCGGCAGGCTGGCCACGGTCTTGATCTTGCCGCCGCGGTGGCGGTTGAAGACGCGGTCGGACTTGCCGACGAAGCGCGCGTTCGACAGCTGCCCGATGCGCTCGTAGAGGGAGCGGTCCGCCTCCTCGTCCATCTCCAGCGTGATCTCCCAGAGCGTCTTGCCCTGGTCGCGCCGCAGCGCGGTGAGGTGCTCGATGGCGAGTCCTGCGTCGGCGATCACCTGCAGCACCCGGGCGAGGCTCCCCGGCTGGTGCACGGTCTCGACGATGATGATCTCCGGGATCTTCATGGCCGCAAAGGGTGCCCCAACGATCGCCGCTGCGCCACCGGTCGGGCCCGGATGTCACGGGCTGCGGATACCCGCTATCATGCGCGCCCCCCGCAGGGGGCCCGATTCCCAGGAGACTGCCGTGGCCACAGCCGCCGGTACCGCCAAGCCAGCCGCCGCCAAGTCCGGCGGCGCCGCCATCGACCCGCTCGACTTCTATGCCGTGCGCGCCGCGCTCAGCGAGGAGGAGCGCCTGGTGCAGGAGTCGGTGGCGCGGCTGGTCGACACCGAGGTGCTGCCGGTCATCCGGCAGTGCTTCGAGCAGCACCGCTTCCCGCACGAGCTGGTGCCGAAGCTCGCCGAGCTGGGCCTGCTCGGCTCCTCCATCCAGGGTTACGAGTGCGCCGGCCTCAACGGCGTCAGCTACGGGCTCATCTGCCAGGAACTCGAGCGCGGCGACTCGGGCATCCGCAGCTTCGTCTCGGTGCAGTCCTCGCTGTGCATGTACCCGATCTACGCGTTCGGCTCCGAGGAGCAGAAGCAGCGCTACCTGCCGCGCATGGCGCGCGGCGAGCTGATCGGCTGCTTCGGGCTCACCGAGCCGCACGGCGGCTCCGACCCGGCCAACATGAAGACGCACGCCAAGCGGCGCGGCGGCGACTGGGTGCTGAACGGCGCCAAGATGTGGATCACCAACGGCAGCATCGCCGGCCTCGCCGTGGTCTGGGCCATGACCCCGGATGGCATCCGCGGCTTCCTGGTGGAGAAGGACTCGCCGGGGTTCGCGGCACGCGAGATCGAGCACAAGTTCTCGCTGCGTGCCTCGGTCACCGCCGGGCTGTTCTTCGACAACGTCGTCGTGCCGGAGAGCCACGTGCTGCCCGGCGTGGTCGGCCTCAAGGGCCCGCTGTCGTGCCTGACGCAGGCGCGCTACGGCATTTCCTGGGGCGTGATCGGCGCGGCGCAGGCGTGCCTGCGCTCGCTGCTCGACTACAGCGCGACGCGGACGCTGTTTGGTCGGCCGCTCGCCGCCAACCAGACGATCCAGGTACGCCTCGCCGACATGGCACGACACATCACCACCGCGCAGCTGCTGGCGCTGCAGCTCGGGCGCATGAAGGACGCCGGCACCCTGCAGCCGGCGCACGTCTCGCTCGCCAAGTGGAACAACTGCCGCATGGCGCTCGACATCGCGCGCGACTGCCGCGACATGCTCGGCGGCGCCGGCATCAGCGCCGAGTACCCGCCGATCCGGCACATGCTCAACCTCGAGAGCGTGATCACGTACGAGGGCACCGAGACCATCCACCAGCTCACGATCGGGCGCGAGCTCACCGGCATCAACGCGTTCTGAAGAACGCGTTCTGAGGTGCCCGCGCCCGCGCCGGGCGGCATACTGCGGGCATGCGACTTGCCGGCGCGCTCGCCGTGCTGCTGCTCGTGGCCGTGGTCGCGTCGCTTGAGCTGTGGCCGTCGCGTCCCGCACCACAACCTGCGATCCAGCGCCGGGCGGCTACGCCCGCCGCGACAATGCGGTGCTGCGGCAGGCGGCCGCCGCTCTGGGGAATCCGCGCGACATCACGCGCGGCGACGATGTTGATGCCGAGATCGCCTTCGACCGCAAGCTGACGGCGGCCGGCGATCCCAATGGTGTGGAGGCTCTCGCGGACGCGCTGTTGCGCAAGGACGCGCCCGCGAGCCAGGCGGAGGCCGTGACCTTATTGCGCACCGCTGCCAAGAATTCCGCCGTGGCCAAGACCCGCCTGGCGGTGTGTCTGCTCGAGGGGTGTCCCACTCCCGCCGCCGAACCCGACGAGGCGCGCCAGCTGCTGACCGCGGCGGCATCGGCCGGCGAGCTCGAGGCGCTGCGCAGGCTCTCAGGCGAGACCGCCGTGGTTGCCGGGCCTGGCGCCATCGATGTGCCCGTCGCCGAGCGCTACGCGTGGAGCGAGATGCTGCACCGGCTGCAGGCCGAGGGCTGCTTCGGCTCGACGATGTTCGAGGTCTGGACTCAATCGCCGCAGCCCGTGTCGCCGCTGGCCGCCATGTCACCCGCCGACGCCGACGCGGCTCAGGCCCGCGCCCGCGAGCTGCTGGCGGTGCAGCTCGATCAGACGCGGGCGCAACTCGGCTGCGACTGAGTGCAGCCCCCGGCGCGGAGCGCCGGGGGCTGCAGGTTTACTGCTTCAGCTCCATCGCGCCCGGGTGCACGAAGTAGCACAGCACCGCGATGACGATCAGGTAGGCGAGCAGGATGAACGTCCAGCCCATGTTGTGGCGGATGACGTCGCCTTCCTTGCGCACGAACTTGCTGGTCGAGACCCCGACGCTCGCGGTCTGCGGCGCGATCGGCTTGCCGATCTCGGCGCCCACCGAGTTGAGCGAGGGCAGGAGCAGCAGCGGCAGACCGAGCTGCGTGCCCACCAGCGCCTGGAACTTGCCGAACATGGCGTTGGTGGAGGTGTTCGAGCCCGACAGCGCCACACCGATGAAGCCGAGGATCGGCGCCACGATGATGAACGCCGTGCCCATGCTCGAGAAGCCCTTGGCGAGCGAGGCCGCCATGCCCGAGTAGTTGAACGTGTAGGCGAGCCCGAAGATGAACACGCCCACCAGGCACGCGCCCCACATCTGGTGGAACGTGCGACGGAACACCTCGCCGATCTGCCCGCCCTTAAGTTTCCCCATCGCCAGCAGCAGGATGGCGACGATGATCCAGGAGGCGAGGATGGCGCTGCCGCCGACGTAGGGGGCGAAGTTGAACACCGCCGTGACGTTGCCTTTTGCCGGGCAGGTGGCGGCGAGCGCCGAGCAGGCCACCGCCTGCGTCTTGAACCAGCTGATCTTCGGCAGCGGCGACCACGGGCCGGTCCAGGCCGCCACCACCACCAGCAGCACCAGGAACGGCAGCCACGCCTGCATCACCCCGCCGGTGGTGAGGCCGTGGCCCCGTGTCTGCCGCGCAGCCGCCGCATCGACCGGCACACCGCCGTAGCCGAGCACGGTCTTCGGCTGCCATACCCGCAGCAGCAGCAGCAGCGCGATGAAGCAGACGATCGAGCCGGTGATGTCGGGCAGGTACGGCCCGAGGTAGACGGCTACCGGATACTGCCCGGCGATGTAGGCGAGCGAGCCCACCACCGCGAGCGGCCAGCCGCCCTTCATGCCCTCCTTGCCCGACACCAGGTACAGCAGCACCCACGGCGGCAGCAGCGCCAGCACCGCGACCACCGTGCCGACCGAGCCCGACAGCGCCAGCAGCGGATAGCCGGTGACGGCCGCGAGCGCGATCACCGGCGCGCCGAGTGCGCCGTAGGACACCGGTGCGTTGTTGGCGATCGCCGCGACGCGGATGGCGTTGAGGTCTGAGATGCCGAGCGAGATCAGGATCGGCGCGACCACCGCCCACGGGTAGCCGAAGCCGACCAGGCCCTCCAGCAGCGCGCCGAACGCCCAGGCGAACAGCATGGTCTGCACGCGCACGTCCATGCTGCCCTGGGCGATGAGCCAGCGGCGGAAGTTCTCGAACAGGCCGCTGATGGACAGGGTGTTGAACAGCACCATGCCCCAGAAGGTGATCCAGTCGACGTTCCACACGCCGGTGGCTGCACCGTACAGATAGGCGCGCGAGCCCTGGTCGGTGGGCATCTTCCACAGCCACACGGCGAGCAGGAACGTGACGATCGAGCCGAGCAGCGTCGCCAGCCACGCCGGCAGGCGGAAGATCGCCAGCAACGCCAGGAGGAAGACAACCGGAATCAGCGCCACGAGGCACGTGAGCGTCAGATTGCCGAGGGGGTCGATCAGCTGCGTGAACATGCAACCTCCGTCGAACGCGGCGGCGCGTGGAAGCGCCGCGTTTGATTCTTATTTAGCGACTGCTCCTGCCGAGGTAACACCTGCGCTTCCCGGCGCGGGCCGCCACGCTAGCACGCCGGGGCTGCGCCGCTCAACGGTGCGCCAGGAACGGCACGCGCAGGGCGGCCGGAACGCGCCAGCGTCAGCCGGGGCGTGTCGCTGGGCAGGGCTTAGGTCAGGGCACGCAGCAGCGGGCGGGCGGGTGCGAGGCGGCAGGCCCGCCATCGGCCGCCGGTCCCACGACGCCGAGCGCCAGCAGCGCGAGCAACGCCAGCCAGTTGGCGAGCCGCTCGCGCCGCTCGGCGGCGCTGCGCGATGTGGGCCGTGGCTCGCTCATGGCAACTCTCCCGCTTGCGACACGGGAGCAGTGTTGGCTGGCACGGCGCGGGTGGCGCGGGCGCAAAAGTGCCGGCGCGGCGAATAATTCTGGCGAATTGTGGCAGCGGCAGTGCGACCTGCGTCGCGCGCACGGCCGTGGCAGCAGGCGCGCGCAGCCTGTAGCCTTGAGCGCATGAAACGCCTCATCGCCATCGTCGAAGACGAGGCCGCGCTGCGTGACAACTACGCGGCCGCGTTCACGCGCGATGGTTTCGCGGTGCGCGGCTACGCCAACCGCGCGCAGGCCCTGGCGGCCTTCGGCACGCGCCTGCCGGACCTGGCGATCATCGACATCTCGCTCGAGGACGAGCCCGAGGGCGGCTTCGAGTTGTGCCGGCAGCTGCGTGCCATGTCGGCGGAGCTGCCGATCATCTTCCTCACCGCGCGCGACAGCGAGCTCGACGCGGTTTCGGGCCTGCGGCTCGGCGCCGACGACTTCCTCACCAAGGACCTGAGTCTGGCGCACCTGTCGGCGCGCGTGCACGCGCTGTTCCGCCGCGTCGATGCACTGCGCCAGCCCGAGAGCGCCGAGGAGCTGCTGCGCCGCGGCCCGCTCACGCTCGATGCCGAGCGCATGCAGGCGCAGTGGGACGGGCAGGTGGTGCTGCTGTCGCTGACCGAGTTCTGGATCGTGCACGCGCTGGCGCGTCATCCCGGCCACGTGCGCAACCGCCAGCAGCTGATGGACGCCGCCAGCGTGGTGCTGGACGACAACACCATCACCTCGCACGTGAAACGCATCCGGCGCAAGTTCCAGGCGCTCGACCCCCGGTTTGACGCCCTGCAGACCGTCTACGGTATGGGCTATCGCTGGGTCGAATAGCGGCGCGCGATGTCCCTGCGCCTGAAGCTGCTGCTGCTCGGACTTGCGACCCTGGTGCTGCCGTGGGGCGGCTGCCGCTACGCCCGCGAGATGGAGTCAGCGCTGCGCGAGGGCGAGGCCAACTCGCTCCAGGCCGTGTCGCAGACCATCGCCGCATCGCTGCAGGGGCGCACCGACCTGTTGTACCGCGCGCCGCCCCCGCCCGCCGAAGCGGCCGACGAGCCGCAGCCGGACAGCGGCGCGCAGCAGGCGACCGCCCAGGCCTTCGACAAGCCCGGCCCCGATGACCTCGAGCCGCTGGCACTCACGGCGGCGCCGCTGCTGGACGGCTACGGCGATGACTGGCCGCACCAGCCCGACGCGTGGACGGGTTTCAAGAAGGACGAGCATCACCACTTCGCGGTGCTGAGCGGTGTCTACGAGCGCATGCTGTACGTGTTGCTCGAGGTGCACGACGAGCACCCGCTGTACGACGCGCCGGGCACCAACACGCTGGATGCGGCGACCTTCGGCGACCGCGTGTGGCTCGGCTTCGACGATGCCCAGGGCGAGCAGCATCAGGTGTTCATCTCCGCCACCGGACCCGGCTCGGTGAGCGCGCGGCGCATCGAGAGCGGCGAGTACGGCCAGCGCAGCGCGCCGGTCGAGCCGCGCATCCGCGGCGCCTGGCAGCCGAGCCGCGACGGCTACCGCATCGAGCTGCGCGTGCCGCTGTCCATGATCGGCCACAGCTTCGGCATCCTGGTCGACGACCGCGACGCGCGCGGCGCGGCGCCGGTCAGCTACGGCACGCTGCGCAGCGACGACCTGCACACCCTCGGGCGCCTGATCGTCGCCTCGCCCGAGCTCAGCCCGTACCTGACGCAGTTCCTGCAGCCGGGCCTGAAGCTCGCGGTCAGCTCGCCCGCCGGGCGGGTGCTGGCGCGTGCGGATGCGCTGGCGCGGCCGCTGACACTCGGCCGCGAGACCCCGGTCCTGGCGAGCCTCTACCGGCGCTTCGTCGACCGGCCGGGCGAGCGGCAGGTGCTCGAGTCGACCGCGCCCATCTACGACCGCGATCACGCCGCCGTGATCGGCAGCCTCGAGGTCACGCAGACCGCCGACCGCTGGATCCGGCTGCGCGATCACGCCCTGACGCGCATGCTCACCTTCACCCTCGCGACGAGCCTCGTGGCGGTGGTGGCGATGTTCGCATTCGCCGCATGGCTGGCGCTGCGCCTGGCACGCCTGCGCAGCGCCAGCGAGTCCGCGCTCACGCGCTCGGGCCTGGTCACGAGCTTCCCCGAGACCGAGGCGCGCGACGAGCTCGGCGACGTCGCCCGCAGCTTCTCGACGCTGCTCGCGCGCCTCAACGAGTACACCAGCTACCTGCGGACGCTCGCCGGCAAGCTGGCACACGAGATCCGCACGCCGCTCACCATCGTGCGCTCCTCGCTCGACAACCTGGACAGCGAGCCGGTCGGCGAGGAGGCGCGGGCCTACCTGACCCGCGCCCGCCAGGGGAGCGAGCGGCTGAACGCCATCCTGCTCGCCATGGGCGCGGCGACCCGGGTCGAGGAAGCCATCGGCGGGGCGGAGCGCGTCACCTTCGATCTGGTGCCATTGCTCGGCTCCGCGGTGGCCGCCTACCGCGGCGCGTTCCCGGGGCGCGAGTTCCTGGCCGAGCTGCCCCCCGGCCCGGTGAGCCTGAACGGCGCCCCGGACCTCATCGTGCAGCTGCTCGACAAGCTCATCGACAACGCGGTGGATTTCAGCCCGGCGGGCGCGCGTATCACGGTCCGGCTGCGCCTCGAGCCCCAGGCGGCGCTCATCGAGGTCGAAAACCCGGGCCCGCCCCTGCCCCTGCACGTCGAAGGCCGGCTGTTCGAGTCGCTGTGGCAGTCCCGGCCCGATGGGGACAGCCGCCCCCATTTCGGGCTCGGACTTTACATAGTGCGGCTGATCGCCGAATTCCACGGGGGCGAGGCCGCCGCCCGCAACCTCGAGGACGGGAGCGGAGTACGGGTCAGCGTCCGGCTCGCCCGCTGAGGGCATCTGTCGACAAATAGAGACATGGTTTTCTCCTCTGGAGTGAGTACAATTGGTGACGGAAGGTACCGTCGCTAAAAGAATTTCTGAGCCACTGCGGTCAGGTTGTTGCGGCGGTGATGCAGATTAGCTGCGGCGACACAGGAAGGTTTAAAACAGAAACTCGGGGATCGACGCGGGCACGGGTACGACAGCACCAAACTTGTTGGGGTTGTCAGGAACGACACAACGCGTGGATGAACACGCGGGCCTCGCGATAGAAGCCGGAGCGATGGCTCCAAGCGTTTCAGCCGGAAAGTCTAGATGCTCGTGATGACGCGACATGCCGGAGCGCAGCGCCGACTCATCTGGGTCTGATACGCGCGCCCCGGGACGAGCTGACAGCGAGCCACCGGGTCAGTCGAGGCGATGACGATAAAGCCCTGCTCTTGAGCAGGGCTTTTTTTATCCGGCCTCGCCCTGCGGGCCTGAGGCCGACGATGTGGGCGAGATCGCGCGCCGCTCCATCGTCATGATCACTGCTTAAGTCGCCAATACTCAGCTTACGCCGAGATAGTCGAGTATGCCGCGCGCCGCCTCGCGGCCCTCGAACACCGCGGTGACCACCAGGTCCGAGCCGCGCACCATGTCCCCGCCGGCGAACACGCGCGGGTTGGTGGTCTGGAAGGCCTGCGTCTGTGCCGCCGATACGCGCACGCGGCCGTTGTCGTGCACGCGGATATGGTGCTCGGCCAGCCACGCGGGCGGGCGGGCCACGAAACCGAAGGCGATGATGACCGCCTCGGCGGGCACGACGTGCTCCGAGCCCGGCAGCGCCTCCGGCACCCGCCGCCCGCGCGCATCCGGTGCGCCGAGGCGTGTCTCCACCAGCTTCACTCCCTCCACGCGCTCGGCGCCGACGATCTCGATCGGCTGGCGGTTGAACAGGAACTCCACGCCCTCCTCGCGGCTGCTCTTGTAGTCGCGCCGCGAGCCGGGCATGTTGTGCTCGTCACGCCGGTAGGTGCAGGTGACGGAGGCGGCGCCCTGGCGCAGCGCGGTGCGGTTGCAGTCCATGGCGGTGTCGCCCCCGCCCAGCACCACCACGCGCCGGCCGCGCATGCTGATGAGGCCCTGCGCCGCGCCCGGCAGCTCCAGCTCGTGGTTGATGTTGGATATGAGGAAGCGCAGGGCTTCGTGCACGCCGGGCAGCTCCTCGCCGGCGAAGCCGCCGCGCACGCTGCCGTAGGCGCCCATGCCGAGGAACACCGCGTCGTACTCGCCGAGCAGCCGCTCGAAGCCGAAGTCGGTGCCGACCTCGAGACCCAAGCGGAACTCGACGCCCATGCCCTGCATGATCTCGCGCCGCGTCTCCACGACCTCCTTCTCCAGCTTGAAGGGCGGGATACCGAAGGTGAGCAGCCCGCCGATGCGCGGGTGGCGGTCGAACACGACCGGCTGCACGCCGTTGCGCACCAGGATGTCCGCGCACGCAAGTCCTGCCGGTCCTGCGCCGACCACCGCCACGCGCTTACCCGTGGCGCGCACGTGCGACATGTCGGGACGCCAGCCGCGCTTGAGTGCCTCGTCGGTGATGTACTTCTCGATGGCGCCGATGGTGACCGCCCCCAGGCCGTCGTTGAGGGTGCAGGCGCCCTCGCACAGGCGATCCTGCGGGCAGATGCGCCCGCAGACTTCCGGCAGCGAGTTGGTCTTGTGCGACAGCTCCGCGGCCTCGAACAGGTTGCCCTCCTCGATCAGCTTCAGCCAGTTGGGGATGTAGTTGTGGACCGGGCACTTCCACTCGCAGAACGGGTTGCCGCAGGCGAGGCAACGGCCCGCCTGCTGCGCGGCCTCCTCGGCCTGGTAGGGCGCGTAGATCTCGCGGAAGTGCGTGACGCGCGCCTCCACCGGGATCTTGGCGGGCTCGGCGCGCGGGATGTCGAGGAACTGCAGGTTCTTGTCGGGCATGCCGTCAGGCCGCGCGCCGCAGGTTCTCGATGAGCGAGTCGATGGAGGCCGCCTTGGGCTTCACCACCCAGAACTTGGGCAGGAAGGTGCGCAGGTCCGCCATGATCTCCGCCGCCCAGGCGCTGCCGGTGTGCTCGCTGTGCCGCTCGAGCAGGCTCTCGAGGTGCTGCACGTGCGACTGCATGGCTTCCGGGTGGATGCGGCTGATGTCGATGAGCTCGTGGTTGTAGCGGTCGACGAAATTGCGCTCCAGGTCCAGCACGTAGGCGAAGCCGCCGGTGAAGCCGGCGCCGAAGTTGACGCCGGTGCGGCCGAGCACGCACACCGCCCCGCCGGTCATGTACTCGCAGCAGTGATCGCCGGCGCCCTCGATGACCGCGAGCGCTCCGGAGTTACGCACCGCGAAGCGCTCACCGGCGACGCCGGCCGCGTACAGCTCACCGCCGGTGGCGCCGTACAGGCAGGTGTTGCCCATGATCACCGTGTCGCGCGGCAGGTAGCGCGCCGCGCCCGGATGCCGCAGCACGATGCGCCCGCCCGCCATGCCCTTGCCGACGTAGTCGTTGGCGTCGCCCTCCAGATAGAGATGCAGGCCGCCGGCGTTCCAGACTCCGAAGCTCTGCCCGGCGTTGCCGCTGCAGCGCACGGTCACGGGCGCGTCCTGCATGCCGTAGTTGCCCCAGCGCCGCGCGATCTCGCCCGACAGGCGCGCGCCGATCGAGCGGTTGTAGTTGGCGAGCCGGTAGCGCCACTCGCCGCCGCCCCGGCTCTCGATCGCCGGCAGCATGTCGCGCACCATGCGCTCGGCCAGCTCGGCGGTGTCGAAGGGCGTGTTGGAAGCGGTGCCGCAGAAGCGCGGCGCAGCGGCGGCGAGCCCGGCCTGCGACAGGATGGGAGTGAGATCGAGCTTGCGCTGACGCGGCGTGGCGCCGGGGAGCGGGACGAGGCACTCGGTGCGGCCGATGATGTCCTCGAGGCGGCGTGCACCCAGGCTCGCGAGGATCTCGCGCACTTCCTCGGCCACGAAGCGGAAGTAGTTGATGACCATCTCCGGCAGCCCGGTGAAGTACTTGCTGCGCAGCACGCTGTGCTGCGTGGCGACGCCGGTAGCGCAGTTGTTGAGGTGGCAGATGCGCAGGTACTTGCACCCCAGCGCCACCATGGGCGCGGTGCCGAAGCCGAAGCTCTCCGCGCCGATGAGCGCCGCCTTCACCACGTCGAGGCCGGTCTTGAGGCCGCCGTCGGCCTGCAGCCGCACCCGCTGGCGCAGCCCGTTGAGGCGCAGCGTCTGGTGCGTCTCGGCGAGTCCCAGCTCCCAGGGAGTGCCGGCGTACTTGATCGAGGACAGCGGGCTTGCGCCCGTGCCGCCGTCGTAGCCGGAGATGGTGATGAGGTCGGCGTAGGCCTTGGCAACCCCTGCGGCCACCGTGCCGACCCCGGGCTCGGCCACCAGCTTCACCGACACCAGTGCCTGCGGGTTCACCTGCTTCAGGTCGAAGATCAGCTGCGCCAGGTCCTCGATGGAATAGATGTCGTGGTGCGGCGGGGGCGAGATCAGTCCGACGCCCGGGCGGGCGAAGCGCAGCGTCGCGATCATGTCGTTGACCTTGTGGCCGGGCAGCTGCCCGCCCTCGCCCGGCTTGGCGCCCTGCGCGATCTTGATCTGCAGCACTTCGGCGTTGATCAGGTACTCGGGCGTGACCCCGAAGCGTCCCGAGGCGACCTGCTTGATCTTGGAGTTCTTCTCGGTGCGGTAGCGCGCGGGGTCCTCGCCGCCCTCGCCCGAGTTGGAGCGCGCGCCGAGGCGGTTCATGGCGATGGCGAGCGCCTCGTGCGCCTCGGGCGACAGCGCCCCGAGCGACATGCCGGCGCTGTCGAAGCGCGCGAGGATCGCGGCCGCCGGCTCGACCTCGGCGAGCGGCACCGGCGGCGCCTGCGGGGTGAGCCTGAGCAGGTCGCGGAACGTGGACGGCGGCCGCTCGTTCACCAGGCGCGCGAACTGACGGTAGTGCGCCACGTCCCCGGTCACCACCGCCGCCTGCAGCGCGGCGATCACGTCCGGGTTGTACATGTGGTACTCGCCGCCGTGTACGTACTTGAGAAGCCCGCCCTGGCCGATGGACTCGCGCGGGTTCCAGGCCTGCGCGGCGAGCGTCCGGGAGTCGGCCTCGAGATCGGTGAAGTCCGCGCCGCGCACCCGGCTCGGCGTGCCGGTGAAGCAGCGCTCCACCACCTGGTCCGCGAGCCCGACGATCTCGAACAGCTGCGAGCTGCGGTAGCTGCCGATGGTGGAGATGCCCATTTTCGACATGATCTTGAACAGTCCCTTGCGCAGGCCGGCGCGGTAGCTGCGTCCGAGCTCGAGGCGGGCGGCGAAGTCGAGCTTGACGTGTCCCTTGCGCATCATCTCGAACAGCACCTGGTAGGCCATGTAGGGATAAACGGCGGTGGCGCCGTAGCCGATCAGGCACGCAAAGTGGTGCGGCTCGCGCGCGGTGCCCGTCTCGACCAGCAGGTTGCACTTGCAGCGCAGCCCGGTCTTCACCAGGTGATGATGCACCGCCCCGGTCACGAGCAGTGCGTGCGCCGGGATGCGCCCGCGGACCAGGTAGCGGTCCGACAGCAGCAGCACGAGCTTGCCCTCGCGCACCGCGCTCTCGGCCTGGGCGCACAGCCGCCCGATCGCCGCCTCCAGGCCCTCGGCCGGGTCGTACTGCAGGTCGAGGAACTCGTGGCTGACCTCCTCGATCGCCAGGATCTGGCGCAGCTTGCGCTGCGACAGGATCGGCGAGCCGAGCACGATCTGGCGCGCATGCTCCGGGGCGGGCTCGAAGATGTTGCACTCCGGCCCGATCTGCGTCTGCAGCGACATGACGATGGTCTCGCGCAGCGGGTCGATCGGCGGGTTGGTCACCTGCGCGAACTGCTGGCGGAAGTAGTCGTACAGCGAGCGCACCTGGTGCGACAGCACCGGCATGGGCGTGTCGTCCCCCATCGAGCCGACCGCCTCGTTCTCGTCCTGGGCCAGCACGCGGATGACATCGTCGCGCTCCTCGTGCGTGACGCAGAACATCTTCTGGTAGAGGGCGAGCGTGGCGCGGTCCATGGGCTCGGCGGCGAGCCGCGCATCCACCAGGTCGCTCTCGAGATAGCGCACGCCCTGCTTGAGCCAGCTCTTGTAGGGATGGCGGCTCTTGAGCATCTGGTCGATGTCGGCGGAAGCCAGCAGCGTGCCGGTTTGCAGGTCGAGCGCGATCATGTCGCCGGGGCCCAGCTTGCCCTTCCTCACCACGTCCTCGGGCGGGTAGTCCCACACGCCGGTCTCGGAGGCGATGGTCAGGCAGCGGTTGCGGGTGATGCAGTAGCGCGCCGGCCGCAGCCCGTTGCGGTCGAGGGTGCACAGCGCGTAGCGCCCGTCCGTCAGCACCACGCCGGCGGGCCCGTCCCACGGCTCCATGTGCACCGAGTAGTACTCGTAGAAGGCGCGCAGGTCGGGATCGAGCGCATCCAGCCCGTGCCAGGCCGGCGGGATCAGCAGGCGCATGGCGTGCAGCGGGTCGAGCCCGCCCATGAGCAGCACCTCGAGCATGTTGTCGAGGCTCTGCGAGTCCGAGCCGGTGAGCGTTACCAGCGGCAGCACCTCCTGCAGCTCCGGCAGCAGCGAGGAGCGCAACAGCGGGCCGCGCGCCGTGGCCCAGTTGCGGTTGCCCTGCACGGTGTTGATCTCGCCGTTGTGCGCCAGATAGCGGTAGGGGTGCGCGAGGCGCCACTGCGGCAGGGTGTTGGTCGAGAAGCGCTGGTGGAACACCGCCACCGAGCTCGTCAGGCGCGGGTCGGCGAGGTCGGGGTAGAACTGCGCCAGGTACTGCGGCATCACCATGCCCTTGTAGACGATGGTGCTGGCGGACAGGCTCGACACGTAGAAGGCCGCGTCCGCCTCGCAGGCGCGCTCGGCGAAGCGCCGCGCCATGAACAGGCGGCGGTTGAAGCCGGCCTCGTCGAGCTCCACCGACGGGCAGTTGACGAACAGCTGCTCGATGCGCGGCAGCGACTTCAGGGCCTCGGCACCGCAGGCCTCGACCCCGACCGGCACCATGCGCCAGCCGGCCACCTCCAGCCCCTGGCGCGCCAGCGCCGCCCCCAGCGCGGCCCGGCCGGCGGCGGCCAGCGCGGCATCGTGCGACAGGAATACCAGCCCCGCGGCGAAGCGTGGGGCGAGCGCCAGGCCGGCCTCGGCGGCCACCGCGCGCAGGAATTCCTCGGGACGCTTCAGGAGCAGTCCGCAGCCGTCGCCGGTCTTGCCGTCGGTGGCGATGGCGCCGCGGTGCGTCAGGCGATTGAGGGAGGTGATCGCGGTGCGCACCAGCCAGTGGCTCGGCGCGTCGTCGAGGCTCGCGATCAGGCCGAAGCCGCAGCTGTCGCGCTCGTAGGCGCTCTCGTAGAGTCCGGGTGACTGGGCGTGCATAGTGATGATCCGGTGGAACGGGCAGCCCACGTCGGTGCCGCGGACTTGCAGTCCGCAACCGCGGAGCGGGCCGGCAATTCGTGCGTGGAGGCGAGAACGGGCGGCCGGTGCGCACGCGTGACGCGTGCCGTCGACCGGGCTGCCCTACACCATCACTATGCGTTCGATAATACCGGCATGCGAGTGCCTTGCAAGCATCGATGCACACCCTGACGACCGCGCGGCTCACGCTGCGCCAGTGGCGCGAGGCGGATCTCGTGCCCTTTGCCGCCCTGCATGCCGACCCGGTGGCCATGCAGTTCATGCCGCGCTGCCTGAGCCGGGCCGAGAGCGACGACTTCGCCCGACGCCTGCAGGGGCAGCTCGCCGCGCGCGGCTTCGGACTGTGGGCCGTGGAGCACCGCGCCGGCGGTGAATTTCTCGGCTGCGTCGGGCTTGCGGCGCCGGGTTTCGAGGCGCACTTCACCCCGTGCACGGAGATCGCCTGGCGGCTCGCCCGTGAGCACTGGGGCTGCGGCTACGCGACCGAGGCGGCGCGCGCGTGCCTGCAGTTTGCCTTCCAGACGCTCGCCCTGCCCGAGGTCGTGTCCTTCACCGCGCTCGACAACCTGCGCTCGCAGGCGGTGATGCGCCGCCTCGGCATGCGCCAGGACGGCGAGTTCGAGCATCCGCGTCTGCCGCCCGGGCACCGCCTGCGCTCGCACGTGCTCTACCGCATCGCGCGGGGGGACTGGCCGCCGCCCGTCGGCGCCTGAGGGATCAGCGTCGCCCGCCCCCCGCCGGGCGCCGGCGCAGGAACTGCGGGATCAGGCGAGCGCGCCCCGACAGCCGGATCAGCGTCGCGGCACGTTTGGAGACGTGTCGCTTCGCGGCGTGCGCTCAGCGCCCACCGGGGGGCGGCGCGCCGGTACGACGGCGTCCGGGCGTTGAAAAAGGCGGGTGCCGGCCGGTTGCGCTGGAGCATGCCGGCGTAGGACGCCACCAGGCGCCCGGGCCGCGCGTAGGAGTAACGGCCGGAGCGGTTCGCGGTGCGCGAGGCGAACGCCGCCCGTCCCGCAGCGCGCATCGGCCGGCGGCGGTGAGGGCCGCGCCTTGGCGATGTTCACCGTGCTGCAGGTGCTGCCGGGCGCGGTGCGACGCTTGTGGAAACCCGCCAGGACCCGGGGCGCGCGCGTGGTGACGAGCCAGCCAGCGGCGCAACTGCGCGGGCGTGGTGAAGAATCGCGGCTGCACGCGAGGCTGGTATTCCACGACGCGGGCCCTTGCATCGCGTGGTGCTCTGCTCCACCATGCGCGCCGCCGCGACCGTCCGCGGCGAGCGAGGTGTTGCACGTAAAATGAAGCCGCGCAAAGTGTCGACTGACAGCGACCCTGGGCCCCGCCTTCAACGTCTCAACGCGTACCTGGAACGGAATTTCCCCGATTTCTTCGCCGAAGCCCGCTTCCAGGTCGGCAACGACGACTACTTCCTCTACGCGCGCTTTGGTGAATACCTGGCGCGCACCATCGAGCAGAACCGCGCCTCCGGACGCACCATCAGCCGCGGCTTCACGCTGCTGAACAAGATGGCGCAGGCCTCGGCGCGCCACCCGGCGATCCGGCAGATGCTGGTTTCGGGGCCGCTCGAGTACATCCTGGATGCGCCCAAGGCGCGGGAGCTGGCCCGCACGCGCCTGTCACCCGAGGCGCAGAGCTATCTCGAGAGCCTGTGCGAGTAGCTCACGGCCTGCGGCCCGGAGCAGATCAGGGCGGCTCGCGGGTGGTGAGCGGCACGGTCAGCAGCTGCGTGCGGCGCACGATGCCGAGCTCCAGCGTCGTACCGGGCGGCACCCGCCCCAGCAGCCGGTGCAGCGCATCGATGCCGTCGACCACCTGACCGCCCACGCCGACGATCAGGTCGCCGGGGTGCAGGTCGGAGGCCGCGGCCGGGCCCTCGCTCTCGCGTGACAGCACCTCGACCGCCTGCGTGGCGCTGAGGCCGAGCGCGCGCACCAGGCGCTTGTCGAGCGGCCGGTCGCGCGCGGCGACTCCGAGCCAGGCGCGCCGTACGCGTCCCTGGGTGAGGATCTCGGTCAGCACCCACTGCGCGGTCGCGGCCGGGATGGCGAAGCCGATACCCTGAGCCATGGCGATGATGGCGGTGTTGATGCCGACCACGCGCCCGGCGGCATCCACGAGCGGGCCGCCAGAGTTGCCGGGATTGAGCGCCGCGGTGTGCTGCACCACCCCCTCGATGAGGCGCCCCTGGCGACTGCGCAGCGAGCGCCCGAGCGCGCTCACCACCCCCGCCGACACCGTCGACTCGAAGCCGAGCGGGTTACCGACCGCGACCACCAGCTGCCCGGCGCGCAGGCGCTGGCCGCTCGCGAGCTGGGCGTACGGCAGCGCCCCGGCCTGCGCGCGCAGCACGGCAAGATCGGTGGCGGGGTCACGCCCGGCGACGACGGCCGGCACGCTGCGGCCGTCGACGAAGGTCACGCGCGCCTCGCTCACCCGCTGCACGACGTGCTCGTTGGTGAGCAGGTAGCCGTCCGGGGTCACGACCACGCCCGAGCCGGCGCCGCCGCGCGCCTGCGCGGCCTCGGCCGCACCACCGACGTAGACGCTCACCACCGCCGGCCCGACCTGGTCGACGGCGCCCACCACGGCGGCCGAGTAGGCATCGAGCGCCGCGGCGGGCGGCTGCACGTCCGGCACCGGCTCGCCTGCAGAGGGTTGATCCAGCATTCGCGCAGGCATGGGGACCGGTGCCGGCAAACTCAAGGGGTGAAGCCGGCGACGGATTCCTGCGAGAATCGGCCGGCCGCATGATTTCCCTCGCCCAAACCATGATCCTGCTGGCCGCGGCCGTCGTCGCGGTGTCGCTGTTCCGCTTCGCGCGGCTGTCCTCGATCCTCGGCTACGTGGCCGCCGGTCTCGTCATCGGCCCGTGGGGTCTCAACCTCATCGGTGACATCGGCCGCATCACGCACGTCTCCGAGTTCGGCATCGTGCTGCTGCTCTTCATCATCGGGCTGGAGCTGCAGCCGACGCGCCTGTGGGTCATGCGGCGCCTGGTGTTCGGCCTGGGAGCCGCACAGGTGCTCTCGTGCACGCTGCTGCTCGGCCTGCTGGCGTGGGCCTGGGGGCAGCCACCGGCGGCCGCGGCCGTGATCGGTTTCGGGCTGTCCCTGTCCTCCACTCCGCTGGTGCTGCAGGTGCTGGCCGAGCGCGGGCAGCTCAAGACCCAGTACGGACGCAGCGCCTTCGGCATCCTCCTGTTCCAGGACCTGGCGGTGCTGCCGGTGCTCGCCGTGCTGCCGCTCCTGTCCCCCCAGGGAGGCGCGCACCCCGCCGGCGGCGCCGGGCTGGCGCTGGTGAAGCTCGTGGTCGTGGTGGCCGCGGTCATCATCGGCGGGCGGCTGCTGCTGCGGCCGGCGCTGCGACTGGTGGCGAAGGTGCGCGTCAGCGAGGTGTTCACCGCGGCCGCGCTCCTGACCGTCATCGCCACGACGCTGCTCGCCAACCTCGCCGGGCTGTCCGCCTCGCTCGGTGCCTTCATCGCCGGCGTGCTGCTCGCCGACTCGGAGTTCCGCCACGAGCTCGAAGCCGACCTCGAGCCCTTCAAGGGGCTGCTGCTCGGGCTGTTCTTCGTGTGCGTCGGCATGGCGGCAAACCTCGGCCTCATGAAGTCCGAGCCGCTGATGCTGCTGGCGCTCACCGCCACCTTCCTCGCGGTGAAGATCGCCGCGGTGACCGCGCTCGGGAAGCTCGCGCGCCAGAAGGGCGACGTGGCACGGCGCCTGGGGTTCGTGCTGCCGGCGGGTGGCGAGTTCGCGTTCGTGTTGTTCACGCTCGCCGCCGGCGAGCGGCTGCTGGACAAGCAGACCGCCGACCTGCTGGTGCTGGCGGTGACGCTGTCGATGATGCTCGGGCCGCTGCTGCTCATCGCCTACGAGGCGGTGGCCCGGCGCTGGCTGACCCCGGCGACGGCCCCCTACGACGCCATCGACGAGCACGACATCCCGGTAATCATCGCCGGCTTCGGCCGCTTCGGGCAGATCGTGGCGCGCGTGCTGCGCGTCAAGGGGCTGCCGTTCACCGCCCTCGACTCCAGCCAGACGGCGGTCGACTTCGTGCGCCGCTTCGGCAACAAGGTGTACTACGGCGACGCCTCCCGGCTCGACCTGCTGCGCGCCGCCGGTGCGGCCACCGCGCGGGTGCTGGTGCTCGCGGTCGACGACACCGAGGCCTCGGTGCGCATCGCCACGCTGGTGCGCGAGCAGTTCCCGCAGCTGAAGATTTTCGCGCGCGCGCGCAACCGCCAGCATGCCTTCGCGCTCATGGACGCGGGCGTCAGGAACGTGATCCGCGAGACCTACGTGTCCAGTCTGGAAATGGCGAGCTCGGTGCTCGAGGCGCTCGGCGAGAGCCCGGCGGCGGCACGCGAGGCGGTGCGGCGCTTCCGCACCCACGACGAGGCCACGCTCGAGGCGCAGTACGCGGTCAAGGAAGACCAGGTGAAATTCGTCGCCACCACGCTCGCGGCTGCGCAGCAGCTGGAGCGGCTGTTCGAGGCTGACCAGGCGCGCTCGGAGTAGCGGTGGACGAGGCGCGCAGCGTCCGCGACTTCTGGTTCGGCAAGCTGCCGCTGACGGCCGCGGCGCTCAACCGCCGCATGCGCTTCTGGTTCGGCAACGAGGGGGTGCAGGAGCGGGACGAGCAGATCCGGGTGCGCTTCGGCACTCTGCTCGAGCGCGCCGCGCGCGGTGAGCTGGATGCCTGGGCGGACGGGCCGCGCCGCCGCCTGAGCCTCGTCATCCTGCTCGATCAGTTTCCACGCCACATCTTCCGCGGCACGGCGCGCGCCTTCGACTACGATGCCCAGGCGCTCGGCCTGACGCTCTCCGGCATGCAGTCGGCGGCCGATGCGGCGCTCGGCGTGGTGGAGCGCATCTTCTTCTACATGCCGCTGCAGCACGCCGAAGTGACCGAGGTGCAGGAGGAGTCGGTGGCCGCCTACCGGCGGCTGCTCACCGAAGCGCCGGGCGAGCTGCGTCCGGTGTTCGCAGGCGCGCTGCGCTCGGCCGAGAACCATCGCGCCATCGTCGAGAAATTCGGGCGCTTCCCGCACCGCAACCGCCTGCTGCAGCGGCCGAACACGCCGGCCGAAGACGCCTGGCTGCGCCGCGGCGGCGAGAGCTTCGGTCAGTAGTCCCCGGCGAGCCGCTCGAGGTGCCGGATGCGGCTCTCGAGCTGACGCTGTGCCTCGAGCAGCTCCACCGCCAGCGCCGCGCCGCTCACGTTGACGCCCAGATCGTGCATCAGCCGCCCGACCACGCGCAGGCGCGGCAGCGCGGTCGCCGGGACCTGCCACTCACCCGGTCCTGCCTCGCGCGACGCGACCAGTCCCAGCGCCGCGAGCTCCAGCATGGCCTCCAGATCGATGCGACACAGCTGGCAGATGTCGCTGGCTGCGATCCAGTCGCCGTCACCGATCAGGTGGGCTTCGAGCACATGCGTCACGCGTACCATGACTCACCTCTGCGCCGCGCGCGGGTCGAAGTTCAGCTTCGCGCGCATGTCCTCGTAGACCGCACGCGCCTCCGGCGAGTTCGCCGCCGGCAATACCACCTTCAGCTGCACGTACTCGTCCCCGGGCGGTGAGCCCGGCAGGCCGCGGCCGCGCAGGCGCAGCTTCTGTCCGGACTGGCTGCCGGCGGGGACGTGCATCTCGACCTCGCCGCCGAGAGTCGGCACCGTGACCGCCGCGCCGAGCGCGGCTTCCCACGGCGCGACCGGGAAGGTCAGCGTCACGTCGCGGTTGTCGAGCTGGAAGAGACGGTGCGGCAGGATATGCGTCTCCAGGTACAGGTCGCCGGCGGCGCCCTCGCCCGCTCCCGGCTCGCCCTGGCCGGCAACCCGGATCAGCTGGCCCGTGGCGACGCCGGCCGGAATGCTGACGCGCACGGTGCGCGTGCGCATCTCGACCGTGCCGTCGGGCTTCACTTCCGGGTGGCGCAGCTCGAACGTGCGCGTGGTGCCGCGGAAGGCCTCCTCGAGCTCGATGTCGATGCGCGCGTGATGATCGCGGCCGCCGGCGTGCATGCGCTCGGCGCCGGCGAACGGCGAGCCGCCGCCGAACAGTGAGGAGAAGAACTCGCTGAAGTCCTGCTCGGAGGCGCCGCCGCCGCGGCCGGCGCTGCGGCCGCGGCGGCCGCCCGGGGCGCCTCCGGCGGACTCGAAGCCGCTGCCCCAGTCCGGCGGCGGCCGGAACTGCTGCCCCGACTTCCACTCGCTGCCGAGCTCGTCATACGCGGCGCGCTTCTGCGGGTCCTTCAGTACCTCGTACGCCTCCTGCACTTCCTTGAAGCGCGCCTCGGCGTCGGCCTCCTTGCTCACGTCCGGGTGGTACTTGCGCGCCAGCCGCCGGTAGGCGGTCTTGATCGCATCGGCGGCCGCGCCGCGCTCGACGCCCAGGACTTTGTAGTAGTCGCGGAATTCCATTGCTTGCCTTCGCGGGTCTGAAAGCCCTGCGGCGCGGGTGAGCGCAGCGGCTCGATTCTAGGCCGGACGCACGCGCGCGGTGCGCGCACCACCGCCCGGGCACCACGGCGATGCAGACTCCCGCGCCGTGGCCGCGCCGAGCGCGCCAGGGCGCCCTTCATATGGGGCATGGAACTTGCTACCTCAAGAAAGCCGGCCGGCTTCGTAACCTCACTGCCTTGAGCGGCGGCGAGAATCGCAGGCGGCGGCAACCATGACCGGAGCGGGAGGCGGGGCGTACAGATTCGATCCCCCTCGAGCGCGTCTCGCCTCCCCTCCGATCACCAAAAAAAACGCCGCGAGGCGGGGGAAGTCGCATCGCGGCGTACAGGAGCGAACACGGGGAAATTGTTCGCAACTGGGCTTATCAAAGCAAAGCCCATGCCACCGCATGAAATTCATTTAAAACAAAGAGTTATTGGATCCTGGAGCGGTCCGTACAGGTGACAGGAATTGTCAGTTTGGGGCTTTGGCCACCCAAACGTGGCAGGTACCGACGCGCGGGAACGGGCCGCTTCAGCGCGGCAGCACGGGCACGCAGGACTGGGACTGCTCCTTGAGGGAATCGCACAGCGCGCGTGCCTGGGCTTCGCCGGCTGCGGCGACCTGCAGGCGGTAGAGCTGGCCCGAACCGGTGCTGGCCTGGACGATGCGCGGCGACAGGCCGCCGAGCTCCGCGCCGAAGCGCTCGTGCAGGCGCTGCCACTCGCGGCCGGCGCTGGCGGGACTGCCGAAGGCACCGAGCTGAACGCCGTAGCCACCGTCCGGGACACCCACGGCATCGGCCGCGACGGGTGGCGGCTCGGGCGTTGCGGCCGCGAGGCGCACGTCCGCCGGCATCGCGGCTTCACCGGGCTGCGCCAGCTCCCCCACCGCGGCGCGGGCCGGGGCCACGGCCGGCTCGATCACGCCGGCGGCGGGCGGCGGCGCGGGGGCCACCACGCCGGTCGCCAGCTGCAGGGCGCGCACGCCGGTGCGCGCGACGGCCGCCTCGGCGGCGGTCTGCGGCGCGATACGCGGCGCGGAGCCGAGCGCGGAAGCCTCGATGCGGATGCGCGCCTCCTCGGACCAGTGCCCGCTCGGGTGGTGGGCGAGGAACTCCCGGTAGGCGTCCACGGTTCCGACCGTACCGGCGTGCTGCCAGTCGCGCTGCTCGGCCAGCTGCGCGATGCGCTCGCGCGCCTGGGCGGCGAGCTCGCTGTCGGCGTGCTGTTCGAGGAAGCGGCCATAGGCCTCGGTCGTGTCGGCGGACTCGGCCGAGCGCCAGTCCTGCTGCTCGCGGCTGCAGGCCGCGCAGGCAATCCCCAGAAGTGTGATCAGTGCCACCCTTCCTGCCCGGAATGTGATCATGGTCGGCATCCTTGTAGGACCAGCTCCGTATTATGACCCGGCGCACCCCGCGGAGCACCGGATGAGCGAAACCCTCAAGCGCAGACTGATAGACCAGATCGGCGATTCGCCGACCTTCGTCGCCGAAGGCTCGCGGCTGACCGGCGACGTCGAGAGCGCCGGTCCGCTCGTGGTCTGCGGCGCCATCCGCGGCGACGGTCGCGTCGGCGGCGCGCTGCGCATGGCCGTGACCGCCGAGTGGGACGGCGAGATCCACGCGCGCGCGGCCGTGATCGCCGGGCGCATCAGCGGCCGGCTCGTGGTCGAGGACAAGCTCGAGGTTGGCGCGACCGCCGTGCTGCGGGCGGACATCGTGGCGCGCAGCATCGCCGTGGCCAAGGGCGCCATCATCGACGGGGTGGTCACCGTCACCAGCGGCGAGCCGGTGCTCGAGTTCGAGGAAAAGCGCGCCGCGCGCTGAGCGTCTCAGGAGTTCTCGCCCAGCACCTCGCCCTCCACCGGCGTCCCGGCACGCGTGGCCTCCGCCCCGAGCTGCCTGAGGATCAGCCTCTCGAGCCAGGTCTCCCCACCCAGCCGCTCGAAGAAGCCGCAGTGCCCGCCCCGGCGCGTCACGGTCAGCGTCAGCGCCGGCGGCCGCGCCAGCTGCGCCAGTCCCGCCGCCGGGATGATCGGATCATCGAGCGAGGTGATGATGCGCGCGGGCACGGCGAGGCCGGCCAGCCGCGCGCCGGTGATCGCATAGCCCTCGAGATAGTCATCGAGCGTCGGGTACTCGGTGTGGGCGCGCACCAGCTCCGCGGTCATGAGCTTCAGGTCGCGCCGCCGCGCGAGCGGGCCGAAGTCATACGCGTCCGGCCAGGCGGCCTGCTTGCGGCGCAGGCTGCGCAGCCACTTGCGTACGAAGTAGCGCTCGTAGCCGGGAATGCCGTTCTGCAGCGCCACCAGGGTCGCGGCCGGATCGAGCACCGGCGACACCGCGATCACCCCGGCGAGCTGCAGCTGCGCGGGCCCCGCCTGCGCCGCGACCCGCAGCACGAAGTTGCCGCCGAGCGAGAAGCCGATCAGGTACGGCGGCCGGCCCGGATAGCGCTGCTGCACGGCGCGCACCGCGCCGACCACCTCGGGCAGGCGGCAGGAGTGGAACAGGTCCTGGTTGAGGTGATGGGTCTCGCCGTGATCGCGCAGGTTGAGGCGCAGCACGTCGAAGCCGCGCGCGAACAGCAGCGCGGCGAGTGACAGCACGTAGTAGGAGTCGGCACTGCCCTCCCAGCCGTGCAGCAGCACCACCGGGCGGCCGTTGCCCGCCGGCGGGCTCGACAGGAAGCACTGCAGGCGCACGCCCGCACCGCAGTCGAGCAGCAGCTCGCGCGCCGCGGCGAGCAGCGGCGCCGCACGCCGCAGGACGCGCCCGCGCCGCCAGCCCGTGCTCGCCAGCATCGACTGCACATGGTGGTTGCCCAGCCAGCGCGCCGGGCGGAAGTCATCGTCAGCGGTGCGCTCGGGCGTATTTCCGTTCAACGCACGCGGATCTCGACGCGATTGTTGGCGCTGGCGGCGCGGTTCCAGTCGCCGGCGTTGACCTCGCTCCCGGCCGGCGGATACGGGCTCAGCACGCTCGCCGGGTCACCCACCGACACCTGCGCGTCGAGCGCGCCGTGGGTGGAAGCGCGGATGTCGCCGATCAGGTTGGCGAGCCCCAGCGGGATGCGCTGCGTGGGCGACAGCGCCTCCTCGGACGGATTGCCGACGATGTCGCACTTGGCGAGCGGCGTCTCATCGGGCGCGGGCGAGTAGCCGTCCACCGTGTTGCCGACCAGGCAGAAGCGCCCGGCGAAGGTCTTGATGTCGGCCACACCGGCGACCTTCTGCTTCGCCAGGCGATACAGCAGCTGGCGGATGGTCTCCAGACGGGCACCGCCGAGGGCGTCGGCGCCGTAGGGCACCGGCACCACGATCGGCTTGTTGTCGGTCGGCAGGGCGCTGCGGGTCGCGCCCGGGGCACGCGGCGCCTCCGGCGTCCCGGCCGGCGCGACGGCGGTGGCGGCGAACGGTGTGGCCTGGCGCTGACGCAGCTGCGTCAGCTGCGCGTCCATGTCCTCGAGCAGCTGCACGCTGCGCCACCACAGCGCGCTGCTGAGGAGCGCGATGGCGAGAGCGGCGCAGGCGACGATCCAGGCCCACGGCGGGGTGAGCGGGCGCGGCGGCGGCGGCGCGTCCTCGGCCGGCGGCGGCGGCAGCGCCTCGAGCAGCAGCGCGCGCACCTCGGCGGTGATGCGGTCGGTCTGCGTATCGACCCCGGCCACGAGCGCGCGGCGCAGCTCCGCGAAATGCTCGCGCAGCGCCGTGTCGGTGAGCGCCTTGGCGTTGGCGGGCAGCCCCGGCTCGCCGGCCTCGACCGCCACGTTGACGGGAGTGAAGGTCGACTGCTCGCTGCTGCGGCGGTCGGGCACCAGGTGCAGCTGGTACAGCACCTTGGAGACGTCCGTGGGCTTGATCTGCTTGGGCAGCACGCCGACCGCGCCGAGCGCGCGCGCCTGCCCGAGGTACAGCTCACCTTCCTGCGAGGTGTACATCATGATGGGGATGGTGGCGGTGCGCGGGTCGTTCTTGATCGCCTGCACCGCCTGCAGGCCGTCCATGCCCGGCATCATGTGATCCATGAAGATCACGTCGGGGCGGTTGTTGGTGAGGTAGTCGATCGCCGCTTCGGCGTTCTCGGCGGCATCGACGTCGATGTCGTACTTCTCGAGCACGCGGGCCAGAAACAGTCGCGCGGACTTGGAGTCGTCCACGATCAAGGCCCGTTTTGCCCCCATTTCCGCTCCCGAAAGACCTGCGGCGGCGCGCTTTCGGGAGTGTAGCCGAGAACGCCGGGGGTTCAACTGCTGTCGCTGCGGGAAGACGCGCCGCGACGGTCGCGCGGCGCGCTCCGCTCAGGCCAGGAGCGCCGGTGCGTGACGCAGCTCACAGTAAATGCCCGCCAGGCGCTGCGCCATGGCGGCCGACGACCAGGTGCGCGCGTAACCGCGGCCGCGCACGCCGAGCTCGGCGCGCAGCTCCGCATCCTGCAGCACGCGCACCACCGCCGCGGCGAACGGCGCCTGCTGCTCCGCCACCACCAGCGCGCCGCTGCCGGCGACCAGGATCGAGCGCGTGCCGAGCTCGGCGGTCGAGACCACCGGCGTGCCCTGCGCCATCGCTTCCAGCAGCACCAGTCCCTGCGTCTCGGTGCGCGAGGCGAACACGAATACGTCGGCGGCCGCGTAGCAGTCGAGGAGCTCGGTGGCGCGCTCGAGATAGCCGGCGAAGTGCACGCGCTCGCTGAGCCCGAGTGCCGCGACCTGCGCGCGCAGCGGCGCGCGCGCCGGTCCCTCGCCGGCGATGACCAGCAGTGCCTCGGGCACCGACTCGAGCACCCTGACGAACATCTGCACCAGGAAGCCGATGTTCTTCTCGTGCGCGACGCGGCCGATGTAGGTGACCAGCGGGCGAGCGGCGCCGATGCCGGCGCGGGCGCGAAATGCCGCGCCGTCGCCGGCGCGGAAGCGGTCGGCCGCGAGCCCCGTGGGCAGCACATGGATGGGCGTCGTGACGCCGTACTGCGCCAGCACCGCGCGCATCGGCTCGGAGGGCGCGATGAGGCCCTGCACCGCCGCGCACTGCGAGCGGGTGAAGCTGCGCGCCAGCTGCCGCCCGAGCACGCGCGGCAGCAGCGGCAGGTAGTGGTGCAGGTACTCCTCGAAGAAGGTGTGATAGGTGGCGAGCGCCGGGATGCGGGCGCGGCGCGCGAAGCCGACGCCGGCGTAGTGCGCCACGAACGGCGTATGAATGTGCACCAGGTCGAAGCTGCCGTCATCGAGGGCCGCGAGGGCGCGACGCAGTGCCCGCCAGCCCATGCGCCGGTCCTCCGGGTCCCCGGGCACGCCGGCTGCTGACACGCGCGTGATGCCCGGCTCCGCACCGGCGCCGGCCGGGTACGCCGGCGCCACCAGGTGCGTGTCGACGCCGGCCTGTGCCAGGTCGTCCCGGAAGGTGCGGATGGAGGTCGAGACGCCGTTGACGCGCGGAAAGTAGACGTCGGAGACGAACAGGACCCGCACGCGCTAGGCGAGACTCAGGCCGAGTTGCGCCAGCCCCGCGCCCACGGCTGCGCCGGCCAGCACGTCCGAGGGGTAGTGCAGTCCGAGCACCACGCGCGAGCCGGCGATGAGCAGCGCCACCGGCACGAGCACCCAGGCGAGCTCGGGGAAGTGCGCGCATACCTGCCAGGTGAAGGACACGGCGTGCAGCGTGTGCCCGGAAGGGAAGCTGTAGCGATCGAGCGGCACCGCGGCGCGGCTGATGGCGGCGTGGGTGATGAACGGCCGCTCGCGCACGAACACGCGCTTGAGCAGGGCGTAGACCGCCACCCCGAGTGCGCCGGTCCCGGCCATGACGATGGCGGGCCGCGCCGCCGGCGCGCCGTACAGCAGCGGCAGCGACAGGATCAGCACGTACCAGATGAGGCCGTTGCCGAGCCGGCTGGCGAGCTGGAACACCCGCCGCGTCGGGGCAAAGTCGGCCCCGCGGTTGAGGCGCCGGCACAGGCCGTACTCGGCGGCATCCACCCGCGCCATGAAGGCATTGAAGGCGGTCGCTTTCATACGGGTGACAGGTTCGATCCGGCGCACGTCAGCGCCATGAAGGAAATGTGAAAGTTTCTTTGCGCCAGAGGCTTAGGCGCTATTTTGTGTGCGGTGTCTCACATAATTGCCGGGCGGTGCCGGGCCGGCCGCGCTTCAGGGACGCGACAGCCTGGCCAGCGCGGCGTGCGCGTAGCGTGCGGCCGAGCCGGCTGCATGGCTAAAGAACAGTGATGGCTCGCACAGCTCGAGCTCGAGCAGGCATGGGGCGCCTTCGGTGCCGCGGATCAGGTCGATGCGCGCGTACAGCAACGAGCCGAACGGCAGCTGCGCGAGGATGCGCTCCCCGACCGCCAGCTCGTCCGGGCCGGGG
>Ga0070732_10000307_pt1 | contig 33793 bp, 30 predicted proteins | sample Coa_R1_5_FD_66449 | JGI IMG/M metagenome (GOLD analysis project Ga0070732, IMG submission 66449) | Surface soil microbial communities from Centralia Pennsylvania, which are recovering from an underground coalmine fire - Coalmine... | ecosystem: Environmental > Terrestrial > Soil > Unclassified ... | reverse complement strand
CGCGGTGCTCGCCATCACCGAGTTCGGGCGCACCGCCGCCATCAACGGCACCCGCGGCACCGACCATGGCACGGCGACCGCGGCATTCCTTATCGGTGGGGCGGTCGCCGGCGGGCGGGTGCTGGCCGACTGGCCGGGCCTGGCGCCGCGCCAGCTGTACCAGGGCCGCGATCTCGCCCCGACGCTCGACCTGCGCGCGGTGCTCAAGGGCGTGCTCGCCGGGCATCTCGGCGTGAGCACGCGGGCGCTCGATGAGGAGGTCTTCCCGGACAGCGCGCGCCTCCGGCCGCTCGCGGGGCTGATGCGCGCCTGAGTGCCTCAGTGCGGCGACTTGGAGTCGCCGTCGTCCTTGTCGGTCTTCTTCGGCGGCGTGGCGGAGGTGTCCTGCGGCGCCGGCGCGCTCTGCGCCGGCGCGGTAGCGGCCGGGACCGGCGGGGTCACCACCGCGCCGCCCTTGTCGGGCAGGTACAACGGTCCCTTCTGGCCGCAGCCGCCGAGCAGCGCGAGCGCGAGCAGCGTCAGGCAGCGCGCCGCTCTCATACGTACATCGGCCGCTTGTCGCGCAGCGCCAGCCAGCCGCGGATGACGCGGTAGGCGATCCAGATGCCGAGCGCCCACAGCCCGAACACGGCCATCGGCCAGCCGATGATGACGAGGAAGAACGGCGCCGACACCAGCACGATGACGCACGCCCACAGCAGTGCGTACCAGAAGGTGCGGATCTGCCAGCGGAAGTGCGACTCCAGGTAGGTGCCGCGCGTGGCCGAGCGGCGCACGTAGTTCATGATCACGGCGACGATCGACGGCAGGCCGCCGATGAAGCTGCCGACGATGGTGTGGGCGCTGCTCAGACCGATGACAACCGCGAGCGCGTGCAGCGCGTAGATGACGTGGGTATAGGTGACCAGCGACTCATCGACGCGGGCCTCGGCGCTGATGGGATTGGGAGTGGACATGGGGGCCTCTCAGGTCAGCTCTTGGGGCGCTGCTCGATGATCGCCATGGTCAGGCGCGACACACACACCAGCCGCTCGCGCTCGTCGCGGATCTCGATGTGCCAGACGTGGCTGCGGGCGCCGAGGTGGAACGGGCGCGCGGTCGCGGTGACCGTGCCCGAGGAAACACCGCGCAGGTGGTTGGCGTTGATCTCCTGGCCGACGCACAGGTTCTGCTTCAGGTCGATGCACAGCATCGAGGCGACGCTGCCGAGGGTCTCGGCGAGGGCCACCGAGGCGCCGCCGTGCAGCAGACCGTAGGGCTGGTGGGTGCGCTCGTTCACCGGCATGGTGGCGCGCAGGAAGTCATCGCCGACCTCCGTGTAGCGGATCCCGAGGAAGCCGGCCATGCCCTGGTTGGCCCTGGCGTTGAGTTGTTCGACGGTCGGGGCGGAGCGCCAGATGCTCATCGCACCTAGTCTAGCGGTTTGCACGGTGGCAATCTGCCCCGGTGCCCGCTACGGAGACGACGATGACCGAGTTTGCTTTCCCGCCGCCGCCGCCGCCGAGCGTTGCCGTGGCAGGCACGACGCAGCGCTTCCCCGTGCACCGCATCTACTGCATCGGCCTCAACTACGCCGACCACGTGCGCGAGATGGGTAACGACCCGCAGGCCGCGCCACCGGTGTTCTTCATGAAGCCGGCCGATGCGGTGGTGGCCAACGGCGCGGCCATCGCCTACCCCTCCGTGACCGGCAACTTCCACCACGAGATCGAGCTGGTGGTGGCACTGGCGCGCGGCGGGCGCGACCTCGCACCCGCACGCGCACTCGAATGCGTGTTCGGCTACGCCGCCGGCAACGACCTGACGCGCCGCGACCTGCAGGCCGCGGCCAAGCAGCGCGGCCAGCCCTGGGACACCGCCAAGGGCTTCGACCAGTCGGCGCCGGTCGGCGCCATACGCCCGGCGGCGCTCGGGCACGTCACGCGCGGGCGCATCTGGATGAGCGTCAACGGCACCCTGCGCCAGGAGTCGGACATCGCGCACATGATCTGGGACGTGCCGCACGTCATCGCCGAGCTGTCGAAGCTGTACGAGCTCAGGGCCGGCGATCTCATCTTCACCGGCACGCCCTCCGGCGTCGGTCCGCTCCAGCCCGGCGACCGGCTCGAGGGCGGCATCGAGGGGCTGGAGGTGCTGCGCAACAGTATCGCGCCGGGAGCCGGGGCATGAAGCTGTACGGCTACTTCCGCAGCTCCGCCGCCTACCGCGCGCGCATCGCGCTCAACTACAAGGGGCTGACGTGGGAGCCGCGGCTGGTCGACCTGCGCCCGCCGGCCAGCATGCAGCACTCGCCGCAGTTCCGCGCCGTCAACCCGCAGGGACTGGTGCCGGTACTGGTCGACGGCGACACCATCCTGACGCAGTCGCTCGCCATCATCGAGTACCTGGATGAGACCCACCCCGAGCCGCCGCTGCTGCCGCGCGCACCGCTGCCGCGCGCGCAGGTGCGCGCGCTGGCGCTCGCCATAGCCTGCGACATCCACCCGCTCAACAACTCGCGCGTGCTCAGCTACCTGCGCGATCCGCTCGGGCACGACGAGGCGACCGTGAACGCCTGGTACGCGGAATGGATCCGGCGCGGCTTCGAGGCCCTCGAGGGCGAGGCGCGGCGCCTCGGCGACGGCCGCCACATGTTCGGCGAGCAGGTGACGCTCGCCGACGTGTGCCTGGTGCCGCAGATGGCCAACGCGCACCGTTTCCACTGCGACGTGACGCCCTACCCGACGCTCAACGCGGTCAGCGCGCACCTCGAGAGCCTGCCGGCGTTCGCGCGCGCCGCGCCGGACGTGCAGCCGGACGCACCCCACTAGTTTTCCGGAGGCCCGATGTCACGCAGACGTTTCTTACGCTCGAGCGCCGCCCTGCTCACCGCCGCTTCCGCGGACTGGCTGCTGGGCGGGGTGGCGGCCGCGCCCGCCGCCGCCGGCACGCCCTTCGACTACGCGCGTCTCAAGGGCAGCGCGCGCGCCCTGGCGGGACAACGCTACGCCGGCAACGCCCCGCACCTGCCGGCGCCGCTGGCCGCGCTCGACTGGGATCACTGGGAAGCCATCGCCTTCCGCGACGAGCGCTCGCTGTGGGCGGGCGCGGGCCTGCGCTTCCAGGTGCGCTTCGCGCACCTCGGCTACACGCTGCAGAAGCCGGTAACCATGTACGAGGTGGCGAACGGCACGGCGCGCGAGATCCGCTTCGATCCGGGGATGTTCGACTACAGCCACGCCGGCATCAAGGGCACGCAGCTGCCGGCGGACCTCGGCTTCGCCGGCTTCCGCATTTTCCACCACACCGACTGGACGCGTGACTGCACCGTGTTCCAGGGCGCCTCCTACTTCCGCGCCGTGGACGGCGAGCTGCAGTACGGCATGTCGCACCGCGGACTTGCGGTCAACTGCGGCATGGCCGAGCCCGAGGAGTTCCCGGACTTCGTCGCCTTCTACCTCGAGCGGCCGGCCGCCGGCTCGAGCCGCCTGACGGTGTACGCGCTGCTCGACTCGCCGAGCATCACCGGCGCCTACCGCTTCATCATCGACATGGGCGACACCCAGGTGATGGACATCGACGCGTCGCTGTACCCGCGCCGCCCGATCGAGCGGCTCGGCATCGCCCCGGGCACCAGCATGTTCCTGGTCGGCAAGAGCGACCGGCGCGTGGCGGATGACTGGCGTCCCGAGATCCACGACTCCGACGGACTGCAGCTCTACACCGGCACGCAGGAGTGGATCTGGCGGCCTCTGGTCAATCCGCGCAGCGTGCGCGTCAACAGCTACCTCGACGACTCGCCGCGCGGTTTCGGTCTCATGCAGCGCGAGCGGCAGTTCGCGCAGTACCTGGACGACTGGGCCTTCTACGACCGGCGCCCGTGCGTGTGGGTGGAGCCCAAGGCGCCCTGGCACAAGGGCTCGGTCATGCTGGTGGAGATCCCGACCGCCGATGAGACCATGGACAACGTGGTGGCGTTCTGGACCCCGGCGGACAAGCCGCAGCCCAACCGCGAGTACCTGTACGGCTACCGCCTGTACTGGTGCCGCACCAACCCGCACGGGCCGCAGCTGGCGGTGGCGCAGGCCACCCACACCGGCATCGGCGGGGTGGTCGGCCAGAAGCGCTCGCACTTCTCGTGGCGCTTCGTGGTCGATTTCGAGGGCGGCGAGCTCGGCACGCTCGGCGAGCACGCGCACGTCACGCCGGTGATCAGCACCTCGCGCGGCCGCATCGAGGTACCGTCCGCGCGTCCGCTGCAGCCGCTGTCGCAGTGGCGCGTGATCTTCGACCTGGCACTCGCCGACGACAGCGTCGAGCCGGTCAACTTGCGGCTGTTTCTCGAGCTCGACGGCGAGGCGCTGTCGGAGACCTGGACCTATCAGTACACCCCGCCGCCCGCGGCGCAGCGGCGGCTGTGAGTCAGTCGCGGCGCAGGAAGGCGACGTAGCCGGCGAGGAACTGCCGCAGCTGTTCCTCGATCGCCGCGTCCTTGAGCGCACCGGACTCGTCGAACACGGTCGCGGCGCGCGACACCATGAGGCGCGCGCCGAACCACGGCTGGGTGCCGAGGGTGCGCAGCACCGGCAGCCACGCCGCCTGGCTCTGGACGGTGCCGAACGGGCCGGGCGAGGCGCCGATGAGCGCGAAGGGCCGGCCGCCGAACACGCGCTTGATGTCCGCGGACGGGCGCGACAGCCAGTCGATGGTGTTCTTGAACACCCCCGGGATGCTGTTGTTGTACTCGGGGGTGACCAGCAGCACGCCGTCGGCGCCGACGATCGCCTCCTTGAGCTGCGTGACGGTCGCCGGAATCCCCTGCGCCTCGACGTCGCCGTCGTAGAGCGGGATGCCGCGGATGCTGGCGACCTCCAGCGTCGCGTCCGCCGGCATGAGGCGCGTCGCGGCGCGCAGCAGCGCCGAGTTGTACGAGCCGCGGCGCAGGCTGCCCGAGATCCCCAACACCTTGGTCATGTCATCTCCCTGGATACCGCGGCAGCCTGCCCTGCGCGCACCGGGCTTGCAACACGCCGCCCGCTGCGCGCTACTTCTTGAGCTTCGCCGCGACGCGGCGGTAGGCCTCGCGGAACGGCAGGCCCTCGCTCACCACCAGGCGGTTGGCTTCCTCGGCGGCGTGGATCCCTGGATCGAGCCGTATGGCGTCGCGCCGGAACGCGAGCGCCGCGACCGCGTCCGGCAGAATGGCGAGGCTGTCGGTGACCAGGTCGATGGCACGGAACAGCGGGAACTTGATGAGCTGCAGGTCGCGCTGGTAGCCGGAGGGCAGCTTGGCGCACACGGCGAGCGCCTCGGCGAGGCAGGCCTGGGTGGTGGCGGCGCGCGCGCGCAGCAGCTCGAACAGGTCGGGGTTGCGCTTCTGCGGCATGATCGAGGAGCCGGTGGTGAAGGCTTCGGCGAGCGTCACGAACCCGAACTCGGACGTTGCGAACAGCAGTACGTCGGCGGCGAAGCGCGACAGGTCCTGCTGCAGCAGCGCCAGCTCGCACAGCAGCTGCGCTTCGGCCTTGCCGCGCGACAGCTGCACCGCGGTGACCGGCTCGTGCACGGTCTCGAACCCGAGCCGCGCGCGCGTCGCCTCGCGGTCGATCGGCAGCCCCGGGGTGCCGTAGCCGGCCGCCGAGCCGAGCGGGCTCTTGCCGAGGCGGCGCTGCACCGCGAGCAGTCCGGCCGCGTCGTCATCGAGCTCGGCGGCGAAGCCCTCCGCCCACAGCCGCACCGAGCTCGGCATGGCCTGCTGCATGTGCGTGTAGCCGGGCAGCGGGGTGTCCGCTTCGCGCGTGCCCAGCGCGCGCAGCGCCTGCGCGCCGGCGCGGGCCGCGGCGGCCAGCTGCGCCACCGCATCGCGCAGGTACAGGCGCAGCGCCGTCAGCACCTGGTCGTTGCGCGAGCGGCCGAGGTGGATCCGCGCCCCCGCGCTGCCGGTGCGCGCGGTCAGGCGCCGCTCGAGCGCGGTCTGGCCGTCCTCGTCCTCGAGCTCGATGTGCCAGGCGCCGCGCTCGTGCTCGGCGCCGAGCGCCTCGAGCGCCGCCCGCAGCGCCGCCAGGTCCTCACCCGACAGCAGCCGCTGCGCGTGCAGCATCTCGGCGTGCGCGAGCGAGGCGCGCACGTCGTAGGCCACGAGCCGTTCATCCAGTGCGTAGTCCTCGCCTGCGGTGTAGCGCAGCACGCGGGCGTCGAGCGGTGCGCCCTTGTCCCACAGGCGCGTCACGGGCCGCTCTGCTGCTCGTCGGGCGTCAGGGCGTTGATGTCGGCGACGATCAGCGTGCCGGTGCCCTCGTTGGTGAACACCTCGCCGAGGATGCCTTCCGGGGAGCGGTACGACACCACGTGCACGCGCCGCACGCCGCCGCGGATCGCATCCTCGATGGCCTTGGCCTTGGGCAGCATGCCGTCGGCGATGCGACCCTCCTCGCGCAGCCGCTTCAGGCCCTTCAGATCGGTGTAGGAGATGAGCGACCCGGGATCGGCCAGCTCGCCGAGGATGCCGGGCGCGCCGGTGCACAGGATGAGCTTCTCGGCCTCCAGCGCCGCGCCGATGGCGGCCGCCACCGTGTCGGCGTTGATGTTGAGCAGCGTGCCGCTCTCGTCGGCCGACAGCGGGCTCACCACCGGCATCAGCGCGTTGTCGAGCAGCTTCCTCAGCACCGTGGTGTCGACCGAGTCGATGTCGCCGACGAAGCCGAAGTCGACCATCTCGCCGGCCGCCGACCTGACCGGCGGGCGCTTGTGGGCGCGTACCAGCCCGGCGTCGACGCCGCTCACTCCGACCGCGTCGACGTCGAGGTCGCGGCAGATGCCCAGCACCTGGGTATTGATCAGGCCGTTGAGCACCATGGCGGTGACGTCGATGAACTTCTGGTCGGTGATGCGCCGGCCCTCGACCATGCGGCTCGGGTTGCCGAGCGCGGCGGACACCTCGGTGAGCTGCGGGCCGCCGCCGTGCACCAGCACCACGCGCACGCCGAAGTAATGCAGGATCCCGATCTGCTCCACCAGCATGCGCGTGGCGACGCTGTCGGCGAACACGCCGCCGCCGGCCTTCACGACGAAGGTCTTGCCCTTGTACATGCGGATGTAGGGCGCGGCGCTCTTCAGGGCGCGGATGGCGAGGGTCTGGTCGGCTCTGTGCATGATCATGATGGCGTCCGGGCCGTGGGAAATGTCAGGGGCGCAGCAGGCGGTGCAGCACCGCCATCTGCGCCGGCAGGCGGTTGTAGGCCTCGCGCTGCACCACGCTGCGCGGGCCGTCGAGCACCGCGGCGGCGATCGCGGTGTTGCGCCGTACCGGCAGGCAGTGCATGACCCGGCACTCGGGCGCGGCGGCGAACCAGTCCTCGCGCACGCACCAGTCGGTGAGGGCACTGCGCAGGCGCGCATCCGCGGCGGCGTCGCCATAGCAGGCGGTGGCACCCCACTCCTTTACATAGAGGACCTGGGCGCCCTCGAGCGCCTCGTCGCGCGCACTGGTCTCGCGCACCGAGCCGCCGGAAGCGGCCGCGGCGCGCCGCGCGCGCTCCATGAGCGGCGCCGGCAGGGCGTAGCCGTCCGGGCGCAGCACGATCACCTCCATGCCGCGCAGCGCCGCCATGTGCAGCGCCGCCGCCGGTACCGCCAGCGGCAGCGCGCGCGGGTGGTAGGCCCAGGACAGCACGAAGCGCGCCGCGCGCGGCACGGCCAGGTCGTCCAGGGTCTTCCAGTCCGCGAGCGCCTGGCAGGGATGGTTGACCGCGGACTCGAGGTTGATGAGCGGCTTGTCGGTGAGGGCCGCCATGGCATTGAAGGTGCCCTCGGCGAGATCGTGCTCGAGGTCGCGGCCCTCGGCGAAGATGCGGATGCCGAGCGCGTCGCAGTAGGAGGCGAGCACCGGGATGGCCTCACGCACGTGCTCGGCGGCCGCGCCGTCCATGACCACGTCCGGGCGCGTCTCCAGCTGCCAGCTGCCCTGGCCGGGGTTGATGACGAAGGAGCTGCCGCCGAGGCGCGCCATGGCCGCCTGGAACGAGGCCAGGGTGCGCAGCGAGGGGTTGAAGAACAGCAGCCCCAGCTGCTTGCCGGCGAGCGCGTGCGGCTCGGGCTGCTTCTCCAGGCGCCGCGCCAGCTCGAGCAGCGACAGCACCTCGTCGCGCCCGAGATCGGCCAGATCGACGAAACGCTTCATGGCGGCAGGTCACGCAACGCGTCGCGCAGCAGGTCGACGTGCTCCTCCTGCAGGATGAACGGCGGCAGCAGGCGCAGCACGTGCGGGTCGCTCGAGGTGCCGGTGAGGATGCAGCACTCGAGCAGCTCGGCCTGGATCTCCTGCGCCGGGCGCCGGGTCCGCAACCCCACCAGGAGCCCGGCGCCCTGGCAGCCGGTCACCGGCCCGAGCACGCAGCTGCGGCGGATGTAGGCGCCCATGCGGCGCACGCGCTCGAGCAGCCTCTCCTCCTTGAGCGCGGCCAGCACCGCGATCATGGCCGCGCACGCCATCGGGCCGCCGCCGAAGGTGGTGCCGAGCGCGTCCGTCTTGAGCGAGGCGGCCACCAGCGGCGACATCATGAGGGCTGCGCACGGGAAGCCGTTGCCGAGCGCCTTGGCGGTGGTGAGCAGGTCGGGGCGCACGTTGTAGAAATTGGCGGCGAAGGGCTGCCCGGTGCGCCCCATGCCGCACTGCACCTCGTCGAATATCAGCAGCGCCCCGACCTCGTCGCAGCGCGCCCGCAGCGCCGCGAGGAACGCCGCCCCGAGGTCGACCGCGCCGGCCATGCCCTGCACCGGCTCGACGATCACCGCGGCGGTCTTGCGCGTTACGTGTGCGGCGACCGCCTTGGAGTCGCCGCGCGGGATGAAGCTCACCTCGAAGGGCGTGCGCGGGAAGCCGTACCACTTGTCGCGCGCGCCCCAGCTCACCGCCCCGGCGGCGGCGGTGCGGCCGTGGAAGCCGCCCTCGATGGCGGCGACGTGCTCGCGGCGCGTCATGCGCAGCGCCACCTTGAGGGCGTTCTCGTTGGCCTCGGCACCCGAGTTCACGAAGAACACCCCGCCGAAGGGCAGTCCGGAGAAGCGCACCAGGCGCCGCGCCGCGCGGCTGCGCACGCGCATGGCGACTGCGTTGCTCTGGAACTGGCAGCTTTCCGCCTGCGCGGCGAGCGCCTTGGTCCAGCCGGGGTGCGCGTAGCCCAGGCTGGCGACGGCGTGGCCGCCATACAGGTCGAGCACGCGCTCGCCGCGGCCGTTGGTCAGCCACACGCCCTGGGCGGAGGCCACGTCGAACGGGTACTGCGCGAAAACCGGCGCGAGGAAGTCGCGCTGTCGCACGGCCTCGCGGATCGCGCTGGCGGAGGTCGCGGAGTCTTTCTTCTTTACCATGGCCTCGCGGCTTTCAGGTCCAGCCGGGTGCCGGCGCCGTGAGACCCGTCGTCTCGGGCAGGTCGAACAGGCGGTTCATCCACTGCACGGCGCCGCCGGCGGCCCCCTTGGTGAGGTTATCGAGGGCGCATAGTACCGCGACCGTGTTGCCCCGCACTGCGGCAGACAGGTGTGCATAGTTGCTGGCGGCGACGTCCTTGACGCGCGGTGCTTCGCTCGTGACGCGTACGAACGGCGCCCGCGCGTAGTAGCTGCGCAGCGCGCCGAGCACCGCCGCGGTGTCGGCGGCGCGCGCCAGCGCCGCCTGCACGGTCACGTGGATGCCGCGCGCGAACGGCCCGGAGTGCGGCACGAAGGCCAGCTCGGGCGCGACCCCGGTGGCGGCACGCGCGCAGGCGACGACCTCCGGCACGTGACGGTGGGCGAGCGCACTGTAGCTGTAGAGGTCGCCGTGCCGCAGCGGGTGATGCGTGCCCGGGATGGGCTTGCGGCCCGAGCCGGTGCTGCCGGTGACGCCGCTCACGAACAGCGGCCCGCTGGTCAGCCCGGCGGCGAGCAGCGGTACGCACGCGAGCAGCATGGCGCTGGCGAAGCAGCCGGGGTGGGCGACGTGCGCGGTGTCGGGGCGCGCCAGGTGCTCGGGCAGGGCGCAGGTGAACTCGCGCAGGCGCTGCGGCGCGCCGTGCGCGTGCGCGTACACCGCCTGGTAGGCCGCGGCGTCCGGGTAGCGGAAGTCGGCCGAGATGTCGACCACGCGTACCGCGGCGCGCGCCTGCTGCGCGGCGCCGAGCAGCGAGTCGACGAGCCCCGCCGACACCCCGTGCGGCGCGGCCGAGAACAGCGCCGCGCGCGGCGCTGCGCACAGCAGCTGCTGCAGCTCGGACTGCGAGCTGAAACGCGCCTCCGGGTAGGCACAGGCGAGGTGCGGGAAGGCGGCCGCGAGCGGCTCGCCCGGGCGGCTGTCCGAGAGCGCCGCGGCGAGCGCGAACTGCGGGTGCTGGGCGATGAGCCGCAGCAGCTCGCCGGCCACGTAGCCGCTGCCGCCGAGCACGAAGGCCGGGATGCGCGCGCTCATGCCGCCGCCGGCGCGGCGGTCTTGAGTCCCAGCGCCTCGATGACGCGGTCGCCGAGCGCGGCGCCGTGGCTCATGGCGTTGCAGGCCGGCACGCCCATCTGGCCGGTGATGATCTCGATGCCCACCTGGTTGTCGGTGGCGGGGCCGGTGACCACGCACGGCTCGATGCGGAAGCGCTCGCGCAGCAGCTTGACACCGCCCCAGGCGGCGACCGGGTCGTTGGCCGACAGCACCACGCCGCTGAGCGCGGTGCGGATGTCGGCACACTCGAGGATGGCGTCCACGCCGTAGGTGCCGAGGATGCCGTCGCCCAGCTCGAACACGATGACGTCGGGCCGGCCGGCGGCCAGCTCGGTGAGCATGGTACGGGTGAGCGCCGGACCGTTGACGCGCGTGGTGGTGACCACCCCGAGGTCGGTGAAGATGGCGCAGCGGCGTGCGCCGGCATCCTCCATGGCGAGGATGTCACGCCGCAGCGACACGCCGGTGGCCTTGAAGGCGTCCACCGTCAGCCCGCGGTGGCGCATGCGCGCAATGATGGCGCAGGCGGCGGCGGTCTTGCCGGCCTCCATGCAGGTGCCGGCGAGCGCCACCACGGGCACGCCGCGCGTGTCGAGCGCGGCGGCGGCATCGAGGCGCTTGGCGCCGACGCGAGCCGGCACGCCGATGCGCTCGCCGAGGTAGGGGAAGTGCAGCGCCACGCCGAGCACGCGGCAGTCGAAGGGCTTGCCCTTCTCCGGGTTGATCGAGTCGCACACGCCCAGCACGCCGCCGATGTTGAGCATCTGGATGACGTCGCCGGGGGCGACGCGCTCGGGCACGTGTCCGGAGTAGCCGAACAGCGCGCGGCGGTGGCCGAGCGCGCCGGCGACGATGTCGCCCTTGCCGACCTTGGCCATGCGGCCGCTGACCAACTCGAGCGTGTTGTAGGTGGACTTGTTGTTGAGCACCTCGACCACCACCACCACGCCTTCCTCGGCGGGGATGTCGGGGGCGACGCGCACCTCGTGCGCCAGGCCGCAGGCCTGGGTCACGGAGGCGAGCTTGTCGACCACCACCGAGCGCATGCCGTTCACCATCTCAGCGATCCTTCTGCTGCCGGGCGCGCTCACCGGCGCGCACGTGAAACACCCCGGGGAGCGCGGCGATGCGCGAGAAGCCGAGCGCGTCGGTGGCCGACCACTCGCCGGCCGCCTCCCCGTACACGCCGCGCGAGGCGGCCATCAGCGAGTAGGGCGAGTCGACGCCTTCGACGAACAGCGCGCCGGTCTGCAGGAGCACGTGCACCTCGCCGGTGACGCGCTGCTGCGAGCTCGCGAACAGCGCCTCGATGTCGCGACACACCGGGTCGAGCAGCTGCCCCTCGTGCACCAGGTCGCCGTAGGGTTGCGCCAGCAGCTCCTTGATGCGCTGCTGGCGCCCGGTGAGCACCAGCTTTTCGAGCTCGCGGTGCGCGCTCAGCAGCACCTCGGCGGCCGGGGCCTCGAAGGCGACGCGCCCCTTGGTGCCGATGATGGTGTCGCCGAGATGGATGCCGCGGCCGATGCCGTAGGGTGCCGCCAGCGCCTCGAGCGCCTCGATGAGAGCCACCGGCTCGAGCGCGCGCCCGTCCAGCGCCACCGGTCGTCCCTGCTCGAAGCGCAGCGTGTGGCGTAGCGGGGCGCGCGGCTGCGTGAACGCGCCGCGCGTCAGGATCCAGGCCTCCGCGGGGATGCTGCCGGAGGAGGTGAGGGTCTCGGTGCCGCCGATGGTCACGCCCCACAGCCCGCGGTTGACGGAGTACTTCGCGCCGGTCGGCGGCAGCGGCAGGCCGCGGCTGTGCAGGTAGTCGAGCTCGTCCTGGCGCCTGAAGGCCTGGTCGCGCACCGGCGCCAGCACCCTGAGGTCGGGGGCCAGGGTGCGCAGCGCGACCTCGAAGCGCACCTGGTCGTTGCCGGCCGCGGTGCAGCCGTGCGCGACGGTGTCGGAGCCGAGCTCGCGCGCCATGCGCGCGATCGTCTGTGCCTGCATGACGCGCTCGGCGCCCACGCACAGCGGGTACAGCGCGCCGCGGCGCACGTTGCCCATGATGAGGAAGCGCAGCACCTGCTCGAAGTAGCCGGCGCGCGCATCCACCTGGTGGTGTGCGACCGCGCCGAGCGCGCGCGCACGCTCGGCCAGGGTGCGCGCGGCGGCGGCATCGATGCCGCCGGTGTCGACGGTGACCGTGATCACCGGGCGGTGCTCGCGCTCGATGAGCCAGGGCACCAGGAACGAGGTGTCCAGCCCGCCCGAGTAGGCGAGCACGATGGGCGCGGGGCCCGTTGGCGACGGCGGCGCGGCCATGCTCAGACCGGGAACAGGGTGCGCAGGCGGCCGACGAGCTCGTCCTGGGCGCGCGCGCTCGCGGTGGCGATGAAAATGGTGTCGTCGCCGGAGATGGTGCCCGCGACCTCGGGCCACTCGGCCCGGTCGATGGCGACCGCCACGCTCTGCGCGGCCCCGATGGTGGTACGCAGCACGGTGAGCGACGGGCCGGCGCGGCGCAGGGCGCGCACGAACTGGGTGAGTGCGCCGAAGTCGCCGTTGGCGCGCGTCACCTCATCCGGCGGCAGCGCGTAGCGGCCGTTGGCCTTGAGCACGCCGAGGTCGCGCAGGTCGCGGCTGATCGAGGACTGCGTGGCGTCGAAGCCGGCCTTCTTCAACAGACGCACCAGGTCCTCCTGCCGCGGCACCCGGCCGTCTCGCAGGATGCGCACGATGGCGGCGCGCCGCTCCAGTTGCTGCGCATCGCTCAGCATCGACGCTGCTTATGCATAAACATGCACGCATTGTGCATATTAATGCATGGGAGTCAAGGGCGCGGCGACAGCTCCGCGAGGCGCAGGGCATGCAACGGGGGCAGGCGGCGGATCATTTACAGTGCCTGTCCCGCAGCGGGCGGCAGCACCGCTTTGCGGAGCGTGCGCGACGGAGCCCATTCTGGGGAGCGCCACGCGACAGCATCATGAACGCCGGCGGCAGGAGGACGGGTAGCGCATGGGTCGGTCACGGTCGGGACGCGTGTTCCACGGCTGGTGGGTGGTGGCGGCGGCGTTCGCCATCACCTTCGTGGGCTTCGGCAGCGCCTACACCTTCAGCGCCTTCGTCGCGCCCCTGCAGGCGGAGTTCGGCGCCTCGCGCGGCTCGGTCGCGCTCGTGTTCTCGTTCGCAGGATTCCTGTACTTCGCGCTCGGTTCAGTCAGCGGACCGCTGTCGGACCGGCTCGGTTCGCGCGCACTGGCGGTGGCCGGCATGCTGCTGCTCGGGCTCGGGCTGGCGCTCGCCGCCCGCGCCCGCACGCTCACCGGGGTGTACGCCGCCTACGCCCTCGGCGTCGGCCTCGGGGTGGGCTGTGCCTATGTGCCGGCGATCGGTGCGGTGCAGCGCTGGTTCGTGCGCCGCCGCGGCTACGCCTCGGGCATCGCCGTGAGCGGCATCGGGGTGGGGACGCTCCTCATGCCGCCGTGCGCCTCCGCGCTCATCGGTGCGTTCGGCTGGCGCGGCGCCTACCTCGGGCTCGCCGCGGTGGCGGTGCTGCTGGGCGGCGGCCTGTCACTGCTCATCGAGAACGACCCGCGCCGGCGCGGGCTCGCGCCCGACGGCGATCCCCCGCACCCGCAGCCGGCGCCGCCGGACGGCATCCCGGTGCGCGCGGCGCTCGCCACGGGTCGCTTCGCCGGCCTGTACGCCGCCTGCCTGTGCGCCTCGTTCGGCGTGTTCGTGCCGTTCGTACACCTGGTGCCCTACGCGCAGGACCGCGGGGTCGCGCCCGCGCGCGCCGCGCTCCTCATCAGCGTCATCGGCGTCGGCAGCACCGCCGGGCGCTTCCTGCTCGGCGGGCTGGCCGACCGTGTCGGGCGCGAGCGTTTCCTGGTGGCGATGTACGCCGCCATGGCCCTCGCGCTCGCGAGCTGGGCGCTGGCCGGGCAGTTCTGGACGCTGGCGGCCTTCGCGCTCGCCTTCGGTGTGTGCTACGGCGGCTGGGTCGCGGTGCTGCCGGCGGTGGTGATGGACTATTTCGGCGGCCGTCACGTCAGCAGCCTGATCGGCATCCTCTACAGCAGCGTCGCGTTCGGCACGCTGCTGGGCCCGAGCGCGGCCGGTTTCATGTTCGACGTGAGTCACAGCTACACGCTGCCGATCGTGGCGAGCGTGGGCGCGAACCTGCTCGCGGCCGCCGTCGCGGCGCTGGCGGTGCGCCACCGGCCGCGCCCGGCGCCCGAGCTGGCGGCGGCCGCGCCCGGCGGCGAGGACTGATCAGTCCGCGGCGTCGGCGACGCCGCTGATGTGCCAGGGACCGCCGATCCAGCGGCTGAGGTAGATGACGTACAGCGTCGACTGCTGCGGCCCGCGGTCCGGGTCGGCCACGAACAGCGCGTAGCGGCGGCGCAGCGTCGCGCCCGACAGGCGCACGATGCGCAGCACCGGCGCGCCCTTGAGCCGCCCGGCACCGATGGCGGTGCGCAGCCGCGCCGCGGCCGGGGTAGCGCGCTCCCCGGCGCCGTGGCCGTCGCGCCACTCGGCGTCGAAGACGCGCACCGCGCCCGAGGCTTCATTCCACAGGTGCATCGCGGCGACGAAGGCCGGCGCGCTGACGTCGTAGGTTTCGGTGTAGGCCTGCGGCGGTGCCGGGCACGGTCCCGTGGCGAGCGCCATGCGCTGCGCATCGCCGTGCTCATCGCGGCGCAGCTGGCGCCGGCCGCCGCTGCCGGCGGCCGTCAGCACGTGGCTCGCATAGCTGCATACCCCGTTCTCGTGCGCGACCGCACTCTCGCTGCGGTAGAGCGGCACCGCCGCAGTGTCGGCGCCGGCCGGCGGGCACACGCGTACGTTGACGTCGCTGGAGTGCGCGAGCCAGGCGCGCACCAGCTCCGGCGCGGCGGAGCTGGCGCGCGTGTAACTCTGGCAGGCGGGCTCGGCCGCCCGTGCCGGGACGGCCAGTGTGACCAGGGCGACGAGCGCGGCGGCGGCGGTAGCACGCATCTATTTCTCGATCGAGTACACGAAGTCGGCGCCGCGCGCCGTGCCGAGCTCGATGCGCATGGTCCAGTGATCGCCGAGCGTGTAGCGCGCCTTGAAGGTGTTGAGCTGCTCGGTGAGGCTGACGCCGTAGCTCACGTACAGGCGCGGCGACAGATAGTGGCCGAGCACCAGCGAGGTCTCGTTGGCGATCGGGTCGGTCTCGAGTGAGACATCCGGCAGTCCGACGCGCGAGCCGAGCTGGGCGGCGAGCAGCGCCGCGCCCTGGCCGAGCGCGGCACCGCCGGCGCCGCCGGCGCGGCCCTGGTTCTGTGCCGACTCGAACGAACCGCCGGCGAGGATCAGCGAGGCGATCTGTGACTGGGGCAGCGGCGGGTCGGAGAAGAACGTGATGCGCGGCTGCAGCAGCGTGCCGCGCACGTTGATGCCGGCCTTGACGTCGGGGAATTCCTTGACGGCGCGCACGTCGATTCCCGGGTCGTCGATCGGGCCGCCGGTGAATATCAGCCGGCCGCGGTCGATGTCGAGCTTGCGCGCGTAGGCGGTGTACTTGCCCTCGGCCACCGACAGCTCGCCGGTGCCGCGGGTGAAGGTGTCGTAGCCTGAGCGCACGGTGACGCTGCCGACCAGGCGCCCGGTGAGACCGGCGGCATCGATGTTCACCTTGTCGCCGAGGGTGAGCGTGATGTCGCTCATCACCTCGAAGCGCTTGGCGGGGTCCTCGACGTCGCTGCCGACCAGCACCTCGTCGGGCGAGGCGCGCACCGAGTTGGTGATGTCCATCGGCTGGATCTTGGCGTACGGCACCGCCACCTTGCCGGTCACCTCGATGCGGCGCCCGGTGATGGTGAAGTCGAGGTCCGGCGAGGCGTCGATCTGCGCCTCGGGCACGTCGGCGACGCGCAGGTTGGTGCCCTGCAGGTGGAACTTGCCGTAGGGCAGGAGCTTGCGCCACTCGACGTGGCCGCTGGCGGTCACGCTGCCGGCGCCGACGTGGGCGCTGCCCTGGAAGTCCACGCCGCCCTCGCCGAGTCGCGCCTCCATGGTGACCTCGCGCATGCTGAGGTTCACCTGGTAGACGTCGATCGAGCCGTCGGTGAGCCGCACGCTGCCGGCGAGGCGCGGCGCACCCAGGGTGCCGGCGACCTGCGCGTCGGCGCTGAAGTGCCCGGCGGCGCGGTCGATGTCGGGGACGTACAGCGATACCAGTCCCGACTCATCGCCCTGGATGTGCAGCTCGCCGCTGACCGGCATGTCCGGCCACGCCGCGGCGTTGCGCTGCACGTCGAGCCGCGCGTGCAGCGTGCCGACCTGGCCGTCGCCGACGTCCGCCCGGGCGTTGATGAGCGTCGGGGTCGCGGTCACGTTGACGGTGCCCGAGCCGATGCGCGTGTGCTCGATCTTGTGGCTGGCGAGCTTGTGGTTGATCTGCGCGTTGGCGAGCTCGGCCCGCACCGTGCCCTGGATCGGCACCGCCGCATCGCCCGACAGGCGGGCCAGCACGCTCGCGGTGCCGACGTACTCGACCAGGGGCGTCATGCCGGCGGTGAGCGTGTTCAGGGGCAGCTGGTTCGCCATCAGGGTCGAGGCCCAGCGCGCCGGCGTCCAGTCGCCATCGGCGCACATGCTGCCGGGCGTCCCCACCAGGCACAGCCATTCGACGCGCGCGTGGCCGAGCGACAGCGTCAGGTCCACGGCACGCTCGAGCGACAGATGCAGCTGCTCGTTGCCGCTGATGGTGAGCGCGGTCAGCTGCCCCTTGAACAGGCCGTGCCCGTAGGGGCCGCGCGCCTCGGCGCCGACCGCGAGGCCGGTGGCGCTGGCGGCGAAGCGCACGTCGTAGTTGGCCGGCGGTCCCGTCAGCGCGAGCGTCACGCTGTCGAGGATGCGGCTCCGGTAGGCGAGCTTGCGCAGCCGCACGTCCACGTTGGATTCCTGCTGTGGCGCGCCCGGGTCGAAGTTGATCTCGGCGTCGAAGGTCTCGACCTTGATGCCGAAGGCATCGAGGTCGCCGCCGTGGGCGCTGGCCACGATCGCCGGGTCATCGAGCGTGCCGTGCACCGAGCCGGAGGCCTTGAGCTCGCCGCGGCTGCCGGGTGCGAGCAGGCTCAGGTCGCGCGCCGCGAACGCGAAGCGCAGGTCGAGCCGCTCGGCGACGTGGCCGTCGAGCGCGAGGCTCGTGCCGCCGAGCGCCACCCGCACGCTGCTGAAGCCCCAGGTGGCGCCGGCGCGCGTCACCGTGCCCGAGCCGCTCGCCGGCTCGCCGCGCAGCTTGCCGCTCACGCCGCTGAAGGCGGCGCTGAGATCTCCCTTGGTGTCGAAGCCGCGACCCGAGGCGCCGATGTCGAAGCTCAGGCTGCCCGGCAGGTCGGGCCGCAGCGCCGCCGGGTTGATGCCGGTGACGCGCCCGCTCACCGACCACGTCTCCTGCGGCGTCCAGGTCACCAGTCCCCTGACGCTCGCGTGGCCGCCGAACAGGTCGACCTCGGCGCGCTCGTACTCGAAGCGGTCCTTGTCGAGGGTACCGGTGACGTCGAGCGGCATCGCCTCCAGGTCGGCCGCGCGCGCGCTGCCGGCCACGTGCACGCGGTAGGGCAGGATGCCGGACAGGGTGAACGAGCCGGCGGCGCTGCGCACCGCCGGGTCGCGTCCGGTGAGCGGCCAGCGGAAGTCGGTCCAGGTGCCGCTCAGCTCGAGTCGCGGGCCGTGGTCGACGATGGCGATGGTGCCGGCGCCGCTGGCGTGCGCGCCCGAGCCCACGTGGCGCACGTCCATGCGCGTGGCAGTGAGCACGTGGTCGGCGTAGCTGCCGGCGAACTCGGTGTCGAAGGCGCCGGCGTGCAGGCCGGCCGGGGTCACCGGTCCGTGGGCCGTGAAGCCATGCTCGTCGCCGGCGCCGGCGACGTGGCCGCTCATGTGCCCGAGCGGCCCGCTCGCGCCCCAGGCGGCGAGGTCGAAGTCCTGCACCGTGGCATCCCCCACCCAGTGCCAGCGGGAGGTGAGCTCGAGCAGCTGCCCGGTGACGTCGGCGCGGAACGGGCTGGTGGTGTGCGCGACCACGCTGAGCGCGTTCAGGTCGCCGCGCGCGCTGCCGGTCAGCGTCCAGCCCGGCTGCCCGGGCGGGGTCCAGTCGAGGCGGCCCCTGACCTCGAGCCCGAGCGGGTCGGTCGCGCGCAGCTCGCCGATGGCGTTGATGTGTGCATCCTCGAGCTGACCGTCGGCCTGGAAGAAACGGATGTACCTGCGGCGGATGACCGCGGCGCCCTCGAGCGAGCGGGCCTCGAGCCGGAAGCCGTTGTAGACCGAGAGCCGCGCGTCGTCGACGTGGCCGGCGTCGACGCTGATGATCATCCAGCGCGGCAGGAACTGCGCCGGGCCGGGGGTGGAGGGATGGGTGCGGCGTTTCACCTCGACCAGTGCGCTGTGCACGCTGCCGGAGCGCACGCGGATCGTCTGCAGCAGCAGCGGCATCAGCGCCACGCGGCCGCTGATGCCCTCGAACGTCAGGTGCACCAGCTCGTGATCGACCTCCACGCGCTCGACGGTCAGGCCGTGCGCCACCGTGCCCTGGATGCCGGTGATGACGAGCCGCACCGGCCCGAGCCGCTCGGGCAGGTGGCGCACCACGAACTGCAGGCCCGCGGTGGTGTAGAGCGCCGACCACACCAGTACCAGTGGCGCGACGATGGCCGTCACGACCAGCAGGCAGGCGAGGATCAGCAGCAGGCGCAGGCGCATGAGGTCAGAGCTTGGGCGAGAAGTTGATGTGCAGGCGCGGTCCGGCGTTGCGCGACAGCGGCTGGGCGATGTCGATGCCGAGCGTCATGACCGGCAGCCGCACCCGCATGCCGACACCGACCGAATACTCGAGCAGCGGGCCGTAGTGATCAACCCCGCCGGGGTCGGTGAACCGCAGCTGGCGGCCGAGGTGGTCGAAGGCGTTGCCGTAGTCGACGAACGCGGCCACGCCCAGGTTGCGCGGCAGGTCGCGCACGAACTCCACCGTGCCGGTGGCCAGGAACTTGCCGCCCACCTTGATGAAGTCGCCCGGGATGATGGCCTTGCAGCTGCCGTTGGGGTTCAGCGGGCTGACGCCGCCGGTCTGCGGCGCGCACACCTGCTCGGTCGGCGACAGCTCGTTGTAGGAGAAGCCGCGCACGCTGTTGTCGCCGCCGGCGAAGAAGCGGTACACCGTGGGCAGCTGGCTGAAACGCGACACCAGGGTGGCGCCGCCCTCGTCGCGCAGCAGCAGGTGCCATTTGCGCCCCAGGTGGAACACCTTCTCCAGCTGCACGTGCACCTGGATGAAGTTCGAGTCCGAGCCGAGCGAGGAGTGCGAGCCCTTGATCTCGGCGAAGAACGGATGCTCGAACAGCGGCTCGCCGAGATAGCCCTTCGGCACCGAGGCGATGTCGAGCTCCGGCACCAGCAACCGATCGGTGATGCTGCCGTTGGCGTCCTCGCTGGTGGTGCGCACCGCGTTCACCTGCCACACGTACTGCGACGGGCCCTTGACCATGGTGAAGCTCGGCCCGGCCTTGAGGGTGCGCGCCGTCACGTCGGCCAGCGTCTGCTGCTCGATCGAGCCGTTGAGCGACAGGTTCTCCAGCGCCGGGTCGCCGACCGGGATGCGGTAGCGGGTCTGGACGTAGTACCTGGTCACCTGCGCGGCCTGCACCTCGACGCTGAAGTTGTGGCCGTACTGGTTGATGTGGCGGTCCTCGAAGCCGAGCGTGCCGCGCACGCCGGTGTCGGTGGCGTAGCCGACGCCGAACGAGTAGCGGTGGCGGCGGCTGGCGTCGCCGCGGATGCTGACCGGCACGCTGAGCGCCTGGCGGTCGGGCTCGCCCGGCAGCACCTCGAGATTGGCGAAGTACTGCGCGTCATCGAGCGCGAACTGCGTGCGCAGCACCTGCGTCAGGTCGTAGGGATCGCCCTGGTGATAGCGCAGGTAGCGGCGCACCAGCTTGTCGTTGACCACGTGCTGCTGGATGGAGGTGACGCCGAAGTGGTAGCGCTGGCCGGTGTCGAGCTCGAGGGCGACGTTGGCGGTGTGCTGCGCCGGGTCGACCACCAGCTCGTTGCGAATCATCTTGGCGTCGAGGTAGCCGTAGGTGGCGGCGGTGCGCTGCAGGTCGGCCTTGAGCGCCTCGTAGTAGGCGTGGTTGAGCCGGTCGCCGGGGTGCAGCGGCAGGTGGTGCAGGATGCGCTGGAACAGCGGGTCGGTCTCGCCCGGGCCGTCGACGTGCACGTCGATGTGCTGCACCAGCACCGGCGGGCCGGGGGTGATGTCGATGACCACGCGCCAGTCGCCGTGGCCCTGGTCGCTGACGGTCGAATCGACCTTGGGGTCGTAGTAGCCGAACGGGCGCAGCGCCGCCTGCACCTCGCGGTCGACGCGGTTGTGCAGCCGCTCGACCGTATCGGACGTGAGCTCGGCACCGCCCTTCTTGTAGCGTGCAAAGCTCAGGTAGGCGAGCACGTTGTCGCGGAGCTCGTCGTCCACGCCGCGCACCTCGATGTTGACGCCGGCGCCATGCGCGAGCGGCGCCGCCAGCAGGCACGCGGCGATCCACGGGGCCCGCCGGCGTCGTCGACGAGCCCGGAGTGCGGAGTCTGGCTGCGCCATTTCAAGGTGCGAGCTGGGAAAGTCCTTGGAATTCTAGAGCCTTGCGAGCACAACCGCTCGTCGCTCTACTGTCAGAGTCAACGCGCGCACCACCGGTTCCGCTGACACCGCTCACGGCCACTCGCCCGGGCCGAGCGTGAACTCGCTGCGGCCGGTTTCCTGGCCGACGGCGTCGAAGCGCTGCTCGATCAGCCGCAACTCCCCCGCCGCCCCGAGCAGCAGCACGCTGGCGCAGCGCGTGCCGTAGCGGGGGTGCAGCACGAACGGGGCCGAAAGCGCCCGGGCCCACTCCGGCGGCAGGCCGCCGGTGTCGGTCTGCGCCTGCGGGGCCGGGGTACGATCGGCGAGCAGGGAGAACAGGCCGGCCGGCGCGGCGGCGGGCGTTTGCAGCCAGGCCTCGAAGCCGGCGCGCACCCGCGTCAGCTTCGGCCACGGCGTGTCGAGCAGCTCGTTCGACAGGCCGTAGATCCCGGGGGGCAGGGCGCGCGCGAACGGCGCGGCGCGGTTCGAGCCGTACCACAGCTCGCGGGCGTCGGTGAGCAGCAGGTTGAAGCCGGAGTAGTGCGCCGCCTCGGGCTCGAGCGCGGCGAAGAAGGCCGCGGCGTCGTCGCTGCCGCCGAGGTAGCGCGGGATCAGGCCACCACGCGAGCGTGCCCCCGGCTGCGGCCGCTGCAGCTCGCGGAAGTTGGTGACTACACCGAAGCGCCGCGCGCGGTCGAGGCCCAGCCACGTGCCCTGCGCCTGCAGGTCGCGCCCGGCGAGCATGTCGGCCGGCGGCGGCCACTTGGCGAGCGGCGCGGCGGGGCGCGCGTGGAACTCGTCGCGGTTGGCGGCCACCACGAGGCGGTAGCGCGGATGCGCCTGCCAGGCGAGCACCAGGAGGCACATCGCGTCAGCCGCCGGCCTGCAGCCAGCCCTCGATGAGGCGCCACGAGATCGACTGCGTCGGCGGCGCGAGCGCCTCGCCGGAAGTGATCTGCGCCCGCGTGAACCAGCGCGCGTCCTCGAGCTCGCCGCTGACCCGCACCGGGCTGCCGGCGGCGGCGCGCGCCTCGAAGCCGATCATCAGCGAGGACGGAAACGGCCACGGCTGCGAGGAGTGGTAGCGCACCGCGCCCACGTCGACGCCGGTCTCCTCCTGCACCTCGCGCACCACGGCGTCCTCGAGGCTCTCGCCCGGCTCGACGAAGCCGGCGATGGTCGAGTAGCGGCGCGCCGGCCAGTCCGCCTGACGCCCGAGCAGCGCGCGCTCGCCGTCGCTTACCAGCACGATGATCGCCGGGTCGAGGCGCGGAAAGAACTCGTGCGCGCAGGCGGGGTTGGTGCAGCGCAGGCAGTGCCCGGCGTGGGTCGGCTGCGTCGGCGCGGCACACACGCCGCAGAAGCGCTGCCGCAGGCGCCAGATGGACAGGCCGCGCGCATAGGCGAGCACGGCCGCCTCGGCGGCTGCCAGCACCGCGGTGAGTGGCCGCAGCTCCCGGAAGCCGGTGCCGGGCGGGGTCGTGGGCACGGCATCGGCGGGCAGGTCGATCAGGACACAGCGCGCATCCTGGTACCAGCCGAGCAGCACGCACGGCGCGTCGCCCATGGCCGCGGCGCCGGCGTTGTCCAGGAACGCGATGCGCGGCGACTCCCCGGAGCTGAGCAGCTGGGTGCTGCCGCGCGCCACCAGGTAGCGCGTCGCCGGGTCGGTGCGCGCCGCCTCGATCCAGCGCGGGTCCTCGCGCTCCTCGGCGCGCCGCTCCAGGTAGGGTCCGGAGAAGAAGTTGGGGCGCGCCTGCATCAATGCCGTCCGCACTCGTCATACATGGCGGCGGATTCTAGCCGGGCCGTCCGCGAAAAGGCGCCTCAGGCGCGGGGTGGCACCGTGGCGCTGCAGTGCTGGCAGCGCACGCTGCGCAGCGGAAAGCGCTCCGTGACCAGGAGGCCGCCGCACTCGCTGCACGACGCCAGGCGCAGCTGGTCGCCGCGGCCGAGCGCGGTGGCGAGGAACACCGCGTGCTCGAAGGAGATCTGTGCCGAGGGCAGCAGCAGCCGGTAGGCCTCGAACGCCTGGCACAGCAGCTCGCCACGCGTCAGGCCGGGCGTCGCCGCCGCCTCCGCCCCCGGCAGCACGCCCAGCAGTGACAGCACGCTGGCGAGCAGTGCCGTCTCCTCCTGCAGGCGCAGCGAGCGGGTGAAGTAGGCCACCTGGTGCGGCGACTTGCCGCGGTGACGCGGCAGCTGGCGGCGGGCATGGCCGAGGTAGGAGCGGTACAGCTTGCGGATGCGGTCGTCGGACAGGCCGGTCCAGGCGCGGATGGTCTGGGTGCGCGCCTCGTGGCGCAGGAAGCGCAGCGCCAGTTCCATGCGCGCGCGCTCGCGGTGGTAGCGGTCGTCGGAAATGCGCATGCGGGGGTCCTCGTGCAGGACTGGCACCATTTTGGTTGAAAATCACCAAAACTCAACACCACAAATTTGGTTAAAAATAACCAAATCTGCGGATGGCTTGGAGGCGCCGCTCGGCTAGGATAGCCAACGCTGCGGACCGGGCCGGAGGCACACCATGCTGTTGCACTGCGAGAACGAAGACGGCGTGACCGAGGCGGGCGGTGCGCTCGCCTGGCTGCACGACGGCACGCTCGAGTCCCTCATGGAGGTGAACGAGTCGTGTCTCGGGCTGCTGGCCGAAGAGGCGCGGCTGCGGGCCGCACCGGCCGCGCCGCTCGTGCGGCAGGTCGGTGAGCTGTGGCGCGCGCTCGATGCCGGGGCACGCCGGCGCGCCGCCGCCTGTCCCTACCTGCTGTTCGACGCCGGTTTCGCCGAGCCGCTGCGCTGGCGGCCGCAGGCGGTGCAGGTGGGCGAGGGCGCGCGTGCCGGCTACACCGCGTACTTCACCGCGGCGGCGGCGGCGCCGATGACGCGCCTGGTCATCACCTACGCCTGGCACCTGGCCCGGGCGCAGGGACCGGCGGCGCGGCTCCTGCTCGGCATGCCCGGGCCGTGCGCGGCGCTGATCGCGCGCCACACCCTGCCGCAGATCCAGGCGCTCGCCGAGGCCCATCCCCAGTGGCTGCGCCCGCGCTGGCCGGCGCGCGTGCAGGTGTGGCGCGACCTGTTACTGGCGGCGGCCGGTGGCGAGTCCGGCGCGCTCGAGCGGGCGCGGCTGCGTGGCCTGACGCTGCTCGCCGCCGAGGTGCGGCGGGGGAGCGAGGCGCGCCACTGAGCGCGTGCCGGCGGCGCCGTTCCCGCGGCCGTCGCTGTGGGTGATGCCGCCGAGGTCGGCGCGCCGTTCGGCACCCTCGGCAAGGCCGCGCAGCCGGCCGGCCGGACCGCGCCGAAGCCCTGGACCGGCGCCCCGGCCTCCCGGACTAGCCGTCCGTTTCTGCCCTATGCCTGTCTGTAGAAGCGGTGGCGCTCGCCTGCGCGCTGACCGAAGATACTGGCCGATTCTCAATCGCCACGGTCGCAGGAACCCATGAAGCAGGCACTCATCGTCATCGACGTGCAGGAATCCTTCCGCCACCGGCCGTACTTCCGCGGCGAGGGCCTGCCGGCCTTCCTGGACAACCTGCAGTCACTCATCGACGGCTGCCGCGCCCGCGGCATCCCGGTGCTACAGGTCTTTCACCAGGAGCCGGGCGATGATGCCGGCAACCCCTTCACCGCCGCCTCCGGCCAGGTACGGCCGATGCCCGAGCTGGCGCTGGTGCCGGATGCGGTCTTCACCAAGGAGGTGCACTCGGCGATGTTCGCCCGCACCGCCGACGGCACGACCCTGGAGCAGTGGCTGCGCGGGTGCGGCATCGGCGAGCTGCTGATCACCGGCATTCGCACCGAGCAGTGCTGCGAGACCACCGCACGGCACGCCTCGGACCTCGGCTACAGCGTGCGCTACGTGACCGACGCGACCCTCACCTTCCCGATGCGCACCCGCGCCGGGCGCGAGGTGTCGGCGGCGGAGATCCGCGAGCGCACCGAGCTGGTGCTCGATGGCCGCTTCGCGCGGATCGTCTCGAGCGCCGGCGCACTCGGCTGAGCTGAGCGAGACCGCCGCATGACCCGGCGCGAAGTGGTGTTCGTGCTGCTGCCCAACGTGGTGCTGCTCGACGTGGCCGGCCCGGCGGACGCGTTCCGCAACGCCGCCAACCTGGTGCCGGGCAGCTACGCGCTGCGCTTCGTGGCGCCGCGCGAGCGCATCCCGAGCGCGGTCGGCCTCAGCCTCGCCGCCCTCGAGCCGCTGCCGGCAGCACTCACCCCGGGGAGCCTCCTGGTGCTCACCGGCATCGGCGGCAGCGGCATCGATCCGCACGAGCCGGCGACGCGCGACGTCATCGAGTGGCTCCGTGGCGGCGTCGCCCGCGACGCGCTGCTCCTGTGCGTGTGCGCGGGCAGCGTGCTGGCGGCGCGCGCCGGGCTGCTGGCCGGGCGCGAGTGCACCACGCACCACGCGCATATCGACGAGCTGCGGCAGGTCGAGCCGCGCGCCCGCGTGCTCGACAACCGCATTTTCGTCGAGGACGGCACGGTGTTCACCAGTGCCGGCGTCACCGCCGGGCTCGACCTGGCGCTGCACGTCATCGGCCAGCAGCAGGGACAGCGCGTGGCGGCGGAAGTGGCGCGCGACCTGGTCGTGTACCTGCGCCGCGCCGGCACCGACCCGGCGCTGTCGCCGTGGGTCATGCACCGTAACCACCTGCACCCGGCCGTGCACCGCGTCCAGGACGCGGTGGCGCGCGACCCGGCGGCCAGTTGGGGCTCGGCGGAGCTGGCGGCGGTGGCCTGCACGAGCGCGCGCAACCTGGCGCGCCTGTTCGCCGAGCACGCGCACTGCTCGCCGCTCGACTACGTGCAGCTGATCCGCTTCGCGTTCGCCAAGCAGCTCGTGACCGGCAGCCGCCTCGACCTGGAGCGCGTCGCGGCGCGCTCCGGCTTCCGCTCTGCCCAGCACCTGCGGCGCGTGTGGTCGCGCTGGGAGGCGCGGCCGCCGAGCGCCTTCCGGCCGCGCGAGGCGCGCGCCGCCTAGCTCAGGGGAATTTCCATTTGAGAATGACCGCGGTGAGCGCCGGCAGGCCGAAGATCAGCAGGAAGATCGGCAGCTCGTCCGCGGGCGTGTAGCCGGCCTTCGCGACCCCGACCCACAGGTTGGCGGAGGAGACGCCGAGCCACACCACGATGAACGCGACCGTCGCCGCGTAGGAGGCCCCCGGATAGTTGCCCGAGAACAGCCGGCCGAGGAGCAGGCACGCCGCCAGCAACAGCGAGCCCACGAGCAGGAAGAGTGCGGTGCGCATGGAGCCTGGACCGGTTAGAGGGTCAGCAGCTCTTCGTAGAACGCGCCGATCTGCCGCGCCGGATCGACCAGATGCACCTCGAGGATCCAGTGAGCCGTGCGCCCCGAGGCATCGCGGCATCTGAGCGGCGCGGGGTTGGCGGCCGTAATCAGCGAGCGGACTTTTTCGCCGGCAAAGTTTTCGTGCGGAAACTCGCCGACCAGATGTCCGCAGTGGTAGTTACCGTAGGTCCAGCCGAGCGCGCCCGACAGCCGCACCACCTCCGCGTACAGCGCTGCCGCCGTCAGCTGCGCGTGCGCGGCGAAGAAGCCCTTGGCGGCGGCGAACACGCGCTCCAGGTCAGCGCACATGCGGTGCTTGAGCGGGTCATTCCCCAACACCCAGGTGCGTCCGAAGTCCGCTTCCCACCCGGCGAAGATCGGCCCGAAGTCGGCGAACGCGATGTCGTCTTCCGTCATGACGCGGTCCGGCGCCTCATCCTGATAAGGTCTGAGGGTGTTGGGACCCGAGCGCACGATGCGCTTGTGCCAGTGGCGCGCGACGGCGAATTGCCCGGCGGCGAGATCGCGCACCGCATCGCTCGCCGCCAGGTCGGTGGCGCCGGGCCGCAGGATGCCGGCCTGTTCCACCGCCGCAAAGAGCCGTGCCGCCTGGCGCTGCGCGTCGAGCAGGCGCGCCGCGCGCAGCTCCTCGCTACGCTCATGCCGCGCGCGCGCGTCCTTCGGTGCGCCTTGCGGGGCGGAGTCCACCTGGACTACCTGCGCCGCGGCAGCATCAGTAGACGGCGATCTCGCGCCGCCCGCCGGCATCGCGGGCGCCGCGGAACATGCCGTCGGTGCTGAACTGCATCACCGGGACCCCGTCGCGGTCGACCGCGATCAGCCCGCCGTCCCCGCCCAGCCCGGACAGCACCTGCAGCACCTCGCGCACCGCCTGCTCGAGGCTCAGGCCGCGGTACTCGACCGCGGTGCACACATGGTGCGCGGCGACCGCGCGGATGAAGTACTCGCCGTGCCCGGTGGCGGACACCGCGCACACGCCGTTCTTGGCATAAGTGCCGGCGCCGATGATGGGCGAGTCGCCGACCCGCCCGGGGCGCTTGTTGGTCATGCCGCCGGTGGAGGTGGCGGCGGCGAGGTTGCCGGCCGTGTCGCGCGCCACCGCACCCACCGTACCGCGGGTGGAGGGCACGAGGTCCGAGACGCGCGCGCCGCGTTGCTCGGCCTCGAGCTGCTCGACGCGCTCGGCGGTGCGGAAGTACAGGTTGGGCACCAGCTGGAACTTCTCCTCGAGCGCGAACTCCTCGGCGCCGGCGCCGACCAGCAGCACGTGCCGCGACTTCTCCATCACGCGCCGCGCCAGCTCGATCGGGTTCCTGACGTGCCGCACCGAGGCCACCGCGCCGGCGCGCAGCTGCCTGCCGTCCATGATGGCCGCATCGAGCTCGGCGGCACCGTCGCGGGTGAGGGCGGCGCCGTGGCCGGCGTTGAACAGCGGATCGTCCTCGAGGATGCGCACCGCGGTAGTGACCGCATCCAGGCTCGAGCCGCCGCCCTCGAGCAGCGCGTAGCCCGCATCGAGCGCGCGCTCCAGACCCTCGCGGTAGCGCGCCTCGCGCTCGGGCGTGAGCGCGGCGCGCGGCACCGCGCCGGCGCCGCCGTGCACGGCGATGGCGTAGGTGCTGCTCACTGCAGGTCGTCCCCGTACATGCCGATGACGCGCTTGCCCTGCGAGTCGCGCGCGCCGCGGAACATGCCGGCGCTGTTGAAATCCATGGCCACGTGCCCGGCGGGGTCGAGCGCGATCACGCCGCCCTCGCCGCCGGTGCGCTGCAGCTTCTCGTGGATGACCTCGTGCACCGCCTGCTGCAGGGTCAGGTGCCGGTAGGCCACCAGCGCGCAGATGTCGTAGGCGAGCACCTGGCGGATGAAGTACTCACCGTCGCCGGTGCCCGATACCGCGCACGTGGCGTTGTTCGCATAGGTGCCGGCGCCGATCAGGGGCGAGTCGCCGACGCGCCCCAGGTGCTTGTTGGTGAGGCCGCCGGTGGAGGTGGCGGCGGCGAGGTTGCCGGCGCGGTCGAGCGCCACGGCACCAACCGTGCCGCTGGCGGTGATGCCGGCGGCTTTCGCCTTGGCGGCCTCCGCCTTGCGGGCCTCCTCGAGCTCGCGCTCGCGCCGCTCGGTGCGGAAGTAGGTGCGCGGCACCAGTACCACGCCGTGCTCGAGCGCGAACTCCTCGGCGCCGTCGCCGACCAGCAGCACGTGCGGGCTCTGCTCCATGACCAGCCGCGCCAGCTCGATCGGATTCTTGACGTGATGCACCGCGGCCACCGCGCCGGCGTGCGGGCCCGAGCCGTCCATGATGGCGGCGTCGAGCTCGGCGTCGCCCTGGTGGTTGAGCACCGCGCCACGGCCGGCGTTGAACTGCGGATCGTCCTCCATCACGCGCACGGCGGCGGTGACCGCATCCAGGCTGCTGCCGCCCTTCTCGAGCACCGCGTAGCCGGCATCGAGCGCGGCGCCCAGGCCTGCACGGTAGGAGGCTTCGGCGGCGGGCGTCATCTTGGCGCGCTCGATGACGCCGGCGCCGCCGTGGATGACGAGGGCGACGGGATGCTGGGCGGCGGCGAGCGCGGGCGCAGCCAACAGCAGATACACGAGCGCGGGCTTAAACGGGTGCGACATCTGTTCCCTTCGGCGGCTATCATCGAAGTACCGTGCACGCCATGGCGTGCGCGGGCCTCCCCGGTCATCCGACGGCAGATCTTAAGGTGAAACCCGCCGCGTCGCAGCGGATCCGCAGCGTCCTGGTCGCCAATCGCGGCGAGATCGCGATCCGTGTCATGCGCGCCGCCAGCGAGCTCGGCCTGCGCACGGTGGCGATCTATTCGCGGGAGGACCGCTTCTCGCTGCACCGGACCAAGGCCGACGAGGCCTACCTGGTCGGCGCCGACAAGGGCCCGGTCGAGGCCTACCTCGACATCGACAGCATCCTCGCCGTGGCGCGCGAGGCGCAGGTCGACGCCGTCCATCCCGGTTACGGCTTCCTGTCCGAGAATCCCGCGTTCGCGCATGCCTGCCGGGCGGCCGGCCTGGTGTTCGTGGGCCCCGAGCCGGACACCATGGCGCTGCTCGGCAACAAGGTGGCGGCGCGCGCGCTGGCGGTGTCGGCCGGGGTGCCGGTGATGCCGGCGAGCCCGCCGCTGCCGCGGGACGTAGAGGAGTGCGCGGCCCTCGCCGCGGCCATCGGTTACCCGCTTATGCTCAAGGCGAGCTGGGGCGGGGGCGGGCGCGGCACGCGCCAGGTAGCGGATGCGGCGCAGCTGGCCGAGCTGCTGCCGCTGTGCCGCCGCGAGGCGCTGGCCGCCTTCGGCAATGACGAGGTGTACCTCGAGAAGCTGGTGCAGCACGCCCGCCACGTCGAGGTGCAGATCCTCGGCGACAGCCACGGCACGCTGGTGCACCTCTACGAGCGCGACTGCACCGTGCAGCGGCGCCACCAGAAGGTGGTGGAGCGCGCCCCGGCGGTGTTCCTGAGCGAAGCGCAGCGCGCCGAGCTGTGCGCCATGGCGCTCGCCATCGGCCGCGCCGCCCGCTACGGCAACGCCGGCACGGTCGAGTTCCTGCAGGACGCCGACTCGGGGCGCTGCTATTTCATCGAGGTCAACCCGCGCATCCAGGTCGAGCACACGGTGACCGAGGAGGTGACCGGCATCGACCTGGTGAAGGCGCAGATCCGCATCGCCGGCGGTGCGCGCATCGGCACGCCCGAGAGCGGCGTGCCGCCGCAGGCCGACATCCGCCTCGCCGGCCACGCCCTGCAGTGCCGCGTCACCACCGAGGACCCGGAAAACAACTTCATCCCCGACTACGGCAAGATCGCCGCCTACCGCAGCCCGGCCGGCTTCGGCATCCGCCTCGACGCCGGCACCGCCTACGCCGGCGCCATCATCACCCGCTCCTACGACTCGCTGCTGGTGAAGGTCACCGCCTGGGCGCCGAGCGCGGCGGAGGCCATCGCGCGCATGCACCGCGCGCTGTGGGAGTTCCGCATCCGCGGCGTGGTCTCGAACCTGCGCTTTCTCGACCAGCTGATCACCCACCCGCGCTTCGCCGGCGGCGACTACAGCACGCGCTTCATCGAGACGACGCCCGAGCTCCTGCAGTGGCCGCGCAAGCGCGATCGCGCCACGCGCATCCTCGCCTACATCGGCACGACCATCGTCAACGGCCACCCCGAGGTGCAGGGCCGCGCCCGTCCCGCGCACGGCGCCCCGGCGCGGCTGCCGCCCGTGGCGCTGACCCCGCCGCTGCCGGGTACGCGCCAGAAGCTCGCCGAGCTCGGCCCGGAGCGCTTCGCGCGCTGGATGCGCGAGCAGCAGCGCGTGCTCCTCACCGACACCACCATGCGCGATGCGCACCAGTCGCTGCTCGCCACGCGGCTGCGCACGCGCGACCTCGCGGCCATCGCGCCCTACTACGCGAGCCTTCTGCCCGGGCTGTTCTCGGTGGAGTGCTGGGGCGGGGCCACCTTCGACGTCGCGCTGCGCTTCCTGCGCGAGGACCCGTGGCAGCGCCTGGCGCTGCTGCGCGAGCACATGCCGAACCTGCTGCTGCAGATGCTGCTGCGCGGCGCCAACGGCGTCGGCTACACCAACTACCCGGACAACGTGGTGCGCTTCTTCGTGGCGCGCGCCGCGGCCGGCGGCGTGGACGTGTTCCGCATCTTCGACTCGCTCAACTGGGTCGAGAACATGCGCGTGGCGATCGACGCGGTGCTGGCGAGCGGCAAGCTGTGCGAGGCGGCCATCTGCTACAGCGGCAACTTAAGCGACCCGCACGAGCGCAAGTACACGCTCGACTACTACCTGGGCCTGGCGCGCGAGCTCAAGGCCGCCGGCACGCACGTGCTCGGCATCAAGGACATGGCGGGCCTGGTGCGGCCGCGCGCCGCGTTCGAGCTGGTGCGGGCGCTGCGCGAGGAGACCGGGCTGCCGGTGCACTTCCACACCCACGACACCAGCGGCATCGCCGCCGCCAGCGTGCTGGCGGCCATCGAGGCCGGTGCGGACGCGGTCGACGGCGCCGTCGATGCCCTCAGCGGCCTCACCTCGCAGCCGAGTCTCGGCTCGCTGCTCGAGGCGCTGCGCCACGGGCCGCGCGACCCGGGCATCGACCCCGACCGGGTGCGGCTCCTGTCCGCCTACTTCGAGCAGGTGCGCCGCCACTACGTCGCGTTCGAGAGCGACAGCCGCGCGCCGGCCTCCGAGGTGTACGTGCACGGCATGCCCGGCGGCCAGTACACCAACCTGCGCGAGCAGGCGCGGGGCTTAGGCATCGAGGAGGCACGCTGGCCGGAGGTGGCCGCCGCCTACGCCCAGGTGAACGACATGTTCGGCGACATCGTCAAGGTGACGCCGACCTCCAAGGTGGTCGGCGACCTGGCGCTGCTCATGGTGAGCGCGGGGCTGAGCCGCGAGCAGGTGCTGGACCCCGCCACCGCGGTGGCCTTCCCCGAGTCGGTGGTGCAGCTGTTCCGCGGCGAGCTCGGCCAGCCGCACGGCGGCTTCCCGCCGGCGCTGCAGCGCAAGGTGCTGAAGGGCGTCGCGCCGCTCAGCGCCCGCCCCGGCGCGCTGCTGCCGGCGGCGGACCTCGAGGCCGAGCGCGCGCGCGTGCAGCAGCACCTGCCGCGCCCGGTCACCGACGAGGACCTGGCCTCCTACCTCATGTATCCCAAGGTATGGCTCGAGTACGCGCGCGAGCGCGCTCTGTACGGCGAGCCGGGCATCCTGCCGACGCCGGTGTTCTTCTACGGCATGGAGCCCGGGCAGGAGATCAGCGTCGACCTGGAGCGCGGCAAGACCCTCATCGTGCGCTACGTCGCGCTCAGCGAGCCGCACGAGGACGGCACGCGCACGGTGTTCTTCGAGCTCAACGGCCAGCCGCGCTCGGTGCGCGTACCCGACCGCAGCCAGGTGGCCAAGCACCCGGCGCCGCGCAAGGCCGAGGCCGGCAACGCGCGCCACGTGGGTGCGCCCATGCCCGGCGTGATCGCCACCGTCCGGGCGGCGGCCGGCGCGCCGGTGGCGCGCGGCGAGGTATTGCTGACGCTCGAGGCGATGAAGATGGAGACCGCCGTGCGCGCCGAGAGCGACGGCGAGATCGCCGAAGTGCTGGCGCGTCCCGGGCTCACGGTGGATGCCAAGGACCTGCTGGTGGTACTGCGCTGACATGCTGAGGACCCTCGCCATGCAACGACCGCTGCGGCACATCTGGTGCGCGCTCGCCCTCGCCGCGCTCACCGCCCTGGCGGCACCGCTGGCCGCCGCGCCGGGCACGGCGCTCGGCGGCGACTACCTCGGCACGCTGGGGCCCCTGCACCTGAGGCTGCATCTCGCGGTGGCCGCCGACGGCACGCTCAGCGGCACGCTCGACATTCCGGAGCAGGGCGCCCGCGGGCTGACCTGCAGCGACTTCAGGCTGGAGCACGACGCGCTCAGCTTCGCCGTGCCCTCCGTGCACGGCACCTGGCAGGGGACCGTCGGCGATGCCGGCCGCACCCTCAACGGCACCTGGCACCAGGGCGCCGAGGTGGCACTCAACTTCAGCCGCGACACCTTCGTCGCGGCGAGCACCCCCGCGCCGGTCGACGGCGTGTGGCTGGGCACGCTCGAGGCGCCGCCCCAGGGGACGCTGCGCATCCAGGTCAGGCTGAAGAGCGACCGCGACGGCCGCGAGTACTGCGTGCTCGACAGTCCCGACCAGCAGAGCTGGCAAATCGACTGCGGCCAGGTCAGCTGGACCAAGCCCGACCTCGCGTTCGAGGTGCCGGCGGTGGGTGGCGCCTGGCGCGGCACGCTGTCGGCCGACGGCGCCGCCCTCAGCGGCAGCTGGACGCAGGGTCGCAGGCAGCTGCCGCTGAAGCTGCTGCGGCAGGTGCGCGCGCTCGAGCCCCCGCCGGATCCGAAAATGACCACCGCGCCGGCGCTGCCGCCGGCGCAGGCCGCGGCGCTCCCGGCGCTGGTCAGGAAGGATTTCGCGGCGGCGCTCAAGGACGGGCCGCTCGGGCCGGCGACCTCGGCCGGCGTGGCGATCGGGGTGGTGCGCAACGGCGTGCGGCGGGTGTTCGCGCTCGGCACCGCGCGCCCCGACTCGATCTTCGAGATCGGCTCGCTCACCAAGACCTTCACCGGCCTGGTGCTCGCGCAGCTGCTCGAGCAGGGCAAGGTGCATCTCAAGGAGCCGGTGCGGGAGCTGCTGCCGCCCGGCACGGTGCCCAAGCCCGACGGCGAGGAGATCACGCTGCTCGATCTCATCACCCATCGCTCGGGCCTGCCACGCCTGCCCGGCAACTTCAATCCGGCCGACCCGAACGACCCGTACGCCGACTACCACGCGGCCGAGCTGTACGGCTTTCTCCAGCAGCGCGGCGTCGCGAAGCCTGCGGACGCGGGCTTTTTCTACA
>Ga0070732_10000305_pt1 | contig 33986 bp, 28 predicted proteins | sample Coa_R1_5_FD_66449 | JGI IMG/M metagenome (GOLD analysis project Ga0070732, IMG submission 66449) | Surface soil microbial communities from Centralia Pennsylvania, which are recovering from an underground coalmine fire - Coalmine... | ecosystem: Environmental > Terrestrial > Soil > Unclassified ... | reverse complement strand
TTTTCTTGACAACGACATGCTTAATTTCCAGACCGCAACGCCTAAACAACTGGAGGAACTTCGCACTGCATTCAAGACTGCCGCGAAGTTGGTTCGATCCCTTCTGGGAGCGCATGCCTTTCGACGCTTTTATCGGGGGAGCGAGAAGTCGCCTAACGGCCATTGGGAGCCGAAAAAATTCAACGCTTCACTATTCGACATTTTGATGTGCCAGTTCGCTGACAAGGATAAAAACCAGGTCATGGCGAACCTGGACGCGATCCGCGAGGCCCTGATAGACCTAATGTCAAACGACCAATTGTTCATCGAGTCAATTGAGCTGTCGACGAGTTCGGCAAAAATGGTGAAGACTCGCTTTGATGCGTGGCGCAAAGCTTTGGAGGGGATTCTGGCTGCTGCCGACAAGCAGCCTCGAACATTTTCGCGGGCGCTAAAGCAAGGGCTATACACGAACAACCCAACGTGCGGGCTCTGTGGCCAGCACATCGCGGAACTTGATGATGCGGCGGTCGATCACATCGAACAATACTGGCTTGGTGGAAAAACCATTCCCGAAAATGCAAGGTTGGCTCATCGCTACTGCAACGGTGCTCGCCCACGGAAAGAAAAGGCCGTCTAGACGGATCCTGACTCATGTGCCGCAGTCGTGACAATTGACCTGTTTATCCGTCCACTGCATTGACTAGAATGGGGACAGTCAGCACGACGTTGTGCGGCGGCTAAGCGCATTTGGAAATATGAAAAAGGGTTTCCCATTTGCCGCGTTGTCCCGATCATCGAGTTCGCAAGGGCAAAAAGCAGTGGAAAATTCGGACCAACATACGAGCTCCGCTAGGCCGCGATGTTCAAATGCAGTTGAAATCGTAAGTCAAATTGACTTCCAAATCCCAAGCCCACTTGCACCGACGACCGATTCCTCCAAGCCAGGGCACTGGCCATCCCCGACAAAGCTCTCGGCAATCATCAGCCGGGCCCGCGGCGCGCTTGCCGCTTTACGCCAAGCAGAACGAACGCCGGACGTCACGGGATTGAAGCGACGAATCGGGCTCAATCTGCATCGTCGCAATCAAGTCATGCAGGTGATCGTGGAGATTGCGGCTCTTGAGCGAGAAATCAATCCTGACGCCGTGCCTTTCGATCGTCCTCAACAGCGCAACAGGCTTTGCGGCTGTTGTGGATGGACCAGAGCGAACACTTACCGGCGCGCCATGAACAAGTTGTTTGAGGCGCAAAATGCCTTATTGCAACTTTGGCAACTCCAAGGGCTTTGCCACGCACGGCGTTACATTCAGGACACAGAATTCAGTACGACCCCAGGCGACAGCTGGCCGGCGGAGTTGCGAACACAATGGCCGGCGGCGCTGCCTCCCGAGTTATTGGAAATGTTGGCGCAGTCGATTGAGGAATTGGAGGAAGTTTTACGCGCGGAGAACTTCAGCGATCGGCAACCGAATAAACGGGAAGATGTGAAGCTAGGAACTCGCGCCAGGGAAAATCTTTGTGAATTACAGCCACGCAGATGCGAAGTACTTGACTCAGCTCCAAAAGCATCTCAAGCCGACCATCGCGTCCGAGATGCTTTGGGACGATACCAAAATCGCCGCTGGTGTGAAATGGCGCGAGGAGATAAAAGAGGCTCTTGGGCGGGCCAAGGTGGCCGTCCTGTTAATAAGTAAAGATTTCTTGGCCTCTGACTTCATTCAGAAAAATGAATTGCCACCCTTGCTGCAAGCGGCGCGAGCGAGCGGTCTAACGATCCTTTGGGTATTGCTGGGCCACTGTATGTATTCGGGCACGCCAATCGAAGAGTACCAAGCTGCACACGACATATCGAGGCCACTCTCTTCCTTAAGGGGCAATAACCGCGACAAGGTTTGGGTCGGAATTTGCAATAAGATCATCGCGGCGGTGTCGGATTCCTCAAGCCGAGTGCCTTCAAAATAGCGGCTCGCAAGGGAACAAAACGGGCCATCCGACATTTCACTGACGATCCGGCGCTAGCTTGCGGTGATCTCGATCTCCATCTTCCGTCCCAGGGCTTCGGCCCACTTGTGCAACGTCGCGAGCGTCGGGTTCAACATTTTGCCGGTTTCCAGCCGCGATAAAGCTGGCGCGTCGATGCCCATGCGTTTGGCGACTTCCGCCAAAGTCAGGCCCTGGCATTCGCGCTCCGCTTTAAAGCGCGCTACCAGATTTAGAATGGCCGTGAAGCTGTCGCGGTCGATCGTGTCGGCCGGGCGTTGGCGGATCGGGTTGGCGGCGTGTTGGCGGCGAATCGCTTCTTCCTCGGCCCGCTGCTCGGGCGTGCGCATAGGTTTGGTCTTTGGTTTCATTGCATCACTCCGTTGGTTCGGGAACATCGTAGGCCGTGATCGGGCGGATAATGAGCGGATCGGCCGGGTTCAGGACTTCAAAAACAATCACGATAAACCGGCCGGTGCTCGTGTCGCCGAAGGCAATGGGCCGGCCCGAAGAATCGCTCAGGTCGAAGGTCGTGTTCTCATCGAACAGGGCGTGCTCAACTTCCTCTGACGTTAGGCCATGCTCGGCAATGTGGGCGGTGTTGCCGCCTTCGTCATCTGGTTCATCCCAATCGACCAAGGCATCGCGAAGATCCATGCCAGCGCTCCGGTTATCGAAATTGTATCATAACACAATTGTATCCGAATGCAAAGGCAAAATTTGCTGCCGTTTTTTTTGACAATGCCCGTTTCGGATCGTAAGTATACATATGTTCACATCGGCCGGCAATTCGGGCTGGCCTGCACGTCGCGCTTACGCCGCGACGCTCACCATTTCTTTTTTGGAGACCCACCATGAAGATTCCATCGATTCGAACGCGCCGCGATATGGAGATGGTGGCCGACTTGCGCGCGGCGGGGGCGACCTGGGAGACGGCGGCCCTGAAGGTGCAGCGGCGGGCGGGCCTCTTGCGGCGCTGGGCCAAGGTTTATGCCGAGGAGTGGGTGCGGCTGTTTCGCGAGGCCGAGGAACGGCTGGGGCGCGAGGCGAACAAGGTAACGGGGATGTTGCTAAATAGTCTGACCACGCTAAGAATTTTCTCATTCTCCGCATACACGAATACTCGGCGAGATGTGGCCACGCCATCCTGCCGGTGGTCGCGGCATCACTAGAATCGCAGTCAGCGGCTGGGAGGCGGTCCGCGTTTGGACTGTTCCTTGCCCACCACTTCTTGGAGGCAAAACATGAAGATGATGCTCGCGGCGGCGATGGTGTTCGGGCTCTCCGGTCTGGCGGCGGCGGCAGACAAGGTAGACCCGGTCGGGACGTGGAAGTGCGAGTACCAGATCGGCGACATGAAGCGGACTTCCGAATTTACGATCAAGAAGGACGGCGACAAGCTCGCCGGGACGATGAACTGGCCGGACCAGAAGGATGAGAAGCTCAAGGACGTGAAACTGAAGGACGGAGTTCTGAGCTTTTCCGCCGTACGGAAGATCATGGACAACGAGATCACCGTCGCGTACAAGTTCACGATCGACGGGGATAAGCTCAAGGGGAAAGGCGCGGCCGAATTCATGGGCCAGAAGAATGAGTTCGACATCGAAGGGAAGCGGGAGAAGAAGTAGCATTTTGGCAGCTTTGCGGACTATTGGGGCCATCGGAGGTTTACACGGGTAATCTCGGATGGCCTCAATCATCGTGGATCAAGAAACCATTTCAGAGGGTGAACCGATGACGAAGCTCCTGACGATCGTAATGCGAAGTCTCTTGGTGGTGGCCGGGCTGGCAATGGCCACGGTGGCCCGGGCCGACGAGCCGAAAGGCGAGGCGAAGACCGGCAACAAGCAGGTCGGCACCTGGAAGCTGATCTCGGCCAAATACAACGGCCAAGAAAGCAAGATTCCCGAGGGCTTCACCGACCTGAAGCATGTTACGCCTTCGCATTTCATGTGGGCCGTGTACGACAAAGACGGCAAAGTCGTCGCCGCCCTCGGCGGGACGTGCACGCTGAAGGGCGAGGAATACATTGAAGTTCCCGAGTATGGAGTGGGAGAAGGCTTTGAGCAACTGAAAGGCAAGGAGCAGGTATTCAAGTTGAAAATCGAGGGAAACAAGTGGTCCCACACCGGTAAGCTCAGTAACGGGACGACCATCGAGGAAGTGTGGGAGAGGGTTGAGAAGAAGTAGTTGGACGGATTTTGAATGCGCGGCCATCCGAGGTTGCCGTCGTAATCTCGGATGGTCCATGATTTCGCTTTCCTTCTGCCAGTCCCACGCCAATTTCCCGGCGCTTTGCCATCGAGCGCCGCCGGTGTATGATGACCATCAGTTGCCGGCCATTTGATTACCGGAGCCGTGCTGAGTCACTTTGGGCTCGGCGGTAGGTATTCGGCCGGTGCCCCAATCGAAGACGAAACCGGTTGACAGCAAGTCTCCACGCAAGCGGCATCGAAAAACTAATCCCCAGGAACCAGCAGTGAGGAGACACACATGATCCGCCACTTGATATTGAGCGTTGTTGCGTTGGTCTTTTGCTTTTCGGCCGCTGCGGTCCGGGCGCAAGCGCCGCCAAAGGCCTATCTCCTCAACGTGGGGCAGGGCCAGGCGTTCAACGACATTGGTTCCGACGACAAGACCAAGCCCGAACTCGTCACCGATGTGCCGGAGCTTGGCGGCAAGGCCTGGAAGGTCGCTTTCTTCGCCGGCGATTCCGTCGGCGTAAAGAATCCAAAAGTGAAAGACTGGAAGCCGTACGAGAATTTCCGCTTCGATGCCGTGAATCCTGGCAAAGCAGACGTTCAGTTGACGATCAATATTATTCATGGCCGCTCGCGCGACTTCAACACGCGCGTCGTCTTTCCGATTAAACTCAAGCCGGGCAAGAACGAGGTGAAGATCGGCACCGGTGAATTTACGAATGTAAACGGCTCCGCGCCGGCGCTGAATGACGTTACCAAGTTTTACATCGCCGATGCCGACAGCAAAGCGCCGACGATTCTCTTTGGCGACATCTGGCTGGAGGGCGGCACCGCTCCCGCGCCGGCGTCGAACTCCAACGGCGGCGGCCCGAACCCGACGGTTGGCTACAAGATCAAGGGCCGGGTGGGCGGCCTGGAGGTGGACCTGACGGTTACTCCGTTCGTGGTCGGCCCGACGAGCCTTCCAGCCGCTGCCGCGGTTCATGGCGACGAGGCCCGGCTCGCCCGCATTCGCGGCCTCAAGATGCCCGGCATCAATCAACCGATCCTGTTCAACACGCCGGAGGCCGACGCCATTTGTTCCGCCCTGGAAGTGTTCCCACCGGACAACCCGTGGAACCTGGTCGTCGAGGATTGGCCGTTGCACCCCAACTCGAAGAACATCATCGACTCGATCGGGGCGAACAAGCCGCTGCGCCACAATTCCGACATGGGGTTCGTGCTGGTGCCGCCCCACCAAAAGAAAGTGGAAGTGGTGCTTGGCCAGTATTCCGGGGAGTCGGACAAGGGCCCGTACCCGGTGCCCGACAACACGCCGATCGAAGGCTGGCCGGTTACGTACAAGGGGCTTTCGCTCGAGGAGGCACAGCGCAAGGATGAAGGCGACGCCGATCGCCACGCCATCGTGGTCGATCCGGTGAACCGCATGCTGTACGAGTTTTACCAGATGCGCAAGACCGACCAGGGCTGGAAAGCGGCCGGAGCGGCCATCTTCGATCTGAAATCGAACAAAATGCGGCCCGACGGCTGGACCTCGACCGACGCGGCCGGCCTGCCGATCTACCCGGCCGTGGTCCGTTACGACGAACTCAAGCGCGGGGCCGTCGAGCACGCACTGCGGGTGACGGTGACGAAGACGCGCCGCGAGTATGTCTACCCCGCCACACACTACGCCAGCCAGCTGACCGACGAGAACCTGCCGCGCATGGGCGAGCGCATTCGCCTCAAGAAGAGCGTCGACATCTCCGGCTTTTCACCGGAAGCGCAAGCGATTCTGAAGGCGCTGAAGAAATACGGGATGTTTGTGGCGGACAATGGCATCGACTGGGCGATCTCGGTGGCGCCGGACCAGCGCATTGGCGCGTTGCACGAGGAATTGCGCAAACTGCAAGGCGCCGACTTCGAGGTCGTCCAACCGCCGGCTGGGTATAAGCCGCCGGAGTGAGGCTGGCAAACGGGACAAGGGCTTGATTATTGCTTTCGGTGATGTAAGCCCTGAATTCTCTCGGTTGCATTCACGGCAAGCGAGAAGCGTAAGCGACTGGAGAAAACCACGGTGTGCTCCAATCGCTTACGCTCCTGGCTCACCGTTTTTCCGGGAATATCGTCGCACCTTTAGGATCACACCTCCAACTACATTTCGCATTTTTCGGCAACTGCGGACCTGCGGCGGGCGTATGGAGGTACGGATCGCTAATGGGCCGTTCCGTTTTCCGCACTGACTGACTTCGGGAGGATTCCATGGCTACTGTGACCTTGCCGTGCAGTTGTGGCCGATCCTTTTCTTTGGATGAAGCGCTGGCGGGTTCCGCCTTCACTTGCCCTACTTGTGGAAGCATGCTGAAAGTGCCCAGTACAATGCCGGCGGTGGCGCCGCTTGCCGAGGAAACTCTCACTACGCCGTCGCCGAAGCCGAATCGCGCGGAGTATCTGGCACGAAAGGCCGTGCACAGGAGCCGGCAGATTCCGGCCTGGCTGAAATTCGCAGCCGTGGCCTGGGTGGTCATCGTTCTCATTCTTGTAGTTCCATATGCCATTCACAGCTACTGGTCGTGGCGGCTGGGGATAGCAGAGGCGAAGGCACGCGAGCTTCCGCAGCAACAGAAGGACCTGCAGGCCAAGCTGGAACGCGAGGCGCGAAACGCGCAGATGACGCTTTCCATCACTGGCCCGGCTTCGCTGCAACCGGGGGCGGTAAACACTTACATGCTCGAAACGCGCACCCTGGCCGACGAGCCGGCTGCGTCCAAGCTTTCCATTTCGGTGAAAGACAAGTCCGGCAAACCGGTAGGCCAGCCGGTGGAGATCGCCAGCCAGGGCAAGCACCCGTTCACTGTGCCTTTGCCGGCCGCGCTGGGGCCTGATGAGGAGTGGACGCTGGAAGTATCGGCCGAGCACTCCGGCGGCGATGGCAAGCCGATCACGCTAAGCGAAAAGCTGCCGTTGGAGCGGCCGGGCTACCTCACGCACCTGTTCACCGACAAGCCTCTGTACCAGCCCGGCGAAGTCGTCGGATTTCGCTCGCTCACCCTGGAGCGCTTCTCGCTGCAACCGGTGGAAGAGGATTTGCAGCTTTCGTTCACTATTACCGATCCGGCCGCGACGGTTGTGGCCCGGCTCGACGGCTCGGCCCTCTTGCGAAGCGCTAGCGGCGGCAGCGAATTGCTTCAGGGCCCTGACGGGAAAGCTATTCGTGGCATCGGCACCGGCGAATGGGCCGTGCCGCAGTACGCGCCCGGCGGCGAATACACCCTCACCGTCAGCGATCTGCGCGGCCGATTTCTGTCGGAGAAGCGGCATTTCCTCATCAACCGCTATCAGCCGCCTCGGCTGCACAAGGAACTGGAATTCACCCGCCGCTCGTATGGCCCCGGCGACGAAGTGCTGGCCGCGTGCAGCGTCAAGCGCATCGAAGGGGGCAAGCCCGTGGCCGAGCAGCCGGTGACCGCGACGGTGATGGTGGACGGCAAACGGATTGGGGCCGACGGATCGGAAAAGGACGATGCCAAAATCGAGTTGAAGACCGATGCGCAGGGTGCTGTCGCCGTGCGCTTCAAGCTGCCGAAAACGATCGACTACGGTGAGGCCAGCCTGTCGGTGCAATTCACCGACGGCGGCAATGTGGAAACGATTGTCCGGCCGATTCCCATCATCATTCGCCGGCTGCGGGTGGATTTCTATCCGGAAGGCGGCGACCTGGTGGCCGGCGAGCCGAACCGCGTCTACTTCCAGTCCCGCACGCCGATCGGCAAGCCGGCCGAATTGAAGGGCCATCTGCTCGACAGCAAGGGACAAGCGGTAGCCGAAGTGCAAACGCTGGCCGATGAGAAGGAGCCTGCCGCCAACCAGGGCATGGGCACATTCACCTTCACGCCGCAAGCCGGCGAGAAGTACGAGTTGAAGATCGATTCGCCGGCCGGGATAAAAGTCCAATATCCGCTACCGGTCATCAAGGCGGAAGGTGTAGTGCTGCGCGTGGACAGCGGCGTGACCAACGATGCCGAACCCCTCAAGGCTACTGTATGGAGCGCGGGGCAGAAGCGCAAGCTACTGGTGGCGGCATATTGCCGGGGGCGCATGGTAGCGCAGGAAGAGGTGACGGTGAATGCCAGTGAGGCGAAGTCGGTGTCGCTGCTGCCGCCCAGCGGCATTGGCGGCGTGTATCGCATTACCGTGTTCGAAGATTTGTCGAGCGCCACGGTTTCGCGCTTTGTGCCCGTGGCGGAGCGACTCGTGTTTCGCCAGCCTGTCCGGCGGTTGAGCGTGAACCTGACCACCGACAAGCCGCATTACACGCCGGGCGACAAGGTGCGCCTGAGCATCACCTCGACGGATGAGACGAAAAAGCTGGCCCCGGCCATCGCGTTGGTTTCTGTCGTGGACAAGGCCGCGTTTTCGCTGGTCGACGACAAAACGCTGCGGACCATACCCACGCATTTCATGCTGACTTCGGAGATTCGCCAGCCGCAGGATTTGGAAAATGCCGACTTTCTGCTGCGCGACAATCCACTCGCTGCTACTTCTGTTGACTTATTGCTTGGCACGCAAGGCTGGCGGCGCTTTGCCGAGCAGGACCCGGAGAAATTCCGGGAAACGAATGGCGCCGAGGCAGAGCGGCTGCTGGCCATCTCGGCGCAGGTGCCGCACAAGACCACGAATAAGCGTGAGGTGGAGGCGGCGGCGCAACCAGCGATTGCCGAGGCCCGGCAGAAAGCGGCGGCCCAAGTGGTTAAAGAATCGAGCGATCTTCAAGCGGAGACGTTGCAACTGCGAACGGCGGAGCGGGAATGGCGAGACTATTCCGAGAGGGTGTTGGCGGTGGGAGTCATGTGTCTGTTTATGTTGATTATCGTGACCGCGTTCGTGGCGGTGGCCTCGCGCCTGGAGAAACCCGCTTTGGGAACAGGTTTGCCATTCTCGGCGATATTCATGATCGCTTGCTGCACCATCGTGATCGTCCTGATTGGCATAGGTACAGACGGCTTCAAAATTCGAAAGATTCGAGAAGCAGCCGCGCGCAGCGAATCGGCCGATGTAGTGACTGGCCTGCCGGCGTCTTCCATTGGAACGAGGACGTTAAGTGGCGCGCAAGGCTTGCCAAGAGGCCGAGAGACGGAGATGGAATGGAAGATGCGTCCCCCGCCTGGTGCTCCGCCAGAGGCAATGAAGGCATATGAGGGCGGGCGGAAGGGGGACCAACGACCCGTCGAACTCCCGAAAGAGAACAAGCCGGACAATGTTTTCAAGCCCACGGAACCGCCGCCGAATGCCAATATTCGCACCGATCCGGCATATGCCACTGACAAACAAAGCAAGCCCGGCGAATCCGCGCGCAGACGCTACACTCAGGCGCAAGCCCAAATGCAGCAGCGTCGCCTTGCGGCGAACATGACGCCGCAGGCCGAGCATTCGTTTCGCGACATGGAGCGCGGCCTCCGCTCGCTCTCCGATCCGCAATCGCTGACGCCATTTGTGGTCCGCGAGTATGCCCACGTTAACACGACTCATCCCGATGCGCCGCGGGCCGATTTCACCGAGACCGTTTACTGGCACCCGGTGCTGATCCTGGGCAACGGCGAATCGTTCGTCTCGTTTCAGTTGAGCGACGCCCTCACGAGTCTCCAGGCGCTGGCGTTTATTCATACCACCGATGGCCGGCTGGGCGCCGCGAAAATGGAATTCGCCTCGCGGCTGCCGTTCAGCCTCGAAGCGAAGTTGCCCACGGAGATCACCGGCAGCGATGAATTGCACATTCCCGTGACCGTGGCCAACGATACGGACGAGAAGCGCGACGTGCATCTAGAGCTTTCAACCAGCGGGCTTAGCCGGATGGAAGGCGAAGCGGAAGCGCACTTGAAGCTCGACGCCCAGAAGCGCGACCGGCTGCTGTTCAAGCTGAAGCCCGGCATCGACGAAGGCGAAGCGCGGCTCAAGTTAGCCGGCCGCAGCGATTTTCTCAAGGATTCCGTCGAGCGCACCATCCGCGTGACGCCGGAAGGCTTTCCCATGGTGGGCGTGTGCAGCGGCAGGATCGATCGTTTCCTGAAGGCCAACGTTGTGCTGCCGGACAAGTATTCACCGGGCTCGCTGAAGTTGCGGGCCGAGGTTTTTCCCTCGATCCTGGCCGACATTCAAACCGGCCTCGAAGGAATGCTCCAGGAACCGCACGGCTGCTTCGAGCAAACTTCGAGCACAACCTATCCGAACTTGCTCGTATTGGATTATCTCCAGGAAACCGGCCAATCGCGGCCCGATATCGCGCGCCGGGCTTTGGACCTGATCGACCGCGGCTACAAGAGACTGGTTACCTTCGAATGTCCGAAGGAAGGCGGCGGGCGGCAGGGCTTCGAATGGTTCGGTGGGCCGGTGCCCCATGAAGCGCTGACCGCGTACGGCCTGCTCGAATTTCACGATATGGCGAAGGTTTATGACAAGGTGGATGCCGATATGGTGGAGCGCACGCGGAAATTCCTGCTGAAGCGGCGCGACGGCAAGGGCAATTTCACGCGCCACGAGGATCATCACCATTTTGGCCGCGTCTCGCAAGCCGCGTTCAACGCCTACATTCTTTGGGCGCTCACCGAAAGCGAAGCGGATGCGGACTTGAATACCGAAGCGAACTGGCTCATCCAGCATTCCGACACGAGCGAGGAGCCATATGTGCTGGCGCTCACGGCAAATTGTCTGTTCCTGCGCAACAATAAGGCCGAAGGCACAAAGATTCTCGACAAGCTGGCGAAGCTGCAAACGACGGACGGGTATTTGAACGGCCACGAGAGTATTGTCGGCGCCTATGGCCGCGACTTGCAGATCGAGGCCACTGCACTGGCCATGCTCGCTTGGTGCCGGGGCGAGCAGCCCCAGCGGTATCGTGAGCCGTTGCAGAAAGCCGCCCGCTGGCTGATGCAGCAACGCAGCGGCTACGGCGGCTTCGGCTCGACGCAGGCAACCATCATGTCGCTGAAAGCGTTGGCGCAGATTGCAAAGGATAGCCGCAAGCTGACGCCCGGCGACGTGATCGTGTCCGTCCGTGGCAATCCGGTCTTGCGGCAAAGCTTCGCGGCCACGGCTGCTGACACACTGGTGCTCGAGATCCCGCAGCCTGAAAAGCTACTGAAGCCTGGCGACAACGAAGTGCGCATCGAACTCACCGGCAACAACGAATTGCCGGCGAAACTGTCGTGGAGCTACCACACGCTGCAACCGCCGAGCGCGGAGAACTGCCCCATCAAGCTCTCGACGAAACTCGATCGTGAGCAAGCCCGCGAAGGGGAAACGGTTCGGCTCACCGTGGCGGTCGAGAATAGCAGCAGCGAAGGCCAGTCGATGACCGTTGCGATCATCGGCCTGCCATCGGGGCTGGCGTTGCCGGAGGATTTGAAGCAGCTAAGGGAACTGGCTAAACCGAGGACGCCGCTGGCCGGGAAAGATACACCGCAACTGGCCGTTATCGATTACTTCGAAATCCGTGGCCGGGAACTGGTGCTGTACTGGCGCGGCCTGGATGCCGGGCAAAAGGTCGAGTTCGCGCTCGACCTGGTCGCCCGCATCCCCGGCAAGTATCGCGGCCCCGCGAGCCGGGCGTACTTGTACTACGGCGCCGATGCGAAGTGCTGGGCCGCGCCGATGCAGATCGCCATTGTGGCAAAATGAGGCACCAGTCCTTCCTCCATTAATTTGCGGCGCAAGTTGACCTTGGAGCTTGCGTATAATGGTAGCGGAAAAAGAAAGCGTCCCCGGTGATGGATTGGTGCGTTTCGTGGCACATTTGCGCACCGTTTGGCAATTCCTATATCCATCCAACGTGAAAGGAACGTCCCATGGCGATTGCCTGTCCACGTTGTCATCTCGTCTGGAAAGAAAGTTCCCAACAAGGCGCGCCTTCAGACTATTGTCCAGCATGTCGGGCCATGCCCGTGCAAGGAATCCTGGCGCCTCGGCGTGGCGCCCGGGATGGCCGTTCGAACAAGTCGCGATCCTTTGATCGCATCCGCCAACAAGTGTGCAATGTGCTGACCGTTGCGGCATCGATCCTGGCCCTTGAGATGGTGCTGGCCGGATCCTATGCCGCGATGCGGCCGCATGGCACCGACGGAGCGGGCAGTACATCGGCGAACTCGTCCACGAAGTTCTTGGCGGCTGTGGCTTCCGTTGCATCGCATGCCGAGGTCGAGAAAGCTGCCGAGGTTCGCGAGCCGGTTGGGAATTCTGCCGGCCTCCAAGGAGAGATTACTGCAACCGCGCCGGATGCGCAGGCGAACTCGGCGCCGAAGGTTTTTGCATTTCCAGATGGCACCGCAGGCGGGTTGGTCAAAGTGAGACAGGAACCGGCTGCGAACACGGTCGCCAAACCGTCGGTAGTCGAGAAACACACCCCGCAACGGGTCGATCATGAACCGGCCGGATTGAAGGTCATCACTCCCGGCGCGGGGAACGATGCTCCGGTCGCGCTTGCGAATGTCGAAAGTTCGCGTTCGGAGCCGAAAGCACCCACCTTCGCGTTTCCGAAAGGAACCGTAGGCGAAACAGCCGAACAAAAGCATGAAGAAACCGAAAAGGTAAACGCTGAACTTGAGGCGCGCCGGCGGAAGGAAATGGCGCTGGAGCCAAAAGGACTCATCATTGTCGCGCCGGGCGCCGTCGCCGAACTCGTTGTTGATCCGAGCAAAGCAGCTGTGGCGGAAAGCGGTAAATCTGCCCACGATATCACGGTGGTAACACCGGGGGAAATCGACGAGTTGCCGGCAGCTGTTGCACCCGCCGCTTCGAACACTTGCGCGTCGAGGCCAGCGCCGGCAAAGCCTTCGGACAGCATGACCGTACGGTTTGCAAAACAAGGTGCACCCGCTTGGCCGGCGGCAGCCGGCCAGGTTGGCAACGCCAGCACCGGCGGCATGTACGGTACGAGTCTGACTTTTGCCGCGAGCCCCAGTGCGGCCGAGAAGCAAGCGGCCCAACAGCAGAAACTCGTGTTCCTTTTGCACGTGTCGGGTGATTTCGACGATCCCGGTTTCACTTGAAACAACGCGCAGGCGCTCCGGGTGAACGCCCTGGCCAAACCGGAAGTCGGCGAGTATTTTGCTGCCAATTTTGTGTCCGCATTTCAAAAAGTCGGCAACTTCCGCATTCAAAACGGGCAAAAACAGGGTGGCAACGTGGCCAGCTACTTCTGTACACCGCAGGGCCAGGTGCTGGACATCATTCCCGGCCCGGTAGACGCGGCCACGCTCATGCGGGAAGCCCGTTGGGTGGAGGAAACCTGGAAGCTCGGCCAACTTCAGCACCGCTCCGAAAGTGGCATGAGAAGCCTGTTTGCCTCGGCCCATGCCAAGCGCCTGGAAGAAGATGTGACCGTGCCGCCGCAACTGAAGGGCAGGCTAACCGCACCAATCGCCTATCAGTTGGCCATGCGAGAATACAACGGCCTGAGCCCCGACGGCAAAGCGCATGCCCTACTGGCCCGCGAGCCGATGGCACCGATCAGCCGGGTTTATGAGTATGTGTTCGAAAAGATCCTGAACCAGAAAGTGTCCACGGATCCGGTCCACCTGCGAAACGGTGGGTGACGATGAGCGCAAGTAAGTTGGGATGATTCCAACACGAACATTTCCGGCCGCCCCATTGCCGTTTCATCAACCGCAGGCCCGCAACCTTTTGCAAGGGACCGCGAACCTCTTCCGCGATACCCCAATCCATTATTCCATCCAGTTCGGCGCCCACTCGCCCCGGACTTCCAGGAGTTAGGCGCGGAGAGTGTCTGAATACAGGTTTTGCACCCTATGGAGTCATGGAGGCAGTCATGAACGCAGAATTGCTGAAGGAGAAGTTTGCGCGGCTGGGCGCTCGCCTGGAACTGCAAGAGACTTCGGGCCGCTTGATCCGTTCTCGGCCAGAGCTGCGCCTGACGCTGGACGTGCGCTCGGATGCCGTGGGCGAGTTCTTCGACATTCGTGTCCGCCGAGACGGGCAAGTGGAACTGGATGTCACCGACTTGCGCCGGCGGGAGCAGCACTTGTTACTGAGCGCTGTCGATCCGCGCGGCCGGCATCACTACCTGTGTGGCCATGACGAGCAGCACTGGTTCGTGGCGGCTATTCCCGAGTGGGCGAGCCGGGTTTCGACCGTCTTTGATGCAATGGAAGCGTTGAAGCCGGTTGAAGTCGTGGACGCGCAGCGCCGTCAAGGCATCAAGGGCGACGACCGCTTCCGCCGCAAGAATGCGGCTTACGTCCGCCAGGGCGAGTGGTTCTTCCTGCCGGCGCCGAAACTGCACGTGGACAAGTCGCAGATTCTGAGCAACGAGCCGCTCAGCCGCGGCAACGGCAGCAAGCCGCACTGGGCCGAGTTCTTGTACCGCCTGGGCGGCGAGACGGTGTATGTTTGCGAGGAGTTTCCGCAGGGCCTGCGCTCGGCGGAATACTTGAAGTTGCTGCGTGACCGGTCGCGCGCTCGCAAGTGGAACTGGCGCCGCATGCAGCGCAACGCCCGCGCTTATGTAAAGGGCAAGATCAGCCATCCGGATCACAAGACGATTGAGCTGTACGTCTGGCACATGGTGGTCATGAACACGGAAGGCCAAAGCCAGGCGAAGCAGAACGTAGTCTTCCTGGATTAAGGCTGGTGAGAAAATGTGTAGATTTGGCGAGCCAGGAGCGAAAGCGACTGAAAAAATCGTCTTTCAATCGCTCATGCTCTTGGCTCGCCTTCGTCTTTAGCTGCACCCCGAGCTGGCTCCGCAGGTGTCGCATTTGCAGCAGGTGCCGCTGCGGACGAGTGTTAGCTGGCCGCATTCGGGGCAGGGGTCGCCTTCGTAGCCTTTCAGGCGGGCGATGCGCACCTTTTCATCTTCGGTCAACGGGGCACGGGTTACGCGCGCGGCAGCGACCAGGCCTGGCGCGTGGCCAGTGCCGTTGCCGTTTTCCGAATCGTGGCCATGGCCATTTCCGTTGCCATTGCCGGACGACGGTTTGAGGTGACCGGTGCGCGGCGTGGCGAACGCCTTGGGCACCGGCCGGTTCGGGTCGACGAGACGTTCGGCCACCAATTCTTCCTCTTCGAAGTCATCATCCGGCTCATGCCGGTGAATGGCGTCGGCCCGAAGGTCCTCGGGCGACACGTGGGCGAGGTCGTGCCGCTCGAGGTAAGTGATTGCCAGCTCGCGGAAGATGTAGTCGATGATCGACGTCGTCATCTTGATGTGCGGATTGCCCTCCACCGCGCCGTTCGGTTCAAAGCGCGTGAAGAGGAAGGCATCCACGAATTCATCCAGCGGCACGCCGTGCTGCATGCCCAGCGAGATGGCGATGGCAAAGCAGTTGGTCATGCTGCGGAAGGCGGCGCCCTCCTTGTGCATGTCGATGAATATTTCGCCCAGGCTGCCGTCTTCGTATTCGCCGGTGCGCAGGTAAATCTTGTGGTTGCCGATGCGGGCCTTCTGCGTGTAGCCGGCCCGGCGATCGGGCAGGCGGCGGCGACGGGCAATGTAGCGATGCACAATCTTCTCCGAAATGCGCACCGGCTCGGCCCGGTCCTCTCCGGCCAGTTCCTCCGGCACATCGGCGACGGAGTTGAGCGGCTGGCTGAGCTTCGAGCCGTCGCGGTACAGTGCGTTGGCCTTCAGCATCAGTTGCCAGCTCAGCTTGTAGGCGCTCTTCACATCGTCGATGGTGGCTTCGTTTGGCAGATTGATGGTCTTCGAAAGCGCACCGGAAATAAACGGCTGCGCGGCCGCCATCATGCGGATGTGCGATTCCACCGACAAGAAGCGCTGGCCGGTTTTGCCGCACTTGTTGGCACAGTCGAAGACCGGATAATGCTCGGGCTTCAGGTGCGGCGCGCCTTCGATGGTCATGGCGCCGCATACGTACACGCTCGCCTCGGCGATCTGTTCGCGGGTAAAGCCGAGGGCGGCCAGCAGGTCGAACCGCGGCGATTCAATCTGCGCCTGCGTGAAGCCCATGCGCTCGCGCAGCACCTCGTCGCCCACATTGAAACGATTGAGAACAAAGGAGAGTTCGAACGCGGCCGGGAGCAGCGATTCGACACGGTCGAGCACGGCTACGGGCACGCCCTTGTCGTTCAGCGTACTTGGGTTGATGTGGGGGCAGCCGCGCAGCGTGCCGCTGCCGCAGCAGTAGCGGATGATGTCGTCGATCTGGTTTTGCGAATAGCCGAGCTTCGCGAGGGCCGGCGGGATCGAGGCATTGATGATCTTGAAGTAGCCGCCGCCGGCGAGCTTCTTGAATTTCACCAGTGCAAAGTCGGGCTCAATGCCGGTAGTATCGCAATCCATCACCAGCGAGATCGTGCCGGTGGGGGCGATCACGGTTACCTGCGCATTGCGGTAGCCGTGCTGCTCGCCGAGCGCGAGCATGCGGTCGCAATCTTCGCGCGCTGCCTTGAGCAAGTATTCGGGGCAATAGCGGCCATCGATTCCCACCGGGGTGATTTGCAGGCTTTCGTATTCGCTCTTGCCGGCGTTGTAGGCAGCGCGGCGGTGATTGCGAATGACGCGCAACATCGCCTCGCAGTTGGCCGCATAGCGCGGGAACGGCCCCAGGTCGCGGGCCATCTCGGCCGAGGTGGCATATGCCACGGCATGCATAATGGCGGTCAGCGCCCCGCACTGATTTCGGCCTTCGGACGAGTCGTACGGAATGCCTTGCACCATGAGCAAGGCGCCGAGGTTGGCGTAGCCCAGGCCGAGCGTGCGGAAGTCATAGGACCTCTGGGCCACCGGTACGCTCGGGAATTGCGCCATGTAGACCGAGATTTCGAGGACCACGGTCCACAGCCGGCAGACGTGGCGATACTTCTCGACATCAAACCTGCCAGTGGCCGTGTCATAGAACTTCATCAGATTGATGGAGGCGAGATTGCAAGCCGTGTCGTCGAGGAACATGTATTCCGAGCACGGGTTGCTCGCATTGATCCGCCCATCGGCCGGGCAAGTGTGCCATTCGTTAATCGTGGTGTCGTACTGAATGCCGGGATCGGCGCAGGACCAGGCGGCATAGGCAATCTGATCCCAAAGCGCGCGGGCCTTCAGGGTCTTGCGTGGCTTCGGAGTGCGGAACTCACGGGTGGCTTTCTCCTTCTCGGTTCGCCAGTAGAGCGGCCAGGGGCCGTCGTTTTCCACCGCGTTCATGAACTCGTCCGTCACGCGCACGGAGTTATTGCTGTTCTGGCCGGAGACGGTGAAGTAGGCCTTCGAGTTCCAGTCGGCGTTGTATTCTTCCACGACCAGAGATTTGAAGCCCTGTTGCGCCAGCTGAAGCGTGCGCGCGATGTAGTTCTCGGGAATGAGGTCCACACGAGCTTCATGCACGGCCCGGCGCAGTTTTGAGTTTTGCTTGAGGTCGAAACGGTCTTCGCTTGACGACGAATTCGCGGCTTTCAGGATCGCGTTCAGGTGCCGGTTCAACAATTTCGAGCCGGTGACGAGAGCCGCGACTTTTTGTTCTTCGATCACCTTCCAGTTTACAAACTCTTCGATGTCAGGATGGTCGAGGTCGAGGATGACCATCTTAGCGGCCCGGCGGGTGGTGCCGCCGGACTTGATCGCGCCGGCGGCCCGGTCCCCGATCTTGAGGAAGCTCATCAGCCCGCTGGATTTGCCGCCGCCGGAGAGCGGTTCGCCGTCGCCGCGCAGGGCGGAGAAGTTGCTGCCGGTGCCGGCACCATACTTGAAGATGCGCGCTTCGCGGACCCACAGGTCCATGATGCCGCCTTCGTTGACCAGGTCATCCTGAACCGACTGAATGAAGCAGGCGTGCGGCGCGCAACGCTCATACGCCGACGTCGAGCGCGTCATCTGCTTCGTATTCGGATCGACATAGTAATGCCCCTGGGCCGGCCCTTCGATGCCGTAAGCCCAGTGCAGGCCGGTATTGAACCATTGCGGGCTGTTGGGCGCTGAGACTTGCGTGGCCAGGATATAGACGTTTTCGTCGTAGAATGCGCGAGCGTCCGCCTCGCTGGCGAAGTAGCCGCCTTTCCAGCCCCAGTAGGTCCAGCAGCCGGCGAGGCGATGGAAGACTTGCCGCGAATCCGTTTCGCCGCCGTGCGTGGCCCCGGCAGCTGCCTTGCACCGCCGGAGCCATTCCGGCATGCCGGGTTCGGAGACTCTCTCCGTTTGTGAAGGCACGCCGGCCCTACGGAAGTATTTCTGCGCGAGGATGTCGACAGCCACCTGGGACCAGGTTTCCGGCACCAGGATGTCTTTCATTTCAAAGACGACCGAACCGTCCGGGTTCACGATGCGGGACGTGCGGGGCACGAAGGATATCGCCGAAAGCGGATCGCATCCTTCGCGAGTGTACTGGCGATTTATTTTCATGGCAGTGGGTTCGCGCAGAGTTACGGCGACGAGCCGGGGACGAGCCTTCATGTATTGTACACAATTTCATCATGTACGGATCGGTGAGAACCGCTGGAAATTGCACATTCAGGCTGACGACCGTGCCAAATCCCTGAACGAAAAATCCTTTCGAGTTGAACTCCTGATTTCGCGCTGGTGGATGCATTCTCAATAGGCGCAAATGTACACCGCGTCAACAGTGAATTCGATGCGAAGATTACTTGTCGTTTTCGTGTCCCGCTACGAACGGTAGCGTGAGGCCCTTCTGGTCCTGATATTTGCCCTTTTTGTCGGCGTAGCTGGTGCGGCAAACCGCGTCAGCTCTGAAGAAAAGAATCTGCGCGATTCCTTCGTTGGCGTAAACCTTCGCGGGCAGCGGTGTGGTGTTGCTAATCTCGATCGTAATCTTGCCGCGCCACTCCGGCTCCAGCGGTGTGACGTTGACGATGATGCCGATCCGGGCCATGGTCGATTTGCCGACGCAGATGGCAATGATGTCGCGCGGGATTTCCAGGTACTCCACTGTCTCCGCAAGGGCGAAACTATTGGGCGGGATCAGGCAAGAATCGCCTTCGAAATCCACGAAGGAACGGGGGTCGAAATTCTTCGGATCGACGATGGCGCAATGGGCGTTGGTAAAGACCTTGAATTTGCGGCCTACGCGAACGTCGTAGCCATAGCTCGTGACGCCGTAGGAAATAACGCCGGGCCGTTTCTGCTCCGCGGCGAAGGGTTCAATCTTGATGTCACGCTCAATCTGCCAATCCGGCAAGACGCCCATTGCTGTGATCTCCTCGGGAGATAACTCGTTTTTGGAAGAAAGAAACCGGGTAATGAGGAATCGAGAACCGAGAATGAGGAATGACTATTCATTCACGGTTCTCGGCTTTCGGTTCTCCGTTAACCGGTTTCTTCACTCTTCCTCTTATCAGCCCGCTGCCGAGGGAACAAGTGCCCAGCGCGCACGAAACGGCCGCGGCTCGAGCTACTGGCGGGCCCACCAGGCGCTGCTTTCGCAGGAGTCGCGGCCGATTTTCATCAAACCGAACGCAAAGCCCAGGGACTACCGTTCCCTGGCTTTCGAGTTTGCAACTTCACCTTATTCCCAGCGCACCCACCCACGGGTTTGCGGATTGAAGTAGAAGTAAGCGCCGGCGTTGTCCTGGTAGTAGTACCGACGCGTGGCCGGATCCATGTAGGTCTGGTAGTTGCCCACGCGCGGGTATCCACCCTGGAATTGGCCGTTCATATTCATGTTCATGCCGGGGATGTTGGCGTTAGCGCCGGCATTGAGGTTGGTATTAGCGCCGGGCAGATTGGCATTGGCGCCGGCGTTCAGGTTCGTATTGGCGCCTGGCGTCGTATTCGTATTAGCGCCGGCATTAAGGTTGGTATTCGCGCCCGCGTTCAAGTTCGTGGGCGGAATCAAATTGCTGTTGGCGCCGGCGTTCAGGTTCGGCGTTCCAACGCCAATGCTGGTACCCGCGCCCGCATTCACGCCGTTGTAATATCCTGACGGATAATATGAGCCCGAATTGTAGTAATTCGGATAGTAATAACCCGAATTGTAATAACCCGAGCCGTAATAGTTCGGGTAATAATAACCCGAATTGTAATAGCTTCCGTTATATCCCGGGAAAGCACCGCCCGTGACATCATTCAGCACGGTGCCCGCGATCTGTCCGGGATACCAGCTGTTGCCGTAGTACCCGTTGCCGTACCAGCCGTTCCCCCAGCCGTTGCCGTACCAGTTATTGCCATAGTAGCCGTTGCCCCAGCCGTTGTTGTAAAGGGCGTTGTTATAGCCGTTGTTGTACCAGCGGGCTCGGCGTTGGGCATGGGCCGTCGAATCGGTAACCAGGGTTGCGCCAATGGTTGCCGCTATTACTATCCCCGACATCAGTAGCGATCGCATGTGCAAGCCTCCTCTGTGTAAAAATGGAACCATTTTTGCGAAATCATTTCGCGCCGTCAGACGAGAAATCGGGCGAATCGCGCACCATCGGCCGGATGCTCAACCGGTCCGGCAAGAGACACGGTGTTGGCAATCAGGCCGCCGTGGCGACGTCGTGTCCGATTTTTGAGAGAATTTGAAACCGCTTCCGTGAGACAGCGTGGCCGCCCCGGGAGGTGTCATGAGGGCAACCCGACCTATCCGCCCGATATTGTATGGAGAAAATAGGCAAAATGTGCACGGTTCAGATGTTCAGCCTGGAAAAAACGGCGCTTCACCGCTTTTTTCGGGCAGCAGCGGCTTGGGCCGGCGCTGCGGGGATTCGGAATCGATGCCGACGTAAACCAGTTCCGCTTCCGTGACGTGCAGAATTTCGAGGCCGCGTTCGGCTTCGACCGTCACGTTCATGGTAATCGACGTGCGGCCCATTCGGACCAGCTTCGTCTTGAACTTCACCACGTCGCCGACCATCACCGGCTTCTTGAACTCAACTTTGTTGACGGCGACGGTAACGAGATCCGGCAATGGCCCGCCGGCAAGCACGACTTCGCGTCGCGCGCCGATGGCAGCAGCTTGATCGAGATAGCTCAGAATCACGCCACCGAAGATGGTGCCACGCGGGTTCGTGTCGCGCGGCATCATGACGACTTGGATAGCGAGATAGGGTTCGGTCATTTTCCTTCCAGCCCCCGGCGAACGATTTTCACCCCTGCCACCATGTTAGCCAGTTTCCGGCAGGCGAGGTAGCGGGCCGTCTGCGAGAAACCGCAATCGGGCGTGACCGACACGCGTTCCGGCTCGATGTATTTCAGCACTTGCTGCAAGCGCACGGCCACGAACTCCGGCGGCTCGACCCAGGTGTTCTTCACGTCAATGAGGCCGACGGCGAGTTCCATCGGCGCTTTGATTTCGCGGGCCAGTTCGATTTCTGCCATCTCGCGGCTGGCGAATTCCAGCGCCAGTTGCTGTACTTGGGCCTTCGCCAGGTGCGGAAACAGCGGCCGGTAGCTGCGCTGGCCCACGGCCCGCGACCGATAATTTCCGAAACACATGTGCAGGCTGATCTTCGCATTCACACCGCTGACCGTGCGCTCGATAATCTCCAGAAAGTCTTCGGGATGCTCCGGATGGCAAGCGAAGCTCGGCTCGTCGAGTTGCAGAAACTCAGCGCCGGCCGCGACCAGAGCTTTCATCTCCCGATTGACGATGGGCAGCAGCGCCCTGGTGACCGCCCGGCGTTCGCGATACACCTCGCCGCCGTGCAGGCAGCCAGCCAGCGTAAACGGCCCCGGCACCGAGACTTTCACCGGCGTTGGCGTGATCGAGCGCAGGAACTGATACTCGGCCACGGTTCCGAGTCCATTGGGGGCGGCGATTTCCTGCACGCAGCGGAATTGGCTGCGCTGATCGTGGGCCGGCGAGCCCCAGCGCCGCGCCGGCGGTACTGGTTCAATTCCGGTGAGATAATCGTAAAAGCCGAGATTGAAATCGACGCGCTGCATTTCGCCGTCGGTGATTAGATCGGCCCCGGCTTGCAGTTGGTCTTGCACCGCCAGCCGCACAGCATCGCGTAACGCTTCCGCGCGATCGGCCGAGCCAAAGCGTTCGGGTTGGCGAGCGGCCTCTTCGCAGAAGTGCACGTACCAGCCGGGGAATGACCAGCTGCCGATGACGGTGGCGGGAATTAGAGGGAGATCTTGCATGAGCGGATTTTATAGGTCCTATCGGTCGTATTGGACCCATAGGGACCTTACGTGATCAAATTCTCTCAAACAGCAACCTGTGGACTTCCCGCCCGGCCCGCATCGACTTTCGCTCAAAATTCGTGAGATAGTCCATGTCGTGCCGGGCTTCCGTTGCGCTGGGCGGCGGCAGTTCGCGCAAGGCGGGCTGTTGCCGACACAGCTCGCGCACCATTTCGTAGTACTCCGCCACGTCGCTGGCGAAATGCAGCTTCCCACCACGCCACAAGCGGCTGGCGCACAGTGCGGCGAACTCCGCGCTGAACAGCCGGCGCTTATGATGGCGTTTCTTCCACCACGGGTCGGGGAAGTAGACATGCACGGCCTGCAGCGAGTCTTCGCGAATGCGGTCGCGGAAGAAGGTCTTCGCATTGGCACAAGCGATGCGCGCGTTATGCTGATTTCGAATCGCCAGCCTGGTAGCGGTGTAAAGCTGGTACTTGCGCACGATTTCGATGCCGAAGAAGTTGACGCTCGGGCAAGCACTTGCGGCCGTGATCAGAAAGAGTCCCTTGCCGCAGCCAACTTCCACTTCCACCGGATGATCGTTGGCAAAAATCGCGCGCCAGTCGATGGGCTTCGTCGCCGGCACATCGACGCCCGGCTTCGGCAGCGGTACTTCGAAGATGTAAGGGGCCAGTTCTTCCAGGGGCAGTCGCTTGGTCTTCCGCATGAATTGTCGAAAAAAAGCAACCACGGATGACACGGATAACACGGATAAGAAAATCACAGATTTCTTATCCGTGTTATCCGTGTCATCCGTGGTTATTCTTGCTCATTCACGCCGCAACGGGATGCCGGATACTTTGGCATCGAAGACCATTTTATCCCCGACAAACGCCTGCACGTCGGACTGGGCGATGAATTTCTTTTCGCGCGTCACCTTGGCCACGAGCAACAGGCGATCGCCCGGAAAGACCGGCGCGCGGAAATGCACTTCATCGAGGCCGCCGAGCCCAACGAGGTCCGAGTCGAAGATTCTCTGCGTGGCCACGTAATACGAACAAAGCTGCGCCGCCGCCTCGCACATCAGCACCCCGGGCATGAGTGGAAAGCCCGGCATGTGGCCGCGGACCCAGAATTCCTTGTCGGAAGTGTCTTTGTATCCGACCACGACCTTTCGCACGGGGTCGAGCAGCACAATCGCTGAGAGCATTTCCATCTCGTAGCGCTGCATATTCACTGCGCGAATTTGCTCAATGCCGGCGATGGTGCGCGAGCAATCGATTTCCCGGGGATCGAGAATTAGGGGTGGAGGCATTACGGTCGTCTCGCGTTAAGCGTACGAGCCGGAAGCGGAAGCGACGGCGGCGGCGATCCGTCGCTTCCGCTTCCGGCTCGTACAAGTCACATCACTATCTGTGCAATCTGCCCCAACTCCGTCAGCAGCACGTCGGGCCGTTGAGCGGGATCCTTCAACTGTTCCGGCGTCGCTTCCAGGGAAATCTTGTCGCCGGCATACAGCGCGGTGTGCATGCCCATCTTTCTGGCCGGAGCGATGTCGCGGGCAATTTTCGAACCCACGTGCAGCACCTCGCCCGGGCGGATTCCTTTCTCATTCAGGGCGGCCAGCGCGTGTCGGAAGATCGTTTCCGACGGTTTGCGCGCCCTCACTTCGCAGGATAGCGTTCGCCGCGTCAGCGGCAATAATTTCGGCAAGTCGAGATCCATTTCCTGGCGCCGCAGGCCACGCGCCAGTTGCACGGTCGTGAAACATTGTCCGTCGGCCAGCAGGCCTTGCACTTTGCCCGCGTCGGCCGTGAGCTTTAGCGCCAGAGCGGCTTCCGGCTGGGCGGCCGTCGCCTGAAGGCTGGCGTGAAAGAAATACGCCACCTTTTTGCTGTATTCGTTCAGCGAGCCGAAGAAGCCGGCGTCGAACGTGTAGTCTTTCTGGAAAAGCTTCTTGATGAGTGCTTCCCACAGGCGCTCGCTCAGCACTTCGGGATAGCGCTCACCGGTGCCGAGACCCCGCTGCAGCATGAGTTCGTTTGCATAGAGCGCCTTCATATACTCGGCCGGCTGGCCTGGCTTGCGGCTCATGCTGCCCCACATTTTGAATTCGTTGATGGTTTTATCGAGCGCGATTTCCATGACCAAGGGCTGTGGGTGCTCGAAGACCAGCTCGCCCAACGGGATCGTCAATAGCGTACCGTATACGTTCCAAAGCACGGCCTTGATGTTGGGCATCGATTCCAGATGCGGACGAGCCTTCGCCGGCTTCACTTCCGGCGGGGCCGGCCAGGGAATACCGGCGCGCGTGTCGAGGTAGTCGGCATATTGTTCAAGGGTCAACGGCATGTGCGAGCCAATCGCGCAGAAAGAGTCAAGCGAATGAGAATGCAGTCACGGTAGCAATTGCTATGCGGGGCTGTCAAGAATGAAGTGGACATGCTTTCCACACGTGTTTCGGCTCGTTGCCACGTAAAGCGTGGTAACCGGAAGGTTATTTTTTCGTCTGGAGATATCTGCGAATAAACGCCAGCGATTTCGCATAGGCATCATCCACCAGCTTCTTGTCGCCGCCGCTGAGGCCGTGGCCGGCCCCTTGCACCGTCACAAACTCATGTGCTACACGGTTGCGTTCCAGTTCCTTCGCCATGTTCACCGAAAGCTGGTAGGGCACGTCGGTGTCTTCGGTGCCGTGCACGAGCATGGTGGGCGGATAATCCTTGTTCACATTGCGAACCGGGCAGAATGGATCGAGCTTCGCTTTGTCCTTTTCGGGATCAAAGCCGGTCACTTCACGGGTCCACAAGCCGTTTTGCCGGAGGTAGAGATAGAACCGGCTGCGGTTCTTGAGGCCCGGTTCGCTGCCAGTCACAATTTTGTCACCCACTTGTGGTAACGCCTCGTCGCGGCTGACCAGCGGTTGCTTGCGATAATGCTCCGAGGGCTTGACGTACCAATCGCCGTCCACGTCACCGTAGCCCCAGTAGGCAACGAGGGCCGTCGGCTTCGGCTGCACGCAAATGCCGGTCATCAACGTGAGGTAGCCGCCAGCCGAACCTCCCGATATGACCACCCGGCTGGTGTCGGCATGGAAGAGCTTGGGACCTTCGGCGCGTAGCCAGCGGAAGGCGTCTTGAACGTCGTCGATGATTGCCGAAATCTTCACCTCCGGCGCCAGGCGATAATCGAAGGAAACGAGCACGTATCCCTCGCTTCGGCATAGGTCAAGCAGGTTCTTCGGGACAGCGCTGCGGTTGCCCATGATGAGCGCGCCGCCATGTAACCAAACCAACACTGGCCGAACCTGAGCATCGTCGGCCCGATATACGTCGGCCTGGATTCTGCTGTCACCCGCTGTCTTGTAGGTGTAAGTCTGCTTTACGAATGCAGGCTCTGCAGCCTTTGCGGACTGGATTGGCAACAGGATCAAGAGGAAAGAAATCAAAAATCCCAGAAACCGCATGGCCCCCCTCCCCACAACCAGGTACGCGAACCAGAAATCCATTGTATTCAAATCCCTTCAGGAAAACTGAAGGCCAACTCTCTGGGAATCAGCGGTCCCGCCTTTGGGAAACGATTCGCACATCCATAGCGCCATGCCTGGGGAAAAGCGTCTTCACACGGGAACGCGGCCTCTCACTTTCACGGCATTCCGTTTGCTCTTTTCCTTCCCAACCAATCCCCCCAAGGGACGGCGAATCGTCAATTCCCGAGCCGCCAGTCTCCGTCCTTTGTTCGCCAGAAGAGAGGGCTTCCCCATGAAACAAGACACCGCCACGAAAGTGATTCCGAATCAATCCGTCTGGACCAGTTACCAGATGCCGGAATTCGAGCCGTTGCGCGAAAGCATTCGCACCGATGTATGCATTATTGGTGCTGGGATCGCCGGACTCAGTTGCGCTTACATGCTGCGCGAGGCTGGGAAGAAGGTGGTCGTTCTGGACGATGGGCCGATTGCCGGCGGCATGACTGAGATGACCACGGCCCATCTCTCCAACGAAATTGATGATCGCTACACAGAGATCGAGCGGCTGCACGGCGAGGCCGGGGCGCGACTGGCGGCGGAGAGTCATACGGCGGCCATCAACCGCATCGAATTAATCGCCAAAAAGGAAAAGATCGCTTGCGACTTCGAGCGGCTCGATGGCTACCTGTTCCTTGGACCGGGGCAGAATGATCAGATACTCGACCAGGAACTGCTCGCCAGCCATCGGGCCGGCCTGACCGACGTGCAAAAATACGAATGCGCCCCGATCGACTGCTTCGACACCGGGCCTTGCCTTTGTTTCCCCAATCAAGGGATGTTTCATCCGCTCAAGTACTTGGCGGGGCTGTCGAAAGCGATCACGCGCGACGGTGGACAGATCTTTACCCACACCCACGCCGATCAAGTTGAAAGCGGACCACTCGCGCGAGTGAAAGCAAACCATCATACCGTGTCGGCCGACTTCGTTATCATTGCCACCAATACGCCGATCAATGACCGGCTCGTCATCCACACCAAGCAGGCGCCGTACTTGACGTACGTGATCGGCGCCCAGGTGCCCCACAGTTCCGTCCCGAAGGCGCTCTTCTGGGACACGCTCGACCCGTACCATTACGTTCGGCTTCAGCCCCACAAGCGCCGCGGCCACAACGGAGCCGATTCGCACGATATCCTCATCGTTGGCGGTGAGGACCACAAGACCGGCCAGGCGAATCACCATGAAGAGCGCTATCTGCGCCTGGAGCATTGGGCCCGCGAGCGCTTTCCGATGATGGGCGACATGGAGCTCACCTGGTCCGGACAGGTGATGGAGACGTTCGATGGCTTGGCCTTCATTGGCCGCAATCCGCTCGATAGTGAAAACGTCTTCGTCGCAACCGGCGACTCGGGCATGGGCATGACCCACGGCACCATTGCCGGAATTCTGCTCGCCGACTTGATTATGGGCCGGTCGAACCCGTGGGCGTCGTTGTATGACCCATCGCGCAAGATGACGGTCTCGCTGCGGGAATTCGCCCTGGAGAATGCGAACGTGGCCATGCAATACACAGACTGGTTCACCAGCGGCGATGTGCGCTCAAAGGACGACATTCTTCCGGGAACCGGCGCCATCGTTCGCCGGGGGCTCGTCAAGATCGCGGCCTTCCGCGACGATGCCGGAGTGCTGCACGAATGTTCGGCCATCTGCCCGCACCTGGGCTGCATCGTCCACTGGAACGGTAACGAAAAAACCTGGGACTGTCCCTGCCACGGCTCGCGCTTCGACCCGCTAGGCAAGGTGCTGAACGGTCCGTCGAACAGCAATCTGGCGCAGGTGGATGTAAAATAGAGTTACACTGGCAATCCTTTCCGTGGGGCACGTTGACAAACGTGCCCCACGATCGTTTCCGGCGCGGAGTGGCGCAATTGGCAGCATGATCGGATACGTGTAAGATGGTTGCAAATTGGGAGGAATAACTATGAGCCCTGCGTTAATGGATGTATTGGCAGCTGCGGAATGCTTGAGCGCACCGGAAAAGCGCGAATTGGTTGAGCTATTGCTTGAAAAGCTTGACGAACCTACCGAGGAACACGGCAACCCAGAATTGACCGAGGCTTGGAAAGAGGAGATCGAAAAGCGCTCCGAAGAATATGATGCCGGCCAGGCAGAAACGGTGGCGTGGGAGGATGTGAAGGCTCGGTGGCGCGCTGCGGGGCCGACCGATGGTTAAGATCCGGCTGTTGCGGAAAGGCCATGGCCGACCCGGATGAAGCAATTGCTTGGTACGAATCGCATGATCATCGCGCCGCGGCGCGATTTCGCCAGGAAGTCAACGCCGCGTTTGATCGAATTGTTGCAATGCCCGAATCGTACCCATTAAGTGATTGGCGGCACCGCCTCTGCCTCATCGCAAGTCCCAATACATCATTGTGTATCGATACGATCCGGACGAAAACGAGGTGATCGTCGTTGGCGTGGCGCACGGCAAACGGGATCCCAAGAAGTGGCCGTCCGGTAGCTGATTAATTCGTCGTCCTTATTCGCCCATGAACGACTTCACTCGCTACGTCATTCTCTTCGCAACCTTCGCATTTCCGATTATTCTTTGGTGCGGGATCATGATGGTGGCGGGCCGGCTCAGCGGCTGGCTCGCGCTGGCCGATCGGTATCGCTGCACCGAACCGTTTGAGGGCCAGCGCTGGCATTTCCAGAGCGCCCAATTGCGCTGGGCAACGAATTATTCCGGCATCCTCACGGTAGGCGTGAGTGCCGAAGGAATGTTTGTATCGCCGATGATCTTCTTCCGCGTCGGCCATCCCACCCTGTTTATTCCCTGGTCGGCCATGCAGATGGAAATGAAGCAATCGCGCTGGCAGGGCGAGTACATGGAGATTCGCTTTCCCGAAGTGCCCGGCACCCTGATGCGGATTTCAGCCAGGTTGGCACGCAAGATCGCGACTGCCGTGGGGCCGCAGTTGCCACAAGCGTCGTAGCGGAATTCGCCAGAATTCCGATTGAGGCAGGATCACCGCTGCGCAAAGTAAAGGACCTTCGCCCCGTCGATCAAAGCATATTCCGGTTCAGGCAAATTCTCGGTGGAGTCGCCAAACGGCGTGAGTAGCAAAACACGATGATCATGCAGCCGGCGCACGCCGTCATGAAATTCCATCAGTTCGAGCTTCGGATGGTGCATGCGGACGGCGGCAAACAATTCCGGCAGCGGGCAAGCTTCCGGCGAGCCGCTTTCCTTGCGCTCATCCAGATACGTCAGCGCAGCCTCGGCCCAGAGCACCTTTGCGGCCACATTCGGCGGCACATTCGGGCCGATCGTGCCGCTGCGGCGGAGAGCCTCTTCCACCCGGGTTGACAGTGCGTCGAGCCTTTGGGTGAGTTTGTCCATCTCTTCCCAGACTTGCTGGGTGAAGCCTTCCCAGCGCTGGTCGAGTTGCGCGAGCCAGACCGGCACGCCCTCGCGCGTGGTTTGCAGGGCCGTTTGCAATTCGCGCAATACCGCGACCGGCGACTCGCTGGCGTGGAGAAACTCGACGCCCTTCGGCGTGATCTTCACCCATTCGATGCGGAGCTTGCCCTTGGTTTCCGTGCGAACGACATCGAGCCAGCCCTCGCGCATGGCCAAAGTCGCGGCCTCGCCCGCTGCGCCGCTGCGGCCGGAAAAAAGGCCCGCCAGCTTACCGCTCTTGTGCAACCGTTGGGCGCTGGGCTGAGTCAGCGCTTGCTTGAGCGCGGTGACGATGTGGTCGCGAATTCGGTCGTCCATGAGCATGATCCTGCTACGCCGCCAGCGGCGCGGGAAAAGGTGAACCCCTGCCGGTTGAAACGTATCAGATATAAAAAGGAACTGCAACCGAACTCCCGGCAACAGAGAGCAATCATGACGCAACCGGCGGCCCGGAAACGCATTCTCAGCGGCGTGCAGCCTTCGGGCAAGCTGCACCTGGGCAATTACTTCGGCGCCATCAAGCAGCACATCGCCCTGCAAGACGAAGGCGAATGCTTTTACTTCATCGCCGATTATCACGCCCTTACCACGCTTCCCGATCTTGAAGATGACCCCAAGAAGCGAGCCGAACTGCTGCGCAGCAACGTTCACGACGTGGCCCTGAGTTATCTTTCGCTGGGTCTCGATCCGAAGAAGGCCAGCTTCTTTCGGCAATCCGATGTTCCCGAGGTCACTGAACTTGCGTGGATTCTCTCCACGGTCACCGGGATGGGGCTGTTGGAGCGCGCCCATTCCTACAAAGACAAGGTGGCACGCGGCATTGCGCCGAGCGTGGGGCTGTTCACCTATCCCGTTCTCATGGCGGCGGACATCTTGATCTATCGTTCGAACCTGGTGCCGGTCGGTCAGGATCAGGTGCAGCACCTGGAGATGACCCGCGACATGGCCGGCTACTTCAACCGCGCCTATAACCAGGAAGTTTTCCCGTTGCCGCAAGAGCGGCTCGACGTCGCCGCAGTGGTCCCTGGCACCGACGGCAAGAAGATGAGCAAATCGTACGGCAACACGATCGATATTTTCGCCGAGGGCAACGCGCTCAAGAAGCCCGTAATGAGCATTGTCACCGACAGCACCCCCGTGGAAGCCCCGAAAGATCCGGCCAAGGACAATGTCTACGCGCTCTACGGCCTGGTCGCCACAAAGGAAGAGAAAGCCGAGATGGCCCAACGCTATCGGGCCGGCGGCCTGGGTTACGGCGAAGTGAAGAAGGCGCTGCTCGCGAAGATCGATGCCTACTTCGCTCCGGCGCGAGCGCGCCGCAAGGAACTCGAAAGGCATCCGCAAGCCGTGGAGGATATTCTTCAGGAAGGCGCGCGAAAGGCGCGGGCCGAAGCGCAGAAAACAATGGATCTGGTGCGCCGGGCGACGGGACTGCGGTAGGAAAGAACCTATGCACTTTCGCAATCTTGTGGAATTGCATCACTGGCAAGCAGAGCGGCTGGGACCACGCCCGGCACTCCGCTATCGCAAGTACGGTGTATTTCGCGATGTTCCCTGGGACGAGTATCAGCAAGATTCCTTAGCCTGCGCGGCAGCCCTCATCGAAGCAGGCATTGCTCCCGACGATCGTGTAGGGTTGTGGTCCGAAAATCGCATCGAATGGTTGCTGGCCGACATGGGTATCATGACGGCCGGGGCAGTGAATGTGCCGGCGCATTGTTCGCTGCCGGCTTTGGCGGTAGCCAGGCAATTAGCCGACGCTGGGGTCCGCTGGCTTTTTGTGTCGAATTCCGGCTATTTGGAAAAGATTCGCGCCCTTCAGTCCGAGATGCCGGAACTCAAAGGCGTGGTCGTTTTCGATCGGGCGCCGGGATCGTATACGTCGTCGTGGGCAGGGTTCCTTCAACGTGGCCGCTTCGCGCTGCCAAAGCTCGCTGCCGAATTGCAGCGCCGCGAGGATCAGCTTGGCGCCGATGATCTGGCTACGATCATGTACACCTCGGGCACCACCGGCAATCCGAAGGGCGTGATGCTCACGCACGGTAACCTGCTCTCGAATGCCGAGGCATTGCTCCACTTGCTGCCCGACCCTTCCGAAATTGTGCTGCTAAGCTGGCTGCCCTTCAGCCATATTTTCGGCCGGCTTTGCGATCATTACCTGTGTTTGCGAGCCGGGTTCTTAATGGTGTTGGCGAATTCGGTCGATACGCTGCCGTTCGATCTGGTGGAAGTGCAGCCCACACACCTGCACGGCGTGCCGCGGTTCTTCGAGAAGATGCTTGCGGCCGCCCAGACTGCCCCGACACCGGAAGACGCCAAGCGCCGGCTCAAGTTTATGTTTGGTCGGCGGATTCAGTGGATCATGTCGGGCGGAGCGCCGTTGCCGCCGAAGATTTGTATCGCCTACCGCGAGGCCGGCATCCCGTTGCTCCAAGGATACGGCCTTACGGAGACGGCCCCGGTGCTCACGACGAACCTTCCCGATAACTACCGTGTCGATTCCGCGGGCCTGCCCATCCCCGGCGTGGAGTTGAAGATCGCGCCGGATGGCGAAATCCTGGCGCGCGGGCCGAACATCATGAAGGGCTACTGGCATCAGCCGCAGGCGACGTCGGGCGTTATTCGCGACGGCTGGTTCCACACCGGCGATATGGGCCGCATCGACGCGGATGGTTTCCTCTACATCACCGGGCGGAAGAAGGAATTGCTGGTGCTGTCGAATGGCAAGAAGGTATATCCGACTGAGGTCGAAGGCGCTTTGCAGGCCGATCCGTGCATTGAACAAGTCGTGGTCTTTGGCGAAAAGAAGAACTTTCTTTCCGCGTTGATCGTCCCTAATTGGGGCATGGTGCGGCAACTGCTGGCGGAGCGCGGCGAAGCGGTTAACGGGTCCGATGAGCTATTGGCCAATCATCCCGCCGTGCGGAAGCTGATTCGCGAGCGCGTTGATGCTGCGCTCGCGAACGCGGCCCACTGGGAGCAAGTAAAAGAATTCGTCATTCGGTCGCAGCCCTTCGGCGTGGCTACCGGGGAACTCACCGTGAGCCTGAAGATGCGGCGCGAAGTGATCTTCGCAAAGCACGCGCCGGAATTGGAAGCACTGTATAATGGGTAAGCCCAGAAGTCAGAGGTCAGAGGTCGAACCGGTTCTTTTTGACTTCTGACTTCTGACCTCTGGTAACAGGATTCCAAATTACATGCCTCTCGATAATGCGCGTGAAGAACTCACGGTGCGGCTGGAAAAGGCCGTGCTCATCAGCGTCGGCTTGCCCGACCGGCCCTGGCTTGGCGAAGATCCGCTCGATGAACTGCGCGGTCTGGCCACCACGGCTGGGGCGCGGATTGTCGGCGAACTCACGCAAAAGCGCCAGCACATTGTCCCCGGCACTTATATCGGCAGCGGGAAATTGCAGGAGTTACAAGAACTCGTGCAGGCTACGGATGCCGATGTGGTGATCTTCGACAATGACCTCACGCCCGCCCAGGTGCGCAACCTGGAAAAAAGCCTGAACGTCAAGGTGATCGACCGCAGCGAATTGATTCTCGACATTTTCGCCACGCGCGCCCGGACGACCGAAGCCCGGTTGCAGGTCGAGTTAGCCCAGCTCGAATATTCGATGCCGCGGCTGCGCAAGATGTGGACGCACCTGGGCCGGTTCGTGGCCGGCGGCGGCGGGGCGATGGGCATCGGCACCCGTGGCCCAGGCGAAACCCAGCTCGAAACCGACCGCCGGCTTGTCGATCAACGCATCCGCGACTTGAAGTCGAGGCTCGCCGAAGTTCAGGCCCGCAAGCAGCGCGAAGTGAAGAGCCGGTTCGAAGAGCACACCATTTCGCTGGTCGGCTACACCAACGCGGGTAAGAGCACGCTGATGAACGCCCTCACCGGCGCCGGCGTTTACGTGGAGGACCAGCTCTTCTCCACACTCGATACGCGCACTCGGCAATGGCGGCTGAAAGATTGGGGGAGGGTGCTACTCAGCGACACGGTCGGCTTCATCCGCGATTTACCGCACCACCTCGTCGCATCGTTCAAGGCCACGTTGGAGGAAACGAGGCAGGCGCGCCTACTGCTGCACGTGATCGATGCGTCGAGCCCGCATGCCGAGGAGCACATTCAGGCCGTGCAGCAGGTGCTCAAAGAAATCGACTGCGGCGACAAACCGACGTTACTAGTCTTGAACAAGGTGGACCGGGTGTCCGATCCATCGGTGCTGCACATTTTGCAGGCCCATCATCCCCGCGCCGTGGGCATCAGTGCGCGCAATCGCAAAGGGCTGGACGAGCTTCAGGACGCCGTCATCGAAGCGCTCAGCGAAGATTTCGCCGAGGCCGAGGTCATTACACAAGCCAGCAACGGCAAGGTGTTGGCCTATCTGAACGCCCATGCCGACATCGTGCGCCAGGAATTCCAGGACAGCCGGGTCATTATCCTTTGCCATTTGCCGCGGCACTTGCTGCACCACATTCAGGGACCGGACGTACAGGTGCGCTTTGTGCGGGAGTAAGAATTTGTAGTGACCCGCTTCAGCGGGTCTTTTGACCGGCTAAAGCCGGTCACTACGAACTCTCAGGCCGCCCGCGACGCTAACAAATGCCGGATGACTACGGCCTGATCGTCGAGCTGCTTCGCTTGCTCGTGGTATTGTTTCTCCAGATTTGGAAACTTTTCGGCATAGCGGTCGGCAACACGGCGCAAGGTGGCGGCCTTTTCCTCCACCGCCCGCAAGCCGCTTTCCAGAGCCTGCTCGACCGCCTCGGTCTGCTCAAGTAACAGACTATCGGCGCTAAAAGCATGGCCGATGTGGCACCGATAGCGCACCAGTTCACCGTCACGAAGTTCCCACAGCGCTCCGCGACAGGTTGGGCAGGTGAAGGCCGAAGGCGCGCCA
>Ga0070732_10000304_pt1 | contig 33990 bp, 45 predicted proteins | sample Coa_R1_5_FD_66449 | JGI IMG/M metagenome (GOLD analysis project Ga0070732, IMG submission 66449) | Surface soil microbial communities from Centralia Pennsylvania, which are recovering from an underground coalmine fire - Coalmine... | ecosystem: Environmental > Terrestrial > Soil > Unclassified ... | reverse complement strand
TCACCTTGTGCTGGCCCACATTTCCATCCCCGATCTGGACCTCATGGCGGGTTGCCCTGGCGTCGGAAAGGCGATGGTCGCTGTCGGCTGGGCCGAGGTAAAGGACGGCGATCAGGACGGCGTTATTCTCCCTAACTTCAGGCAGCACAACGCCCCTCTGACGCCCGCCGAAAAGCAATCGACCTATCGGGACCGTGCCAAACGGCGTGAGCAGCCGGCCGATTTCGTTACCAATCCGTTACCGGGTGTTGGTAACAAAACGGTCACCAGAGAAGAGAAGAGTAGAGAAGAAAGAGAGGGAGGGGCGCCGGCGCCTGACAAGACCCCGCACCCCCCTCCCTCTTCTTTAGCTCCATCAAAAAAGCAGGCGGTTGGCGAGCTGTTCCTGGAATGGGGGCTGCGCAAGGGCGCCGGCAGGCCCTGCAGCCGCGAGGAGCTCGAGGCCATGTTCGCCGACTTACTCGACGCTGGCCTGACGAAGGAAGCGATCCTCGAGGGCCTGGCGAAGCCGCCGAAAATCGAATGGCCGAGCGAGTTCATGAAGCGCATGCGGCCGAGGGCCGGCCCGGCAGCCGGCGAAACCGTGGACCAGAAAGCCGCGCGCATCAAGGCTGAGCGCGAGAAGCGCGAGCGCGATGTCGCCGCTGCGGCCAGGCCGGAGGAGATCCGCGCGAAACTTCGAAGGGCGATCGGGGAAAGCCGGTAGGGCTATCAAAAGGAAAAACAACATCGCGAGGAACAACGATGAATGCAATAACAATCACCATGCCGCGCGACAAAGCCGAAGCGCTGGCCGAACAATATCGCTTCGACCTGGAAGGCAAAGCCGACCAGGCCACGGATGTGGACCGCGCTCTGCTGGTCGGCTATGAAGCGCTGGCCCAGGGCGAGGTCCTGCTCAACCTGCTGCAAACTTTCCAAACGTGCCCGCTGGATGCGCGTGGCCTGCCAAAACTCGCGATCGCGCGGGCGAATTGGAAGCGCTGCTGCTATCAGATGAACTTCTGGCGGCAGCGTGCGAAGTTCATGAGTCGCTGGGAAGATAGCGACTGCCGGGCGCGTGGCATCGCAATACCGCGCCGCTTTCTTCCTAGCGGCGCGAAGGAGGAGAGCAGCTTTGCCGATGTGCCGACGATCCCGTTGAGCGTTCGGCCACGCAGCCTCGGCGGTTATTTCATCCTCTGGGAATGCGAATGGCAAACGCTCCCCGGCGACCCGCTCTTGCTCCGCCGGCTGACGCCGAGCCTCTTCGTGATCCTGGCCCAATGGGACTTGACGGATCTCGAGCGCAGCATCTTGCAGGGAGCAATGGCGGAATGATGCGCGTTAGGAAGGACGCGCCGGTCAAAAGGCGTGGGATAAACGGCATCGGCATGTGTGTCATGGCTGCCGTTCGTTCACGCCCGGCTTGGAAATCTCCGGAGAAGACATGATCTGTTTGCGATGGATGAAATGGGATTACAAGTTTTTGGTGAAGACCATGCACGCTCTCGCTACCGAGATGAAGCCGGTCGATCGAGGAAAAGAAAAATGAACACCCAGCGGGAGTTTCAACGGGGAGGGAGATCATGATCCAGCCCTATTCGATTCTGCGGCCCTATTCGTGGCTATGTATGGGCCACAGGATTAAAATCTCGGGTCCTTCCGGAGACCGGCGCGCGGCGGCGGGTCGTGGGGAACAAACGAATTCCAGCACAGAGTTAGTTTTGGATGGTAAATTATCGCATGGCCGCGCGCCGACCGACGCCCAGGAGCAAGCCGAAGAAGAAATCCACGCCGAAAAAGCCGGCGCCGTCTGCGAAACGAAAACCCGCTCCGAAAGTTGCTCCGAAGCCAACTCGGAAACTCACCGCGAAGCCGACTCCATCTCCCGCGCCAACCCAATCGACGGAGTACGACGCCTACCGCGAACAGCAGGCAGCCATCTCGCGCCAGCGATCACAGAAGGGCCGCGACATTGGCCCCATTCGCGACATCGCCAACATCGAGCGGCGCGAGTCTTGCCGCAAGTCGCTGCGGAAATTCATGGAGACCTATAACCCGGAGGCCTTTTACCTCGGCTGGTCGAAAAACCAACTGCGGGAAATCGCCCGGATGGAAGAGTGCATCTGGGCCGGAGCCCTCTACGCGATGGCCGACCCCCGCGGTGACGGCAAAACGACGCGATGCCGGATGGCCGTGCTCTATGCCATCGCTTACGGGTTCCGCCACTACCCGGTGCTGATCGGCGCCAACGACTCCAAGGCCTGCGACAACCTGCGCTCGGTGAAAATGTACATCCGGTTTCTGCCGAAGTTCGCGGCCGATTTTCCGGAGATCAGCCAGGCCGCCCAGGCCCTGGGCGGCATCGCCAACCGCGCCAGCGGCCAAGTGTGTCAGGGCGAGGCCACTCTGATCGAATGGAGTAGCGACCGGATCGTCTTGCCCACGGTACCGCCGCCGGCGAACTGGCCCAAGCAGTGGGCCCTCCGCTCGGACGGCATGGTGCCGACCTCCGGGACGATTGTCTCGGCCGTCGGGCTGACCGCCGACGGGATCCGCGGCACTCTCACCACGACGAGCACCGGCGCCGAAATCCGGCCCGACCTGGTGCTGCTCGACGATCCGCAAACGCGCGAAAGCGCCCGTTCGCCCATTCAGAACGTCACGCGCATGCAGCTGGTCTCGGCCGATGTGCTCGGCATGGCCGGCCCGGGCAAGTCAATCAGCGCCTTCATGCCCTGCACGGTGATTTACCCGGGCGATTTCATCGACCAGATCCTGGACCGCAAGCAGTACCCGCAATGGCGCGGCGAGCGCACCCGGCTGCTCGAATCGATGCCCAGCAACATGGAGGCCTGGGAGCGTTATTTCGAAGTTTTTCGCGAATGCGCCCAGCGAGATCCGCCCGAATACACGGAAGCCAATGAGCATTACCTGGAGCATCGGGAAGAACTCGACGCCGGCGCCATCGCCTCGTGGCCCGAGCGCAAGGAGCCCTGGGAAATCTCGGCCATTCAGCACGCGATGCATCTCTACTGCACGCGCGGCAAGAGCGCCTTTTGCAGCGAGTACCAGAATCAGCCCGTGATCGAGCAGGACCTGGGCGACATTCGCCAGCTCGACGAGGCCTGCTTGGCCGCCAAGCTCAATCAACAGCCGCGCGGCATCGTCCCCAGGGACTGCAACCGCCTGACCGCCTTTATCGACGTGCAGGAGGAGGTCCTGTTTTGGTCCGTCGCCGCCTGGACCGATCGCTTCGGCGGTTCATTACTCGAGTATGGCGCCTTCCCGCCCCAGCCGCGGCCGCTCTTCACCGCGGGCGAGCCCAACCCCAAGCTCTCGGCCGTCTTCCCGCACAAGGAATTGCGGGTCCGTATTTACAACGGCCTAACCGAAACCCTGAAGCAGATCCTCACCCGGCAATGGCGGCAGGCGGAGGGCGGCCAGGCCGTGCCGGTCTCCCTGTGCCTGATCGACTCCGGGTATGAAACCGATACCGTGCATGACTTGATTGCGCGCTCGGTATACCGCTCACTCTTGCGCGCCAGCAAGGGCAAGGGCGTGCGGGCCGGCGACAAGCCGATGAATGAGTATAAGAAAAACCAGGGCGACCTGATGGGATGGAACTGGCGCGTCGATGCCCAGACGACCGCGAAAGGGAAGTTTATCAGTTTCGACGTCAATTCCTGGAAGTCGTTTGTGGCGGAAGGGCTGCTGGCGCCGGCCGGCTCGGCGGCGTCGCTCTACCTGCCCGGGGCCGCGATCGCGGAGCATCCCCTGCTGACCATCCACCTGCTCAGCGAATACCGCACGCCGACTTTCGGCCGCGGCCGGCGGGTCGAGGAATGGCGTTTGCGGCCCGGGCACCGCGAGAACCAGCAGAATCACTGGCTTGACTGCTGGGTCGGTTGCGCTGTCGGAGCCGCCGTTTCGGGTTTACAATTCATTTCAACCGATGCGCCGCCGCCGCCGCCAGGCCCTCCGCCCAAGAAGTGGAGCGAGATTTACGCCGACAAGCACGGGAGGAAGTGATGGCTGAATGCCAGATCGCCGGATTCCAGCTTCCGCCAGAAGATCTTTGTCCGCATTGCGGCGGAGACGGCGATCAACGCCCGAAAGAACTCCGTCAGAGTTGCGATTCATGCTTTGATGAAATTCTCGGCTTTTCCACGGGGATAAAGCCTGGAACCGCTAGCCAAGAATCCGCCAGGAAATTCGCTCGGCAGCCGCCGCGAAACGCATGAAAGGCTTCCGCTGTCCGCAATGCAAAGGCCGCCTGTACGTCCGCCGGACCCTGAGAACTGCCCGCGGCGTCGTGGTGCGCTACCGGCATTGCCCCGGCTGCGGCCATTACACGCGCACCGAAGAGCGCGAAAAAAAAGCCCTCAAGCGCTAGAACTAGAAACATTTCTGGCTTTTTCCGCTCCGCTCTGGCTTGCATCTGTCAATTCCGCGTGAGAGGATTGCAGCGAGAACAATCCGGTGGGCGACGCGGCGGGTAGCTCCCGCTGCGAATCAGCCAATGCAAAAGGCCGTGTGGGGCCATACACCCGCGCGGCCTTTTTCGTTTGGCTCGCCCGCCTGTTCTCTCCTCTGAGGCGCTTCATGGCCAACGATTTGACCCCCACGATCACCACCGCCGCGGGCCAGCCGCTGGAAGTTTCCGGCGATGCCGGCAGCGTGCGCGAGCAGTCGATCGAGTCGCTCATCAAAGCCGACCAGTACCTGAAACTCGCCGCCGGCGTGGGGCTGCATCAGCGCGGCTTGTACCTCTCGAAGCTCATCCCGGCCGGCGCCATGGCCGACAACGGCGCCAGCGGCCTGGGCGGACTGGTCAACTTCGACAACGGAATCGGTTGATGCTCCAGTGGCTGCGCAACTTGACGGGCCTGGGCGCGAAGAGCGCTCCTGCCCGGACCGCGCAGCACCACCAGGTCAAGGCCCGGTACGACAACGCCCTCTGGACCGACGAAAATCAGCGCCAATGGTGGATGGCCGATTATTTGTCGGCCAAGGCCGCCAACAATTTTCAGACCCGGCGCATGCTGCGCATGCGAAGCCGCTATGAAGTCTCCAATAATCCCTACCTCTTCGGCATTTGCAATTCGAACGCCGACGACCTCATTGGTACAGGCCCCACCCTCCAGGTCGCTGGAAACGGCGGCAAGCAAATCGAGCGGGCCTGGCAGGACTGGGCGAAGGAAGTCGGCCTCGTCGAAAAGCTCCGCACCGCCAAGCTCGCGAAAACGGTTGACGGCGAAGGGTTCCTGATCCTAAAGACGGTTGAGGATCTGTACAGCTCCGTCAAGCTGTACCCGGTGGACGTGGAAGCGGACCAGGTCACCACGCCCGCGCCGAAGAACCTTACCGAACTGTGGGTCGATGGGCTCGACCTGCATCCGGTGACCGGCCGGCCCGTGGCCTACCACGTGCTCAAGCATCACCCCGGCGACTTTTATTTCCCGGATCTGAACCCCATGAAGGTGGAGAAGATTCCGGCCCGGCACGTGATTCACTGGTTCCCGAAGTTCCGCCCCGGCCAGGTGCGCGGCGTGCCGGTATTCACGCCGTCGCTGGACCTGTTCGCCGAGCTGCGCAGCTTCCGCAAGGCCGTGATCCTGAATGCCAACAATGCCGCCAACATCACCGCCGTTCTGGAAACCGAGGCGCCGGCCAACCTGCAGGACATTCCGGCGGCCACGACCAACGCGAACACGGCCGGCACGCCGTTCGACAAGTTGCCGATTGACCGCGGCATGATGGTGACCACGCCCTGGGGCGCAAAGCTCAAGCAATTCGTCTCCAGCCAGCCCGCGACGACCTACGAGATGTTTCAGGAGAAATGTCTCGGCGAGGCCTGCCGGCCGCTCAATTACCCGCTCAATCTCGCGCTGGGAACGTCGCAGAAGTTCAATTTCTCGTCGGCGCGCCTGGACCACATCAATTACCGCCAGGGCCTGCTCGTCGAGCGGGCCGATTGTGATCGCATCGTGCTCGAAGCGATTTTCCGCGCCTGGTTCGAGGAAGCCGTAATGGTTCCCGGCCTTCTGCCCGCAGGCGCGGCATACGAAACCTGCGTCCACAAATGGCACTGGCCCGGTTTTCCGGCCATGGACATCGCCGCCGAAACCAAGGCCGACATCGACCAGCTCAACGCCGGCACGGAGACCTTCGAACGTTTCTGGGCCGCCCGCGGTTACGACTACCAGGAAGTGCTGCAGCAGCAGGCCCGGGAGAAAAGGGAGATCGAAGCGCTGGGCCTGGAATTCGGCGAGCCGCTCAAGAAGCAGGTGCGCATCGATGAAGACGAAGCCGGAGCGGAGGCCGCGAATGCCGCTTAACCGCAAGCAGCGCCGGATTCGCGCGCACCAGGAGCGCAAGGCCAAGAGAAAGATTCAGGCCGCCAAGCCCGCCCTGCAGGCGAAGCGCGACGAGCCCAAGGAATTCCGCATCACCAGCACGGGCGGCGTCAGCATCCAGGCGGCCGAGGGCGACAAGAAGCTGCCGACGTTTAGCGGCACTTCCTACACCGGCGAGGCGATGCGGCCGGATGGCTGGTGGAACAAGATCATCATCGACCTGGACGGCGTGCGGGCCCCCAGCCAGACGCAACCGGTCCTGCGGCAACACGATCATGAACAGATTGTCGGCCACACCACCAGCGTCAAAGTCGACAAATCGGGAGTTCAGGTCGAGGGCGTGCTGAGCGGGGAAAAGCAGCACACCGACAAAGTCACGATTCCGGCCGCCAACGGCTTCCGCTGGCAAATGAGCGTTGGCGCCAATCCGATCCGCACGGAGTTCCTCGAAGCCGGCGAGGAAACGCAGGTCAACGGCCGGACCATTACCGGACCCATGACGATTTCACGCGAGACGGAGCTCGGCGAGCATTCATTTGTGCCGCTCGGTGCCGACGGCAAAACTTCGGCCGACGTTCACGCTTCACAGGGGAAACCAATGAATCCGTTCCACGCGGCCCTCAAGCAACTGATGGCCGAACTCAAGGCGGCTGGTTCGAAGTGCTCCTACACGGACGCGGAAATCGACGAGATGACCGCCGATGAGGCCCGCGCCGCCCTCAAGAAGTCGATGGCGAAAAAGGCCTCGGCCAAGGAAGACGACGACGGCGATGAGGACGACGAGGAGGAGGAAGAGGAAAAGAAATCCAAGTCCGCCGCCGCCCTGCGCATCGAGGCCGCTAAGGTCCTTGATGATCTGCGCAAGCAGACCGCAGCGGAACATAAGCGCCAGAGCGACATCACCGCCGCGGTCAAGCGGCACAACGTCGTCGAATGCGAAGTCGAGCACAACGGCGCCAAGGTCAAGGTGAACCTGGCCGCGCACGCGATCGAACACAACTGGACTCCGGAGAAGGCGGAACTTACCGCCCTGCGGGCCTGCCGACCCGCCGGCGGCGTGGGCCTGCCCGGCGGCCTTGGCTATTCGACCAGCAAGCCGGAAGTCAGCGAAGCGGTGCTGGAGGCGGCAATCCTGCACGCAGCCCGGCACCAGTTCAAGCTGGAAGACGATAGCTTCTATGCCGATACGGCACCGGATGGCCGGCGCATTCGCCGGGTTTCCGAGCGGCTGCAGCGCGAGACCCAGGGCGAACTCAAAACCCGCTACACCGACCAGGTGCAGCAGGCGGCGCACACGCTCTTCAAGGACCGGATCACCCTGCACCAGATGTTCGATCTGGCCTTCCGCGCCATGGGCAGCCAGAATCACCTCGACCTCAAGAGCGAGTTGGGCGTGCGCTCCATGCTCGCGGAATGGGATCATCTCGAACGCCCCGGCATCCGCGCCGAAGGCGCCAGCAATATGTCGATTTCCAACGTCCTGGCGAACGTATTGAACAAGTTCGCCTTGCAGGGCTACCTGTTTGTGGAACAAGCCTGGCGCGAAATCGCCGGCATTCGCCCGGTGAACGACTTCAGACCCACGAAATCGATCAACTTGCTCGGCGACGTGATGTACAAGCAGATCGGCTCCAGCGGCGAACTGTCCAACGCCTCGCTGGGCGACCAGGCCTTCGCCAACCAGGCAAACCCCTACGGTCGCATTCTGACGATTCCCTGGACGCATATCGTCAACGACGACCTGAGCATACTGACCGGATCGCCCATGAAGATCGGTCAAGGCGCCGGGTTGGCGCTCAACGATTATTTCTGGTCGCTCTGGGCCGCGATGGCATCGGCTACGACCGTTAATGGCGTGGCCGCTCCGAACGGCGACGACGGCAACGCCTTCTGGCGCACGACCAGCAGCACGACGGCCGCGGCGAAACGAGCCGGCACGGCCTACCTGGCTAACAAGGACTCGGGCGCGGCGCTCTCGGCGACCACGCTCAAGTCGGGCAAGGCCCTTTTCGATAATCAGATCGACCCCAACGGCAACCCGCTCGGCTTCGACGGCACGCAACCGATCCTCCTGTTTGGTCCGACCAACTGGTCTACGGCCATGACTCTCCTCGAAGCCGAATACATCGTCGCTGCCGGCCTGGCCTCGACGAGTTCGTTCACCAGCACGCCGAACAAGAACATCTGGCGTAATTTCGCGAAGCCGGTGATGAGCCGCTACATCGAAAACGCCAGCTACGGCAACTCGACGACGGCTTTCTGGATTCTGTTCGACCCGGTCGCCCTGCCGGTGATCGAGGTCGCCTTCCTCAACGGCGTGGATACGCCGGCCGTGCTCCAGGCTTCTCCGGATTACCAATTTGACAAGCTCGGTATCAGTATTCGCGGCGTGATGCCGTTTGGCGTGACACAACAGAACTTCCGCGGCGGCGTCTACAACGCCGGCGCCTGATCTGATTTTTCGCAGGGGATTTGATTGAACGCGGCCAGCGGCCGCTCCAACGGGAGATTTTTCCATGAGCGTTAGCGCTTCTTTCATCCGCGGCAAGCCGATCATGCAGCCGTATACCGAGTCGGTTGCCGTGAACGCCGGCGACGTGGTCGTGCTCGGCAATATGCCCTGCGTCGCCCACGAGGACATTCCGGCCTACACCGGCGGGCAGACTCTGGATGCCTTGGCCGTCCGCGGCGGCATTTACCAGATGACCGCTGACCAGAACTATTACCCGGTGGGCACCTACGTCTACTGGGATCCGACCGCCAAAAAAGTGACCGCCGCTTCCGGCGGCCAGTGTGTTCCCTTCGGCTGGATCGTCGGCCTGGCCAACGACACGTTGAGCGACACGGCCACCTCCACGACGGTGAGCGTGGCGCACGATCCGAGCGACGACACGGGTATGCTCTACCAGTTCGGTGCCGGTGCCAACGACAACCTGACGAACCTCGCCGCCGAGACCGCTTTCGCGACCACGGCCGTGATTCCCGCGAATCAATTGGTCCAGGGCGACATGCTGCACATCAAGGCGACCGGCGTGGTCACCGCGCAGAACTCCACGAACACGAACAATATCAAGCTCAAGATTCTGACCGCGGCCAACACGTTCACGCAGATCTTCGCCACGGGCGCGCAGAACGTCGCTGCCAATGGCGCCTTCATAATCGAGGCGGACCTGATTTTCCCGACGGTCGGCAACTCCGGCACGTTCTATGCGGTGGGCGACATCGCTTTCGCGAGTGCCTTGAACCGTCAAGCCTCGTATCTCGCGAACACGAATATCAACACCGGCACGGCGGTGACCATCGAGGTGACCGACACGCAAAGTGCCCAGTCGACCGGCAACGTGGTGCAGCTGCTGGAATTGCTTGTCGAAAAACGCCGCAAGTAAGCGGTGAAGGATTCTCACGGAGGATGTGCATGGCGATCACCGGAGGCGACCGGCGCGTCTGGCGCTACTTGCGCGGCGCCGGTCTGATTCCCGACCGGCCGGCAGTTTTGGAAATCGGCCGGGCCAACTGGTACGGCGACGTGCCGGAAAAGGACTTTCACGCGGACCGGAAGGAATTTCCAGACTGCGATGACAAATGGCCGCGGGTAATCAACCCCTGGACCGTGGCGGACTGGTACTACCATTTCATGCTGCGGCGGCCGAAGCGCGTGGCGATTGACCTGGATCCGGGCGCCGAAGGGGCGATCCGGCACGATCTCAATGAACCGCTGCCGGTAGAGATGCTGGAGCGCTTCGACATCGTGATCAACACCGGCACGCACGAGCATGTTTTCGACCAGCGGCAGGTCTGGGAAAGCGTGCATGAGGCTACGAAGCCCGGCGGCCTGATGGTGCATGCGGTGCCCCTGTGGGGTTGGCTCGATCACGGGTTTTTCAACTACCAGCCCACGCTGGTGGCGGACCTGGCCGCGGAAAACGCTTACGACATTGTGGTTTGGGTGGTGCACGAGATCGCGACCGGCTGGCATGCGGATGTGTACGAGCCCGCCGACGTCGCCCGCCACCAGGAACGAGCGAAGGAGCATTCCGCCATGATGCACTTCGCATTTCGGAAGAGGAAGCCCGGCTTCTTTAGGGTGCCGATGCAGGGAGTATACAGCAGCCGGGCCAGCGAAGGCCTGCTGCAGCGCTGGAAGGAGAACCGCTGATGCAGGCAGCAGAATTACAACCGGATCTTGAGGATGCCGGTACGCAGCCGCCCGCGATCGAACAATGCGTGTATCTGGCCCTGCCGCGGCGGCCGGGCTATCAGGCGCCCGGGCAGGACGGCCTGAAGGACGAGGCGCCGGGAAAAGTGAAGGTGATCCGGCCGGTGGGCCGCGGCCGGCTGCAGATTGGCCGCAGCAAGATCAGCATCCTCTGCCGGGCATTCAATACGCTCTGGGCCTGTGCACTGAATTTGCGGGAGAAAAACGGCATCACGCACTTCGCCATGCAGCACGACGACATCGTGCCGGAGGTTGCGTGGTGCGACGAGCAGATTGACCGGATGCGTGCAGTTGGCGCCGACGTGATTTCGGCGGTGGTGCCGATCAAGGACACGCGCTATCTGACGACCACGGGCATTCGCAACGTGAACGACGGCAGCATGCGTAGGATCACGTTGAAGGAACTCAAGCAGCTGCCGGACGTGTTCAACCTCCAGGATGTGCAAGAACTGTTCGGCGTCGCCCGCGCGGGCGACATTTTGGCGATCAACACGGGGCTCTGGACGTGCCGCTTTACCGAGCCATGGGTCGAGGCGCCCTTTTTTCCGGGCTTCCAGTCGTTCGATAACGTCGGCAAGCTCGAAAACGGCAAGTTTCTGGCCTGCGGCCTCTCGGAGGATTGGGCCTGGTCGGAATGGTTGCAACTAGCCGCCGGCCTCAAGGTCTGGGCGACCAAGCAGCCGCTGGGGCACTGGGACGACGAAGGGACTGAATACCGCACGGATGAAGATTACCCGGAAGGCGCCGAGCACGATCCGGGCGACAGGCCTCTGGATTGAGAACAGGCCGTGGTGAGCGATGAGCGACGCAGTACGAGCCCGAGACTTCGATGACCAGCAGTTCAAGGCGCAGGCCGCCTATGCTGCCGGCAAGCTCTGGCAATTGCGCGACGGGCAAACCGGCTATTTGAAGGGTCTGAGCGCTGTCGCCCTGAACGATACCGCACGCTTCGAAAGCTCGGGCATGGTGACGGTGCCCAAGACCACCGGGATCGCGGTCCTCGACGGCGGCCACGTCTACTGGGATCGCGTGAATTCCTTAGCCCATTTCAAACGGATCAACAGCGGGGCGAATAACCGGGACTTTTACCTCGGCCGGGCCGTGGGCGACGCCCTGACGACCGATCAGTCGCTGACCGTCAACCTGAACGTGCCCGGCCGGCGACCGCATTTTTACGACTACGACCTGGGCCGCGACCCCTTTACCACGGCGATCATCAAGACCGCCGGTGTCCCAGCGCTCAATCCGCGCGGCGGCTGGGACTTCGTCCTCGACACGGCCAACGAGGCCCAGAAGGTCGATGCCCTCGGCAATGACGGCTTCGCGCCCGGTGCCAAGTCGATCATCGAAATGGGCGTCACGGTGGTCAACGGCGGCAGCGCCAGTAATGCCCAGCTTTTCGTCGGCATCGCCTCAGGCACGCATGCGACCACGCTGACCTCGATCACGCAATTGATCGGGATCCTGCTGACCGGGAATTCGACGGCCATTCAGTTCCTCTCGCAGGACGGCACGAACACGACCGCCGCCACAAGCTCCACGAAGACCTACACGGCGAGCACGCGCTTTGAAATCTGGATCGATCTGCGTAATCCGGCTGCCGCGGCCCTGTACGTGGATGGCGTGCCGGTCCTGACGGGCACGGCGTTCAACGTCTCCGCGGCCGCCCTGGCCTGGAAGCTCCTGGTCTGGTGCGCCAAGTCGGCCAACGCCACGCCGTTTGAGGCTTACGTGGACTGGCTGAACGTCCGGAATGCGGAACAGAGTGTGAACGGGGTTTGAGCGTGAGCGACCTCCTGCAAGCGGCCCAGCAGCGCCTGGCCGACCGATTGAAGGCGCTCGTCGGCCAGCCGTTCACGTACACGCAAGCGGGCGTGGTGAGCAATGGCCGGGTGACCGGCATCATTGGCCGCACGGCGTTCCGGACCTCCGACGCCCGCGGCGTGAGCCGGCTGGAATGGGACGATGCCGACGTGCTGATGGAAGCGGCCGACCTGGTCGCGCTCGGTGTGGCGAAGCCGGTCAAGGGTGATGTGATCACGCCGACAGGCACAAACCCGCTCAATGACGGACGGGCCTACGAAGTGCAGGCGCCGCCCGGCGAGCAGCATTACCGGCCCAGCGATCCATATGGCATTTTGCTGCGGATCCACACGAAGCGAGTGACCTGATGGCCTGGGTGCAGCGCTCCGGACCGATCGCCGACGCCCTGGTCGCATGGCTGAACCAGGCCGGGCAGGACTGGAACGGCCAGTTCAGCGCGACGCGGACCTGGGCTCCGGATGACGACTTCACGCAACTGACGAATCTGACCGTTGAAGCGGTGCCGATTCAGATCACTCCCGAGGAGTTGCAGACGCGTGGGCAGAAGATTCAGGAGTATCACACGCTGCTGGCCTTCCGGCAGCGCTACGCGACGCCGGGCAATGCCGCCAACGCGGCGATTCCCAATGCCTGGGTTGACGGCCTGATGCAGACGGTGGAGTCCGTGGCCAATGCGCTGGAGAACCTGGAGATCCATTACGAGAACCAGCCGGCCGGGACGCACGTGTACGTGGTCAAGCAGGAAATCGACCTGTCGCTCCTACCCGAGGCACTGAAGGGCGAACGGAGCTTCCTGGCCTTCATCGAGATCACCTGGAAGGAGCAGCGGCCGCGATGATCGAGCAGAAGCTCTTCGAGGTGAAGCGGCTGTTTTTCGACCGGGAGCAGGTGAAAAACAAGGCCGACGCCGGCATGCGGCGCGGCTTTGCGAAGGTCGGGGCCTTTATCCGGCGGCGGGCCATGAGTTCGCTCCGCAGCCGCAAGAAGATCAGCGAACCGGGACGGCCGCCGAGTTCGCATCTGGGTCTGGTGAAGCAGAACATCTTCTTTGCCTGGCAGGACCGCCCGAAGGGCGTGGTGATCGGGCCGATTTTGCTGAACCAGAAGGGCGGCAAGGACGTGCTGCGAACGCTCGAAGAAGGCGGCACGCGGCGCGTGGTGCAAACCATGTTCTACGCGCCCGACGGGAGCAAGCATCCGCTGGCCCAGCCGGAAGTGAAGAACCTCTTCTACCGGCCGCGGCCGTTCATGCAGCTGGCGCTCGAAACGGAGCTGCCGAAGCTGAAAGATTCCTTGCAGGGATGCGTTACCGTGTGAGGTCAAGCAATGAGCAGCACCGGGAAATTCCTATCGAAAAATGCGGTGACCTACCGCAATGTCGGAACATATTCGAGTCCTGTGTGGCTGGCGATTTTGAATATTCGGGATCAAAAAACGCCGACTGAGAAAGACGAGTTCAACGCCTCCACGCGCGGCGGCGGCGCCTATTACCTGGTCGTGGGCACGCTAATCAAGCACTCGGCCGAGTGGAGCATGAACTACGACACGGCCGACGCCGACTGGCTGGCCCTGCAAAGTTCGTTCCTGAACCTCACCGCCATCGAGCTGATGGTGCTCGACCAGGCGACCGGCGGCAGCCAGGCCCAGGGCTGGCGCGCTAGTTACGAAGTCATGAAATTCGAGGACGGTCTGCCCCTGGATGGCATGATCACCACCGAGGTGGTCGCGAAGCCGACGATCTCGGCCCACGCGCCCGCCTGGGTGACCGGCCTGTAAACGATCGATTGAAACTTTTGCGCGAGAAACGCCATGGCCGACCTGGTTATTACCGCCGCCAACGTGCTGCCTTCGGGCGGCGGCATCGACGCCGAGGGGATCGCCGCGGTCACCATCACCGCCGGCCAATCGGTCTACCAGGATCCCAACAGCGGGCAGATTCAGCTGGCCAAGGGCGACACCGCTGTGCATGCCGCGGCCGTCGGCGTGGCGCTCCACGCGGCTCTGGCTGGCCAGCCGATCCGCTACCGGCAAAGCGGCGGCCTCGCCCTGGGGGCGATTCTCACCGCCGGGGCGCTCTATGTCGTGAGTGCCGCCAACCCTGGCGGCATCGCGCCCAATGCGGACATGACGGCAGGCAACTTTGTCAGCGTGCTGGGTTATGCATCCAGCACCTCCGTGCTGCAGCTGGCACCAATTGTTACAGGCACCGCGCACGGCTGACGTTTTTTTTCGAGGGGTGATTCATGGCAATCCAGGGCGAACGACGCCGGCTGCAAGCGCTCGACCAGGCCACACACAAAGACGTGGTCGAGAGCCAGGGCGGCGAATTCGAAATCAAGCAATGGCACCGGCACAAGCACCTGTTCATGGATGAAGGCTGCTTCGGCCAGGCCGCCGACGGCTCCTGGCACGCTTGGCCGCCCGGCGGCTTCTGCATCCGGATCAAGCCGCCGCGCAAGGTCGAAGAGCACGACGACGGCGCGGTCACCATCAGCGGGCCGCCCTTCAAGACCCGCGACGGCGAAATGCTCCTGGTGAAGGGTCACTGGAAATTCGTCGGCGAACCGGAAGACATCCCCAACCCCGAGCCTCCGGCGCCGGAGGCTCGGGGCCCCATCCCGAGTTGAGTGCAAGCGGTTGAAGGAGCGGCATGACGAGTTTCAAGGACACTAACGGCGCCGAATGGGTGATTCGCTTGCGCGTCGCCGAGGTCGAAGACCTGCTCGAAGTGGGCATCGACATCAGCAAGAAGGAAGACCTCGACCGGCTGGCCGGCGACAACCGTACCTTCCTGACGGCCCTGATCGTGGTCTTGCGCGAACAGCTCGAGGCGCGCGGCATCGAGCCGCGCGAATTCAAGAAAGCGATGGACGGCGACGTGCTCGAAGCCGCCGGGGAGGCGCTCTGGGAGGCAGTCGCTTTTTTTTTCCCCAACCTGAGGCAGGTGACCAAGACGCTGCTGCCGGCGATTCAGGAACGCAAAAAGAAAGCGGAGGACCGGGCGAATCAGCTGGCGCAAGAGGTCGTCGCGCGGATCCGCAGCGGGGAACTGGACGACCAACTCGGCCTGTCGGTCTCCTCGAACATTGCTACCGCCTCGGCGGCATCGTCGGCCTTGACCCCCGACCCTTCACCTGGCGGCAGCTCAAGTGGCTGAGCTTTGGGCGGCAGGCTAGCGAGTGGAACCAGGTGATGAGCCTGTGGGCGGCGATGAGCAATCTCCTCAACGACAAGAGCCACCAGGCCGATCTCAAATCTTTCCTTCCCGCGGATCTCGCCGCCGCCATTTTCGGGAAACCGGCCGCCGAGCCGCGGCCGGTGGACATGGGCGCCATGCGGGCGCTGGTTTTGAGCGGAAAGATGAAGTGACATGGCCGATTCGAATGCCATTAAAGCCGGCTCGGCCTTTGTCGAGCTGCTGCTGCAGGACCTGACCTTTCAGCGCGGCCTCGACAAGGCGATGGGGCGGCTGAAATCGTTCGGTCACGGCGTGGCCACGATCGGCGCGGGCATGATGGGCGCCGGCTTGGGCATTGCCGCGCCGCTGGCGGCGACCGCGTACAAGTTCGTCGAATCCGGCGCGGCGTTGAACAAGGCCTCGAAGCGGCTGGGCGGCGTGAGCGTGCAGGACCTGGGCAAGCTCAAGAGCGCCGCCGGGCTGGTCGGCGTCGAATTCGAGGAGCTCGAAGCCGGCATCGGCAAATTCCAAAAGAACCTCTCCGAGGGCAAGCTCGACAAGTTCCTCGGCAACGCCGACGAACTCAAGGGCCTGGGCCTGGTCGACCAGTTCAAGCAGATCGCCGACGCCCTCAAAGACCTGACGGATGCCGACGAACGCAGCGCCGCCGCGCAGGAGATCTTCGGCAAGGGCGGCCGGGCCCTGCTGCCGCTGCTGGATGAGGGCGCCGAGGGCATCGAGAAGATGGTCGCCGAGATGGCCAAGTTTGGCCCGGGCGTGGGCAAGGAAGGCGCGCAGGCGGCCGAGGAATTCGAGCGCAGCCTGAAACTGCTCGAGGGCGGCGCCAAGAAGACCGCCATGGTGATCGGCAGCGAGCTGATCCGAGCCATTCAGCCCTATCTGCCGATCGTCATGCAGGCGGCCCAGGCCGCGACGCGCTTCGTGATCGAACACAAGAGCATCGTCCTGGCCGTGGCCGGCGTGGCCGCGGGCCTGATCGCCGGCGGGGCCGCCCTGATCGCGTTTGGCATGGCCTTCTCCGGCATCGCCGCGGGCGTGGTGGCTGCGAAAGCCGCCCTGCTGTTCCTGATCGGCGCGGCATTAAATCCGATTACTTGGATCCTCGTCGGAATCATCGCCCTAATCGCGGCGCTCGGCATCGGCCTCTTTGAAAATGCACGCAAGACGGAGACGTTCAAGAACGCCTGGCAGAGCGTGCTAACCGCTTTTGACGCCTTCAAGGAGCGGGCCAAGCAAACGCTGGGCGGCATCTGGGATGCGATCAAGGCCGGCGACTGGGCGCTGGCCTTCCGGATCGGCTTCACGGCCGTGAAGGAGGAGTGGCAGCGCATCCTGAAATGGATGCACCTGAAGTGGTACGACTTCATCGATGCGCTCGTCGCTAAGTTCGAAAACGTGCACCACGCGGTCATGATTTTCTGGAACCTACTGAAGGGCCAGAGCCCGGATGAGGCGGTGCACAACGCCGTGGGCTCCTGGTTCGCGCTTCTGAAGGACCGGCAAGACCGCCGCGCGGCCAAGGAAGCCGAATACGATCGCGACATTCAAAACCTCTCCGAGGAACGCAAGCGCCTGATCCAGGAAGCGCACGACAAGGCCCATCCCGTGGGTCCGCTGTCGCAGCTCGGCGCCGATTCAATGGCGGCGCGGCTCCGCAATGTCAAACCAATGGACATCGGCACCGCCGCGCAAGGCCTCTTCGACCCCTCCGTGATTCGCGGCGCGCTGCGCTACACCGACAAGACCAATGCCGCGATCGAGAAAAACACCCGCAACATCGACGACAAGATGGGCCAGCTGCTCGAGGAACTGAAGAAGCACAAGCCCGGCTTCATGTGAGATTGATCCATGTCCGAAGTAGTCGCCGAACTGTACGCATCGCGCGGCTTCGAGGAAGGGCAAAAGAGCCTGACCGCGAAGTTCATGTTCATGGTCTACCGCACCGAAGAGGAATTGTTGGTGCGCAAGCTCCTGATCGAGAACTCGCCGAACGTCTACCTCGGCATGGTCCGCGACAAGATGACCTGGAAGACGGTCGGCGGCGGGGTGTGGAACTGCGAGATCGATTACAAGCCGGTGCCGCAGGGGCCCAAGCAGGGCAACAAAACCAGCCCCGGCGACCCGGTCTGGCCGTCGGTCACCATCGATTTCTCGGCGCAAACGCGGCATGTCACCCAGAGCCTGAACACGCTCAGCAAAACGGCGAAAATGGGCGATGCGCGGCCGATTCCCGATTACAAGAACGCGATCGGCGTCAGCCGCACCAGCGACAAGACGATTTCCGTGGCCGGCTGTGACATCCCGGTGCCGCACCTGACCTGGACCGAGACCTGGGCCTTCAGCGCGGTCTATTTCACCTGGCAATATGTACGGCAGACCTGCAAGCTAATCGGCCGCGTCAATCAATATTCCTTCCGGGGCTTCCCCGCCGGCGAGGTGATGTTTCTGGGCGGCCACGCCGAGCCGCGCGGCATCGGCGCCGTCCTGCCCCTCTCGAACGCAGGCATTGACTTCAGCGAGGATGGCGTCGGCACCCTGGCCGGCGCCTTCAACGTCTCGTTTGTCTTCGCCCAATCCCCCAACGTGACCGATTACGTGCCGGCGCCGGGTTTTCCCGGCATCACCAAGACCGGCTGGCAATACCTCTGGGCCGATTACGAAGACGTTCCCGCCGCCGGCAATCTGCTGGTGCAGCCGCGCGTGTTCTACGTCGAGGAGGTCGGTCCCGACACCGATGATTCGACCGACGACCATGACAACATTCGCGACTTTGGCGACCCGACCACCGGCCTGCTGATCGGAGCCTGACGTGCCCGACTCCGGCGATCTCTTCGAGAAAGTTCAGCCCGGCGATCCGCTCGAGATCCGCGCCCGCACCTGGAATGCGCTCATGGACCTGGCCAAGGAGCGCAAGGGCGGCCGGGTCGGCGCCGGCGTGCCCATGCGCCAGCGCGAGACGAGTACGGAAGTTTTCGTCGTCAACCAGACCGGGCAGAGCCTGCCCAACCTCTCCGTGCTCGCCCTCGGCAATGCCTTTTTTGATCCAACAGCCGATCCGAATCAATTTCAGACCCAGAAGGTCGTCACTGGCAACGCGCCCGCCGGCTGTCCGCAGGAGCTGATCGCCGTCGTCCAGGATCCGGTCGATGCCGCAGTCGGTTCCGCCGGCTTTGGCGGCGTGGGCCGCGGCGTGGTTTTCGGCCTCACGGGCGTGCTGCTGCAGGTCAACGATCCCAGCCACCAGTATGCGACCACGATTCCCGGCGACGCCACGAAACTGCAAAGCGCCGCCTGCGCCCAGGGGCAGGCTCGCATCGTCTGGAAGGGCTCGGCGGGCAGCGGCAGCAGCAGTGGCTCGGGCAGCGGCAGCGGTCCCGAGGTAGTCTGGGCCCTGGTGCTGCTCACGCAGGATGGCGATGATTGCGGCATTTGCGCCGGCTCGGGCAGCGGCTCGGGCTCGGGCTCCGGCAGCGGCTGCCAGAATCCAATCACCTTCGTCGAGGATATTTCACAGTGCCCGACCTTCGGCAGCGGCTCGACCGCCGGCAGCGGAAGTGGGAGCGGCGCCTGCCCCAGCTTTATCACGCATCCCTGTTGCGGGGGCGCTCAAGTTTGCACCACGCTAACCGCGGTGGTAAGCGGCGCGATGTCCGGAACAGTCACGCTGACGTGGAGTGGTAGCGCGTGGACTGGTAGCACAACAATTGGCGGGCATGTCTTATTATTAGACCTTACCTGCCAACTCGGTCAAACCGTACTTAGTGCTGGCTGCGACAGCTTTGTTCTGAGCAACATGAGCAAACGCAGCGAAACTTGCTCGCCGTATCAGAGCGTTTGGACGGGATCTCCAAATGGGTGCTTAGGAACCATTAGTATCACAATCACCGATACCAGCGGCGGCAGCGGCGCCGGCTCCAGCGGCGGCACCCCGACCGGCTCGCAGCTGACGGTCCAGAAGGCGACCTGGTGCTTCGACACCGATCCGCCGACGCTGCTGGCCCGCTGGTGCGAGAACGTCTCCTGCAAGCAGCTCGAATGCGGCGGCGGCGAGGCCGGCAGCGGCAATGAAGGCAATCCGATTTCCCCCACCGGCTGTTGCCCGGGTCCGCAGGTGGCGTATTTCCCGGTTTACTTGAGCCTCTATCCGCGCAGCGGCGACTGCACCTTCCTGCAGGGCGTGCTGCGCAATGCGTTGCCGGACGTGTGGCCACCGGGCTGGGCGATGACCGGGCTGTTCCCGCTGCAATGCCCGGATCAGGCCGGCTGCCGGGTCATCTCGGTTAATTTCACGCTGGCCTGCGTGGCCGAACCAGGGGGCGGTTACAAGTTCCGTCTCACCTGTCAAACCGACGTCGTTTGCAACCCGGGTTCGTCCGCATCCTTGACCATCACCGCGCCGGATGTGACGGCCATTTCCTGCGCGCCCTTGCTGATCTATTTCCCGCTAACGATCTCGGGCGGTTGCTGCAGCGGGACCATTGACTGCATTATTTCGAGCGAGCCATGATGAGCGACTTTGCGATCGTGCGCCAGCGCATCCTGGAGGCAGCGCCCGACCATCCGCTGGCCGGCTTTCGGGCGCTCTTGACGGAAGATGGCATCCGGCAAACCAGCCGGCGGCGCGGACTGCAACTCACCTACGCGCCGCCGCCCCGGCGCGACATCATTTGCCGCCACGCCGGCGACGTGCTCGATCATTGCCCTTTGGGGCAGCACGATCGCGATCTGCTCGAATGCGACCTGCACGGCACCTGCACCCGCGAGCTGACCAGCCGCAAAACCGCCTTGCCGGTGGCGCGCTGCTGCCGGAATTGCCCCGATTACGAACCCGATCCCCTGCTTCTGCCCAAAAAGCTGCCGCCACCCACGCCACAGACGCCGGTCGCGGAGTTGATCGACAGGCTGGACGGTGATCCGCCCAGCGATTGGCCCCACGGCTGGCAGGACTGGGACAATGTGAAACAAGCGCACTGGATCAAGGCCTGGCAACTACTCGGCGCCATGCCGGCCTACCCGGAAGGGCGCTGGCGCGGCCGCGGCGTGGTCATCTCCGGTGGCGGGAAATACTGGCCCAGCGCCTATGTGAGCGCGCGCATGGTGCGGGCTCTCGGCTGCACGTTGCCGATCCAGATCTGGTATCTGGGCGACGGCGAGCGCGATCAGCGCTTCGAGGATCTGTTGCGACCCTTGGGCATCGAATGCATTGACGCCCAGCGGCATCGCCTCGATCATCCGTACCGGCGGCTGGGCGGCTACGAATCCAAGTTCTACGCCGTGTGGGAATCGCCCTTCGAGGAGGTCTTGCTGCTCGACGCCGACTGCTACCCGGTTGTCGATCCGACGCCGCTGTTTGATCGCGCAGATTACCGCGCCAGCGGCGCGGTCTATTTCCCGGACATTTCTCAGGGCAACGGCTGGACGAACTGGAATTTCTGGAACGTAGCGAAGTTCGGCCCCGAGTGCGGCCTGGAAACGGGCCAGTATTTCTTCCACAAGCGCGTGGCCTGGGAGCCGGCGAATCTGATTCGCTTTTATGAGCAGCATTCCGACTGGTGCTATGGCCAGCCGAAGGGCGACAATTGCAAGCACGGCGGCCACGGCGACACCGGACCCCATCGCGTGGCCTGGGCGCAGTTGCAGCGCCGCTTTACGATCTGGTTTACCGGCAGCGCCTGGCAGCGAAGCGTCTTTCTCCACCGCGGCCCCGAGAGTGAGACGCTTTTTGTCCATCGCATGCGGAACAAATTCAAGCTGGCGCCGGAGCGGTTTTATACGCCGCAGGATGCGGCCGCGACCTTCCGGGATGAGGCGCTGCCCGGCGAGGCTTTGGCCTGGGGAATCTTCGAGGAATTAAAACACGCATTGGCATGACATTCGCGCTGACCTCGGCCTGGCCCAAACGCGAGCAGGCCCTGGCGGATCTCACCTGGCCCAACAAGGTCGCCTACGCGCGGCGGCATGGCTATTACGCCGAGGCTGGCGTGCGCGAAAACTGGCACTGGTCGAAGCTCGATGCGATCGAGGACGTGCTCTATCGGGGCTGCCCGGGCTGCGAATGGGTCTGCTGGATGGATTGCGACACGCTGGTCATGAACCAGGACGTGCTCCTGGAGAGCTTCGTTGATCCCTACGTAGACATGGTTTGCAGCTATGATGTGTCGGGCCTCAACGCCGGGGTCCTCTTCTGGCGCAACTGCGAGTGGACCAAGCAGTTCCTGAAAAAATGGCGCGAGATCGGCCAGCGGGTGAACCATGGCCCGCTCAGCGAGCAGACGATTCTGGCCTACTGGCTGGTGGCGCAGCCACCCGAGCGCTGGCGCTGCGTGCCGCAACGGAACTTTAACAGTTATCGCTATGCGGAGGTTCGCATGCAGCATCCGGAGGGCGAATACCAGGCCGGGGATTTCCTGTTGCACCTGGCCGGCGTGAATTTGCCGCGCCGATTGCAGCTCGTGCGCGAGCTGTTGCCCCAGATCCGCCCTGCTTGAAATCCGGGATTCCGGATGGTAGACTTTCGCTGAGCAAATTCCCGCAGGCGCCGGACTCGCTACCCGGGGCATGCGACGGAAAGGCCGTATGGGGCCGTGCCGCCGTGAGTGCGGCATTCCCCCAACGGCCTTTTTTGTTGCGCCTCAACCCAGGAGTCCGCCATAATGTGGAAGTTTCTCCTCATCGCCGCGATTGCCATTCTCCAATACTTAAACGCCCCCCACGCCCGCGCCGAGTGCCCCTGCGGCGCCAGCGCTGGCTATGCCACGCCGGTGCGCAGCTTCATCGCCAGTCGTCCGATTCTCAGCCTGATTGAATTGCGCCGCGAGCGCGTCGAGGCCGGCGCCGCGTTTATGCCCTTCCGCACGCTGTATTCCGCCACGCCGATCCGCAGCTTCCTGGGCGCCTGCGCCGAGGGCCGTTATCAGCAAGTCAGCCAGGGCCAGCCGTGGACGCCGATCCGAAATTTCCTCGGCCGTCGAAATCGTTGAGCCTCTGCCGCGTGCGCAGGGGAGTGGGCCGGGGCCGCTCTGGATCGTTGAGCGAGACGGTGACGGCCCTGCCTTTCGAACTTTTGCCGCGGCCGTACCGTTCGGTAGCGCCGGATGGAAGAAACGGCGCAGGGGTGAGAGCCGCGGCTGCGGCAAATTCTTGTGAGGAGCGCAGATGTTTTCGGTTCCGCCAGGAATGATGCTTACAAGTGATGGCCGCATCGTTCAAGGCGGCCCGACGATGGTTCAGCTTGGGCCGTTCGAGCGACTTCTGCCGGATGGGAGAATCGTGTACGAAGGTCCGAAACTTGACATCGACGAAGCGACGGTGAAACGAGCCGATTTCGACTTCCGAAATGGTCGTTATCGAACCTTGTGAGAGCGACCCATGCGAAAGTGGATTCGCGAGCATCAGGACCTGATCGGCTGCGTGCTGCTGGCGCTGTTCGGCGTCGGCATCGCGGCGGATTTGTTTCTCGTTCTGGTGCTGCATGCGAAGTCCATCAGCATGGCCACGTGGCTGGCCACGAAAGCGCACCCGACGATTCAGGTCGCCATTGTGCTCGCCGGCTATGGCATCGCCGCGCTAATCCGGAAACGCTGGTACCTGGCCGCGACGGCCGTGGGGCTGGCCTGTCATTTGGGAACACATTGGTGAGCGCATGACCGGCCCGATCCCGCAATCGTTTGACCCGAAGCGCTGCCCGGACTGCGGCTGCGAGATCGTCGTCGAGTGGAAAACCGACTACTGCAGGGCCGACGGGCGGGCGCGATTGTTCGAGAGGCGGCATTGCCCGTCGCCGACGTGCAAATGGGAACAAGAGACATTTCTGCGGCTGTTGAAGCGAGTCAAGAGCCACGGGCCAGTCGCTGGCCAGGGCGAGTCGCCGGGATTGCGGGAAGGGCTATTTGGGCCGGGAGACGGTGAATAGGGGGACGGCCGAGATGGAGTGGCGGAGCTTCGTTGAGGCGATCCTGGTTCCTATCGTCGCCGCCGTCATAGCCTACATTCTCCGCGACATGCGGCGAATGGCCCGCGAGCATCAGAAATGCCACGACAGTCTCGCGCTCGAAGCAGCGGCGCGAATTCGCGCCCATGCGGCGATCAAGGAGTTGCAAGCGATAGTCAAGCGCATGGCGGATGAACTGGGCCATGCCTTTGTGCGGACGGACCACGAGGGCAACATCACTTATTGGGACCGCCAGGCAGAGAAGTTATTCGGCTGGACGGAAGCCGAGATCACGGGCAAGCCCATGACGTGGCTGATGCCTGAAACAGACAGGCCAATGCATCGGGCCAAATATCGCTTTGCGGCAACCGAGCGGAAACAGTTTGACCGGGTGATACTTGGCGAGGCTATGTGCAAGGACCGCGACCGCTTTGAGATCGTGATCCGGATCAAGGGCGTGCCTGAAAACGGGACGGGCTGGTTTGCCGAGGCGGAAATCTGGCGACCGGTTAGATTCTCGGAATTAGGCGTGCATGACACATTGCTTGCGCCGCCCAAATAGGAGGAAAAATGAAACGCTTTGGCTTCCTAGCCCTGCTCTCCGTGCTGCTGGCGCTGCCAGTGCGCGGACAGCAACCGCCCGCGCCGCCGACACCACCGGCGCCGGTCGCCCTATCCATCGTCAACGCGCAGCCGGCGTTCAAGTCGCTGATCGACTTGATGCCGGGGGGCACGGTTTCGCCCGATGCCGCGTTTCTATGGGACGTATACCCGCCCGTGGGCGTGGAGAGCGTGGCGAATGGCAGTCACTTCACCTTCACTGCGCCGGCCGGCCAGTACTTGGTAACGCTGCGATCGATCGACTGGACGGCGAAGAAGATCAGCCAGGCCACGCTCACAGTGACTATCGGGAGTGTTCCTCCAAACCCTAACCCGCCCGGACCAGGACCGCAGCCGCAGCCTGGTCCGGGGCCTGCACCGATTGCAGCGGCCGGCTTCCGCGTCCTCATGGTTTACGATCCGGCGACAGTCAATCAGTTGCCGCAGTCGCAGCTTGACGCGCTGAACTCCACGAAAATTCGCGCGTACCTCAATGCGAAGTGCGTGGCCGGCAGCGACGGCAAAACGCCGGAATGGCGCATCTGGAAGGCTGGCCTTGATGCCAGCACGGCGCCGCAACTGTGGCAAGACGCTTTCAAACGCAAACGCGATTCGCTACCGTGGATCGTGATTTCCACGGGCAAGAGCGGCTTCGAAGGTCCGCTGCCGAAGACCGAGGCGGACACGCTGACCTTACTCCAAAAGTTCGGGGGATAGCATGCCATTGCAACCCGGCGAATTCCTGATCGACGATTCGAACTTCCAGCAGCACGCCAAGAATGCATTAATCGACGGCCATCATATGTTCCGCGGCTGGCGGCCGCGTGACTTCGGCGCCAAGCCAGTCGGTAGTCTGGCGTTTGCGCCAGCGTTCAATCTGCCGCTGATTCCCCGCTCAGAGTGGAGCGATCGGATCAAGGAAATGGAAGGCACGCAAACCAGAATTTCGGACATGGTTTTGCAAGCCGGCATTCCGTCGAAGAATCAGCAGCAGACAAACTACTGCTGGTGCAACGCCGTGGTGACCGCAATGGAAACGCTGCACTGCGTGGCAGGCGATCCCTACGAGAACCTCTCGCCGGCGAGCGCCGCCGCGCAAATCACCGGCTTTCAGAACGTCGGCGGCAACGGCATCGACGCCGTGGAGTTCATCGCCCAGCGGGGCCTGAACAACGTCCACGAGTGGCCGGCCAATGCGATCAGCCGGCAGTATGCCACGGCTGCCAATGCGCAGAGCGCGGCCAAGCGGAAGCTGCTGCAATGGTATGACCTGAACGTCGGCAGCCGGCAGATCTTCGACGAAATCATGACCTGCCTGTTCTACCGCATGCCCGTGCCCGTGGGCCTCGGCTGGTGGCACCACGAAGTCTGCCTCTGCGACCCGGTGGAGACTTCCCCCGGCCAGTTCGGCACGCGCTTCCGCAATTCGTGGGGCGACGGCTACGGGAGCAATGGCTTCGCTGTGCTGAACGAGAGTAAGTCAATTCCGAACGATGCGACCGCTCCCTATTTGGAGATGACCACGCCATGATGACCGCCCTGCTTATGCTCGCGCTTTGGTGCGCCGAACCGCCGCAATCCACGCTGCAAAAGCCGCACACGAAAGCCAAACTCGAAGCGCCGACGGACTACCGCACCGCCCGGCTTTGGTCGAAGGCAATGCACGTGCCGGTTCGGTTTTACATCGGCATTCCAGCGAACACGCATCAATACGTGGTGGCTCTCACCGTTCCGCCGATCGGCCCGATGCAACAGCGCCAGGTGTGGGAATGCTGGTGGGAGAAGGGTGAATTTGTCGGCAAGCGAATCGATAACGTGGCGGCGCCGCAACCGCCCGCCGCGAATTGCCGGCGCTGAAGGTAACGCCAGCGCTCCAGTTTGGAGTCTCGAATGAATCTGCTCTGCCTCATGCTCCTTGCGGCCATGCCACCGCAAGACACGCTGGCGCCATATGGGCCACAAGACACCCTAGCGCCGCCCGCCCGGCTGCTCGTCATCGCGCACGACGATAGCTGGTTTGCCACGCAAGACACGAATGACGCCGTGAATGCCGCCAAGGAAAATCACATTCCCGTCGTCGGCACATTCCAATCCGTTCGCGTGCCCGCCGCGCGCTGGAGCGATGAATGGCTGGATGGGTTGGCGAGCAAGGACGCGCGACCCGGCGACACGCTGATTGTGTTCACCGTCGGCCACGGGGCGCGCGAGGGATTCCTGTACGGACTCGGCGCCCGGCAATGGGTGGTGAACCGGCTCGCGACAATGGCCGTTCGGAACAAGCAGCGGGTGCTTTGGTGGCAATTATCCTGCCATGCTGGCGCCGGCCTCGAGTACTACGACCAGCAGCCTTACGAAGTGACGCAATGGCTAACCATCTTCTGCGCCTCGCCCGCAGCCTATGTGGCCTGGTCGGGCGAAGAGGCTGGGCTTATGCGACGGCTGTTCGCCCGGCTGCGCGAGCGGCCCGACATGAACATGGAGGAGTTTCAGGACTTCCTTTGCCACAACGATAACCGCCGCACCTGCGACTGGCTCAAGGGCTGGCGCGGGCAGCGGATTTTCGGGCATCGAAACTAAGGAGAAGACATGGCCGATCCTGTTCCTTCCCCGGCGCCGATCAAGCCCGGCTGGCAATCGACGGAGTTCTATGCCCTGATCGGCAAGATTCTCACGTCCGTGGTTCTGCTGTTCGTGGTGCTCGGCAAGATCAAGCCGGACGCGGCTAGCGGCATCAACGAGCAGGTGACCGCGATCATCGCGGCCGTCGGTTCGCTGATCGCCGTGGTGGGTGTGAATGGCTTCGTAGTGCACAAATATATCGCCAGCCGAACCGAGTTGAAATCGTAACGCTTTTCCCGCCGGCGCGTGCCAGTTCGAGCTTTTCCAGAGACGGCGCTGCCGGCGGGAATTTAACAGGAGATAAATCATGGACTTCCGACCCTTGACCGCGCCCGAGCGAGCCGGCCTGCAACGCGCGCTGCTCGACAACGCCGAAGGCCGGCTCGGCATCCTCATGGGCGCCGACACTAGTTTTGAGGGCGTGGATCTGAGCGACTCGAGCCAGCCCGTCGAGGACGCCGAGGTTATCGATTCCATCCGCAGCGTGCCGGTGCACTACGCGCCGTTCCGGATCTTGCGGCGCATCGTGCTGATTCGCGGCGCCCAGAAACTGGCCGCGATGCCGGAGATGGCCAGCGCCAAGGATTTCCTGGCGAGCCTGGCCGGCGAAAACCTCGACGCCTTCGAGATGGCGGCCGAGGGCAACGACGCCGAGGCCAGGGATGCGGCGGCCGGTCCGCTGACGCCCGGCCAGCCGCACCCGCTGCTGCAATGGCTGCTCTCCGGCGGTGGCGTGCAATGGGTGTACGCGGTGGCACAGATCGTGGCCTCGCTGTTCGGCGTGGTGCTGCCGCCCTTGCCGCCGATCCCGAAGCCGCCGCCCATCCCGGCCGGGTGAGTCTGACGAAGATAATAACTTCGGAGGGCGCCGGAGTTGGCAGTATCATGTCCACAACGAACAGCGAGTGAATGGGCGGCGCTATGTTGCGAAGCCCAGGCAAACGCGGGAGGCGTTATGGCCGATAGATCGCCCAAGGCAGCGTATTCGAGCACGAACGGCGACGGCTTCACGGATGAGGAAGTGGAATTCCTCAAAGCGATGGAGCGCTACAAGCGCGAACATCACCGGCCCTTCCCCACCTGGCGGGAAGTGCTGCTGGTGGTGGAATCGCTGGGCTATCGCAAAATCGAGGAGCCACAACCGCTCCCGAAGGTGCGCGAATGATGATCGGCACCGAAGTCTTCCGCGTTTTCTGGGCCGAGCCGCCCGAAGCCGAGAAGCTGCTTGCGCTGGCCCGGCGACTCAAGATGCTCGGGCGCCGGGGAACCACGCTCTGCGGCTCCCTGTCGTTCGCGGAGACCTGCGCCCTGGCCCTGACGTTCGACCGGCTGCCGGCGGCGACGAAGTTCCGGGCGCTATTCGAGGATTGGGACCGCGAGCGGATTATCCGGGAGGTATGGTAAGTGCCTGACAATTTCGTCACCAACTCCGGTTCCGGCGGCCTGACTTTCCGCAGCATCGACAATAGCGGTGTCGAGTGGCCAATTTCCGTTTGCGCCTACGGCTCGACCTCTCCCAACACGATTGTCGATCTCACGCATGGTCTGCCCGTCCAGCCCCAGACCGGTGCAACCTGGTCGGTGACCGGCACGTTCTGGCAGGCTACACAGCCGGTAAGCGCTGCCAGCCTGCCACTGCCTACTGGAGCCGCACAAGAAGGCGGCAACCTGGCGACTATCGCTGGAGCAATCACCGCTGGCAAGGTGCAAGATAACATTGCGCAGCTTGGCGGCAACGCGATTGCGACCGGCTCCGGCGTGACCGGGACCGGCGTGCAGCGCGTGACGCTGGCGACTGATGTCGCTCTTCCGGCAGGGACGAACGTGCTGGGCGGGGTGAATCAGAACGGCACCTGGACGGTCCAGCCGGGCAACACGGCCAATACAACGCCGTGGCTCTTCAAGCTGCATGACGGCACGAACGCGATGGCCGCGTTCTTTGATCTCGACACCGGGGCTGGCACGCAATACCTTCCCGGATTCAACCTTCGTATTTCCGCGAGCGGTGGCAGCATCGAGGCGAAGGGCCAGCAGACGATGGCCAATTCGCTGCCGGTGACTATCGCCAGCGATCAATCAGCGGTTCCCGCTTCGCAGTCGGGCACCTGGAACGTCACTGTCAACGCGCCGATTGCGGCCGGAACTAATGTCATTGGCCATGTCATTGTTGACGCTGGCACGGCGGTTATCGGGCATGTCATTGTAGACTCCGGTACTATTACCACCGTCTCAGCAGTGACGGCGATCACGAATGCGCTTCCAGCCGGCACCAACACCATCGGCGCGGTCTCGCCAGCTGTCACCACGAGCGGCGGAGCCACGCCGGGACGGTATCTCGCGGCGGCTGCGGCTAATCAGGACAGCACAGTCATCAAGGCCAGCGCGGGGCAACTCTATAACCATGTTGCCGTGGTGAATGTCAACGCAGCTATCCGTTACCTCAAGTTCTACGACAAGGCGACGGCACCAACCTCGGCCGACACCCCGAAGCTCGTTTATGGCGTTCCCGGAAATACGGCTGGCGCTGGTATCGTGCTGCCGATCCCGAACGGAATTGCATTCGCCAACGGCATTGCGTTTCGGATGACGACGGGCCAAGGAGATTCGGATGCCACGGCGGTGACGGCGGGCGATTTGGCTCTGAGTTACTCTTACAATTGAGGACTTTGAAACATGGCAACTCAACAGGCTTCAGCAATAACTGAGGCCAACAACCTGATCGCTCTCATGAAGCAGATTCAGGCGCTGCGGCCGGCGTGGAATGATTTCATCACGCGCTACAATTCTGAGGGATGGGCTGCGATATGGCAAGCCTTACCGACTGCCGCATTGAATGGCGACGGTTCTCTTGGAACTGCGGACGGTTCACCGAATGCCTTTCATCCGATTGATACCCGTATCGTGACCACTCTCAACAAGAGTGTTAGCAAGGCGCAACTTACTAATGGCGTGGTGCTGTTGCAACAGTTGCAAAACTTCATGACTGACGCGGCCGTTACTCAGGCGCTTTACAATCAGAGCATCGACGACCTGGCCACCTGAGATTGCTGGCCATTTGAGAGGGTGACGAGATGGCTTCCCCTTCGATGACGTTCAACGCGCTGGGCAACATTGTCAGCAATGCCAGTGTTGCCGCCAGTGGTACGCGCACCGATGCCGTGGACGGAAGCACGAAGTTTGAGACGCAAGTCCAGGTCGATGTAACCTTCGGCACTGTGGCGGCGACAAACGGATTTCAGGTGCAGGTGTTTCGCCGCTTCGGTGCTGGCCCGACCGATGACACGATAGCGATTGTGAACTTTACCATCGCGGGCGTCGGCAGCACGACGGTCATTCAGAGCTTTGCGCTGCCGACCGGGAAATACGACATCAAGGTAACGAACCTCGATGCGACCAACGGGGTAACAGGATACTATCTCACGACCTCAACCGTGGATTCGATAGCCTAGCATGAGTTTCAACAGCACCCGACAACGCTGGTTCAACAAGCCCCTGCTCGGCTCCCGGCTTGACCTGGACTGGGCGGCGGAATACGGCGTCGTCGGCTACTGGCTGATGAACGAAGGCAACGGCACGACGCTCAACGACCTGACCGGGGACCGAAAAAACGGGACGTATAAAAATGCTGCGAGTCCGCAGACGCAATGGGGCAGCGGAAAGTCCGGTTCAGCTTTGGGATTTGTTCGGGCGTCGAACAACTATGTCGATTTTGGCGCAATTCCGCCCTCGATCCAAAATCCTCCTGTCTCGGTAATGCTACGCGTGAACCCATCCAGCGTGGCGAACTACGGCGGCTTTTTTTCCGGCGGATTGTCGGGCGGTTGGTATCTGCGAAATACCAACACGGGCGCTATTGAATGGTTGGTTAGTAATGTTGGCGGTAATTTCAGTGGTGGAAGTTTGGCAGCGGGAACGTGGTCCGACGTTGGTTTCACAATGGACGCCAGCAACAATGTGAAGATTTATCAGGACGGAAAATCGGTAGCGACGGGAGGGAGAAATTTAACGGGCAGCGGCAATTTGATCCTCGGAACCGGCAACACCTCAAATAATTCTGAAGCATTTGCAGGCAGCATCGAATGGGCTCTTGTTAGTTCAATGGTTTGGACCGCCGCCCAGATTTCCCGCCTCTACGCCAACCCCTACGCCGGAATCCTGGCCCCAAACTACCGACGATGGTTTGCGCCGAGCGGCGGCGTCGTGGCCCGCCAGCAACAACTTACCCTCCTCGGCTGTGGCGCATGATCGCAGGCTTCTTGCTCCTGATCCAGCAGAATCTCGGCATGGGCGGGGGCTGCGGCGCATGAATCCGACGTTCCTCTTCCTGTTGAACCTCCAGGCCGGGCCGACGGGCGTGCCGTTCGACAATCTGGCCCCGGTCGAACTGATGCCGGCGAACTTGATGGGCGGAGCCTTCACGGAAGTGGATTTTGGCGGCACGATGCCTGGCAATGATCTTGGGGGCGAAATGCCAGTCGATTGAGAGCGAGCCATGTTTATTCCCATCCGCGAAATGGTGATCGGTGATATGCGGGATGCCACCTGGGACTTCGCCCAATTTCCCGAGCTGGCTGCCGGCTCGGGGTTAACCGTCGTCTCCGGCACAATCACGAGCACGGATCCCGGCCTGAGCATCGCCAACAGCGGCAGCGCCACGGTGAACGGAACGAAGGTGCAAATCCGGATCACCGCCGTGGCTTTGACGAAGGTCGGGGCGACGAAATGGCTGATCGTGTTGAGCAATGGCGCGGAAATCGCGCGCTGGGTGAATTACCCGGTGGTGGGTTAGGCCGATGCACATCGCCGACTTCTGGCTGAACCTCATTTCCTTTGTCGCCATCGACTGCTGAATTCACCGTTGCTTTGGTGGCACAATTATCGCTACTTGCCGCACATGAAGGATGAAGCCGTTTCGCCAGTAGCCTTCCTGATGGAAGCGATTCCAGTTGCCAAACCGAGCGACAAAACGCGCCGATCGACTGAGGCGGCCGTTGCCCGATTGCTCGAAATTACGGGCAAGCAGAGCGAAGGCCGGCGCCGGTTCCTCGACTGGCTGCGCGTGGAATTCGCCGTGGAGAAGCCAAGCCAGAAGTTGCAAGACGTGCCGGCCCTCGACACTGATACGCTGATTGCCGAAGTGAAGAAGGCCCGCGGCAAGGCAAAAGGGTTGACCGTGGCCGGGCTCGGCAGGCTGAGAGAGGAACACGCCCGCACCGTGGCCCCGCTGCAAACGCTGGCCGCCGAAGCCCGGCAACTGGAGCGCCAAGTTTCCGATCTTGTCAACGCCGCCTACGGTCTGACCCCCGACGAAATCGCGCTCATTTGGCGAATGGCCCCGCCGCGAATGCCGATTTCGGCGCCGGCGGGCGCCGATTGATTGGCTTGTCGAGAAACGATATACTAAGTAATCTAATAGTCCCACGGCGATTCCACTTGGAAAAAACTGGAAATTTGCCGATAACACTTCATGATCTACTGCCATTGAAAGGAGGCGGCGATGACAACGTTTGATCTGGCCGACGTGCGCAAATTCGCCGCCGAACTGAATGTCCGCATGGACCAATGCGACAATGGCGAGGGCATGGAGTGCGCCAGGCTGGACGATACGCTTCGGCACTATGCGCAACTTTGCGTTGAGTTTTGTGAGAAGGTTCGCGAATGGGGCCGCGCCGTCTTTGCGGGGAAGGTAGCATTCGACCCCGAAGTAGAGAGAACCTGGCTAGATGAGGGAGTCATTTTGCACGCGCGAGCCAACGCGTTGTGGGAATTCGGCCGAGAACGCGCGAATAATTGCTTCACATTGGAAGGCGGGGCGCCTCTTGGTTCGGCGCTTCGGAATTTGGAGCGTCTCTTGTTGGGATGGGTAACGCCTAAGCTCTCAGTTTCTCCTTCGGCCCGACAAGGTATTCCGGCAAGTTCCGTTCATTCCAATAAGGTGGCGCAGAAGGTGTCGTTGTAGTCGTCCCAAATCCAATCCAGGCAGCATGCGGAACAAATGCCGCGGCCCATGCTCCTGGCGCCTTCGACCGGCTCGCCGCAAACACAAATGAACGGGCCGAGCCGCATTTCCTCTTGGCTGATGTGGAATCCAGCCGGTCGATGCAGATTGCCCATCACTTCTCCAGCTTCTCCAGCAATTCGCCGGCTTCCTTTGCGGCCGGGTTCATTTCCGCCGTCAACACTGACAGCGCCTCTTTCGCCTTTATCGCAAGCGAGAAAATCTTGCGCTTTTGGAGAATTCGCGCCGACCAGCGCGCATGCGCTTCGGCCTCTCGCTTCGTGCCGAAATAACCAATTTCCTCGCCACCATGAGCCATGCTTCCTAAAATCACCACCCACTTCTTGGGACCAGTTCGGGACCGTCCAAGAAATATTTCGAGTACCGGGATCGGTTGCATCACTGTCGCCACAAACATTTACTCACGCCCTTTCGAAAATCTGACGGTCACTTCTCCAGCTTCTTCAGCAGCTCCGCCGCTTCCTTCGCGGCCGGGGTGTCTGGGTAATCCTTCACGATCTTTTTCAGGCGCTCAATGGCCTTGTCAGGCTTGCCGGCGCCGGTGAAATCTTTGGCCAGGTCGAGCAGAACCTTGGAGTCTTTGAGCTCGTTGGCGCGCTTGGTTTCCGCCGCCTTCTTGACTTTGGCCTCCGCTTCTTCTTTTGCCTTAATCTCGGCGAGTTCTTTAACCCGGGCTTTTTCTTTAGCCGCGACTTCGGCCATGCGCTTTTCGTGGGCTTCGCGCTTCTCGCGCTCCTCCTTGCTTTCCGGCTCCAGCACCGGCGCCGTCTCGCTGCCGCGCTTCCCGATCCGCGTCACCTTGAAGATCTGACGATGCAGGTCAATTTCCCGGCCGGTCACCATCTCGGCCGTATCTAGACCCTCGATCACGAAAATGACGTAACCGCCGTCGCCTTTTGGCGTGCGAATTACGACCTGCTTCGGCCCGGTCACCTCGTAGATTTTGTAAGGCCGGCGAAAGCCATCAGCGGGATCGGAGATGATGGGGCCAATATCGCCGACTTCACATTGCCCGACCCAAAGCATATCGACCCACCGGTTCGGCGTCTTCTTTTCAGTCTTCGTTTCGGGCGGATCGGCCAGGGCAGTCGCGGCCATGTTGGCCGCAGCCAAGAGAAGAATTAATGAGCGCATCCGGGAAACTCACGCGAGGGAAATGGGCGAGATTTTTTCGCTACCGACATTGCAGCCGCGCCGGGGGCGCGGCAGAATCAGACGGGCTGCGGATGCCGTCGCGCCCTT
>Ga0070732_10000303_pt1 | contig 34018 bp, 31 predicted proteins | sample Coa_R1_5_FD_66449 | JGI IMG/M metagenome (GOLD analysis project Ga0070732, IMG submission 66449) | Surface soil microbial communities from Centralia Pennsylvania, which are recovering from an underground coalmine fire - Coalmine... | ecosystem: Environmental > Terrestrial > Soil > Unclassified ... | reverse complement strand
CCCATGTCGTTGCCGGCGATGACGAGCCGCGCGCCGGGCCAATTCAGGGCGGCGAATGCGCGGACGAGCACGTCGACGTGCTTGCGTGGCGTCAGCTTGCCGAGAAAGAGGACGACGGGCGCGATCCCGAGATTGTGGTGTTGGCGAAAGTTCCCGAGGGCCGGCGACCGTGGGAACTCGTCGAGCGCGACCGGGTTTGGGGCCAGTCGAATCTTCGACGCCGCAACGCCGAGAGAGAGCAGCTGTCGTCGTTCGCTATTCGACACAGCGATGATTGCGGCCGCGCGATCGAGGACGTTTCGGCCGAGCGTCAGATCGAAGACCCGCTTGGCAGCCAACCGCCGTTCGATCCGTGGCGCCGTGCCGTTCGGTGCGAGGACGTATGGCACGCCGCAGCGAACGAGGTGCCGCGCCGCGATGACGCCGGGCAGATTGCGGCACGCATGGAGATGCGCGACATCGAACTCCCGGGCATGCGCCTCGAGATAGCGCGAGAGCCCAAGCGGCAGAAAAGCCTGCCCGTGGTAGGCCAGGCGATTCGACAGATTGGGGAACACACGGGTCTCGACGCCCTTGGGGCCGACGACAGGTTCGTGCGGATGCCACCGGTCCGGCCGGCCGCCGCGCGTGTGGACCCGTTCCGTGGCTGTCCGCGCATCCGTGGTGCAGACGGTGACCGTGTGGCCCCGCTCGGCCTGCTCCCGGGCGAGCGCTGTGACAATCCGGGGGATGCCGCCGTACGCCCACGCCTGTTCGGCGTAAGGCGTGACATGCAGAATTCGCAGCGGTTTCATTGGTGTAATCAGCGTCAGCGCCCGTGCCGACATAGACTATATCGGCTCCCGGCGCGATGCCCCCGCCCCCGCTTCAGGCCCGGCTGACATATCGAGACCTGATGGCGTGCGCATTGGCGGTCGTCCTCGCCGCGCTCGTCTATCTCAACGCTCTTCACAATCCGTTCGTCTACGACGACCAGCGCCTCATCGTCAGCAATCAGTCGCTCCAGCACCTGACGGATCTTCGCGCTATCGTCTTGCACGAGGTCACGCGGCCCCTCGTGAACTTCAGCTATGCCCTCGACTACACGATCTGGGGCCGCACGCCATTTGGGTTTCACCTGACAAGCGTTCTTCGGCACCTGCTCAACGTCGTGCTCGTCTACCTGCTCGCGTGGCGCGTGACAGACGATCGCAGTCGCCGCGGACCTGCGGCCGTCGACCAACCGAGTCCTGGCGTCGTCGCGTTCTCGACGGCTGTGCTGTTTGCCGTGCATCCCATGATGACGGAGGCTGTGGGGTACGTCGCCGGCCGTGCCGAAGTGATCTGCGCGACGTTCTTTCTCACCGCGGTGTTGGCGATGCGTTGGTGGATGATAGGTGGGCGTGTCGGCTGGCTGGTGGCGTCGATCGTCGCGTGGATGCTGGCGCTCGCGTCGAAGGAAGTCGCCGTCATGTTTCCGTTCGTCATCCTGGCGTATGACCGTCTGGTCTGTCCGGGCAGCAACGAAGACCGGCGCTGGCGCCTCCTGCACCTTCACTTGCCCTTCTACGTCGTCGCCGTGATCGCGGTTGTCGTACGGCTTGTGGTCTTTACGCAGCTTGAGAACGCGACCGGCGTCAAGGTCATCTGGGCGTACGCGCTCGCTGAGGTTGACGTCGTGCGGCGCTATCTGATGCTGCTCCTGATGTTCACCCCCAATGGCCAGGCCGTGTTCCATGCGGTGCCGATCATCGGGAGTGTGTTGACCATGTCCGCGCTCCTCGCGATCGGCACACTGGCGTTCCTTGTGTCGCTCGTCGTCGTGCTCTATCGCGCGGGGCGGCCTGCCGCGAGCTTCGGCTTGTTGTGGTTTGTCCTGCTGCTCGTGCCCTCCGCCGCGCTGGTCGTGTTCGACCGGGGCGAGCCCATGGCGGAGCGCCGGGTGTATCTGGCGAGCGTGGGCTTGTTTATCGCGCTTTCGACGGGTATCGGATGGCTGTCGGTACGGTTTGGCCAGTCCCGGCCTGTCTTGCGGTGGACGTTCCGTGTCACTGTCGCCCTCGCCGTGCTTTCGCTCGCAGGCCACACGGTCATTCGGAACGCGGTGTGGAGCAGTCCGGTCTCGCTCTGGGCGGACGCAGCCGAGAAGGCGCCCGATCACTGGTACCCCGCGTTGCTCCTCGGCGAGTCGCTCCACGCCGCGGGTCGCCACAGCGAAGCCGTCGCCGCGTTCCGGCGGTCCATCCAACTCCGGCCCGGCGAGGCCGGCACGTATGGCAGGGCCGGGATTTGTCTTGTCGAACTCGACCGGCTCGACGAGGCGAAAGGGATGTTCGAGTCCATGCGGAAGATTGATCCCTGGGCGCCGGATGGCACGAATGGGCTCGGGACCGTTGCCCTCGCGCGCGGGCAGATTGACCTGGCGCGACTGGAGTTTCTTGAGACGCTGCAAAACGACCCCTTGAACGTCCGTGCCCGCGTGGGGCTGGTGGCCGTCGAGGAGCGGTCCGGGCATCCGGCTGAGGCGCGCACGAGATGTCAGGAGATTCAGCAGCTTGCGCCCGATATACCAGAGAGTGACGACTGCCTCCGCGTCAGCCGGGATAGCGCCGCCCCATCAGGGTCAGGTGGCCGTTAGCCGCCGTGGACCCGCGTCGGTGTCCTGGACGGGCCTGGTCTGGACCCTGGTCCGGACCGACTTCAAGGTCCGGTATCACGGCTCCTGGGGCGGGTTCGTCTGGGCGCTCGCCAAGCCCATCACGATGTTCGTCATGTTGATGGCGGTATTCTCGTTTCTCTTCGCGTCCGATCCCACCTACAAACTCAATCTCATCATCGGACTCTTCTTATGGGATTTCTTCGCGGAGGGCACGAAGTCTGGCTTGGGATCGCTCGACGCGAAGCGGTTCCTCCTCACGAAGGCCCGCTGTCCATCGTGGATCATCGTCGTCACGTCGATTTCGAATGCCGTGATCACACTCTCGGTGTTCATCGTCATCATCATCGCGTTCTTGATCTTGGTAGGCCGCGCGCCGTCGCCGACGGCCGCGGCCTGGTTCTTGGTCTACGCCTTCGGGCTCGTGCTAATCGTTCTGGGCTTCTCACTGGCGTCCAGCGCGCTTTTCCTGCGCTATCGAGACCTCAATCAGGTCTGGGACTTGATGATTCAAGTCGGGTTCTTCATCTCGCCGATTATCTATCCGATCCAGATCTTGCCCGAGCGGTTTCACATCTATCTCTACTTGTGGGCGCCCACGGCGGTCATCGAGTTCTCCCGCGCGGTGCTGGTTCGAGGCGTTGTCCCGACACTGCGTGGTGATGCATTTCTCGCGGCAGCGGTCGCGGCCAGCTTACTCGTCGGCGCTCTCGTCTTTCGTCGCCTCGCGCCCAGGGCCGCGGAGTATCTCTAGTGTCGGCCATCATCGAAGTGCGCGGTGTCTCGAAGGCGTTTCAGATTCCGACCGAGCGACGCGACACGCTCCGCGAACACGTGCTCGGTCTGTTCGAGCCGCGCCAGTTCCAGGAGTTGCAAGTACTCGACGGCATCTCGTTCGACGTTCAGCCGGGCGAGGCGCTTGGCATCATGGGCCGGAATGGCTGCGGCAAGAGCACACTCCTCAAGATCCTCTGCGGCATCTTTCCGCCCGATGCAGGCGACGTGCGTACGCACGCTCCGATCACGCCCATCTTGGAGCTGGGCGTGGGCTGGAACCCGGAGCTGGATGCGGTCGATAACGTCTGCCTCATCGGATCGGTGATGGGCCTTTCGTTGGCCGAGCTGCGCAGGCGAATGGGAGAGATTCTCGACTTCGCGGAGCTGGAGCGCTTCGCACACCTCAAGCTGAAGCACTATTCCAGCGGCATGTCGGCTCGGCTTGCCTATGCAGTGGCTTTCGCCGCCGTGCGTGATGTTCTCGTGCTCGATGAAATCTTCGCGGTCGGAGACGCCGGCTTCAAAGCGAAGTGCGAAGAGCGATTTCGCGGGCTGCATGCCGCCGGCCACGCCGTAGTGCTGGTGAGTCACGATCCTCGGCACATTTCGGAGTTCTGCGATCGGGCGGTCCTGATCGATGGCGGGAGGATCGTCCACGCCGATACGCCCAGCTACGTCGTGCAGCGCTACCTGGCTCTCCTCGCGCATGCCGTCCCGGAGAGACGGGCAAGGAGCAGGCTGGGACCTCGCTCTGAACCGCGCGCGACTGATTGACGCGAACGTTTCGAAGTCAGGCGCCCATCTGAGGCGTGGCCCTCGTCGTCTCACCTCAGGGCCGCCCGGCCGGGCCTGTCGATGCGGCGGCGCTGAAGGGGCCGCGTAGAATACCACCTGTGATTCTCGACCCGCAGCCCCGGGCGGAGGACAGACGTGAGATCGCATCGCTGGTGAGCTCCGGGCTCTCGCTTCACGAGGCCTACGAGAGTCAGACCGAGCTGGCCGAGGCGTTGTCCCGATTCACGCTTGCGCCCAGCCTCACTCATCTGAAGTACTGCGGCGGCCGGGCCGATCGTCAATGGCCGAGGCTTCCTCGCGATCCCACGCCTGAACATCCCTTTCGTCCAGCGCGGGTGGTCATCGCGACGCCGGATCTCGTCGGCCCAATCCGCAACGGTGGCATCGGCACCGCATATACAGGACTGGCGCGTGCTCTGGCCGCGGCCGGACACACGGTGACCTTGTTGTACACGTTGGGCCGGCATTGCGAGCAGGGAACGATCGAGGATTGGATCGACTCGTACAGGCGCGAAGGCATCACGTTTGTTCCATGCCCGCCGCCTTCAGGACCATCCCATGTGATCGGCTCCCGGGATTCGTTGGGGGTGTTCGAATGGCTCCGCGGGCAGGCAGTGGACGTCGTGCATTTTCCGGAATGGACCGGCGTCGCCGCCTACTCGGTTCAGGCCAAGCGTCTCGCGATCGCATTCCAGGCGACCCAGTTGTGCATTGGCGTGCACAGTCCATCCCTGTGGCATGACGTCGAAGATGGGCGCCCCGTGGATCGAATCGAGCAGCTCGAGCGTGACGCCCTCGAGCGCCGAAGCGTCGAGTTGGCTGACATTGTCGTTTCGCCGAGTCAGTATCTCCTCCGTTGGCTCGACAGCTCGGGCTGGACGTTGCCCTCTCGGGCCTACGTCCATCCGTATGTCTGGCCCGAATCGGCGTCCAGACGAACGCCGCGCTCGGCGCGACCGGTTCGCGAGCTGGTGTTTTTCGGGCGACTTGAGTTTCGCAAGGGTTTGGCGTTGTTCTGCGATGCGGTCGACCGCATTGCCTCGTCAATGCTCGAGGCTGGAGTAGATGTCACGTTCCTTGGGAAACCTGGTTGGGTCCGACAGGAGGATGGCGTTGCCTACGCCAGGGCGAGAGCCGCGAGGTGGGGTCTCCGGTGGCAGGCGATCCCCAACTACGACCGGGACGCCGCTCTCGAATACCTCCGCTCCCGAGACGCGTTGGCCGTGATCCCGTCGCTGGCTGACAACACGCCCAATACCGTCGTCGAGTGCCTTGCGTCGGGCATCCCGTTCGTGTCAACCACCGTCGGCGGTATTCCTGAGTTGGTTCATCCAAGCGATCATCAAAGAGTTCTTGCAGCGCCTGAAGTACCTGACCTGGCACGCTTGCTCGAAGGGTCTGTCCGGACCCAAGCGAGGCCGGTTCGACCAGCGGACGATCCGGACGACATTCGAGCACGCTGGATCGCCTGGCATGAGAGCCAGATCGCCCCGCCGGCGCCGGTGCGCACCACGTCGCCGCCATCGCCACAGAAGGCCTCACCGCTCGTGTCGGTCTGCATGGCGACGTACGATCGGCCGTCCCTTCTGAGCCAAGCGCTCGCGTCAATTCGTCGACAGACGTATTCGCCTATTGAACTGATTCTTGTCGACGACGGCAGCGAGACCGCTGAAGGCAGATCCTACTTGGCGCAGATAGAGCCAGAGCTCAAGACGCGCGGGTGGACGCTCGTCCGTCAAACCCGCGCGTTCCCCGGAGCGGCTCGAAACGCGGCGGCCATACGCGCCAGAGGGCGGTACCTCCTCTTCATGGACGACGACAACGTCGCATATCCCGACGAGATCGCTCGCTTGGTAGACGCGGCCGAGTGCTCTGCCGCGGCGATTGTGACTTGTGGACACGATGCATTCTCCGGGAACGAACCGCCGGGGCCCTCCACCGTGGCGACCCATCGGTGGATGCCGATTGGCCCATCCCTGCCGCTGGCCCTGTTGAGAAACTGTGTGGGCGACACGAACATGCTGATTCGAAGGGAGGCGTTCTTTCAAGCCGGTAGATTCGACGAGGAGCGGGGCGCGGGATTACTTGAGGATTGGACCCTTTTGATTAAGGCCCTGCTCAGAGGTCTTCCGATTGAGGTGTTCCCTGAGGCGCTCTACTGGTATCGCCTTGGTCCGCAGGGCTTCGGACAGGCCTTGGAGGAGCGAGACAACCAACGCCGAGCTTTGAGGCCCCTCGCCGGACTGCTCCCGAGTAGTCTCGAGCTTGCCATTCACTATGCGCAGGGCGCGTCGCGCCGGGCCTGGTCGGCGAACCTGGCCGGAGAGCAGGTCGATCTTCAGCGCATGGCTCAGCCCGGCCGTCGATTCCGGGATCTTCTTCACCGGAAGATCGTGGCGACGTTGCGTCCATCGGGCAACGCCCCGCGCGTGACTGATCTGGAGCGTCGGTTCGACGCTGGCCTCCCGCAGGACGTGTTCAGCCACGCGGACGTGAGGCGCATCGTTGCGCGCCACCAGGCCACGGTCAGCATCGCCGGCGAGGTGATCAAGATCGAATCTTCTGGAGACGAACCTCAGGTACTGCTGTCAAGAAGCCATCGGGTCGCGCGCGGACCGCTGCTGCTTCAGGTGGATCTTTCATCACCGGTGAGCACAGTACTCCAGGTGTACTGGAAATCGCCCCGGCTTCCGTTGTACTGCGAAGAGCAAAGCGCCCGCGCGGCGATCGTGCCGGGCCGGCAGACGACGTACATCCACATTCCCGGCAGCGTCATCATCGGGCGGGTCCGGCTCGACCCGGCCGCTCGGACTGGAACGTTCCTGCTTCATCGACTTGAGATTCGCCGCGAGCAGCTCGATCCGCGAGCATCCACTCTCCGTTAAGCCTATAGAAGCCAGGCTTACATACCGCTCGGAACGAAGTCGGAAAGCCACAGGACGAACTCGCGTGGCCCGACATTGGGCACCTGGAGTCGTGGCAGGAGGTGAGCGCGTTCGCGAAACGTGACAGCCCGTGCTTCGCAGGTGACAGCACACACATAGTCGGCCGCGCGGACCATGTTAATCGCAGGTTCGGACACCGCACCAAACGGGTACGCGAAGGCTTCGACGGTTCGCTTCAGTAGGCGCTCGAGGGCCGAGCGGCATTCGAAGACTTCACGATAAAGATGTTCAGGCGTCACGCCCGCGAGGTTCAAATGATGCACTCCGTGCGCACCGACGGCGATGAGCGGCCAGTGCTCGAGCTCGAGTATTTCGTTCGCGATGATCGGCCGGGTCATGCTTTCCGCGAAGGGCTCGGCCGACGTCGCCTTCGCCAATTGCCTCAGCAGCTCGTCGCGCGCGGCCGGCAGCGCTGATTGCAACTGTCTATAGATGAGGTCGTGCGACGCCGCGCGTTGCTCCTGCGTGGCCATCGCGAGCCGCGTCACCAGGCCATCCACGCGAAGGTCAATGTCTGGGAGTTCCTTTGTCGCGCACGCCAGACAGTGTTCGAGGCGGTCCCACCAGAACCGCCGGGGCACCTCCAGCTGTTCGGTCGTGAGAAAGAACGTGGCGGGTACTTCGAATTCTTTGAGGATCGGAGCCGCGGTCCGTAGGTTGTCGACGTAGCCATCATCGAACGTGACGGCGACAGCGCCCTCCAGAGGTTGTCCCGAAATGGCCGCTTGGGCGAGATCTCGCAGGGGAACCGGTCGCCAATGCCGGGCGAGCGACTCGAGTTGTGCGCGGAAGGCGTCTTCGGAGACAGCGAGTCCGTACGGGTCGTCCCGCAGATTGGCAATGCGGTGATACAGCAGGATTGCTGATGGTCTCGGCGGGCGTCCAGGGCGCGTGCCGGTCCGATCAGCCTTAACCGCGCGGACGGTGACGATCAGCGGGTTTGCCGGATCGTCTTCCGCTAGTTCACGGTCCGTGAGTTCACTGGCCGCCAGCCCGTACAGAAAGGCTGTCGTCGCAAGCACAGTACCGCGACCGTGCACCTCAATCCTACCGTCTCCGAAGATGGGACGGAACATCTCCCGTGCAGCTTCCGGGCTGACGCGCCAGCGATCGATCGCGGTTCCACCTTCGATTCGAGCGGCGCACGGAAGCGTGGCCAGGAGGACGCCGCCTGGTTTGAGAACCCGGTGGGCCTCTCGAATCGCGCTGGGCATGTCATCAATGAGGTGAAGAGTTTGGGTCAGGATGAAGCAGTCGTATGTATCGGACTGAATCCCTGAAGCACTGCGTAAGTCCGCGATCACGTTTGCTGAAGGATTGGTTGGGTCGAGGTCCAGCACGTCTGCCCGTTCAACCCGCGGACCACCGATGGTACGCGTGAAGTGAGAATCCTGGACCTCGAGTGTGAACCCTCGCACGTCGTCTGAGTGGGCTCGTAAGAAGGCGTCGATGTAATGCCGATCGACGGGCCGTCCACGGTCGAAGCCCCACAAAGAGCTGAAGGGCCGTGGCCGACGGAGGTCATTCCATTCGACCGCGTCTCGTTTTCTCTCGCGGAGCTGGCCCCTGAGGGCGTCTAGTTCCGCCAGAAGACCGGTCAACCGGTCGTTGAGGGCATCGCGCCGGGCGGCCAGCGTCCGGTCTCGTTGCCACAGGGCTCGCGCGAGACCCTCTCGCATGGCCAATGCGGTTCCTGCATGAGAAGCCAGAAGGGCCCGATGTTTGGCGGCCACCCGGCGAGTCGCCGCGAGTCGATACCGGAAGCTGGCTGTCGGTGGCGGAGGCCCTCCTGTATTCAGACTGGCATCGACGCGCTGCCCGAGGGCTCCGTCCGCAGCCAATCTCAGCAAGACGTCCCATTCAGCCAAGTCAGGTAAGGACTCGTCGCATCCGCCGATTAGCTCAAACGCTGTCCGCCGAATTATCGGTGGCGCATAGAAGCGCCACGGTCCAGGCACGAGGTCGGCGAGCCGGCACGGAGCGAAGGCCGGAGGCTGTTCGCTCGAACCGTCGGCTTTCATCAGTACGGCAAATGCAGCGTCTGGATTTGATTCGAGGGCGCTCCGCATCCGTGCGAAGCCTTGAGCCACACCAGACAGATCACGATCGACCACAACGAAATGACGCCCATGACTGGCGCGGACCGCGGCGTTAATCAGACGACTGGCAGACGCGCCTGGCACGCCGACATAGATCGCGGACAAAGCCTCCAATTGTGCGGATTGACGCCGCGCGATGTCGTGCTCGCGTCCGCGGTGGACGATGACGACCTCGCTCCCGGCACCGTGGCAGGCGAGGACGCCGCTGACGACCTTTGAAACGGACGGGTCTGAGCCGGTCGCAGGAACGATAAAGGTGAGGCTGGTATCGGGCACGGAACTACCGCTTGTGGAGTCCAAGCCACCGGTACACCGCTCTTAGGGGGCCGGTGACTCGCCAGCTCCAAGAGCGGCGCAAGGCGGCGACGTCCTGCACTCGACCACTTCGTTCGAGTGCCAGGGCCCGATCCAGGCTCTCTCGCTCCCGGACGAGTTGGATCACTCGTTCATCCAGTCGATCGTATTCGCGCTTGAAATGGGCCAGATCCTCGGTGAGCCGGTTTCGGTCGACTTCTGCAGCGGCAACGACGCGTGTCAATTCGTCAGTGAATTGTCGAAGGCTCGTCTCACGTTGTTCGGCCTCGTGCTTCGAGCGGGCGAGATCCTCGAGTAGACGCGTTCGGTCGGCTTCTGCAGTGGCAACAGCCCGGGTCAATTGCCGAAGAGTCTCTTCACGTTGGTCGGCGTCGAGGAGACCAGCCAGCCGAGCCCGAGCAATGCTCACTTCCCATTCGCGCTGTCCGATCGTTGGTTCGAGATCGCCGATCTCGGTTTCGAGCGCCGCGACTCGTTCAGAGAGCGTCGTTAGTGTCCATTCACGGCGAAGGAGCAAGTCCTCAAAATATGTTGCGTAGCTCGTTGGGTGCTTGGCAACCAACTCTTGATACAACACGAGGTCGTGACCATCGCGTTGCATCATGCGGCTCATCGAGTCGGGACGCCGTCGGTAGTGGTAGAGAACGTCGGGGATGATCGTGCCTTTGTGCCCGCCTTCGAGAACTCCGATCCAGAACTCCCAATCCTCGCAACCATCGCGCATCGTTTCATCAAAGCCTCGAGTGGCATTGAAGACGCTGCGGCGGAGAAGGGCAGCCCCGTTGAAGACATTGACGTCGAGAAGGATGCCGAGATCGAACCGGCCCGGCTTCCAGACCCACCGTTCGTCACCGAACGCCTCCAGCCAGTGACTGACAAACGCGAGGTCGGGTTCTGAGTCCAGGCGCTCGACAGCTCGCGACAGCCAATCAGCTTCCAGGAGATCATCGGCATCGAGCGCGCACACGTAGTCGCTCGCCGACGCACGGAAGCCAGTGTTTCGGGCCGCGGACAGGCCGCGATGGTCGGTCCGAATGACTCGTGTTCTTGGTTTCGACAGGGAACCGACAAAGGCGACGGTCTCGGCATCCGTTGAGCCGTCATCAACAAGAATGACTTCCAAATCGGTGTACGTTTGAGCGAGGACGCTGCCGATCGCATCGCCAACGAACTGTCCGAGATTGAAACAGGGTACGACGACTGAGACCCGTGGAGCCGGAGCGTGCAGTGATTGGTCGTTCACCACAGCCAGTGTACTTCCGGTCCGCTGGTCGAGAGTTGGCAGGGAAACAGAGACGATGAAGCCTGGCGCTTGCTCCGGACCAACCGCTCGAAGCGGGAGTGACCTCCATGTCGCGGAGAAGAAAGGCCCGCGAGCGACCCTCCGGTGACAGCGAGGACGACGAAGCCTCCCTCGTCATCCGCGTCCGGGGCCCGTCGTCCGAATAGGTTTCGCGGATCCCCCGCTTGACCTTCTCCCAAACGCCACAATCCTTAGTTCACACCCTTCCTTCATCCACGTCGAGTGTACTCAGGCTATCCGACCTCAGGCCCTTGGCCGGATTCTTGCAGCCAGTTCACGCATGGCGGTATGCCCTGAGCGCACGAAGCTCAGCACCGTCCACCTCACCAACAGGAGCAACGGACATGACGAACAGATCTGTCTTTTTCGCCAGCGCCGCGGCGGTAATCCTCGCGCTGACGCTGACGCCCGCAGCCGCAGCCCAAGGTCGCGGCGCCGACCCCCCGCAGGGCCGCGGCGAGCCGCCCAAGCCTGCCCCGACCACGACGACGACCACGCCGACGCCGCCGCCAATGGGTGCCGTCAACCACCTGGCCAATCAGCCGCAACTGGCTGCGAAACTGCAGCCCCTGCTGCCGGCCGGAACGAATCTGACGACGGCCGCGACGGGGTTCAAGAACCTGGGCGCCTTCGTCTCGGCGGTCCACGTCTCGAAGAACCTCGACATCCCGTTCGCCGAACTCAAGGCAAAGATCACGGGCCCCAATGCCGTGTCGTTGGGGAAGGCGATTCAGGAGCTGAAGCCCACCGCTGACGCGGACCAGGAAGTGAAGAAGGCGTCCGCGCAGGCCAAACAGGACCAGGACGGCAAAGGTCGGTGATGCGGTTGGGCGGATCCCGCGGTCGAGCGCTCCTCGCGCTTGGGTTGTCTTTCGCGCTGGGCGGCGCGACCGCCGCCGCACAGGGTAAGGGTAATGGCGGGCAGGGGTCGTCTTCGAGTCACGGAAACTCCAGTCATGGAAAGCCGACACATCCGGGCGGTGGCCCACCGGTCACCCAGATCGGCACCCCGACACCGGCGACCGTGTCGCTCTCTTCGTGGCTCGACGACGCCTCCCCGCTCGGCATGGGCGCGACATGGTTGTCCGTCGCCGCGGCGGATTGGCGCAGCGACAGCGGACGCGAACTCGAAGTGCCCATCGTCAGCATCGCCACCGGCGTCGCCCCGCGCGTGAGCCTTGGCGCCAGCATGCCCGTCTATCACTTTCAGGATGTCAGCGGGACGACCCAGAACGGCATCGGCGATGTGCCGCTGTTTGCCAAGGTCGTCCTGATGAATCCAGCGGAGGGGTCGCGTCACGTCGGGGTCGCCCTGACGCCGCTCGTCGATGTCAGTAGCGAAGCGGCGGCAGACGGCGCCAGTCGCGTCACCTGGGCCGTGCCGGTCAGCGTCGAGGCGCGGATGACGCACGCACGCGTCTACGGTTCAGGTGGGTACTTCTCGAGCGGCGCGGTGTTCGGCACGGGAGCCTTGGAAGTGGCGATCGCGCCGCGCGTGCGAGTGACCGCCACCCTCGGCGAGTCGTACGCCACGCGGGTCGACGCGGCGGCCGTCGGGGCCAGCCGGCACCGTACCGATATCAGTGCGAGCGCCGCTGTGCTCGTCAACCGCGGCGCGGCGGTCTTCGCGGCCGTGGGCCATGCCTTCTCAGGCACCCCCGCGGTCGACGGCGGCCCCTGGATTGCTGGCGGCTTGGCCGTCAGGCTCGCCCGTCGCTGAGGATCCTAGCTGCTGAGCCGGAGTCCCTCGAGCGCCTTGATCACCTCGAATTGCGTCGCGTAGCGCGACGGCCGCTCGCCGCGTTGTTCGATTTTGCTGTCGTCGATGTTACCGAGGAATTCGCCGGCCCTGGCGAGATACTCGATCTTCTGGGGATCGAGCCCGATGATCCGCGCGCACGTGGCGTCGACCGCCGGAAAGTCCGTGCCAATGGCGACGAAGCCGAGCGCCCGGGGCTTGCCCATGATCGGCCCATCGCCCTCCATCGCCGTGACCGCATCGACGATCGATAACGACGGCCGGACCGTCGTGTTGAGATCGAGAATCGAATTCGGGATGCCCCGCACGTGCAGGATGTTCTTCGGCCAGCCGTACACCGCACCCGGCAGCACGCCGAACAGATTCTTCATGCTGCAGGTCATGCCCGCCCAGTGATGGGTCTTGAGCTTCGGCATCGAGATGATGAAGTCGGCCCGCGCCAGTTCGACCGGCAGCGCCAACGACCGCATCCCCGTGAACCAGCTCCGCAGGGCCACCTCATGCACGTCGTCGTGATTGAGATCGACGAAACGCAGCTGGTGCTCCTTGAGCTGCTCGTAAAGACCGTTCGACGTGATGAGGTACTCGACATCCCGGCGATGGCCCGGCCCCTCGGCGACGACCACGTCGGCGGCCCCGGCCCGACGGCAGGCGACCGCGGCACCCGCCACGACGAGCGGATGCGTATTGATGGCGGTGCCCGGCTCGTACTCCACCATGTTGGGCTTGAGGAGCACCCGCTTGCCGGCGACGTTCACGCCGAGTTCTCGAAAACCGCGCGTGATGAGATCCGCGAAGTCCACCGAGTAGTCGGCGGCGGGAAAGAGACCCATCGTCGAACGCCGCGGCAGCCTGAAGTCGACCGCGACATACGGCGTCGTCTGGCTCGGTCGGCCGCAGGCGCCCGTGCCCGCGATGACCGGCACGGCCAGCGCCGCCAGGAAGTGCCGCCGCGAGAGCGAGAACGGACCTTCCGGATCGGTGTTGTCGGGCCAATGCGGGCTCTGGTCCCGCCGAAGCGCAGCGCGCGAAGGCGGGCTAGAGCGTGAAGGCGGCCATGGCATGGGTGTTCTCACTTAAAGCATACAGGCTCATCGCAAGGCCCAGGACGTTCTCGCGGACCCGCGAAAGCTCGGCAGGGCCCGCCAGGGCACGCCCGATGGCATCGATGGGCAGCCCATAGACGGCGAAGCAAATCGCCGAGAGCGACAGCGCGACGCTTGACCGCTCGCTGGTGACGTTCGCCTCGAGGTATTTCAGGGACTTGACGACGGCCGGATCGGCCCGCTCGTCCTGCATCGCCAGAAGCGTAATCGCCGTCGTCGGCACATAAGGGTAGAGCTCCTGGCCGTAGACGTTCGAGCTGCCGTAGTTCCATCCGCCGTCGTGGCAGACGCGATCGCGAATCACCCGTTCGGCAGTGGCGATGCGCTCGGCGGCGCCAGGAATCGCCAGCGTCTTGATCTTCTTGAGAAACAGCGTGCACCAGGCGGTCGGCTCGACCCAACTGAACGTCTGATCGATCCAGGGCCACGCCTGGAGCGCGTTGTTCTGCCGTTGTGCGTCGTTCTGTTGCAGGGCCAGCCCTTTCACGTCGACGAGTTGTTTCGCGATCGTCGTCACGAGCTGGGTGGCTCCGGGACGATCCGGCCGATCGATGCACGCGAGGGCGGCCAGCGCATTGAAGGGATAGTTGACCGGCGCGTCGGCCGGGCCGTCGACGAGCCAGCCGTCCTTGCCCGGCCAGCGCACGACGACGTCGATCTCAGCCGGTCGATTGGCGTCCCGCGCGAGCGCGAGAAGGGCCCAGACCGTGGGCTCGAGACGGCTCGCGTGCTGCGGGTAGTAGGGCCACCCGCCGTCGGGGTTGCGCGCGGCGAGGAGCGCGGCTCGGATCGCAGCAGGGGTCAGGCGCGAATCCACTTGAGGAGTTCGGGCAGGTTCGGCGCCTTGCCCTGCATGAGAAGGCCGACGCGAAAGATGCGTCCCGCGGCCCACACGAAGAGCACGGCCGTCCCCGTGGTGAGCACGACGGAGAGCCAGACCTGCCAGGCCGCTGGTGGGGGCGTCATCGCCAGGCGGAGCAGCATCAGGAAGGGCGTGGCCGTTGGCACGAGCGAGACGATCGTCGAGAGAGTCGAGTTCGGTGCGCCAATGATAATCGGCGCCATGAGGATCGGGATGATCAGAAAGAACATCGACGGCTGCATCATGCTCTGCGCGTCCTTGAGATCGGAACAGGCGGCGCCGATCGAAAGAAAGACCGACCCGAAGATGAGGACGGCGCAGAGAAGGAACAGGATGAACCAGGGCACGAGGGTGAGCTGGACGAGCGCCCACTCGCCCGTCGCAAATGCGAAGTAGATGCCGCCACCCAGATAGATCAGGGCGAGGAGCACCGAAACCGATGCGATGCCGATGAGCTTCCCGGCGAGAAGCTGGGTCGGCGTGATGGACGCGAGCAGGACCTCGCTGATGCGGCTCATCTTCTCTTCGATGACCGCGTTCATCATGTGCGGCGCGCTCATCATGACAGCCAGCATCAGGAGGTACATCAGGCCGAACGGCACGGCAAACGTCTCCCAGGAGTGCACCTCGCGCGACCCCTGCACCGAGCCGTCCTGCGCCCGCTCGACGAGCGCCCGGGTCGCGAGTCTGGTCGTCTTCGACAACCGGTCCGTCAGGCTCATGTCGACGTGCGCCGCCTCGAACCGCCGCCGCGTGATTTCCTGGTTGATGACCTTGTTCAGCCACTTCGGCACGTCCCGGTTCGAGACGTTTTCGGTGAAGTAATCCATGGTTACGGCGTCGTTCGCCTCGTCGCCGAGCACGGTCGGCGGGATGTCGACGAAGCCGAAGAGCGCCTTCGCCTTGACCTGGTTCGACAACTCCACCTTGACGTCATCGAGCGACCGGCCGTCGACCTCCACGGGCAGGATCTCCAGGTTCGACGGCTTCGTCACGGTGTTGAGTTCGTCCGGCGTCGCCTCCGGGTCGACCGGCGTCGTCGGCTTGGCCTCCGGCGCCGCGGCCGCCTGCTGAATGGCCGCGAGGATGAGGCCTGTCCGATCGATCACGGCGATGCGGTGCCGCTCCGTGTCGCCCTGTTTCTCGGCGTAGTTCGTAAACGCGATTGAGGCGACGACCATGACTGGCACGAGCAGGATGCCGACGATGAAGAACTTCGTGCGGATGAGAGCCTGGAATTCGGCGTTGGCGACGGCGAGACTCCGCGTCATCGGCCGACTCCCGCGAATCCGGTCGCGCCCGTGATCGACGTCTGGGCCGCCGGCGGCTTCGCGATGCGGATGAAGATGTCGTTCAGCGACGGCTTCGTGACCTCGAAGTGGCTGACCGCGGTCCGCGCAGCGAGCGACCCGAGCAATACTTGCGAGTCGCCGTTGAACCGGACATCCTGGTAGTTGCCGAAGTCGGTGACGGCCTCGATCCCGGCCAGGCCCTGGAGCGCCGCGGGGCCGGCGGCCGTGCGAACGCGAATGGTGTCCTGGCCATAACGCGCCTGGATCTCGTCGAGCGACCCGTCGAGCACTTTCCGGCCCAGGAAAATCATGAAGATCCGGTCGCAGAGTCCCTCGGCCGCCGCCATGTCGTGCGTCGAGAAGACGATCGTCGTGCCTCGGCGCCGCAGCTCGAGCACGGCGGATCGGACGACGTCGGCATTCACGGGATCGAGCCCTGAGAACGGCTCGTCGAGGATGAGCAGCTTCGGCCGGGCGACGATCGTCGAGAGGAACTGAATCTTCTGGGACATGCCCTTCGACAGCGCTTGCACCTTCTTGTCCAGCCAGTCACCGATCTGCAGGGGCCCGATCCACTCGGCGACGGCGGCGTCCACCTCGCTCGTCGATCGGCCCTTCAGCTGTCCGTAGTAGCGAAGAACCTGGCGCGCCGTCATGCGCTTGTAGAGCCCGCGCTCCTCCGGAAGGTAGCCCACGACGTCGCGGATGGCGGATCCGGGAGATTGGCCCAGCACGCGGACCGAACCGTGATCGGGCACGAGCAGGTTCATGATCATGCGGATCGTCGTGGTCTTTCCCGATCCATTCGGCCCAATGAACCCGTAGATCGAGCCCTCGAGCACGTCCAGCGTCAGTGCGTTGACGGCGACGACTTGTCCGAACTGTTTGGTGACGTCGCGAAGTTCAATGGCTGCCATGAGCCCGTCAAATCTAACAGACCTACCTTAAAACTGCCGGAAGGTCAGGTTCAGACGTCCCTCGAGCCCGAGCGATGCCGGGCTCGTGTCCGACAGGATGCGTGAGACGCCGTGGTACCGGAGCCGGGAAGGTCCGCCGAAAACGAAAACGTCTCCCGACTCGAGGAGGATCGTCTCTACGGGATCGCGGCGTCGGAGCCCGCCGAAAAGGAACCGCGCGGTGTCGCCAAGGGAGAGGGAGACCACGGGCGCACCCTCTGTGAGCGACGCCTCGCTCTCGTCTTTGTCCTGATGCAGGCCCATCCGACTGCCGGCGGCATACCAGTTCACGATGCACACGTCGGGCGCCATCGGGAACCCAGCCTCGGCGGCCACATGCCTGGCGAGCGCCGCGAGGTCGTCAGGGAGCGGCGGCACGGCCCGTCCGTCGGCGTCCGATCGGACGTCTTCGTAGCGGTAAGTGAGCGCGTTCCAATGCCGGCCCAATGAGAGCATGCGTACGCTCATCGGGCGGCCGCCGCGGGCGATGGGCGCATAGAAGCCGGCCGCGCCGGCGCCGATCGCCAGGCACCGCCGAGAGAGCGCGCGCTGCTCGTCAAGGGGCAGATAACGCCTGAAGAGCACGGCGCCGTCCGCAATCTCCGACCGCACACCCTGCATACGCCCATTGTGGCTTGAGGCCCACGGGTCGCGTCACGTTTCGTTCTTCGGGATTGCACGCCGCGCGTACCAGCGACCGCGCCTGTTTGGCAACCTCTGCAACCCTCCGATCGGAACACTGGCATCTGCTCGGAAATCCCTCCGGCCCAGTTCTTGTAAACGCGTCGGTCGTTGAAGCAAACCGGGAGGTGAACCGTGAAGAACGCGCAGAACGTGAAGAACACGAGGACCCTGAAGAGCGTCAAGGATGGGAAGCGCCTGACAAGGGTAGGGAAGGTAGGGCTGATGCTCGCGAGTGCTGGCCTCGCCTGCGCCTGCGCGCAGCCCATCGTGGCCTGGGTGCCGCTCATCGGAGCGGCAGGACTCATGTTCAAGACCACTCGGGCCCGAAACGCGTCGGCCGCGACGAAGCCGGCAGCGCCAGTCGAGCGAACATCACTCGCCGACTTCGAGGTCCTTCAGACCCGCGGCACGGTGCTCGTGGTTGACGTCCGGAATGACGACAGTTTCCGGGCGGGGCACATTCCAGGCGCGATTAGCGTGCCCATTGACGAGGTCGAGCGCCGAACGGCGGAGATCATCGCGCGTGCCGGCTCGCTCGCGATCGTGACGTACTGCTCGTGCGTGAACGAGCACACGAGCGCGGTTGCCGCCGAGATGTTCAACAAGGCGGGCGCCTGCAGCGCGACCGCGCTGGCCGGGGGCTACCCGGCCTGGGTCGCCGGCGGCCGGAAGGTCGAGCACAGTAATGGACACATTCAGACTAGATGAATAGACTAGTAGATATGAAGTATCGGGAAATCGGCGCGTTCGAGGCGAAGACGCACCTGTCCGCGTTGTTGGAGCAGGTGGCTCGGGGTCGGACGTTCGTCATCACGCGGCATGGCCGGCCCGTCGCCGAGCTACGTCCGTCGCCGCCAGTCGCCGAGCGTCCGTCGTTCGGGTGTGACCGGGGCGCCGTCACGGTCCACGACGACTTCGACGCGCCAGTGTCAGACATGCGCGAGTACGAAGCGTGACGCTTCTCGTCGATACCCGCGCCTTCCTCTGGTTCATGACTGGTGACTCGAAGCTGAGCCGGCCCGCTCGGAGGGCTCTCGAGGACGCAGAAGCCGAATGGTATGTCAGTGCCGCGACCGTCTGGGAGCTGGCGATCAAGTCCAGTCTCGGCCGATTGGTCTTGCCAGCCCCGGCGGCCGATTACGTCGCCGGCAAGCTTCAGCAAGGCGTCCGCCTGCTGGCGATCGAATGGTCGCACGCCGCAGCGGTCGAGCGCCTGCCGTTCCACCATCGCGACCCGTTCGACCGTCTACTTATCGCCCAGGCGCAAGCCGAGCGTCTGACCATCGTGACCCAGGACCGCGTGTTCCGCCGCTATGGAGTGCCGGTGGTGTGGTAGGCGCCATCGATCCGTGTGTTATCATCTATTCTGATGGTGATAACATGATCCGCACGCAAGTCAGCCTCGATCCGGAGGAGTACGCGCTCGTGAAGCGCGAGGCGAAGGCCTTGGGGATCTCGATCGCGGAGTTCGTGCGGCGGGCGATTCGCCACGGCCTTCCGCCACGCGGCCGCGCGCCTTCGATGCGATGGATGCGCTACGCGGGCCTGGTCGAATCCGGCAATGCGCGATCGAGCCAGACGGTGGACGAGGTCGTCTATGGCTCGAAGGACTGAATGCTACGTCGACACGGCCGCCTTCATTGCCTTTCTCGACAGGTCTGACAGCTATCACTCGCTGTTCCACCGCCTCTTTTCGGACCCGCCCCCGCTCAGGACGTCGTCGCTCGTCCTGGCCGAGGGCCACGGGTGGTTCCTGCGGCGCTACGACCAGCGCCGGGCGCTCGAGTTCCTGAATTTCGTGGAGGCGCTGCCGGCGCTCGCCATCGACGCGTTCGACGCCGACGCCGTGAAGCGCTTGAGCAGGCTGCTCAAGAAGTTCGATGACCAGGCGCTCACGCTGGCGGATGCCCATGGGCTGGCCGTGATGGCCGACCGCCGAATCGCCGTGTGCTGGTCCACCGATCGCCACATGGCCCTGGCGGGCGCCACGCTCGTGACCTGATCGCCCGTCTTGGCGTCGCCCGAGCGGCCTCGGTCTACAATTCCCGTCCAATGTCTTTCGACGCCGAGGTCATCGTCGCCGGCGCGGGTCCCGCCGGCGCCGTGGCGGCGCGCACGCTCGCGGCGGCCGGCCTCGACACGCTTCTCGTCGATCGGGCGGCGTTTCCGCGCAACAAACCCTGCGGCGGCGGGCTCACGATGCGCGCAATGGCGCGGTTTCCGTGGCTGGCCGCGGCGATCGAGGGCATCGACATCCACACGGTGTCGAAGCTGCACCTCGAAGGGCCCGACGGATCGGTGCTGAAGCTGGCGGCCGACGAGCCGGTGGGGATCCTGATCCGGCGCGTCGAGTTCGATCACGCACTGGTCAAGGCGGCGGTCGCGGCTGGCGCCCGCCTGCGCGAGGGGTTCGAGATTACACAGGCGTCGCAGACGACCGAGGGCACCACCCTACAGTCTCGGACCGGTGAGACGCTGCGTGCGCCGGTCGTCGTGGCAGCCGATGGCGTGCACAGCGTCATCGGCAAGCGGCTCGGCGTCAACGCCAGGTGGCCGACGAAGTCGATCGCCATCGACATGATGGAAGAGACGCCGCACGACACCCTTCGTGCGGCGCATCCCGACGAGGTCTGGATCGCGTACGCCTACAAAGGCCTCGATGGCTACTCGTACATCTTTCCGAAGACGCGGCACGTCAACGTCGGCATTGGATGCCTGCTGTCGCACTTCAAGGGCGAGATGCCGGGACGGCCGTACGACATGCAGCTGGATTTCGTGCAGTCGCTCGTCGAGTCCGGCGAACTCGAAGGCCGGTCGGATCGCCACTACTTCACCCCGTATCTCATTCCCGTCGGCGGGCCGCTGGCGAAGACTTATCAGGGACGAGTCCTGTTCATCGGCGATGCCGGCGGGTTCGTCAACGGCTTTACCGCCGAGGGCATCTACTACGCGATGATGAGCGGCGAGCTCGCCGGCAAGGCCATTCTGGCCGCAGCTGGCGCGCTGACCGCAGCCGGGCCGCGGTATCAGAAGGAATGGAAGCGCGAAATGGGGGCCGAACTCCGGGACTCGGTGCTGATCCAGCGCTACCTCTTCGGCAGCCACGACCGCGTCAACCGCGTCGTCCGCGGCGGCCGCGACTGGCCCTGGCTGACAACAGCGATGGTCGACTACGTCGCCGGGAAGCGGTCGTACGCGGCCTTGCGACGAGACGTGCTGCTGCGCTCGCCCGCGACGGCCGCCAGGCTGGCGTGGAGGGCGTTGGCGAGCTGAATCAGATCGGAGGGCGGTTGCGGCGACGTTCTGCGGTGACCAGACGTCGGCACGAAGCGACACGGAATCAGGGGAGGAGTTCGAGGATGCGCGTGAGGCGCGGTCCGACGCGGATGGCACTGAAATCACGTCGGTCGGTAGTCAGCACCCGGAAGATCTGACGACGTTCAGCGATGGCCGCCACGGTGCCATCAACCAACCCCAAATTGAGGTCCTTGAATTTGGAGTCGAGCTCGAGAGCCCGAGCGATATCTGAGGGAAGCGGCGGCTCATATTCGTATCGTGTCGCCGGGTCGAAAACCTCGGCCACCAGCGTGCGCATCGCCAAGCGGTCGTCTCGAAGGAAGTAGTCAACCTCGGCAAGAACGAGCCCGGGTACGACAATCACGCTCGCAGATTTCAGCGTCTCTTCGTACTCAGGGAAGCTTGGCTCGCCGCCTGCCGCACGGGCGAGGGCGCGGAGGAGCCCGCCCGTGTCCGCGATGATAGGAAGACTCAACGCTCGAGATCCTTGAACAGCTCGGACTCATCTCCCAGCTTCGCGTCGGTGGACTCGAATAAGCGAGTCGAGGGAGGACGCCGGCCCGAGTAGTATCGCGAGGCAACCACGCGCAGACCCTTCCGAACGAGCTCAGAGGCGGAATAACCTGCTTTCCGGGCACGCTTCAAAGCCAGCACGTCAGCGTGATCGAGGCGAACCGTCGTTGAAATCAGTCGTGACATACACTCACCATACACTAAGGATCTTCGGACCGTCAATACGGCTCGCTGAGGTGTGGTGCCCGATTTCAAGCCGAGGGCGATTGAGGTGGCGCCGCGCCGGCCGACTGGAGCGGCCCGATGGCGTGAGCACGAAATGGCGCCGCAGGGAGCTCGCGGTTTGAGCGCCACCGCCCCGTGGTTTCGACGAGCGTGGCGCGAAGATCGTCAGCGTGAACCGCGCGCGGACGGAGGCTCGATTTCGAGAGCCGACTCCCCGGAGGCCGGCGGGGCCGCCTCGATCGTCCTCGGCTGTTCAGGACGACAAGTGTCGATCCCGAGTCCGACAGGGCTTAGACTTTCCGTCATGCCTCGGTCCACTCTAGGTGTACTGGTTCTCGCCGCCTTGAGCGCCCTCGGGTCGTCCACGAGCGTGCGCACCGCGCCGGCGCTTTCGGCGCGCCAGTCTGGATCGGCGGCGCCGATCACGTATCGCGTGACCTTCCCCGAGCCCGAGCACCACTGGATGCAGGTCGAAATGACGGTGAAGGGCCTTGGCGCGCAGCCGTTCCAGGCCCGGATGAGCCGGTCGTCGCCCGGCCGATACGCGGTGCACGAGTTCGCGAAGAACGTCTTTTCGTTCGAGGCCTCGAACGGCACAGGGACGAAGCTGGCATTCACGAGGCCGAACGTCGACGAGTGGGACGTCGCCGGCCACGACGGCACCGTGCGGGTGGTGTACAAGATTTTCGGCGACCACGCCGACGGCACGTACATGGGCGTCGACACCACACACGCGCATCTGAACATGCCGGCGGCGATCATGTGGGCGGTCGGCCACGACATGGACCCGGTCCAGTTCACGTTCGTGCCGCCAGCCGGCCTCAACTGGAAGATCGCGACGCAGCTGTTTCCGACGGGCGACCCCTGGACGTTCACCTCGCCGAACCTGCAGTACTACATGGACAGCCCGACCGAGCTGTCGGATTTTCTAATGAGCCGGTTTTCCGTGCCGAACGCCGACGGCACCCCGGCGAACTTTCGCGTGATGGTGCACGGTGGCAAGAGCACGCAGGCCGAGGTCGACGAACTGGCGCAGATGATCCAACGCCTCGTGCGGGAAGAGGAGGCGGTGTACGGGGAGTTCCCGAAATACGAGCCCGGCTATTACACCTTCCTGCTCGACTACGCGCCCTGGGGCTTCGGTGACGGCATGGAGCATCGCAACAGCACGTCGATTTCCGAACCGGGAGAGACCATACATACGCGGCAGGATCGAGTCGCGGCGCTCAACACCGTCTCTCACGAGTTCTTCCACAACTGGAACGTCGAGCGCATCCGGCCGGAGGGCCTCGAGCCGTTCGACTTCACGCGCGAGAACATCACGTGTTGTCTCTGGCTGGCCGAGGGCTTCACCCAGTACTACCAGCCGCTGTTGTTGACGCGTGCGGGCTTCGGCGGCACGGCGGTGCCGGGCCCGGGCAACGTGATCGCGGTGATCAACGGATCGGGCCGCGAGGTCCGCTCGGCCGTCCAGATGAGTCAGTACGGTCCGTTCAACGACGCCGCGCAGTCAATTGATATGCGCGACGCCAACCGGACGTTCATCTCGTACTACACATACGGGGCCGCGATCGCCTTCGGCCTCGATCTCACGTTGCGCGAGCGCTCGGGCGGCAAGACCTCGCTCGATGACTACATGCGTCTGCTGTGGAGCCGGTTCGGGAAGCCCGGCGGGCCGGCGCCGGGCCTCGTCGGCAAGCCGTATTCGCTTGCGGACATCCGCGACGCGCTGGCCGACCTCACCGGCGACCGTGCCTTTGCGAAGGACTTCTTCGACCGGTACATCGAGGGTCGCGAGGTCGTCGACTACGCGAAGCTCCTCGAGGCGGCCGGCTTCGCCCTCCGCCCCGCACGGCCCGGCGTGGGCTGGATCGGCAACCCCGGCCTCCAGGAAAGCCCGGACGGCCTGCTCGTCGGGATGGGTGGAGGTCGCGGCGGCGGAATGGGCCTTCCCGTGCCGTTCAACACGCCGCTGTACGCCGCCGGCGTGGACGAAGGCGACGTCATCACCACGATCGACGGCCAGCCGGCGACGATGGCCGCGTGGAGCGGGATCTCGCAGAAAAAGGCGGGAGAGACGGTCGCGCTCGGCCTCGTCCGCCGCGACGGCGCGAAGGTCACGAAGACGGCGACCGTCGCCCAGGATCCGGCACTGCAGATCGTCGGGATTGACACGCCCGCCGGCGGCGGCGCGACCCTCAGCGACGCCCAGCGAGTGTTCCGCGCCTCCTGGCTGGGCACGCGCGTGAAATGATCGTCAGTTCTTGATTCGGCCCAGCACTTCGAACCGGCGAAAATTGGTGTACTTGGCTTCGCAGGAGATGACCTCGTGGGGCCCGTCTTTCAGCCGTTCGTAGTGCTCCTGGAAGAGCACCGGCAGCCAGAGGTCACTGCGGGCGTCATGCGCGAAGAACGTCGTCAACGACACGGACGTATCTGGAAGATCGAGCGCGAAATGCGCCTGTCGGATTCGGCCGGTGCGGACCTCGACGATGAAGTCGCCCCTGGACTTCACCGCCCCGGTCCGGGGACTGCGAATGAGCGTCACGTGGCCGTCGCCCCGCTCGCGGAATCGCAGTGTCGCCAACCTCGTGCCCGTCTCGTCGTCGGTGACCCGTTCGATGGAGAAGTCGAACGTGGACGCGCGGGCGGGCTCGAGAACGAGCAGCGCGAGCGTCGGCTCGTTGAAGTTGCGGGTAATCGTGCCGATGTTGAAGCGCGCGTTCCTCTCCGCGACCTCGCGTCCGATTGCCTGGAGCGGAGCGCGCTGCAGGAGGGTCTGGAGCGTCTCGCGATCTTGGACGGGCTCGCCGTTCACCTCCGCGACGTCGTGCACCGCAATCCAGTCATGGTCGGCCGGCAGGAACGTGAGGAACAGTTCGCCGTGCATCGTTCGTTGACTGTCGCCGGTGGCCGCGTCGACGGCCTGCGTGTAGTCCTCGTCGAAGACGCCGTAAGCGAGTTGTGATTCGAGGGTGGCAACGTAGGCCTGAGTCGCCGCCACGAGAGCCTTGACGGACGGGTCGGCCTTCCGCGCTTCGAGGACGCGCCCGCCGCTCACCGTCAGAATCGCGGACGCCATCACCGCTGCCACGATGGCGCAGCGAGTCATCTCAAGCCCTCCCGGCGTTCCAGCCTCCCGGCCTTCCAGCCTCTCAGCCTCCCAGGCTTCGAGCCTTCAAGTTTCATCCTGCGCCGAAACCCGCCCGGCCGCAATCCACCCGAAGCGCGTGAGCGCGGAGCCGACGATCATCGCAACGGATGCGAGGAGGCGAATTGGGGGCATCCAGATCGAGGAGATGCGTAATACGAGAGCCACCGGGCCCGAGAGCAGTCCCGCCGACCGCGTCATGGCGCCGGACGGGCCTTGGCGAATGGGTCCGCGATTGACCTGGCTTTGGCGGCCTGGCTGCTCGAGCCAGACGAAGAAACAGGTTTCGGCGAGTGCGACGCCGATGCCCATCACATTCAGCGACCGCGTCCGATCGCCGACAAGTTCGAGCAGCGAGACCGCCGCGCCGAGACCCGAGAGACCGAAAAGGAACGGGAGCACGCGGACGTGAGCCGCCCAGACCGGAATCGCCGTGACGCCGATGAGTACGCCCGTGTACGTCGCGAGGAGAAGGCCGGTGAGTCCGGCGAGGATGCCAGAGGCGGTCCCGAGGACCGCAATCCAGGAAGGCGCGTCCGCGACCTCGTGCGCGGCCAACGACGCCACCGCGGCGAGGGAGAAGACCATCAGGGTCCAGGCCCCGACCGACATCGGGCTCTGGATCTTGAACACGCGGAGCATGTGGAGGAATCGGGTCGGACGTCCCAGATCGGAAATCAAGAGCGGCGGCGCGATGAGAGCGCCCGCCGCCGCAATCCAGCGGGCATGCTCGGCGATGGTCGTGAACGACGAGACCGACGGGAAGGACCCGGCCTCGCTCCGAAGACCCGCGATCGCCGCGATGACCGCCGCCGCCCCGGACGCCCCGCCGACAAAGAAATACGCCGGCACTTCCCACGTCCAGACCGGCGGCTTGAGCAGGGGGACGGAGCCTCTCACTTGTTCGTCGTGGCCTTCGAGATCTTCAGATTCTCGATCGTGCCCTGGATCTGGAATGGAAACGACAGTTTGCCATCCTTCAAGGTGGCGCCGCCCAGCCGGGCGAACGTATTGGTCCAAAAGCCCTGCTTGGTGGTGATGGTTGCCACGCCTCGATAGTCCAGCGCGTCAGAGCCGGAGACGCTCACACGCCCTGACCCGTCCACATCCAGCCCAAAGCCGTCGATGTCAATGAGCTTGCTCGACAGCCACAGATCCGCAAGGTTCAGGTCCGCGGCAATCGAGGCGAACGAAGAGGGGTTCTCCCTGGCGGGGCCCTGGTCGTTGAACGGCGCCAGCCTGCTGATGCTGGGGTTGGACAACAGCGTCGGGACCTGGCCGTTGGTGAGTCGGACATGGCCCGTGCCGTGCAGTCCCGCCAGCGGGCTCGTCGTGTGCGCGACCTCTCCCGCAAGGTTCAGGTCTGCTTCAAGCGTTCCCGTCACGCTCGCGCGTTCCTGGAACGCCGCCAGGAAAGAGGCCACGTTGATCCCGTTCATTCGCGCGTCGGCGGTCACGCTCGCGTTCTTCGTCGCTACGCTCAGCGAGAAGTCGCCCGTGATGGTCCCGCTGTACGCATTGGCCTTTACGTCTGCGATGGACACCTTCCACGATTCGAGCCGGATCGTCGAATGCACATTGGTCGTCTGCACCGCACCAAAGCGCAAGCGACCCGCCTGCCAGGTGCCCTCGCCATTCAGCGACGACGAAGAAGGATTGACGATGGCCGCCAGGTTCACGATCGTCAGCGCACTGGCGATGTCGTCGGCTTCCGCAAACGCAGGGCTGACAACCCCGGACGGCAGCAGATTCGCGACAGTCAACTGCGCCCCGTCAATCACAACGCTGTTGATGATGCCCAGGGGGAAAGTGTTTTTGGCGCTGCTAACTTGAGGATTCTCGAAGTTCCATCGGCCGTCGGGAGCCGAGAGCACATTGATCGTCAAGTCCTTCAGTACGAGTGACTTGATCACGACCGCGCCGTGCAGGAGCGACCACGGGTCGATGGCGGCGTTCGCCTGCGCCACTTTCACGACATAGCCGTCGGGAAATGGCGGAGGGTTCTTCACGCCCAGGCCGTAGACGTGAATCGTGACCCTGGGAAGGAACGTCAGCGTCAGCCGCTCGATTTCCGTGGTCTTCCCGGTGTTCGCTTCGACGTAGGAGATGATCTCCGGCCGGTAGCGATCCGGGTTGAGGAGAACACGCGCGGCGAGGCCCGCGACCAACACGGCGCCGACGACGACGATCAGAATGAGCGCGATGCGGCGCCGGGTGTCCATGCCGAAGTCCAGACTCCTTCCGTGTCGCCGTTACGGCTTCCGGGCGTCCTCCGCGTCCAACCAAGCCGCGCGAAAGCAGCCGACTGCGACGAAGCTCGCGATCGCGATGATGATCGCGGCTTGCACTCCGGGGCGCGCCAGATCCTCGCGCCATCCCCACATGATTTCCCCGGCGTGGCCATAATAGATGCCCATCTGACGCGAGTTCGCCTGCGAGTATCCGGGCACCAGATCCTCCATGCCTGGCGCGGCGTTGCGTGTCTCCAAGGCGTAGACGAGGCCGGCCGTGCCAAGACCGAGAGCGAGCACGCAGACGCCCACCACTCTGAGGCGACGACCCGGGACGGGAGCCGCCCGCGGCCGGGGCCGCGATCGGGACGAGAAAGCGAGGGGCTTCATGAGCGGGTCCGGCGCTCGGACCCGTCACGATTGTGACATGGGGGCGCGCGAGAGCGACGAAGCACGCGATTGCGACGATAATCGCGGCTCGCGCCCCGAGGTCCTGCGAACCGGGGTCGACAGATATGACTAGTCATGACTATAATGTGACCATATGAAGACCGTTGGGGTGGCCGACCTGAAAGCCCATCTGAGCGAGCACCTCCGGGCGGTCCGAAAGGGACGCACCTTGACGGTCCTCGACCGCGACACGCCGGTGGCGCTCTTGGCGCCCGTCGAAGCGGGGCCGCTCGAGCTCCGCAAGGCGACCCGTTCAGCTCGCGATCTTCGCGTGAGTCCCCCCGCGGCCGTGGCGACCGACAGCCTCGCGGAACTGCTCGCCGATCGGCAGCGCCGGTGACGGCCTATCTCGACACTTCGGCGCTTCTTCGTCTGGTGCTCGGAGAACCGGGGGCGCTCGAGGAACTTCGCGGCGCCGACGCCCTCGTGTCGAGTGAACTGCTCGCTGTCGAGAGTCGTCGCACGATCGACCGCCTTCGGGTCAAGGGCCGCCTGCCGCCCGAGGAAGCGGTCGAGCGCCTCGAGCTCGTGAGCGAGTGGCTCGAAGCCGTGGATCTCGTGCTGTTGCGCGCACCAATTCTTGCCCGCGCGAGCGATCCGCTGCCGCTGCCACTCGGCAGTCTGGACGCGCTACATTTGGCCACCGCGCTCGTCTGGCGCGACCGTCTCGATCAGCCACTGGTCGTCGCCACTCATGACAGCGTGCTCGGTCTGGCCGCGCGTACGTTCGGCTTCGCCGTGCGTGGTCTGTAAGCCAGCCTTCCAGCCTTCAGGCCTGGAGCCGCGAGCCTTCAAGCCTGAAACAGCGCCGCGCCGATGAGCCCGATCATGAGCGCGGCGGCGACGGCTGCCGCCCGCCAGGCCTCCCCGAGAAGCCGTGTCGGCACCTCGGGGTTGACTGGCAGGTTGAAAGCCCGGACGTCGCCGCGGACGAGGAAGATCGCATGCGTGCCGCCAACGCTCGTGTGCCGAGGGTCGTAGATGACCGCGTCGGCGACGCCGCGCGCGGTCAACTCCTCGACGCGACGGGCCGCCCGGACGCGGAGTTCGTCGAGATCGCCGAACTGGATCGACTCGGTCGGGCACGCCTTCGCGCAGGCGGGCGTGTCGCCGGCCTTCTGACGGTCGTAGCAAAACGTGCACTTGAACGCCCGGCCGTCATCCGGGCGTCGATCGATCACGCCGAACGGGCACGAGACGACGCAGTAGCCACAGCCATTGCAAACGTCGGGCTGCACGAACACACCGCCGAACTCGGTCCGGACAATGGCGCCGGTGGGGCAGGCCTCGAGACACCCGGCATGCTCGCAGTGCTTGCAGACGTCCGACGAGAAGTCCCACGACGGCAGGCCGTCGCGGTCGCGCTCGACGAACTTGACGTGCCGCCATGACGAGTGGCCGAGCGCGCCCGTGTGGTCGTACGACCGTCCGCTCCACACGTAGCCGTCGGCCGGGACGTCATTCCACTCCTTGCACGCTACCTCGCAGGCCTTGCAGCCGATGCACACCGTCGCGTCGGTGAAGAAGCCCTTGGGCACTAGGAGGGCTCCGTCTGTTTCTCGATCCGGCACGTCAGCGCCTTGCTTTCCATGATCTTCACATTCGGTTCCTCCGACATGGCGATGAGATCGTTCGCGACGTCGCCCGTCACGAGCCCGCCGGGCCCGAAGTGCCAGGGCAACGCCACTTGATGGATGGTCCTCCCTTGAATCGTGAGCGGCCGCGCGCGCCTCGTGACGAGCGCCCGCGTCTGAATCGATCCGCGCTTCGTCGAAATCCTGACCCGATCGCCATTGGCGACCTTCACCTCGGCCGCCAGCTCCGGCGAGATCTCGCAGAAGAGCGCCGGCTGGAGCTCCGCAAGGTGGGAGAGCGTCCGCGACATGCCGCCCGCCGTGTGGTGCTCGGTCAGTCGATACGTCGTCAGGACGTGCGGGAACCGCGCGTCCGGGGAAGTCGCCCAGGGGTTATCCGGTCGGTCGAGCCGACTGGCAGCCGGGTTGGTGCTCTGCGCGTAGAGCTCGTTGCCGACCGGTGACTCGAAAGGCTCGTAGTGCGCGGGCAAGGGCCCGTCCTTGAGGCCGGAGGGCGCCCAGAGCCAGCCGAACCCGTCCGCGTGCATGATGAACGGCGCATCGCCCCGGAGTCCCGCGTCGCCCTCGGCGTAGGTCGGCGGCACGTACGACGGCCGCTTCGTTCTCGTGAAGTCCGGCGTGTCGAGCCCTGTCCATTCGCCGGCCGCCGGGTCCCACCACACCAGCTTCTTCCTCAGGCTCCAGGGCTGCCCGTCCGGCCGGGCGGATGCCCGGTTGTAGAGAATGCGGCGATCCGCGGGCCACGCGTAGCCCCAGCCATGACCGTAGGCGCCCTGCGGTGCCCGGTCGCGCGCGCGATTGTGGTTCGCTCGAGGAAAGACGCCCGCGTAGATCCAGCACCCCGACGTCGTCGACCCATCCGCGACAAGGTCGGTATAGCCACCGACCAGAGCTCCGGTCGCCACCTGGCGTCCGTTGATCTCGCCGAGAATGGCTTCGGCATCTGGCTCGCCCCGGGCATCGACGGGGTAATCCCAGGTGAGCGCACGCAGGCCGCCGTTCACGGGACTCATGTCCCTCGCCGCCTTCGCCTTGAGCCGTCGTCCGAGCTGGTACACGAACCACGCGTCGCTGCGACAGTCACCGGGCGGTGCCACGGCGCGCTCGTGCCACTGCAGAAGCCGCTGCGTGTTGGTGAACGTGCCGGCCTTCTCGGCGTGTCCGGCGGCGGGAAAGAAGAAGACTTCCGTGCCAATCGTCGTCGGCGACAATTCGCCAGACCGTACTTCCTGAGAGTCGCGCCAGAACGTGGCCGTCTCGACCTCGACCATGTCGCGCACGACGAGCCACCGCAGCTTGGCGAGTGCGCGCCGTTCGAGCGCGGCGTTTGGCGCGCCGACGGCGGGATTCTGGCCCATGACGAAGAGGCCCGTCATCTGCCCGTCCGCCATGTCGAGCCAGTAGCCCTGATGCGAGTGGTCGCCGGTGATGCGCGGCAGCCAGCCGAACCCGAAATCATTGGCGCTCGTGGCCGCCTCGCCATACCAGGCCTTCAAGAGGCTGACGATGTACTTGTCGGTGTTGGCCCACCAGCCGGTTCGCGTGCGATGCCTCGCGACGTACCGCGAGAGCGACGTCGAGTCCGGGCCGAAGGCCGGCATCGGCAGGTACCCGGGCAGCAGATCGTAGAGCGTCGGGATGTCCGTCGAGCCCTGGATGGAGGCGTGGCCGCGGAGCGCGAGGACGCCGCCACCAGGCCGGCCGACGTTGCCAAGGAGCAATTGCAGGATCGCCGCGGTGCGAATGGTTTGGGCGCCGACCGAGTGCTGCGTCAGACCGACGGCATAACAGATCGTGGCCGTGCGATCGGGACCCGAGCACGCCGTGTAGCGATCGGCTAGATCGAGGAACGTCTCGGTGGGAATCCCGCACGTCCGTTCGACGAGCTGGGGCGTGTAGCGGGCGAAGTGCTTGACGAGCTGCTGATAGATCGATCGCGGATCGGTCAGCGTGGGATCCCGGCGCGGCACGCCCTGCTCGTCGGCGTCGTACTGCCACGTCGTGGTGTCGTAGCGCCGGGAGCCGGATTGCCAACCGGAGAAGAACCCATTGAGGTCCTCCGGGCCCTTGAAGTCTTCCCTCACGAGCACCGAGGCGTTGGTGTACGGAACGACGTAGTCCCAGAACGTGCGTTCGTGCGTCAGCACGTAGTTCACGAGGCCGCCGAGAAACACGATGTCGGACCCGGCGCGGAGCGGCACCCAGAGATCGGCGAGGGCCGACGTGCGGCTGAACCGCGGGTCGACGTGGATGACGAGGGCGCCCTTCTCGCGCGCCTTGACGACCCAGCGGAACCCGACCGGATGCGCCTCGGCCATCGACGAGCCGATGATCAGAATCGCGTCGGCGTTCACGAGATCCTCCGGCGCGGTGGTCGAGCCGCCGCGTCCGAACGAGGCGCCCAGACCGGGCACCGTGGAGCTATGTCATATCCGGGCCTGGTTGCTGATCGAGACCAGGCCGAGGCCGCCGGCGAACAGCTTCTTGATGAGGTAGTTCTCTTCGTTGTCGAGCGTGGCCCCGCCGAGGTGGGCGATCGTCCGGCATTGCCGCAGGGGATGACCGTCCCGGTCCCACTCGAGGTCGCGCTCGCGGGTCTGCCACACGCGGTCGGCGACCATGTCGAGCGCCCGCTCCGGATCGAGATCCTGCCACTCCGTCGCGAACGGCGCGCGGTACTTCACGCGCGTGGCGCGGGCGTCGTGCGTCAGCAGTTCGAAGCTCGCAGCGCCCTTCGGGCACAGATGCCCGTCGGAGATCGGGGAGGCCGGGTCGCCCTCGATCGACACGAGACGGCCGTCGCGATGGAACACGAGTTGGCCGCAGCCCACCGCGCAATAGGGGCAAACCGACCGCGAGACCTCCGCGCCCGTCGTCCGGGAGGTGAGGGCACGCGTGGCCTCGGACATCGCGTCTTCGCCCGTGCCGGGACTTCGGTCGGCCAGTTGCCTCAAGAGCGGCCAGGAGCGAGCGTCGAATCGTGCCATGGCCCATTGTACGATTCGGGCCCGGCGGCGCCCGCTTGGCGAGGTCGCCTCGAGCCCGCTCCGCCTTCTCACGCCGCGGAGAATGTCATACCATGCGCATCATCATCATGAGGTCGGGCTACGTTCGACTTGGGGCGGTGTTCGCGTTGGTCTTGGGCGCGGCCTGCGGCGGCGACATCGAGCGGCCGGCGACGCCGGGGAGCATGAGCCAGACGAACGACGGGACGCCCCACATGCTGCACGCGCCGGGCATCCGCGAGGCGTTCAGCCAGGCGGACGTGGACTTCATGACGGGCATGATTCCGCATCACGCGCAGGCGGTCATCATGGGCGGATGGGCGCCGAGCCACGGCGCGCGGTCCGACGTCGCGATCCTGTGCGGGCGGATCGTCGTCGGCCAGACCGACGAGATCAAGCTCATGCAGACCTGGCTCAGCGATCGAGGGCAGATGGTGCCGGATGCCAAGTCGACGCGCATGCACATGGTCATGAACGGCGAGATGCATGACATGCTCATGCCGGGCATGTTGACCGACGAGGAGATGGCCGCGCTCGACAAGGCGCGCGGACCGGAGTTCGACCGGTTGTTCCTTGTCGGCATGATCAAGCATCACCAGGGCGCCGTTGACATGGTCGATGTGCTCTTCAAAGCCTGGGGTGGCGCGCAGGATACGCAGATCTACAAGTTCGCGTCGGACGTGTACGCCGATCAGTCCGTTGAAATCGATCGGATGAAGCAGATGTTAGCGAGCGGAGGGGAGCCCCAGTCATGAAGCGCGCGTCGAGACAACTGGCAACGATGCTGGCGACCACGGCGACAGTCGCCCTAGTGGTTGCTGTCGGATGTGGTCCGAAGGCCTCGCCGGCGACACCGGCTTCTTCGACTGGCGCCTCGGCGCCGGCCGCTGCGACGCCTCCGACGACATCGGCAGCCGCGCAACCCCAGCCGGCGACTCCGGCCACAGCCCCGGCGCCCTCGACTACCGCCGCGGCGGCAGCTACGCCGCCTGGTGCGGCCGCGCCGGCCGGCCGCGGCCGCGGCACGCCGCCGCCGCCCCCACCGCCGCCTCCTGCCGTGATGCCGCCCCCGGTCAAACCTATCGTCTCAGCGACGACGCCGAGCCCGGATCCGCGCGTGGGCTTGTCGGCCGGACTCTGGACCGCAGGCCAGGCCGCCTGGAACATGCAGCTGATTTCAACCACGCCGCCAGGGCCGAAAGTGCTGGGGTCGACGCACTCGGACCTGGCTTTCACCGGCAAGTACGTCATCCAGGGCAACTACGACGGCTTCGAGATCTACGACGTGTCCAATCCGAGGAAGCCGATCCTCGCGCAAAGCTACTTGTGTCCCGCCTCGCAGAACGACGTCTCGGTCTACCAGAACCTCGTCTTCATGTCGTCCGAGGACACGAGGAGCCGCAGTGACTGCGGTTTTGGCGGCGTGCCTGAGCCCGTGAGCAAGGATCGCGTCCGCGGGATCCGCATTTTCGACATCAGTGACGTCGCACATCCGAAGCTCGTTACCAGTGTCCAGACCTGCCGCGGATCGCACACCCACACGCTCGTCACGCAGCCCGGCGACAACGACAACGTGTATGTGTACGTGTCCGGCACGGCCCAGGTGCGATCGGCCGAGGAACTGCCCGGCTGTCTGGACGGCGGCCTCGACGATCCGAATACGGCGCGATTCCGGTTGGAAGTAATCAAGGTGCCTCTTGCGGCGCCGGACAAAGCCTCGATTGTCAGTTCGCCACGAATCTTCGGGGACCTGCCTGTCGCGCCAGGCAATCCAGAGCGCGATGCGGTTTCAGGACGCGGCGGCGCCAACCCGCCCGGAGGCGGACCAGCGCGCGCTGCAGGCGCAGGTGCGGCCGGGGCCGCCAATGCCGCCAATGCCGCCAATGCCGCCAATGGAAGTCCGGCAGCGGCTGGCGCGGCAGCGGGTGCCGGCGCGGCCGCCGCACCAGGGCGCCGAGGCGGCGGGCCGCCGTCGCCCCCGACCGGACCGAATCAGTGCCATGACATCACCGTGTACCCGCAG
>Ga0070732_10000302_pt1 | contig 34091 bp, 24 predicted proteins | sample Coa_R1_5_FD_66449 | JGI IMG/M metagenome (GOLD analysis project Ga0070732, IMG submission 66449) | Surface soil microbial communities from Centralia Pennsylvania, which are recovering from an underground coalmine fire - Coalmine... | ecosystem: Environmental > Terrestrial > Soil > Unclassified ... | reverse complement strand
CGCTTGCGATAGGTCTCCCGCTGCCCGGATATGCGTTGCTCGAAACGAAAGGAAGGAAGACGGGTAAGCCACGCCGCACGCCAGTGGGCGATGGGCGTATCGGAAACGAGTTCTGGCTAGTGGCAAAGCATGGCATGAAGGCGGGATGCGTCCGCAACATTGAACGTGATCCGCGTGTACGACTGAAACTGCGTGAGGGCTTTAGGACTCGATGGCACACGGGCACTGCTCATCCGCTTTCCGACGATGATCCACGCGAACGCCAGCGCTGGCTGGCGAGTCAATTGCAAGCAGTGCCGGAAATGCGAGGGCGGTGCGCCTGTTCGGAACAGAGCTTCTTAGTATTCGAATTGAACTGGACCGTTGACCCTCAGGCTTCGCTGTTGCAGCGATTTCTTATGCAGCCTTCTCCACGGGAAGACCTGCTTCCATCCACCCCCGCTTGCCTTCTGGATAATGCGCCACGTTCTTGTAGCCCATAGCCGCCAATTCACGGGCAGCGTATTCGCTGGCGTGTCAATGCGTGTTCGTACAGTAGGTGACGATCTCAGCATCTTTGTTGGGCAACAACTGAGGCGCGAGTTCCTTGATCCGTTCGGGAGGAATGTTCAGGGCTCCGGGGATATGTGCTTCGCGGTATCGTTCAGGAGCGAGCGTTTCGACCACCTTGATGCCCTCCTTGCGGTCGAGCTTGGCTTTTAGGTCTTGTGTAGAAATTGTGTCTTCCATTCTGATCTCCTCAAAAACATCACTGCTAGGCTACACGGTTTTGCGAAGGCTAAGATGCAAGCACAGTGCCATAATGATCGTGAATGGCTTCCTTGTTGCAAACAGCTTTTCCCGATGCTATCCCGCGAATTCAACGGGTGCAAACCGTCACAATCGCATGGATGAGTGTGGAAGCTCTGGTGTCCCTCCTCGCAGCTTGGCGGGCGCATAGCCCTGCACTGCTTGCATTCGGTGGAGACAGCGCCATCGAACTGTTCTCGGCAGTAGTGGTGCTGTGGAGATTTCGGGCAAGTGTTGAACACGAGTACGCGGAGAAGCGGGCAGCCCGTGTCGCGGGAGCCTTGTTGTTCGCACTGGCTGCCTTTGTCGCGATTACTTCGGTCACGAGTCTACTGGGCTATAGCGAACCCAAACCAACGTTTCTAGGGATAGCCATTCTGGTCGCAGCGGCCGCCGTCATGCCGTGGCTTGCCAAAGAGAAGCGCCGTCTGTCAGGAGCTACAGGCAGTGCTGCATTGAGGGCGGATGCGGCACAGTCGGCGCTGTGTGCACCCTCCCAAACGATGAGAGGCAGAACCGCTAAAGCCGCAATCGGGTCTGCCCATTTGACGCGCCAGATGGCGTTGATCGCCAGTCCCGTCAAGGCGATGAGCGAGAAAGCCATGTGCGGGAAGACTTGCGGCTGTTGCTGATCTAGCGGCTTCGCGATATACCTGTTCTGGGGTTACAGATTGATCGTGAACCAACAATCGTGGACACCTCTGGTTCTTCTGATGCTCTGCGCTCGTCTTTCTATTCCCGCCTTTGCGGCGGAATCGAAAGGTGCGGATGGCGTGGTCGTGAATACTTCGTCCGGGCCTGTAAAAGGGGAGACCGAGAAAGGGGTTTTCGTGTTTCGTGGCATCAGGTATGCGGCAGCCCCAGTAGGCTCATTGCGATTCCGTCCCCCAGCCCCCGCAATCGGATGGACGGAGTTGCGATTGGCCCTTGATTTCGCGCCCGCCTGTCCCCAGCTTGTGGATGCTGATCCGACCGAAAACAACAACTCCGTGATGGCAGAAGACTGTCTCGCCGTAAACGTTTGGACGCCGAGAGCGGACGATAAGAAGCGCCCGGTAATGGTTTGGATTCACGGCGGGGGTTTCGTTGAAGGTAGCGCGCGGAACACGTGGTACGACGGCGCGAAGCTCGCAGGGCGAGGCGATGTTGTCGTGGTCACTGCGCAATACCGGATGGGGGCGTGGGGTTTTCTTGATTTGTCCGATATGGGAGGGCAGGACTTCGGACAGAGCGGAAATGTGGGGCTTCTCGATCAGGTTGCCGCTCTGAAATGGGTGAGGGAGAACATCGCGGCATTCGGCGGCGACCCAAGCAACGTGACGCTGTTCGGGCAGTCGGCCGGCGCGGGGAGCGTGGGCATGTTGATGGTAATGCCTGCGGCACGCGGCCTTTTTCACAAGGCAATCATGGAGAGTGGAACACCTAAAGAACTGAATGACAAGGCGACAGCCGCCGAAGTGTCGCGAACGTACATGAAAATCGCGGGGGCCAGCAAGATCGAAGAACTCCAAAAACTGACCGTGGCCCAGATGCTTGACGCCGAGAGGAAACTCTTCGAGACGCGCTTTGGTTACTCTGCCTTACGCCCCGTCATGGATGGAACTGTGCTCAATGAACTGCCGATGCGAGCCATAGCCAAGGGACACGGAACCTCGCTGCCCATTCTTATTGGGACGAATCTTGACGAAGTTCGATTTTGGGAGGCTCTGTACGACGTGCCCTTGGAACAGAAGCCAGAAAGCCTCTTGCGAAAACAGCTAGAAGGGCTTGCAGGTTCGAAAGCTGACGAAGTGATCGGAACCTACCGCAAAGCCGATGAGAATTATGGTGAGTCAGTGATCCATCTGCTTGCGGATGTTCTGATCCGGCTGCCAGCGATACGGTTTGCAGAGGCAAACAGCCAGCGCCAGCCGACGTATATGTACTTATTCACATACCGCTCGACCTCTACGTACCAGAATTACGGTTCGTGCCATGGGATGGAGCTTCCGTTCGTGTTCGGGGTAATTGACGATCAGGATGTTATCGTCTTCACAGGACGGGACACGCACCGCGAAGCATTGGTGAATCAGGTTCAGCAGGCGTGGGTTAATTTTGCTCGTACTGGCGACCCTAGCCGGCCGGGTCTTGCTTGGCCTAGATACGATGAAAGGACACGGGCAACAATGGAGCTAGGGCTAACGTCGCGGATCGTCAACGATCCGGGCTCCGCAGAGCGCAAGATGTGGAGCGATCTCCCGTTCGACGGAGTGACGCCCAATATGGGTAAGCTCTGGTCGATTGTTTGGGACAATAGTACCCAGTGACGCACCGCGCCGGATGGGGCTACCGTGGAATGAAGCCAGCCAGCGATAGTTTCAAGCTCGTGGTTGCGCCTCAGAAGGTATACCCGGCTGACCACCCGGCACCCGAATTTCCTGCCCAATCGAATCATCCACTTGGGGCTGCTGCGGAAGAGCCCTTCGTGACCACTTAGGGCAAGGACTCTTGAGAGCCCGAATGAGAGGTGTCTTCGTCCTCCACCAGCACTCCTGCTAGACCCCTTCCGCTCTCATCGTGACCTCCGCTACCTATCCTCGGACTCCTTGAAGTCCGACAATGCTCCTAATGAAGAGCACGTTTAAGAAACTCGACACCGACTGCACCTGCCTGTACTGTGTAGAGCCACCATTGGTGCCAAAGCCGAAGCCCTATTCGGGGCGCTCTTTGATCTGGAAATCGATTTACGCATCTACCCGCACGGGGATGATGGGGTCGATTTTTGGTTGCATGGTACCCCGGTGGACGTAAAAGGAACAACTCGTCCTGAGTCCGAGTCCGATCCTATACATGGCAGCGTAAACGAAAACATTCTTTATGTCTTATTTTGGGTGGATGGCGATCATGTGCGTTTTCGGTTCTTTGTTTGGGGCCACGATTGGCTGTGCCGCGAATCCAGTTATCCGCCGAGGTTAGGAACCTCGTTTCAGCAGCTTCAGGACACCGTGTCCCGTTTGCAGCTAGCAGAAAGGGCTATTCTCGACCTACTATGAGATTTCCTGTCGCTTCGGCGTGGTGACGCGCCTCTTACTTGCCATACGGCGAATCGCCGAAAAACGTCTCCGTCGTGACCTTGCCCGTATTTCTGTCGCGGGTGCTCACAATCGTGACATCGTGGATTCGGTTGATCGTGATGCTCGTGTCATTCGACACGGAATAGGTCAACGACCCGATATTCTCGCCCTTGTTGTTTATGTATTCCATGCTTCATCCCTCCTACAGTAATTTATGTGGCATGACGATAACGACCTCCAGCGGCGAAGGGTTGCTCCGGTGATGGCTGGCATCGGACTTCACTGTGTTTGCGCGATTGCGTGCGGGTGAACACCCCGCCGCACACCATGCACTCGCTGAGGCGCATCGGGTTGTTCGGAAGGTCCCCGTTGGTGGACAGCACGATGAAAGGTTTTTCGGCCATTGCAATGTCATCCATCATCTTTAGCCATCTCCTATAGCTGATCTTGTTGCCCCAAGTTTTCCGCGGGCGATAAAACTGCAGCGGCACGAGAACTTGCGCTCGAAACCATCATCAGGCGGCACACTGATGCTCGGGAAATGTTGTGGCGCTTAGCGACAGCCGTCAAGGACATTCCGGAACTGCGATCTTCGACGACTTGCTCCCGATTGATGTCCAGCCGCGCCCGCCCGATCTGACGCCCTTCGAGCCGCGCACGATGCATTCCCGCCCGAACGCGCTCGACGATCAAATTTCGCTCCAACTCGCTAATGGCGGCAATAATTACGATCAGGGCGCGACCGAGCGCCGAGTCTGTATCGACATTCTCGCGGAAGCTGATGAATCCGATATTCAGGCGGTTGAACTCGTCCAACACGTCAAGTCACCGAGCGGGCCATCCGGTCGAAAGCCCAGACCAATACCACATTGAAGCGCCCGCGCCGGGCGTCCGACATAAGCTGGTCGAGTCCCGGTCGCTAGGCTTTTGTGCCAGTGATCGTGTCGGAGTATTCAGCCACGATTTCATATCCTCGCTGAGCCACCAAGGGACGCAGATCGCAAAGCTGGGTTTCTGGATGCTGGTCGGGGCTCGAAACTCGGACGTAGATGGCGGCTTTCTTCATTTGGTCATTTGCTCCATTGCGCCTTTTGGCGACAGTCTTTTGCGAGCGTGGTGACAAATTGCGAACTCTGGCTCAAAAATGTGAAATCGCTCTTGGACTTTGAGCATCAGGCTCCCGATCTCAAGGTCAGTAGCGTGACTTAGGCACTCGTCCAGCGTGGCGGCGACCCAGAGAGTCCGGAATCGCATCGCAAGATTGGTCGAATTTGCGAAGCGGCGTTGCCTCACGATCAGGGCACGAACGACCTGTTGCAACTCTGACCCTAACCCTCCCGGCAGCCAAATACCCGCAGATCGGGTTCCCGGTAGGTCATCCCAAATCCCAGTCGCCCGTGGCAAAATGAATCCCCACTCATGACCGCCGCTATGCCAGAGCGCCGACCCGCGACCGAGGAAATCTCCGGCGTCATAGAGCGCGTCACCTTCCACAACGACGACAGCGGTTTCTGCGTGCTTCGCGTCAAGACGAAAGGGCACCGAGAGGAGACGACGGTCGTAGGGTCGTCGCCTTCTGTGACCGCTGGGGAATGGCTGGTCGCGGAGGGATGTTGGGTCAGGGACCGGGAGCACGGTCTTCAATTCAAGGCGACGACCATGAAGACCGTGCCGCCGACCACCGCCGAGGGTATCCAGCGGTATCTCGGCAGCGGTTTGGTCAAGGGCATCGGGCCGATTCTGGCGAAGAAGCTGGTCGGGCGGTTCGGAGCCGAGGTTCTATCCGTGATCGAGAACCGCGCCGCCGAATTGCAAGCCGTCGATGGCATCGGCCCGAAGCGCCGGGAGCGGATCGCTCATGCGTGGCAGGAGGCAAAGCAAGTCCGGGAGATCATGCTGTTCCTGCACAGCCACGGCGTCAGCACCAGCCGGGCGGTGCGAATCTTCAAGACCTACGGCGAGCAGGCAATCGAGCAGGTGCGCGGCAATCCCTACATGTTGGCAAAGGACATCTACGGAATTGGCTTCGCGACCGCCGACCAGATCGCCCAGAAGGTCGGGATTCCACGGGACTCGTCCAATCGGGCAAAGGCGGGCATCGACCACGTTTTGCTTGAGGCGATCTCGGACGGACATTGTGCCGTGCCCCTCGCGAAGCTCAAGCTGGCGGCAACGAAGTTGCTAGAGGTTGGGGAAGCCCCAGTTGAACAAGCTTTGTCGCAGATGCTCACCAGTGGCTCCCTATTGTTGGAGGAAATCGATGGCGAGCCCCTAATCTTCCTGCCGCATCTCCGGAGAGCGGAAGAAGGCATCGCCCTGAGGATCAAGCGGCTAGCAGCAGGAGCGACGGCCTACCCATCAATCGACTTCGAGAAAGCGGTCGCATGGTGCGAGGGGCGGACGGGCAAGACGCTCGCCCCGAGCCAACGGGAGGCGCTAAAAACGGTGCTAGGGAACCGAAATGTGGTGATCACAGGTGGACCGGGCGTTGGCAAAACGACGCTCGTGAACTCGATCCTGCTGATCCTGCGTGCCAAGGGTGTGAAATGCCTACTGTGCGCTCCCACCGGAAGGGCGGCGAAGCGGCTGGCCGAGACTACGGGCATGGAAACCAAGACGATCCATCGCCTGCTGGAAATCAATCCCGCAACCGGGCGCTTCACCAAGGACGAATCGAGCCCGCTGGCATGCGACCTATTGGTTGTGGATGAAACGTCGATGGTGGATGTGCTCCTGATGCACTCGCTGGTGCGGGCTCTTAGCAACCACGCCGGGTTGATTCTGGTCGGCGACGTGGATCAGCTTCCATCCGTTGGGCCGGGCACTGTGCTTCATGATTTGATCGAAAGTGGTGTGGTGCCTGTCGTCCGCCTCACCGAGGTGTTCAGGCAAGCAGCGGATAGCAGAATCATCACCACGGCGCACCGGATTCGCCGGGGGCAGATGCCGGACACGAAGGAAGCGGACCCGAGTTCGGATTTCCATTTTGTCGAGCGGGACGATCCGGAGAAGATTGTCGCAACTCTGGTCAAGTTGGTGCAGGAGAGAATCCCACAGCGATTTCATCTAGACCCGATCCGTGATGTTCAGGTTCTTTGCCCCATGAACCGGGGATCGCTGGGCGTGCGGGAACTGAATGCCTCACTTCAGCGGGCGTTGAACCCATATCAGTCTGGTCAGCCGACCGTTGAGCGATTTGGATGGCGGTTCCAGATGGGCGACAAGCTTATCCAGACCGAGAATGACTACGACAAGGAAGTATTTAACGGGGATATCGGAACCGTCGAGCGGATCGATGCGGTTGAGCATCAGGTAGTAGTTCGCTTCGATGACCGGGCGGTGAAATACGATTTCGGGGAACTGGACGAAGTTGCCCCAGCTTATGCAGTGACCATCCACAAGTCGCAGGGATCGGAGTTTCCAGCGGTAGTGATCCCGCTGGCTACACAACACTACATGCTGCTGCAAAGGAACTTGATCTACACGGGCATCACGAGGGGCAAGAAGCTGGTGGTGCTGATCGGGCAGAAGAAGGCGTTGGGTATCGCTGTTCATAATGATCGACCGCAGAGGCGGTATTCGGGGCTGCTCGCCACCCTGAGGAACGAGGGGTAATAGACGGTCACGACCTAGCTCCAGAAGCCACGAAACACGATTTTGGGACATCTTGAGGCTCGTTCTGTCTGTCGCATGACCCCGCGGTACCCTTTTCTGCAATGTGACCGAGAATCGGGCGTTGGGTGTTGGCGCGGGACCGCCGCGCCTGCTGCAAGCACTGGAAGAGTGGCGTCCGGCGCACATTGAGAAATGGCTGGATCGGAAGACGCGGTGAATCAGGAAATGCTACCAAAGTTGGACGGAAACAGTCCGTGTCCCTGCGGCTCCGGCAAGAAATACAAGCGGTGTTGCGGCGGGGCGACGGTGGACTGAGTGTCAGCCCGAGAATCGTTATCGATCCCTCGCAAGGTATCCGCTCTGCCCACTGAACACTCCTATCAGTGATTTGTCCGTGCGTGGCTTTCTTCGTGTCGGGTAACATCTGGGGTAACAACTGCGACTACATCTGCCTACTTGTGCCCACAATCAGCGTTGGGAAGTCGCTGAAATCATTAGTTTTCAGGGGTTGTTGGATATTCTGTTGGTTCCAGGTTCAAATCCTGGTGGGCCACCACAGCCCGCGCAAATTTTCTTTCGCCCCTTCGCACCAGCCGAGCGCCCTCCTCCACTTCCGCCAAGCGGTTCTCGTACTCGGGTATAATGGCCGCGCTCCGTACGAATTCCTACGGTGAAGGCAATTTCCCACATTCCCTAAAGGGTCGGAACCTACGAGAAAAAGATGACATCTGAAGACCGGGCACGAATAAATCAGTTGTGCGCACTTATCCAGGCAGAGCCAAACCCACAGGAGTTTGCCCGGCTCGTAAAGGAATTGAAGGACCTGTTAGATTCGAAGCTCGGCCCAATCCAAGACAAACCTGGCAGTCAGTCCACGGATACAATGGACCAGTATTCAACGTAAGGAATTCCATCTGGAAATACGGCTTCTTCTCTATGGCAACTCAGCCATTCGTCCGATTAGAAAGATCCTGATGTGTTCCATAGACGATTAGAAGATAAGATTCGCCACCTGTGCCTGCTCGCAACCACCGCGAAGAACGAAGAAGCGTGGCTGGTCATGTCCGAACTTCGCCTGTTGATCCGACAACACGTGGCTCATTTGCGGCTGGTGGCCGCCGGCAAGCTATCGGGCGCCCGGGAATTTCTCGAAAGACGCGCCGGGCCAACGCCTCCTGAAAAGCTGCAGTCGGACTGAATCGGCCATTTCCAGTACCAAGCAGAGGGCACCCGCGTACTGGGCAGCGAAGCCCAAGCCCCAGCGGCACAGACCGTGTGGGGACGGGCGCTTTCGCCCGTCCAGCGCAGGCGAAGCCCAGCCCAAGTGTAGGGACGGACGCCTTCGTCCATCTCGGTCGCGAAGCGACCGTGCCCACGCCCGCAAGTAGCACCACCGCAAGGGTCGCGCTCGCAGCCCCCGCACGATTTCAAAACCCCGCAGTCCGCACCGAAACAAACCCGCCGCAATCAACACCCCAACAAACTCCGTCCCCACACAAGCCCCCGAGACGGCAAACCCAGCTCCGAAGGACCCCAAGATTACAGCCCACAGCGCAAGCCTTGGGTGATGTGAGGAAAGGAAACACAAGCCCCGAAGGGGCGAAAGAGAAGTCGGTGGCCCGATAAACTCAGGCGCCGGAAGCCGGGGCCGTCCGTCGTGCTTCCGGCTAGATGGGATGGCCCTTGAAGAAATAGATCAGCTCGATGATCAGGATTACTACCACCATCAGCTCGAGGACGAAGGCTCGGGACTGGTTGAACTGCTCGATCATGAAGCGGTAGAGATCTTCGGCGGTGTCGAGCTTTTCCTTGACCAGGTCTTTGTAGTCGGGAACTCCGACTTTTTGGGCGCAAAGTTTGTAGAGGCGGGCGGAGAACATGTCGCTGAGGAACTTGATGGCGTTGTCGGCGCGCTCGGTAAGTTCGTTGACGTCGAGCAGGACCGTGTGGAGTTTCGAGGCGGCGCGGGCGGTGCGCCAACGGGACCAGAGGCCGGTGCCTCCGGTTTCTAGGAAGTCGTAGACGTTTTCCAGCTCCTTGGTGAGCAGTTCGTCATAGTGGCGGAACTCTAGAAGCTGCGAGTTCGCGTATTGCAGGAGCTGGATGGCGGTCTCGGCGCCCGAGGCCGTGTCATAGATGAAGGCGGCATTCCATCCGATGACGGCGAGGTCGGTCGGATAGTAAGAGATGCGGGACTGAAGAATTTCCTGGCGCTCGCCTTCGGAGAGGGTGGCGGTTTCTCCGCGGACGACCTGGGCGATCTGGTCACTGCGGGATGCGAGGAGGGTGTCGGCAGTGGGGGATCCGTCGATCTCGCGGACGTGGAAGATGAAGTAGTCCTCTTGCAGCCAGCTGTCCTCGTGGTAGGCCTTGACCAGTGCAGGAGCGGCGCGCTCGAGTTTTTGCCGGACTACGCGACTGGCCAGCTTTTCGAAGTTGGTGTCTGAAGTCCAGCGAGAGGAGAGTTCGATAAGCTTCCGCCAGTCGCCGGAGAACGGGAGTTCGAAGATCAGGCTGACGACCCCGTAATCGTAATACTGGATCTCTCCGATGAGGCGCTCGCCGGAGTCGAGGATTAGGGGTTCGAGCGTCTCTTCGACGGGAGGCCGCTGATAGCGGACGTAGGCTGGGGCCTTTTTGAAACTGGCCTGGGCTGTGCGGGCTCCGACGATTTGGCGAAGAGCGTCTAGGCGTATCTCTTCGCAGACGTCGAACTGAATCAGGACTAGCACCGATCCACGGAGAGAGGCGGAGGGGCGGGACTGTGTGCACGACTCGACCTGGGTGGTGAGGGCGGCGGAAACGTCGGTGGAGACTAGCCCGGTGACTTCGCGGTCCATGGGAGTTCTCAGATGCTAGTTGTTAGTTGTTCCCGTGAGACTCGGCGGCGAACTGCTGGGGTTCCTACTCTATATTCTCCCAGAAAGGCAGAGTTTGGGGTAGGGTTGCCGTAAGTTGTTGATCCGGCAGATCCTTATGTCGTCCTTCGAGCCTTTCTGAGCCTCGGGAGGCTTTCCCAAGGGCTTGCGCTCTGGAGCGGCAATTCGGCGCCCACGTTTGCTGTTGAGATTTCAGCGTTTGCGGGTTAGGAGCCAGGTGGCGAGTCCGGCAGCGGCTGCGGCTACGACTCCTTTTGCGGCGCGGGTCATGGAGGCGCGGATTTCCTGCTCGCGCTGCCGGACTGCTTTGGATTCCGGGTAGGGTGCGTCTTTATCCATCACGCTGGGGTGCAGAGCCAGTTGAAGGACTTCGGCTAAGTGCAGGGCGTGGCGGGTCGTGTTTTGGGCGATTTGCTCGCGGCAGCTGAAGCCGTCGGCGATGATCAACCAGTCGTCAGGAGCCTGGCGGACAGCGGGAAGGAGTTCCAGTTCCCCGATGGTTTGGGAGATCTCGTAATGCTCGGTGTGGAAGCCGAAGGATCCTGCCATACCGCAGCACCCCGGGGCAGGAGCCGTGAAGTCGACGCCGAGGCGGTGGAGAAGGGATTCCTCGGCCGTCATCTTCATGATGGATTTGTTGTGGCAATGGCCGTGGAGCAGGGCTTTGCGATTTAGTTGAGGCAGGGTCGCGCCGGGGTTTAGCTCTTGTTCCAGGAATTCGCTCAGCAGGAAAGTCTGTTTGCTGAGGGCCTGAGCGCGGGCGTCGTGGGGGAAAAGGTTGGTGAGTTCGTCGCGGAAGACAGCTACGCAGGATGGTTCCAGTCCGACTACGGGGATGCCGGCTTCGATTTCGGGCTCAAGTTGGTCAAGGATCTCAAGGAGCAGGCGCTCCGCGCGGTCGAGCATGCCGAAGTCGTAGAGGGGGCGTCCGCAGCAGAGGTTGGCTTGCGGGACCAGGACGCGGAAGCCGGCGGTTTCAAGGACCTCGACGGCGGCGCGGGCGGTTTGGGGAACGAAGTAGTTGTTGAAACTGTCGGCCCAGAGGAGGACGGGCGAGGCAAGCGTGTCGTCCCTACGGGACTCGTTCGTGTTGGCGTATTCTTCCCGGCACTGCCGTGCCGGGCTTTCACATTCTGCCCCTTCGGGGCTGTCTTGCCATGGATTCGGGGAGCCGTGGTCAACTGACACCGTCGACCACGCACGCTGGCGCTCGCGGGGCGGACGAAGGCGTCCGCCCCTACACAAACTGAACCATTGTTTGAACGTCTGCGGGGCGAATGCGGGGATGCGGCGCTTTGCGGGGATGCCTCCGATTATTTTGGCGATGTCACTTAGGAATGGGAGTTGCGTTGTCAGGTTGACCAGTCCGGGGGCTTTCGAGGCCAGGCTTGCCCAGAAATCGATGTTGCCGAAGGCGTAGGCGTTCAGGGGGCGGAGGCGGCCTTCGTAATAGTGCGAGAGGAATTCCGCTTTGTATGTGGCGACGTCGACGCTTACCGGGCAGTCACTCTTGCATCCTTTGCAGGCCAGGCAGAGATCGAGGGAATGCTTCACTTCTTCGCTGCGCCAGCGGTCGCGAATGACTTCTCCTTGAGTCATCTCCCAGAGGAGGTGAGCACGGCCGCGGGTGGAGTGTTCTTCATCGTGCGTAGCGCGCCAACTGGGACACATCACGCCGCCTTCTTCGCGGCGACACTTGCCCACGCCGACGCAACGCAGTGCCGCGTGCGAGAGGCTGCCGTGATCTTGCGGGAACTGGAAATGAGTTTGCGGCTCCCACGGGGAGTAGTTCGCGCCGAGGCGGAGATTTTCGTCGAGCTTATTGGGACTGATCAGCTTGCCCGGGTTCATCTTCCAGTCGGGATCCCAGGCGGTTTTGAATTTGCGGAAGGCCTCCATCAGTTCTGGGCCGAACATTTTCGGAAGAAGTTCGGCGCGGGCTTGTCCGTCGCCATGTTCGCCGGAGAGGGATCCACCGTAGCTGACGACAAGGTCGGCGGCCTCTTCGACGAAGCGACGATACTTGGCGATTCCCTCTTTCGATTGCAGATCGAAGTTGAGGCGCGTGTGCACGCAGGCGTGGCCGAAGTGCCCGTAGAGGGAACCTTTGTAATTGAACTGGGCCATCATCTTGCGGAGGTCGCGGAGATATCCGCCCAGCTTTTCGGGAGCGACGGCGGCGTCTTCCCATCCTTCCCAATTGAGGGGCTCGCCGGGGACGTGCGACGTTGCGCCGAGACTTGACTCGCGGACTTCCCAGACGCGCTTGGCGTTTGCGCCGGAGTAGAGCTTTATGTTGGGGGGATTGGAGCTGCGGCGGAGCGCATCGATTAGCCCCTGAGCCTGCATCTCGGCGCCGGGAATGGATTCGGCGCCAAACTCGACCATGAGCCATCCCGCGCCTTCGGGGAGTAATGCGAGGCCATCGGTATTGATTCCTTTTGTGCGCTCGTAGTAGACGAGGAGGTCGTCGAAACCTTCTAGGCCGATCGGCTTGTGCTCGAGGATTTCGGGGATGTGGTCGGCGCATTGATAGATGTCGGGATAGGCGAGGACTACTAGGACACGCGACGGGGGACTTTCGATCAGGCGGCAGGTGGCTTCTAGGATTGTGGCGCACGTGCCTTCGGAGCCGACTAACGCGCGTGCGATGTGGAAATTGCTTTCGGGGAGAAGGTAGTTGAGGTTGTAGCCGGAGACTCGGCGCGGGATGTTGGGGAATTTTTGGCGGATTTGGTCGGCGTATTGGGCGGCGATTTGCTTGAGGCTCGAGGCGATTTGATCGACTCTAGTGAAGGCGCTGCGGCCCGATACTTCCGGACCGCCGGACAGCCGGGGGCGGCTGTCCCCACATGAATCATCTTGGGTACCAACGACGCGGATTGAATTCTGACTTACGCTTAGGCGGACGCCGTCGTAGGTGACTACCTCCAGGGCTTCTATGTTGTCGTCGGTTTTGCCGCCCATGATGGAGTGGACGCCGCAGGAATTGTTGCCGATCATGCCGCCGATGGTGCAGCGGTCGTGGCTGGCGGGGTCGGGGGCGAAGGTCAGGTGATATTTTTCGGCGGCGTTGCGGAGATGGTCCAGCACGACACCGGGTTGGACTCGGGCAATGCGGCGTTCGGGATCGATTTCGAGAATCTTTCCCATGTACTTCGTGAAGTCGAGAACAACGGCGGCGTTGCAGCATTGTCCGGCGAGGGAGGTGCCGCCGCCGCGACACAGAAGCGGGGCGTCGAACTCGCGGCAAACGGAGATGGCGGCGAGGACGTCGTCGGAGTCGCGCGGGAGAACTACGCCGATGGGTACCTGGCGGTAGTTCGAACCGTCGGTGGCGTAGAGGGCCCGGCTGCCGTTGTCGAATCTAACGTCGCCGTAGACTTGAGTTCGCAGGGCTTCGTGCAGCCCTAAGGGATCGGTCTGTGATGATCTTGAGGCTGGCACGGAGTCTGCGGCAGTATCTGACATCAACCGGGGTCTTTTCAGTTCTAGGACTTCTTGGTCATGGAGACGATCGTAAATCTGGAACCACCACCGCTGGACTGCACGCTGATGGTCGTCGAGTTTCCTTTATCGCCGGAGACAATGCTGCAGTGGGTCTGGTCGGAACTGGCGGCCTGGGCATTGGGGAATTTTTGCTTGTAGAAGTCACAGATTTTGTCCACGGAATCACTGCTCTCGAAGTTGGCGGTGACCGTGTGGAGGCTGCCGAACGTTACTGACGCTGTACCTTCCTTTCGCAACTCGGCTCCAGGGTAGATCTCGACACCGAGATCCTTTGCGGTTTGCTCGGGATCGGTGGAGGTCTCCATATTGCCGAAGGGAGTTTCGACTTTCACGTTGTCGCCCTTCTGTGAGTACTTGGCGCTCTTCATAGCGCGATGGATCACGATGCCGCACGTGACCATGCCAAGGACTCCGATCAGGACGATGACGCCAACGATGACCAGGATGACCTTGAGGGCGCTACTGCCGCCTTTGGCCGGCGGCGGGCCGGGAGCGATAGACTGGGCAGCGGCAGCAGGAACGCCACTCACAGCAGCGCCACATTTGTTGCAGAATTTTGTTCCCTCGTTGAGGGGGGCACCGCAGGAATTACAGAATGCCATGGTTCACCTCGCGCTCAGCTTGACGGGCGAGTATACCGCAGATGGGGGAGGTTTCAAGGTTCGAGTTTCGGGCGGAACATCGGTCCTGAAGGCCCTTCATTTTTGAACAGCTGACGCGGCCCTAAAGGGCCGCTCTTCCACGGTTCTGGATAGATCAATCCTCTGGATGTGCTTTCACGGTTCTGACCGGCAGTGTCAGAGAGGACTTGGGGAGAATTCGGTTTGCACTGGCGCTCGCATTGCTCGCGGGACGGCCGAAAGCGGCCGTCCCACATCACCCTAGCACGCTAGCTGAAAGAGCGGGTGGCGTAGTCGAACATGGAGAGGGCCAGCAGGAGGATCAGGAAGAAAATTGTCGAGGCTACGACAAGTTTCAGGAGTTTCTCACTGGCTCCTTTTAGGTGCATGAAGAAGAGGGCAACTAGCAAGGCCTTGGTGGTGGCGATGGTGAGAGCGACGGCGGCATTGAACCGGCCCAGATCGACTTTCGCGGCCTCATAGGTGAGCCACGTGCCCAAGAGCAGGGCCGCCCACACGGCGAAGTAGGTTTTCAGCGGGGATGATTTGGTGTGGTCATGCATGCGATGGTCTCATGTGCTGATGAAGGTCGGGACGGCTTACTTTTTCAAGTGCTTTGGCCGGGAGGTCAAAATTCCCACCCTGTCGCACAAAACGCGACAAGGGTGGGGCACCCTCGGGAATTGCTGTGCTGCATGCTGCGGTCGTCTTTCTCAATATGCAATCCATGTTACGGGTGACGGTCGATTAGATAGAGCAACGGGAACAAGTAAATCCAGACGATATCTACGAAGTGCCAGTACAGGCCGCCGATTTCTAATGGGGTGTGATAGCGCGGCGTGAAGCGGCCCTTCCACGCCATCCACAAAAGCCAGGTGAAGATGCCGAGTCCCACGACCATGTGCAGGGCGTGCAGGCCGGTCATGATGAAGTAGAGAGAAAAGAAGATCTGGGCGTGCTGCGGATTAGCGTATTGACCGGGATGACCGGGAACCGCCTCGTGGTCGAAGCTGAAACTTACGCCCGGAACGTGGTGCTCATCGAATTTATCTTTGTACTCGATGCCCTTGATGCCTAAGAAGGCGACGCCAAACAGCATGGTGAGAACGAGCATGACGATCATCAGCCCGCGACGCGCGGTTTGCGCGGCCCAGATGGCGAGAACGACTGTCAAGCTGCTGCAGATCAAGACAGCGGTGTTGGTGGCGCCGAGCGCCGCATTGATGGACTTGCTGGCAGCGGCGAAGTCTCCGAAATACCAGCGGCGGTAGATCAGGTAGGCGCAGAACAGGCCCCCGAAGAACATGACTTCAGTAGCGAGGAAGATCCACATCCCGAAGCTGGCGGAGTCGCGCTGCTGCTCTTCGGTGGCGAAATGATGGAGGAGAGCAGGGTTGTGGAGACCGTCGTGGTGACGGACGGCAGCTTGGCTATCCGGCAACTTGGACCTCCTCTTTGTGGGCTTTATCAATCTCGTCGTAGTTGTAGGCTTCCCAGGTGACGACTGGCTCTTCCTCAAAGTTGTAAGTCGTGGGCGGAGACGGTGTCTTCCACTCAAGTCCGGCGGCGTTCCACGGATTGTCGGGCGCAGGCTTGCCGTAACGCATCGACCAGAGGAAGTAGATCATGGGCAGCAAGTATCCGACGCCGAGGACCGTGGCGCCGGCGGTCGAGAACACGTTGAGGATCTGGAACTCGGGCATGTGACTGTAGTCGGCATAACGGCGAGGCATCCCGAGATATCCGAGAATAAATTGCGGGAAGAACGTCAGGTTGAATCCAATGAACACGATCAGGGCGGCGAGGCGTGCCCAGCCTTCGGGATAAAGCTTGCCGGAAATCTTCGGCCACCAGAAATGCATTCCGCCGAGATATCCCATCACCGCGCCACCGACCATGATGTAGTGGAAATGGGCGATGACGAAATAAGTGTCGTGGACATGCATGTCGACACCGAGTGCCGCAAGAAACAATCCGGTGAGGCCGCCCATGGTGAAGAGACCAAGAAATCCAAAGGCGTAAAGCATGGGCGCGTCGTAGTGAACGGACCCTTTGTAGAGAGTTGCGGTCCAGTTGAACACCTTGATCGCCGAAGGAACGGCCACCGCGTAGCTCAACAGCGAGAAAATCAGCGCGGCGTAAACCGAGATTCCGGCAACGAACATGTGGTGCGCCCAGACGAGGAATCCGAAGACCGCGATGGCAATTGAGGAGAGAGCGATAAAGCTGTAGCCGAAGACACGCTTGCGCGAGAAACAGGCGATGATTTCCGTGACAACGCCCATCGCGGGCAGAATCATGATGTAGACGGCAGGATGCGAATAGAACCAGAACAGGTGCTGGAAGAGCAGCGGATCGCCGCCTAGTTTGGGATCGAAGATGCCAAGATGCAGTGCGCGCTCGGCGACAACCAGAACGAGGGTGATGGCGATGACGGGAGTGCCGAGAATCTGAATGATGCTGGTGGCGTAGTGGGCCCAGACGAAGAGCGGAAGACGCGACCAGGTCATTCCAGGAGCGCGCATGCGGTGGATGGTGACGACAAAGTTCAGTCCGGTAAGGATTGAAGAGAATCCGGCAACGAAGATAGCGAGCCCGGCTTCAATGACTTTGGTGTTGCTGAAGGCGGTGCTGAAGGGAACGTAGAAGGTCCAACCGGTATCCACACCTCCGGTGAGCATGCAGTGAATCATCATCACGCCGCCGATGATGTAGAGATACCAGCTCAGCAGGTTGATGCGCGGGAAGGCGAGGTCTTTTGCCCCGACCATCAGCGGGATCAAGAAGTTGCCAAGCACGGCGGGGATGGATGGGATCAGGAAAAAGAACACCATCACCTGGCCGTGCATGGTAAAGAGTTTGTTGTAGGTATCGGCCTGGACCAAGTCGCTGGCAGGCGTGAGCAGCTCAAGCCGGATCAACAAGGCGAAGAATCCACCGATGAAAAAGAAAAAAGTGATCGAGATGAGGTAGAGCAGCGCGATGCGCTTGTGGTCCGTGGTGAGGAGCCACGACTCAACACCGTAGTGCTTGTTGAGGTAATTCTCTCGTTCGACCGATGAAACGGTAGCCGTAGCCATAAACTATTGCACCTGATTTCCTTTGCCGGGCCCGCCTTCGGGCGCGGTCGCGGCGGCGTTCGCCTTGGTAACGCCCGCGCTGGGCTGTGCCTGTGATTTCACGTACGCCACCAGCGCGTTGAGTTGCTCTTCACTGACCAGTCCCTGGAAAGTCGGCATGACGGGCTTGAAGCCTTTGACGACTTTCGCGCCGGGATCGAGGATGGATTCGCGAAGGTAGTTCTCGTCGGCGGTGATTGTGCGTCCATCTTCGAGTTGAACGGGCTTGCCGAAAATTCCCTGCAGGTTGGGGCCGCGGCCCTGCGAGTCAGAGCGATGGCAGGTGACGCAGCCGAGTTCGGCGAAGATCTTCTCTCCAGTTGCGGAGAGGGGGCCGCCGGAGCCGCCGCTCATCCAGGCCTCATACTGGGCAGGCTCCTGCACGATGATCGAGCCGATCATGCCCGAGTGCTGGGTGCCGCAATATTGAGTGCAGAAAAGATGATAGGTACCGGGTGTGGTGGCGCGGAACCACGCGACCGTGTAGCGGCCCGGCACCACGTCTTGCTTCATGCGGAACGCAGGGACGAAGAAGCTGTGGATGACGTCCTGCGAAGTCATGATGAGCTTGACGTCGCGGCCTACGGGCACGTGGAGTTCGTTGATCTCGCGCTGGCCTTCGGCGTGTTCGAGCTTCCACATCCATTGCTTGGCGACGACGTAGACTTCGGTCGAATCGCCGGGAGGAGTGCGGCTCTTGAAGTAGACGACCGCGCCCCAGGCGAAGATGACCAGAAACACGCCGAGAGGAATGAGCGTCCAGCTCAGTTCAAGAGGCGTAGAGCCTTCGATCTGTTCCGCTGGAACGCCTTTGCGATAGCGATAGCGGGCGGCGAAGTAGACGATGGCGATGAAGATGAGCAGGGTCATCAGCCCGGAGACGATGAGCAGGAAGATGAACAAAGCATCGACGTTGCCCGCCATGCTGGAGGCCCGTTGCGGCCACAATGGAAAGTTATCGAACATTCGCGTTTAACTTAGTCCTGCCTGATGCGGTTTGGCGTGATCCCATCCTTTGCGCGGAGCGATTCGCTCCAGGCGGAGAAGGACGAGGATCAGGCCGCCGATGAACAAGATGGTCAGCGCGCCACCCAGCTTCAACATGTTGCTGACGATCGCGCCATATTTGCCGGTGGCGGGATCGTAGTGATAGCAGTACAAAAGAACTTGATCGACCGCGTTGCCGATTTTTCCCTGCGAGGCTTCGACCAATCCCATACGCAGATCTTTCGGTGGGAAGTCGACGCCGTAGAAATAGCGCGAGATGCGGCCTTGCGGAGTCAGAACCATGATGGCCGTGGCGTGTGCGTACTGGTTCTTGGCAGCGTCGTATTGATATTGGAAGCCTACGGCCTTGGTTAGGGCATTGATCGAATCGGCAGGACCGGTGAGGAAGTGCCAGCCCGCGGCGACGGTTGGGCGTCCGTAGCGCTTGAGGTAGTCGCGTTTCTTTTCAGCGGCGAGTTGCGGACTTTCATGGGGATTGAAGCTGACGGTGACGACTTCGAATTCGTTGCCGAGATCGAACTTGACCAGCTTCATGGAGCCGGTCAAACCCGCGAGCGCTTCGCCGCAGAGCATGGGGCAGTTGTAGTAGACAAGGTTGAGGATCAGGGGTTTCTTACCGAAATAATCGCCTAGCTTGACTGGGCGGCCGGTGTCGTCTACGAAGGAGAGATCTCCGGGGACCTGGGCGTCCAGACGCTGCTCGATGCCGACGTTTTGCAGGTACGGGGGACGAACGTTCGCGGGCGGGGACATGATGCCTTTTGACATGCCTTGTCCCCAGGCCGTCGAGGCAAGAAGGATCAATGCTGACAACAAAAAGCTTTTAGCGCAGAGGGCGCTCAGGACCCGCGGAGGACGCTGAGAAATGCGCGTAACATCTGCTGAGTAGTGCTTCCCTACTGCGGCTGTCGAGCTTCGCTCGACCGGACAGCCGATGGCGGCTGTCCCCACATGAGTGGTGCCTGCACGAGCAGCAATGCTTAACATCGAATTTTTATTCAGGGCATTCACTTCTTATTTGTTTCCTTAGCTTTGCTCTCGGCATTGGAGACGGCGATCATGTCCGAGGGCTGCGTGCGGGTGGGGAGTCCGCGTTGGGCCAGGAGCTCCATGGCCCGATCGATGGGAATGCGGACGGTGCCGGCGTTCTCGTCGACGTAGCCGTAGGTGCTGAGAGTATCTTCTTCGCGCTGGCCAATCGTGTTCAGTTCTGTACGCTCATTCGTTTCGAGTTGTGGCTCGGGAAAACTTTTCCGGAGATATTTTTCGTAGTCTGCGCCTTCGGAATCGGTTTTGTATTCCGGCGGCAATCGACGGGTGTCGGCGGGCGCCTTCGCAGCTAATGGGCTCACCGGTGTCTGATCGGCCTGAGAACGCTTCTCCAGGACGTGGAAAAAAATGTTGACCGCGAGATAGGCCACGACCAGGGCCAGCGCCAAGCCACCGAGGAAATAGTAGACCGCGCGAACACCGATATCCCGGCGCTCGTAGTCGGCGTGTCCGTTGGTCTTCGCGGGATGGATGTCGTTCGTCATGCGTTCTCCGGAATTCCCGGCGGATGGGTGGAATGCGGGTCGAATACGTCGTTGGCCGAGACATCGTAAGCGGGCAGCAGCGGGAGAGCAGCAAGGTTGCGGCAGAAGAAGAATATCCAGATGCTGCCAATGGCAATGGGCACTACGATGTCGGCGATGGTGACGCTGAAATTGATCGAGAAGTTTGGCTCGATGTTCCAGAAGAGATCCACAAAGCGCATGAACAGGAGCCAAACCGCGAGCCAGACGAGTTTGCGAATGTTCCGCTTAAAGGGGCGCGAGAGCAGGATGACGAATGGGACGCAGAAGTGGAAGAGAGCGAGGAATACTGCGACGTAGCCCCAGCCGTGGTTGATGCGCTTCAGGTAGAACGTGATTTCGGTGGGCAAGTTGCCGGCCCATATGATGAGCCACTGCGAGAAGTTGAAGTACGCCCAGACCATGATGAAGGTGAGTGTCCACTTGCCGTGGTCTTGAACGAAGTCGGGCCGCAGCATCTCAGACATGGGCTTGTAGTCGTAGAGAATCCGCTCGACGACGATGGCGAAGCACATGGCGGCCAGGACTTCGCCGATGAGAATGATCAAGCCGTAGATCGTCGAGATCCAGCTGGGATCCAGCGACATGACCCAGTCGATGGCGGCGAAGGAGATGGTGAATGCGTAGAGGATCAGACCCGGACCGGCGACTGCTTTAAATTTCTGCGTGTTGTCCGGTGCGTTGGGCTTATCGGTCTGCTTCGACCACATGGACAGCAGGAGCGAGAGCAGATTCCAAATTGCCAGGTAGATAATGGCGCGGTCGATGAAGCCCGCGCTGTTGAGGTAAGCGTCCTTGATGAACTTGTGCTTGTCGAGATGTTCGCGGATGTGCGGATCTGCGATTGTGCCGAGCGGCTTCAGCCAGGGGTACATCTGGTGCTGCAGGACCGCGATGATGATGGGAATGAAGAGGATCGCCAGGACGGGGAGCGTGCGCATGGCGGCACCGAGAATGCGGCGGATGACCGTGCCCCATCCACCGCCGGTGAGATGGCGAATCATTACGATGGCCATGGAGCCGAGCGCGATGCCGAGCCAATCCATGTAGCCGAGCAAGTATCCGCGGTAGAACTCTTCGGGGCGCGTGAGGGCGAGTACAAGGGCGCCGAGGCTGAAGACAACGCCGACGATGAGGGCGCGCTGGCCGATCGTTTTGACGATCGGGGGCGCCGAGAGATCGAGTTGTTTCGGCGCCGTGCTCATTTCTGACCTTCTTTGTTCATCTCAGATTCTGGTTGCGAATTTTGTTTCGGCGCGAGGATCGGCAGAGTTGCGCCGGATCCGGGCTCGCGGAACGCCGGAGGCTCGGAAGGAACCTTCTGATCCGGAGGCACGTCGGCCATGGTTGCGTTCTGGCTGAGTTGTAGGGCACGGATGTAGGCAACGATGTCCCAACGGTCCTGCGTAGGAATCTGCGAAGCGTAATCGGGCATGATGCCGAAGCCGTTGCTCATGACGTCGAAGAAGTATCCCAGTGGAGCCTTTTGCAAACGGACGATGTGGAATGATGGGGGCTTGCGGGCGAATCCCCGGGACGGGACAAAGCCGTTGCCATCTCCAACGCGGGAGTGACACGGGGCGCAATAGATGTTGTAGCGCTCCTGACCTCGTTCGAGAACTTCCTTGGTGACCGCGAACGGCATCACGTTGCCTGGGTTGTCCCCGATCTTGCCCGTGTAGAAGTAGGCGTCTTCGTGGAGCTGGCCGCGAGCGACAGTGCCTTCCACTGGGGGACGGGCGGAGCGGTGGTCGGCGTAGAAGTCGCTATAGGAGAGAGGGTTCTGGCGTGGCTGGACGTGCATATCGAGACGGCAGGCGGAGGTGAGGGCGAGCAACAGCAGCACCGCGGCCACCGGCAAACTGTCGAGCTTCGCTCGACCGGACAGCCGGGGGCGGCTGTCCCCACATAAGCCTTCTTGCTTTCGGAGGAGGCGCATTAGCTTGGCACCTCCGAGATGGAGCGTGGGTCCAGGGTTTCCAGGAAGCGGCGGGTTTCGACCGGATTGTACTTCTTGTCGGATGAGAACACGATCAGGAAGAAACGGTCCTTGGATGCAAAGGCGAAGCGCGGAACGTTAAAGACCGGGTGATACGGCATCGGTAGGCCGTTGAAGGCCAGCATGCCGAGCACGGCGGAAATTCCGGCAAACAAAATTGTCATTTCAAACGTGATCACAATGAATGCAGGCCAGGAGTGCGGAGGCTTGCCGCCGATGTTGAGCGGATAATCGACGGCAGCCATCCAGTACTGCATCAGGTAGCCGGTACAGCCGCCGATGATGCCGCCGATGAGAACCGTCAACGGGATTTCGTCGAAGTGCATTCCGATTTCTTCGGCGAGGCCTTCGATGGGGAACGGGCTGTAGGCGTCGATCTTCTTGTAGCCGGACTCATGGGTTTTCTTGGCAGCATCGACCAGGGCTTGCGCCGAATCGAATTCCGCCATGAGGCCGTAAATGGGATCGCGCTTCGCCATTATTCTTTCACCTCCGCTTCGGGCAGGAGGGTGCGCATTTCAAAGATCGAGATGGCCGGGAGCAAGCGCAGGAAGAGGAACATAGCAGCGAGGAACATTCCGATCGTGCCGATATAGGTCATCCAGTCCCAGCGTGTGGGGTAGTACATGCCCCACGAGGAATTCAGGAAGTCGCGGTGCAGGCTGAGGACGACGATGACGAAGCGCTCGAGCCACATGCCGACGAGGACCACGCCGGAGATGAAGAACAGCGCGACCGGGCTGGTGCGCAGCTTACGAATCCAAAGCACCTGCGGAGCAAGGAGGTTGCAGATCAGCAGCATCCAGTACGCACCGGCGTAAGGGCCGTGCAGACGGTTCCACAGGGTGAAGGCGTCGTAGCGGTCGCCGCCGTACCATCCCATGAAAGCCTCGATGCCGTACCCGTAGGCCACGATAAGGCCGGTGGCAAGCATGACCTTCGCGGAATTCTGGAGGTGGCGCTCGGTGATGAAATCTTCGAGGCCGTAAATCTTGCGGATCGGAATGGCAAGCATCAGCACCATGGCGAAGCCGGAGTAGATGGCGCCTGCGACGAAGTACGGCGGGAATATGGTGGTGTGCCATCCGGGGACGATGCCGACGGCGAAGTCAAAGCTCACGACAGTGTGGACGGAAAGCACGAGCGGCGTGGCTAATCCTGCGAGCAGCAGGTACATCGTTTCGTAGCGGTGCCAGTGGCGGGCGGAACCGCGCCATCCGAACGAGAGCATGCCGTAGATCATCTTGATCCAGCGCTTCTCGGTGCGGTCGCGGAGGGTGGCGAAGTCAGGGATGAGTCCGGTAAACCAGAAAAGGGCCGAAATGGTGGCGTAAGTCGAGACCGCGAAGACGTCCCACATCAGCGGGCTGCGGAATTGCGGCCACACGCGCATGGTGTTGGGGATGGGGAATAGCCAGTAAGCGAGCCAGGGACGGCCGACGTGAATGGCCGGGAAGATTCCGGCAGACGCTACGGCGAACAGCGTCATGGCTTCAGCAAAACGGTTGATCGAATTCCGCCACGTCTGACGCAGCAATAGGAGGATGGCGGAGATCAGAGTTCCCGCGTGGCCAATGCCGATCCACCAGACAAAGTTGACGATCTCAAAGCCCCAGCCGATGGGTGTGGTGTCGCCCCAGATGCCGATGCCTTTGAGGAAAAGGTATCCGGTGGCGAACAGCAGCATCATCGTGAGCATGAAGAAGATGCCGAAGCCGATGAACCATCCGTTGGTCGCCGGGCGCGTGAGAACGATGGCGCTGATTTTTTCGGTGACCGTGCCGAAGGTATGGCCGGGTTCAATGACCGGGGCGCGTTCGAGCTCGGTTGACGATTTGTATTGCTCGTTCATGCTTTCAAAATCAATCTCATCATGATGCTTTCAAAATCATGTCACCCTGCATGCTTCAAAAATCATGTCCCATAGTGCACGCTTCAAAATCATGTCATCGTGAGGATGGCGCAAGCCCTACGAGCGACCTTACGATGGCCGCGAGCCGCGATGCGGTCGACGGGAAGCTCCACACTGCATGCAGCATGGAATTCCCAATCCACTGCATAATCGGCGTTCCTCCGACGAAAGGTCCTTCGCGCCGGCTCCGCCGGCTCTCTGGATGACAAAGCTGACATCATTGACCCTCCAACTCAGGGTTCGGATTTCTAACCTCTGCTAAGTACGTGGTGCGCGGGCGGGTGTTTAGTTCGCCCAGCAGGCTGTAGTTTCTGGCCTGCGCTTTCCACTTGGAAACGTTGCTGTTGGGATCGTTGATGTTGCCGAAGACGATCGCGTCGGCCGGGCAGGATTGCTGGCAGGCCGTCTGCAATTCGTCTCCGATGCGGATATCTTTGTTCTCGCGGACTGATTGCGTTTCGGTGTCAATGCGGCGCTCGTTGATGCGCTGCACGCAGTAAGTGCACTTTTCCATGACGCCGCGGCTGCGCACACTGACGTCGGGGTTGCGCATCATCTTATACTGCGAGGTGTCCCAGTCCTGGAAGAGCAGGAAGTTGAAGCGGCGAACCTTGTAGGGACAGTTGTTCGAGCAATAGCGCGTGCCCACACAGCGGTTGTAGACCATGTCGTTCAGGCCTTCGGTAGTGTGGTTGGTCGCGGCTACAGGGCACACGACTTCGCAGGGGGCGTTCTCGCATTGCATGCACGGGACGGGCTGGAAGAACGCCTTGGGATTTTCGCGGTCACCTTGATAGTAGGCGTCGATGCGAATCCAGTGCATGTGACGGCCGAGCAGAGTCTGCTCTTTGCCGACTACGGCGATGTTATTTTCCGACTGGCAGGCGACGATGCAGTTGTTGCAGCCTACGCACTTGTTGAGATCGATGGCCATGCCCCAGGCATAGGTTTCTTTTTCGTACTCGTAGTTGGGATAGAGCGTGACGTCTTTGGAAACTTCTTCTTCCTGCGCGAACTTCGGCTCTTCTTTGTATTTTCCGAGCGTGGTTTCGCGGACTAGCGGGCGGTAGCCGCCGTCGGGGGTTTCCATGGACTGCATGCCTTGCGTGGAGGCGAGTTCGTACTTGGCGCCGGTCTTGATGATCTTTACACCCGAGGCGATCCACGGGGCAGCCGTGGTGCGGAGTTCGTAGGCCCTGAAGCCCTGCTCGGAGCCGACGCGTCCAGCGCGTTTGCGGCCGTAGCCTAGCGTGATGGTCACGGAGTTGTCGGGGTGTCCGGCTTGGATCCAGACGGCGCCTTGAACTTTCTTACCGTTCAGTTCGAGCTCGACAACGTCTTTCGCGGCAAGTTGCAGGCGCTCGGCCATCTTGGGACCGATCTGGATGGCGTTGTCCCAAGTGAGCTTCGACATCGGCTTGGGAAGTTCCTGCAGCCAGCCGTTGTTGGAGAATTGTCCGTCGTAGATGGTGGGGTCGCGGCGGATGTTGAGCTCGATAGCGTTGGGGTCGGCGGTTTTCCCTTCCGGTGCACCTGCCGTGGTTTTTGCGGTTAAGGCCTTGGAAGATAAGGTCGTGCCTTCGATCCAGCCATCGTGCAGCGACTTGCGCCAGAATTGCTCGAAGTCGGCACCGGCGTGCTGCTTCTGCCAGTAAGCGCGGGTCAGGTCGTATCCAGTTGCATCAGCTTGTCCAGAAAGGAGCGCCACGAATTCAATCGCGCTCTTGCCATTGTAAAGAGGAGCGATCAGCGGCTGGATGATGCTTACCGTGCCATCGTAGGCGCGAGCATCGCCCCACGATTCCAGTTCGTGCGTTGCGGGAACGTGCCATTGACAGAGTTCGGCGGTTTCATCCTGATATAAGCCGTGATGCACACGGACCGGAACCTTGCCGCTCTTCAGTAAGTCTGCGAAGTTCAGGTCAGCGGGAGCATCATAGACCGGATTTCCGCCGAGGACGATCAGGAGATCGACCTTGCCTGCCTGCATGTCGGCGACAAGATCTTTAAGCGACTCGGTCTGATTAATTGGATTGGCGTCGACGGGATCGGTGTAGAAAACCGTCTTGCCGACATATTTCTGATTGAGCTGATGAGCGAGAGCATGCAGAGACGGTGGTTGGTGATCTCCTACCAGAAAGAGTGCGGAACCTTTGTTGCCCAGGAAAATGTCGTCATAGGCGAATACTGCAAATTTCCGCTCGTGGTCCGTAAAGCCCCCGGACAATTCTTTGCTCGGATAGTCCGAGTTCATCGGGGTCGTAAGCATTAGACGAGTAAAGCGCTCTATGTCCGCAGCGCGCAGTGGCAGTCGATGATCCGCCTTTGCGCCTGTTGAACTCGGCGTGCTCTCGATTACATAGAGGCGGTTCATGCCATGAAACACGCCCATCCGGTCCACTAGCTCCTCCCGGCAATCCACTTCGGGATCGCGGCGTTTGGCGAAGTCGCGGATGTAGCGGGCGTTGCCGGGGAATCCGGCGGAGAGGAAGTCGGCGTCGAGCGAGACGATGACGTCGGCTTTCGAAAAATCGTAGCGCGTCTCGACGGGCTGTCCGAAGGCCATCTTCGCGCCTTCGAGGACGTTGTCGCGATTGACCGGTTCGTAGACGTGCCATTTGGCTTGCGGATAAATCCTCAGGAAATTGCGCAACTGGTCGGCGAGCGTGGGTGACGTGGTCGTCGTCGTGAGAATGCGAATGCCTGCGCCTTGCAGGGACTTTTGCGCACTGAGCGGACCGCGGATCGCGCCTAGGAACGCTTGCCACGAGCGGACGTCGCCCATCGAGGTGACGGTCTGCGAGCGGTCGGGATCATAGAGGCCGAGGATTGAGGCCTGCGCGAAGATGTCAGTCCCGCCCATCGACGCGGGATGCAGATCGTTGCCCTCGATCTTGGTCGGGCGTCCGAGATGGCTCTCGACCAGGACCGGGCTGGCGTATCCGCCGAGCGTTATTGCCGTCGCGTAGTACATCGGCTTGCCCGGGATGACATTCTCCGGCTGGCGAACGTAGGGGACAATGGGCTCGAGCGGGAGCTTGACGCATCCGGTCATGCCGGCGAGGCCGAGGGATGCGCCCATTACCTTGAGGAATCCGCGGCGCGAGGCCTTGTCGAGCCATTCAGAAGCACCCTTGGGGAATTCGCGGTGCAGGGCTTCCTGGAAGGCGGGGCTGCCGGCGAGTTCTTCGAGCGAGCGCCAGTATTCGGGGCCGGTTTTTTCGGCCTTATCGTGCGCGATGGCGGCGTCGATTCTCTCGCGGACCGCGCCCAGTTCGAGCTTCTTGGTGGGGCAGATGTCTTCGAGTTTGACGAACTGCGATTTGTTGTCTGTCGTCATCCTGGCAACGGTGCCGTCCCTACGGGGCTCGTTTCATTTCTTGCAGCGCTCCCGGCACTTCCGTGCCGGGCTTTCATGTGTCGCCGCTATGCGGCTGGGGCTTGCCGGGCTTTACTGCTCTACCCTGACATGCTTCGCTTCTTTCGCCCCTTCGGGGCTTGCGCATCTCTTGTCTGCTATCCCACCGCTTACGCCGTGGGCTGTATTCTTTTGCCGCTTCGCGGCTTTTTGCTCTGTGCCGCTGTCAATGGGCGACTGCATCGGCAGCATCTCACAAGACCTTGTCGAGCTTCGCTCACAGCCGATGGCCGCTGTCCCACGCAAACCTCTACTTCTGAAACCCGAACAACTATCTGTGACAGGTGCTGCAACTCGTTATATCGCCGACGCTGATCTGGCCATCGGAGGTTTTTATTCTTCCAACGCGAACCCGATATTTGGTGATCAGGTATGCGCCGAGCGAATCCTGATCGGTGAAAGCGCGGCCATCCAGGTTGACGGGGTTGACCGTCGTGGGCTGTTGGTAGCGCATGTTAAAGACTTGATCGCGCGGGCGTAGATTTTTTCCCGGATCGCGATGGCATCCCAGGCACCACTCCATCTGCAAGGATTCCGCCTGGTACATCAGGGGCATCTGGTCGACCGGGCCGTGGCAGGTGTTGCAGCCGACACCCTTGGTGACGTGAATGCTGTGATTGAAATAAACGAAGTCGGGGAGCTGGTTGACGCGCGTCCACTGCAGCGATTCGCCGGAGCGATAGCTGGCGCGGACGGGCTCAAGGAGCTGGGCGTTAGTCCAAATCTGCGAGTGGCAGTTCATGCACGTCTTGGTCGGGGGAATTCCGGCGAAGCTGGAGGTCTCGACCGAGGTATGACAGTAGCGGCAGTCGATGCCGAGTCCGGCGACGTGATGCTGATGGCTGAACGGGACCGGCTGCGGCTTACGGACGCCGGCATAGGTCACAAAGGGAGAGCCCTGCACGATGTAAACGACTCCACCCAATGCCGCAACAATGAATACTGCGCCGAAAATGGTGGCGCGGGAAAGCGTATTCGTGCTGCGATGAAAGATCTGCGACATTCTCTTATGAGATCTAGCGAAGAGATCCGGCGGAGCTTAGTTGCTTAGCTCGTCCGCTCAGTGCGTCCGTTTAATGTTCCGAGTAAAGAAAACCACCCACAGGTTTTCGAGTTGGTTGCGAAACAGAGAATTATAAATATTTCGAGTAGCTTTGTCCTGCGTTTTTGAAAATTTGCGATAGAAAATAATTATGAAGCGTATGAAGTGAACGTAACTGGAATCATGTTGAGTTTTTAAACGGAAGGTTTTAGCGGCAAAGACCGAACCCCAGGGGCTGAAGCCCAAATCTCTATTGCTTCTGACGCGGCGCTAAAGCGCCGCTCTACCACGATGCAGTACTAGAAACTAGGAGCTAGAAGCTAGCAGCTTGTACTCAGCGGAGGTTCATCACCAGCAATTTTGGTTCGGTCATTTCTTCGATGGCGTAACGCAGCCCTTCGCGGCCAAGGCCGGAATCCTTCACGCCGCCATAGGGCATGTGATCGATGCGGAAGGACGGGACGTCACCCGCAATGACGCCGCCGACTTCGAGCTCTTCGTAGGCTTGGAATAGCAGCTTCGCGTCGCGGGTAAAGACGCCGGCCTGCATTCCGTAGGCGGTATTGTTGACCTGGCGCAGGGCCTGATCGAAATCCCGGTAAGGCTCGACGCTGACTACAGGGCCGAAAATCTCCTGGCAGTTTATTTTCATGTCGGACTTGGTACCAGTCAGGACTGTGGGCTCGACAACTAGGCCATTGCGGCGGCCTCCGCAGAGGAGGCGGGCTCCGGCGCGGACGGCTTCGTCAATCCAGGTGATGGTGCGGATCGCGTCGCTTTCGCGTATGAGCGGGCCGACGTCAGTGGACTCATCGAGGGGATCGCCGGTTTTCAGTTGCTTGACGCCTTCGACGAGGAGATCCGCGAATTTTCCATAAACGGAGTGCTCGACCAGGATGCGCTGGACGGAGATGCAGGTCTGGCCGGCATAGGCGAAACCTCCGGTGACGCAGCGGTCGGCGGCATACGCGAGGTCGGCGTCGCTGTGGACGATCACAGCGGCATTTCCTCCGAGTTCGAGGACGACTTTCTTTTTTCCAGCGCGGCGTTTGATGTCCCAGCCGACGGGAACGCTGCCGGTGAAGCTGATGAGCTTAATGCGGTCATCGGTGACGAGGAGTCCGGCATCGTCGTTAGAGAGTGGCAGCACGTTGAGGCCGCCGTCCGGCCATCCGGCCTGCTGCACGCACTCGGCCAGAAGCAGCGAGCAGAGCGGCGTTTGCGGCGCGGGTTTCAGGACAACGGGGCATCCCGCGGCGATGGCCGGAGCGACCTTGTGAGCGACGAGATTGATGGGGAAATTAAATGGAGTAATGCCGGCGATGGGGCCGAGGGGAAAGCGGCGGACGATGCCCCAGCGTCCGGCGGTGAATTCCTGCCAGTCGAGGGGAAGGAACTCGCCGTAGATGCGAGTGCTTTCTTCGGCCGCGACGTTGAAGGTGAAGATGGCGCGGTCGACCTCGATGCGCGCGCCCTTGATAGGCTTGCCGGCTTCCTGCGCGAGGGTACGGGCAAATTCTTCCTTGCGCTCAGTCATGAACGCGGAGACCTGGCGAAGGACGCGCTGGCGCTCGAAAGCGGGGAGGCGGCGGGTCGTGCCGAAGGCTTTGACAGCGGCGGCGATGGCCGCTTCGGCGTGTTCTTTGCGGCCTTGCGTGACGCGGCCAATCAGGCTGCCGTCGTAGGGGGAGCGGATTTCTACAAGGTCGCCGTCCTGCTGCCAACGTCCGTCCACGAAGAAACCGTGAGTCGCAACAGGCGCGATCGTCATCTCTGCCATTTTTGTCTTGCCCCCAGGGAAAGAACCTTGCTGCATTATAGGACTTTTTCGTTGGCGTGAATAAAGGCGGGAAACCACGAAGGCCACGAAGGTTCACGAAGGAAACACTGATGCCCTTACAATATTCTGCGGCGAAGAGTGCTCCCATGACAGTTGCTGAGGTTGCGCAGCGGATCCGCAGAAAAGAGTTTTCTCCGGTTGAGATCACGCAGGAGTGTTTGCGGCGGATTGAGAAGCTCAATCCTCAGATCAATGCGTTCATTACTGTAATGGCGGAATCGGCTCTGGTGGAGGCGCGGGCCGCCGAGGAAGAGATTTCTCAGGGAAAGTGGCGGGGGCCTCTGCATGGGATTCCGGTTGCGCTGAAGGATTTAGTCGATACCGCGGGAGTGCGGACGACATCGGCCAGCGCACTGCATAAGGATCGTGTTCCGAGGGAAGACGCTGAGGTCGTCCGGAAATTGCGCGAGGCCGGCGCGGTAATCGTTGGCAAGAATAATCTGCATGAGTTCGCCTATGGCGGGAGTTCTCTGATCAGCCATTTTGGGGATGTTCACAATCCATGGGACGTAAACCGGATTGCCGGAGGATCTTCGGGCGGATCAACGGCTTCGGTTCCTGCGGGGATGGCGTGTGCCGCGATTGGAACGGACACGGCGGGATCGATTCGCGAGCCGGCGGCGCTATGCGGATGCGTGGGGATCAAACCGACGTATGGTCGGGTTTCGAGCCGCGGGGTGATTCCGCTCTCGATGTCGCTGGATCATGTGGGGCCGCTGGCTTCATGCATCGAGGATGCGGCGATCGTGTTGCAGGCGATCGCGGGATATGATCCCGCGGACATCACTTCAGCCGAGGTTCCGGTTACGGATTATGTGTCCGTCCTGAAGGAAGGCGCGAAAGGTTTGCGAGTGGGTGTGCCGAGGGCGTATTTCTTTGACGATCTGGATCCTGAGGTGGCGTCTGCGATGGAGCATGCGTTGACCGGAATCGCGACTCTGGGTGCACATATTAAGGAAGTGCGGCTCGAGGGGAGCACTGACCGCACGGTGCAGGCTGCAGAGTCGTACGCTTACCACGCGGAGGATGTGGCAAAGCATCCAGAGTTGTATCAGGCAGAGACGGTGCGGCGGATTCGATCGGGAGAGAAAGTAACTGCGGCGGAGTACATGCAGAAGAGACGCGAGTTGGAAGTGGCCAGGCGAAACATTCGAGATGTGTTTGCCGAGGTGGACTTGCTGGTCACGCCCACTACGCCGCTTCCCGCTCCTACGATTGCCGAGTTGAGGGCTAACGCGGACGCGTTGCGCCCAGCGGAGTTGAAGCTGTTGCGGAATACACGGCCGTTTAACGTGTGGGGATTGCCGGCGATCTCAGTTCCCTGCGGGTTTACGCAAGGCGGATTGCCGATTGGACTGCAGATTGCGGGGCCGCATTGGCGCGAGGATCTGCTGCTGCGGCTTGCTTATGCTTACGAGCAGGCTACGGCTTGGCATAAGCGAGCTATACCGGGGCTGTAAAGAACGGCGAGATTTCGCAATCTGAGGTGTGGATCTGCTCGTCGTCGCCTTCGCTCGACCGCCGAGGCGGCTGTCTCTACGTGACCTGGCGTGGTGCCATACGTCTAACGAAGCGTACTCTATGTAATTATCGAGTTTCCTGCCTGCCCTGCCCTTGGAGTCCACATGAATCGAGTCGATAGGTTTTTAAAGAGTGTCTTGGCTTGTCTGCTCCTGTATGGCCTTTGCGCCTTCGCGCAGAACGCTTCCATTCAAGAAATCCACGGGATTGCTGTGGACAATATCGACCGCTCGGTGAAACCGGGGGATGATTTTCACCGGTTCGCGAATGGCAACTGGATCAAGCGCACCGAGATTCCGCCGGACCGGGCCGGGATCGACGTATTTACGAGATTGAGCGACCTAAGCAGTCAGCGTACCGCTGAGCTGATTAAGGAGCTTGCCACTTCGAATCCGCCGGCAGGATCCAATTTGCGAAAGGTGGCGGACCTCTTCAATTCGTATTTGGATGAGGCGGCGATCGAGGCGAAGGGATTGACGCCGGTGAAATCGAATTTGGATGCGATTGCATCAATCCACGACAAGAAGCAACTGGCGCACGCACTAGGGGAGGCGTTGCGTGCCGATGTGGACGCGCTGAACAATACGAACTATCACACTGCTAATCTCTTTGGGCTGTGGGTGGCACCGGGGTTTACCGATTCGGATCACTATACGCCCTATCTGATGCAGGGCGGGCTGCAGCTACCGGATCGCGAATATTACACCTCGAACAGCGAGAGCATGCAGAAGATTCGCGCGAAATATCAGCCGCACGTAGCCGCCATGTTGAAGCTGGCTGGATTTTCCGATGTGGATGCGCGCGCGGCTCGGATCGTGGAACTAGAGACGGCAATCGCGAAGACGCATCGCACGCTGGCGGAGAACGAAGACATCCATAAGGCGAACAATACCTGGAGGCGCGCGGAGTTTACAACGAAAGCTCCGGGCCTCGACTGGGACGAATACTTCAAGGGAGCGGGGCTGAGCCGTGTGGAGAGTTTCATCGTGTGGCAGCCCGAGGCATTTCTCGGAGAGTCGGAGCTGGTCGCGTCGGTTTCACTGGAATCGTGGAAGGATTGGCTCACGTTTCATTTGATCGAGGCCCATGCGGGAGTGCTGCCGAAGGCGTTGGCGCTGGAACGGTTTGCGTTTTTTGGCCAAGAGTTGTCGGGCGTTCAGCAGCAGCGTCCGCGGTGGGAGCGGGGCGTGTCGGTTGTCAACGGATACCTGGGGGACGCCGTGGGACAAGTGTACGCGCAGAAGTATTTTCCACCTGAAGCCAAGGAGAAGGCACAGGCGATGGTGACCGAGTTGATCGCGGCGTTCCGCAAACGGATCGAAGCGCTCGCCTGGATGAATCCATCGACCAAGGCAGAAGCGGAGGCGAAGCTTTCGACGCTGTACGTTGGCATTGGTTATCCGGAGACCTGGCACGACTATTCGAACTATGAGGTAAAGCCGGGCGATATTTTCGGCAACATATGGCGGGGGGATCTGTCGGAATACCAGCGGCAGGTGGCGCGGCTTGGGAGGGCGGTCGACCGCAAGGAATGGTCGATGACTCCGCAGACGGTGAATGCGGTGAATCTGCCGCTGCAGAACGCGCTGAACTTCCCTGCCGCGATTCTGCAGCCTCCGTTTTACGATCCCGAAGCTCCGGCGGCGGTGAATTATGGAGCGATCGGGGAGGTGATCGGACACGAGATCAGCCACACCTTCGACACGGAAGGAAGCGCGTTTGATTCGAAGGGGCGGGTGCGGAATTGGTGGACGCCGGAAGATCTGAAGCATTTTGAAGCGGCCACTGCGAAACTCGCGGCGCAGTACGACACCTACAGGCCGTTCCCGGATTTAGCGGTCAATGGAAAGCAGACGTTGGGGGAAAGCATCGCCGATTTGGCCGGACTCTCGGCAGCATATGACGGATACAAGGCGTCGAGGCAGGTGGCACCAACGGTCGATGGATTCACCAGCGATCAGCAATTCTTCATCGCCTTCGGGCAGAACTGGGGAGAAAAGTTGCGCGAGGCTGCGCTGCGCCAGCAGGTGATGACCGACGGGCATCCTCCCGGGGAATATCGCGCGGATACGGTGAGAAACATCGATGCATGGTACTCGGCGTTTGATGTGAAGCCGGGAGAGAAGCTGTATCTGGCACCGGAGGACAGAGTGAGGATCTGGTAGGGAAAAGCAAGGTTGCAAGGTTGCAAG
>Ga0070732_10000299_pt1 | contig 34627 bp, 24 predicted proteins | sample Coa_R1_5_FD_66449 | JGI IMG/M metagenome (GOLD analysis project Ga0070732, IMG submission 66449) | Surface soil microbial communities from Centralia Pennsylvania, which are recovering from an underground coalmine fire - Coalmine... | ecosystem: Environmental > Terrestrial > Soil > Unclassified ... | reverse complement strand
ACGACGCCCTCGACCGCCGCGTGCAGCAGACCGAAAGCAGCACCACGACCGATTTCTACTTCTCGGCTGCCGCGCAAGTGCTGGAAGAGCGCGTCGGCAGCAACGTCATGGCGCAATATGTCTGGTCCGCTGTTTATGTCGATGCCATGATCCTGCGCGACCGCAGCGCCAACGGCGGCGCGTCGCTAAACGAGCGCTTGTGGGTGCAACAAGATGCGAATTTCAATGTCACGGCATTGGTGAACGGCAGCGGCAGCGTGGTAGAGCGCTCGGTCGTCGATCCCTATGGCACATTCACGATTTACGATGCTAGCTGGAACGCGCGTTCCAGCAGCAGCTACGGCTGGCTGCATTACTTCCAGGGCAAGCGCATCGACACCATCATCGGTGCGATCGATTTCGGCGGCCGCTTCTATTCGCCCACGCTGATGCGCTTTGTGCAGAACGATCCGATTGGCTTTGCAGGTGGCGATGGCGATTTATACCGCATGGAAGGTGATAACACTATCACACGCCTCGACCCGCTTGGTTTGCTGCCTCCGGACGAACCTATAGGGGAACGATGGCGTGAAATGCAGTGGAAAAGAGAGGTCGAAAAGCAGCGCGCTGCTGAGGCTGCAGAAAACGCCCGCAAGCAAGAGGAGGGGCTTCGAGGAGTGCCCGAGCAACTAAAGGGTCGCTGGAAGGTGTGCCTTCGTGTCAACACCGAAGGCATAGGCCATGCGTGGATTTATTACGAAAACCTCGACACTGGCGAGCAACATTCGATAAGTGGAATACACGGCGGTTTCGGACAGCAGTTCAACGCGGAGGGTCAAAGAATTCCTGGAGCAGGCGTTCCTTATTCTGGCATTCATTGGGATAGGGAGTTCGAGGGTAAGGACAAGGATTCAAATGGGCGGCGCCCAAGCAGATTGAAGAAATTTATAGAGATTTGTCGCGAAATCACGGATCCGGTAGTGCCGAGAACGACTCCCGGTTTTGACGATCTCAACAACAACTGTGCTACACACGCGCGTGATGCTTGGTTTAAAATAACGGGTCAGAAATTTACTTTCTATAACCCAATTTTTGATAGCCCAGACGAGCTGGCGGGGGCCGTCGAAAGCGCTATCTCGCCCCCACACGAACCAAGAGGTGGGATGATCGGAGGATTGACAAAGTAATTCTGGATCGAGTACGTGCATGTTAGAAGCCGTTTTTCGACCACGAGTCTTTCCGAACAATCGGTTCAGTTCGTGGGGGCCTACGCACACCGTGTGTATTCTTGAGGAACCCGGGGATGAGAAGACGCCTGATTTTCACGTGCTTGGTAGGCAGTGCATTGCTAGTTGCACTTGGCGTTTGCTATCTGCTGCTCTGCCGACAATGCACCCACAAGCTTTCAGCGGGCCAAATCGTTGAAGTGTTCTTGCTACCTAATGAGCAGTTATTGGTTGTAAATCATGTGCTAGACAACGACGGGTCGTTCGTGAGATCGGAAGTTCAAACATGGACTATCTCAACCCATGTCAAGACGACCATATTGACTTCGCCCATGTTGGTCAGAAGTGCAGATGTTTCGCCAGATCGGCGACTGCTTGCGTTGGGAAACAGCACAGGGACAATTCAAGTATATGAGATCGAGGGACCGAAAGCGATTTGGACCCTAACTGCAAAAGAAGATTTACCGATAACTGCGATCCGGTTTTCGGCCCAGAGAAACGAAATTGAATCTTTTGCCTACTTAAGTACGAGCGCGAACGGCCGCCACACTTTCCGCAGTTACTGGGACCTTGATTCGGGCAAATTCCTTCGCAGCGAGCAAGTAGACGAAGCATTTGTTTATCCACCTTCAGAATGTGGAGACATGCTCGCGCAGGTTACAAGAGGGAATGTCATCGAGGTTCGGTCGCGAGTTGGGAATTTGATAATTAGGGAGATCGAGACAAACTGGAGGCGGGTAAATACCCTTGTCTTTTCACACGGTTGCGAATATTTAGCTGCCGCTACGGGCGACCTTGAAGGAGGGGGACCGGCTCCTCGTTTCGCCATGGTCCATTCCGAAGTGGCGGTTTGGCAATTATCAACTGGAAAAAAGGTATATCAACACAATTGTCATCGTGCTGGCGTAGTGAGTCTCAGTTTTTCACTCGACGATCATTATCTTGCGAGTGGCGATGCAGTGGGCGAAGTGGCCGTGTATGACTTGATAGACGGAAAGACTAGATAAAGTAGCGATCCAGGAAACGACTCCGGCACATCGCAGGTTCCGGTAAGCACCACCGCTGATGGCAGCGTCCGTCGCATCGACACCGCGTATGATACGCAAGGCAACGCCTATCTCTTCACCAGCTACGCCGACACCGCCGGCGCGACGATCGTCAACCAGGTGCAGCGCGCCTTCAACGGCCTTGGTCAACTGACGCAGGAATGGCAATCGCACTCCGGGGCCGTGAACACGAGCACCACGCCGAGCGTGCAATATGCGTATTCGGAAATGTCGGGCGGAGCCAACCACAGCCGGCTGACGAGCATGACCTATCCGAACGGCAAAGTGTTGACGTTCAACTACAGCTCTGGCGTGAATGACGCGCTGAGCCGGCTGTCGTCGCTGTCCGACTCGACGGGAACGCTCGAAAGCTACGATTATCTGGGACTCGATGCCGTCGTGCGGCGGGCGCATCCTCAAATCGGCGTCGACTTGACGTACATCAAGCAAACCGGCGAAAGCAATGGCGACGCCGGCGACAAGTACATTGGGTTGGATCGCTTCGGCCGCGTGGTCGATCAACGCTGGATCGTGGCCTCGTCGGGAACAGCGCTCGACCGCTTCCAGTACGGCTACGACCGCGATTCGAATGTCTTGTGGCGCGACAACCTCGTGAACTCCGCCTTCGGTGAGCTATACTCGTACGACAATTTGAATCAGCTTGCGAGCTTTCAGCGCGGCACGCTGAATAGCGGACACACGGCCATCACCGGCACGCCGAGCGCGAGCCAAAGCTGGTCGCCGGATGCAGTGGGCAATTTCAGCAGCGTCACCACCAACGGCACCACGCAAACCCGCTCCGCCAACGCGCAGAACGAAATCACGTCGATCAGCGGCGCCACCACGCCGGCGTATGACCACAACGGCAACATGACCGGCGATGAAACCGGCCGGCAGTTCATTTACGACGCCTGGAACCGGCTGGTGACGGTGAAGAATTCCGGCGGCACGACCATCTGGCAATCGAGCTACGACGCCCTCGACCGCCGCGTGCAGCAAACCGAGAGCAGCACCACCACCGATTTTTACTTCTCGGCTGCCGGGCAAGTGCTGGAAGAGCGCGTCGGCAGCAGCACGATGGCGCAGTATGTCTGGTCGGCCGTGTATGTCGATGCCATGATCCTGCGCGACCGCAGTACCAACGGTGGCGCGTCGCTCAACGAGCGCCTGTGGGTGCAGCAGGACGCGGACTTCAACGTGACGGCGCTGGTGAGCAGTAGTGGCACTGTAGTGGAGCGCTCGGTGGTGGATCCGTATGGCACGTTTGCGATTTACGATGCAAGCTGGAATGTGCGTTCTAGCAGCAGCTACGGCTGGCTGCATTACTTCCAGGGCAAGCGCTTCGACGCCGTGATCGCCGAATTTGATTTTGCTAGCCGTTTCTATTCGCCGACGCTGATGCGTTTCATTGAAAATGATAGTATTGGGTTTCTGGGTGGCGATGCGAACTTAACAGCCCCGGAAGGAAACAATCCCATTGCCCGCACCGATTCGACTGGCGAACTCTATTCACTAATTGTGATTATGGCCAACACGCCGCCAGAGGAACGTCAAAATCAGATGTTAGGACGCGGTCCAGCACAGGTGCCGCCACCACGGACTGGTTTGGCTGGTGGTTTTGAGAACCACGGCAACATAAGCGGTATGGGGGGCAACGTTGCGCCTTTTCGATTGCGGCCAAGCGAGGAGCCTGCAAATAGTACGCCGCTCCCAGCGGGCGACATCGAATTGGACAGCACAGCAATACCGTTTCTTTCTGCACTTCAAAATGAATTGGTAAGGCGTTTTCTCAAAGGTGAGATAACTAATGAAGAGCTGCGCCGGAATCTTTCCGAGCAGGAAATCCGAAGGACAGCGGAGTACTTCGAGGGAAGGGCAGCTGTAGTTCGACCGGAGGTCGACGGTGCACGGGAATTTCAGTTAGCGCGCGCCGCGGCACTTCGCACCGGTAGGAATCCTCCTGGAAACTTGGCGGAATTCCGCCTCGCCCTCGCCGCCGCTCGGCGCGCACGGTGGGTGCTTGCTGGCAGGACGGGTGGGTTTTTTACGTTGCTATACCTCATGTTTTGGGTGCAAGGAGAGGGCGACAAGACATTTTACCCGCCAGTCGAGGGTGCCAAACACCTCAAACCATACGATGACGTTCACCTTAACGGCTTTACAGAAATCTGGCAGTTACCAGATGGCTCATACCTTCAAGTGGAAAGGAAAAGCGATGGCAGGATAATAAGCAAATGTCCAATCGACAAACTTTCCAAGAAGAGGCCGTGACGATGGCGACCGTGTACATTACCGCGCTAAACAAATGTCCCGTAGCGTGCGGCACCCCTCTGGTTTTCTTGAAATACGCCAGAGAAAATATCCTGCTTTACTATTGCTTTTCCTGTGAAGCTATCTTCAATGGGTTCCTAGACGATCCGAGGGACAAGCGATGCCGTGACTTTACTCCTTCTGACTTTGAAAAAGGGGAACTAGAATTGGCGACTCCACAAGACATTCGGAGTCTCTCGTGTTCCTCGTTTTTTGCAGCGGATGATCTCGGCGAGGGCGTTTTTACTAACGAGTACTACATTGCACGGTTGTCAAAACACTTGGGAGACAAGATATCAATGCCCGAAGCCCCTTTATGACCTGCCTTGACAGGGAAACCGACGCGGAGACGGCTTCGGGGCTATCCGAAGTTTCGCGGGCCTGGGCACGGTGGTCGAGCGCGACCATCCGCAGATCAGCGTGAACCTGACCTACATTCGGCAAACCGGCGACGCGCAAGCCAACACTGATGGCGGCGACAAATACACCGGCCTCGACCGCTTCGGCCGCGTGATCGACCAGTTCTGGCTCAACACCAGCACCAGCACCGCGACCGACCGCTTCCAATACGGCTATGACCGCGACTCGAACGTGCTGTGGAAGAACAACCTCGTGAACTCGGCCTTCGGCGAGCTATATTCGTACGACAATTTGAATCAGCTTTCGAGCTTCCAGCGGGGGACGCTGAACGGCACGCACACCGCCATCACCGGCACGCCCAGCGCCAGCCAAAGCTGGTCGCCGGATGCCGTGGGCAATTTCAGCAGCATCACGACGGACGGAACGCAAGTCAACAACACCTTCAACAAATTGAATGAGGAAACCGGCTTCGGCAGTGCGACCCTGACTTTCGACTCGAATGGCAACACGACCACTGATGAGACGGGAAAACAATTTGTTTACGATGCCTGGAATCGCCTCGTGACCGTGAAAAACTCTTCGGGAACGACTCTGCAAAGCATCAGTTATGATGGGCTTTCCCGCCGCGTCACGACAGCGGCTAGCGGAACCACAACGGATTTATTCTACTCGGCTGCATGGCAGGTCTTAGAAGAGCGCGTCGGCAGTTCAGTGACCGCCCAATACGTGTGGTCGCCGGTTTACGTTGATGCGATGATCTTGCGAGACCGGAGTGTCAGCGGCGGAACGCTCAATGAGCGGCTTTGGGTCATGGAGGATGCGAATTTCAACGTAACCGGCGTCGTCGACAGCGCCGCGACGGTGCAGGAGCGCTACGCTTTATTGCCATTTGGCAACTTTGCGGTGTATGATACCAACTGGAATTCCCGTTCTGGCAGCAACTTCGGCTGGCTGAATTATTTGCAGGGCATGCGTTTTGATTCCATATCCGGGTTGTTCCTCTCGCGATTGCGCCCGGGCGAATCGCCGACCGAAGACGCCTGGACGACGCCGGATCCCGCGAGATTCGTGTTCGGTGCCGACAACCTTTACGAACACGAGGGCGATAGCGCTACCAACGGTCTAGACCCCATGGGCCTTTGGCCGAGAAATAGATGGACGCGAGCGGTAGTGTTCGGGGGGGGCGGCGCTCTTTGCGGGTCCTTTTGCGCCGCTGGCCCCAGCCGCTGCTGCCACAGGCTTTGTGACTGCGCCCCCATATCCCAATCCAGCCTGGGACAAGCCCCTGCCGAAACCAATACCTGGAGGGACATTTGATCGTGAAAATGGTTTCGGAGACTTAGAGAAATTGACAAAGAAAGCTGGATGTTGGGGTCTGGCCTCGATCCGCACCGGGGCCTACCTGGGAGACCCGGCTCCGGGTGGAGATCCGAAGGCGCACAGAGAGCCCGGGCCGCACCAGCCATGGGTCGATAGGAAAGTGAAGTGCTTCAATAACAAGGCGGCTGCCTTAGCGTATCAAGCCCAGCTGTCCAAAGGCATCGCTGGGCGCGGGGCGAGTGATACGGCCAGCGCAGTTCTTTTCACGGTTGAGGGTGAGGTCAAGGATCCGCCCCCGAGTATGAGGATTATCGACCAGCAAACGGGAGAGATCGATCCTCTCACCATTAAGGCCCCGGAACTTGGCGGCATGAATGTCTCTGTCGCGTTTCAGCGTTCTGATGGAACAATCGCGTTCTGGGAAAGCATGGTGTACGGAGCGAGCAACAACCCAAATCTTGACGTCAGGCGGCACGCAGACCCGGGCCCCGACGGTGGTTATAACGTTGTTGCGTGGTGCGTCGTTGAGTCGGGCTCAAAATTCCGCCCTCATACGGTGAAGTGACCAATGGAAAAGACGCTACGACAGGCATTGCTCATCTGCGCGTGCGTCGCCGTACTGGGATGCGCTGATCGATCGGCACCCACGGCGATTGTACCTGACCGACACGGCGTAATAATACATTACAAAGCTGATGACAGCTATTCGGTGAACTTCGCGGGATCAGATTTTGCAGACAACGACTGTTCAGTAATAACGCGTCTCGGGAATGTTAAGAATATAGACTTGTCCTTTACACAGATTTCGGATAAATCCCTTGGCTGCCTCGATCCGGAAATGGTTAGCCTGGATGTATCCGGCACCCGCGTTACGGACCAAGGGCTCGAACAGCTTGTACGCTATACGAAGCTGAGTGCCTTGAGGCTTTTGCAAACGTCCATTGGTGACGCGGGCATGTCTCACGTGCAAAAGCTGCACGAGCTGACCCTTTTGGATCTGTCTGCGAGCAAAGTCACCGACGAAGGAGTGTTCCGGCTTTCAACATTAACCAAGCTAAAAGTCTTTGCGGTCAACGGACCTAGCGTTTCAGACAAGAGTGTGGACATCTTGGCGAAACTCCCGCAGTTAACTGATCTAGACCTAACATCGACCCGCGTTTCAGATCGCGGACTCGAAAAAATCGCAAGCCATCAAAACCTCCAAAAACTGAAACTCAACGGGTGTATTGGAGTTACAGACCTTGGCCTAAAACACCTAAAAACACTTCCGAAACTCACCGAATTGGAAATCAGCGGTACATCGGTGACGGACTCGGCTATTGCCGACATAGCGTCAATGAAGCAATTGAAGGTAATCTATCTTGGCGGAACACTGACGGCGGCCGGACTGGCAAGGCTACGGAGTCTTCGACCTGATGTCGAAGTACTGGCAACCCCGGCTAATCGTCCAAATGATAAATAGGCATCGCACAAACCGGGACATTGCTAATTCATTTTTCCATTTGACCTTCCGCAAACGGATCGTACACTTCTGCGGCTAGTTTGCGCTGCTTTGTGGCAGCGCGCCGTACGAATGGCGCAACAGCTCGAATCCACCATGCGCACCAGCAAGAGCCCCGCTCAACGCACCGCCCCGAGCACCGCTCAAGGTACCGCCCCGAGCACCGCTCAACGCACAATTAGCTCAAGTTGTGTGAAGGCGTCATGCGCACGTCCCGAATATGCTCTCCGAAAAGGACTTACGTCTATTCGGATTAGCGCGCGAGCGCGCACCTTGAGCGGATTTGAGCGCTTAGGCCGATTCGGGGGCAGCCGAGCTTCCATGGGCCTGGGCACCTGGGTCGAGCCCGATCATCCACAGATCAAGGTGAGTCAATGGCCAAAAATGCCATGGCTAAAAATTGAAAAGAGCGGTCATTTTGTGTCGCGCCGGCCATGCGCCGGGGAAGTGTCGCCGAATGGGACTATCATTCGAACCCTTGAACCGATGATTGAACCCATGAATGAACCAATCAATAAGCCCATGAAACTACCAACCCGCCAATCAAGCAGCGCGCAAATGGTGTCAAAGTTTGCGAAGGCGCCGTGCGCCGGCGGCGAGGGACGGTGGCAATCCAAGAACTTGCTGCGAGGCCCACAGTGGCGCGCTTTGTCACCCGGTTACAAAAAGATACCATCCGTTGGCGTTTTACCGGCAGGAAGACCGCCCTACGGCGCGCGGGGACCCAGTTTGGAGACCGGGACATCCTTAGGGGGAAAACTGGGCCATCCGAGATCATTTGAACTTTTTGCCACCACTACGAGTGCCAATTCATTCCCGGAACCCCAGCCAGCGGCGGGTCCGCTGCGTGACCTTGAACACGAATTGGGAACGGAGCACCGACCGTTTCCAGGCCCAGCGGACCTGATTGCGATCAGGCCCCCAGCCGAAGTTCGCCACCATGCGCGTGTCGTCGCGCTCGCCGTTGTTGTGGACGATCGGAATCGGTTGCCCGCGGCGGTCCAGAAACACACCCTCTTTCACGCGGAACTTGCTGCGTGTGTTGAACAGCGCGAAATTAAAACCCTCATCCAGGGGCACGAAGCCTTCCTTGTACAGCAAATACGACACGAGCAATTGATCCGAGGCATATTGACCAAAACTGTGGCAGTGGCGCTGGAATTCGGCCCACAACTCGACAAACTTTTGGGCCGGTCCGAAGACCACGCCGCCGTTGATCGCGGGGCGGTCGCCCATGAAGGCAACGATCTGTTGAACGGCATCGGGCCGAAAATCATCGACGCCGATGAAGCGAACGTGCATGGCGGCATTGAACGGCTCGCAAACGGCCCGAAAGCGATCCTTGTGCTGCTCAAACGCGGGGCGAATGTCGGCCTGGAAGATAATGTCGCCGCCGTCGATGGCCAGCACCTGGTCGTAATCGGAACCGCTCAGCACCGCCGCCATGTCGCGATAGCGGATATTGGTGAGATGGCCGTCGCGCACGCAAGCATGCGTGCGCACACCCTGCATGTGCAGCTTTTGCACTTGCTGGTCGCTCAGCCCGTAATCGAGGATAATAACATCGACGGTGCCGTCGCGGAGATTGCCGTGGGCCACGAGCGAGCGCAGCCAGTGCTCGATGAGGAAATCGCCGTATTTGGCGTCGCAACAAGTGATGATCGCATGCCGCATGGCGCAGTCTCTCGTCCGGCAGCCTCCCGCCACGCCGAAAATCTAGCACGATGGTTGGTGATCGTTAACCTAGTGAAAATGGAAGGGCCGTGTCTTGCCGGGCAAGGGGAAGCGGCTGTGGGTCGCCCTAATTGCTTTCGCCGGCCTTGGCGTTGCCTGTGGGCATTCGTAGACCTTCTACCGCGTCGCCGATCCGATCCGAAGGGGCGGGCCACGATTGACAACGTCATCCTTGCAATGTCGTCTTTGCGGCGAAACGGCGGACGAGTTGTTCAGCCTGCGCGTGCTGCGGCAGTTTGATGTCAGGTATTATCGCTGCGCGCATTGCGACTTGATTCAAACCGAGGAACCTTATTGGCTGGCGCAGGCATATTCTACCGCTTATTCGGCGCTCGATGTCGGCGTGTTGAATCGCAATCTGTTTTGCAGCCGGTTGACGTTGGCCGTGGCCACGCTGCTGGGCGTCCCCTGGGCGACGCCATGTTTGGACTATGGCGGCGGCAACGGCATCTTCACGCGCCTCATGCGCGACGCGGGGTGCAATTTCTTGTGGCACGATAAGATCGGGCCGAACTTGTACGTTCGCGGTTTCGAAGGAGAGCCGCAGATCGCATATGCATTGGTTACTTGTTTCGAAGTTTTCGAGCATTTTGCCAACGTGCATGATGAACTGGCTGCGCTCTTCCGCCCGCGGCCCGATTTTGTGCTGGTAGGGACGTTTCTGCATTCGAACCCGGGGAAAGACTGGTGGTATCTGGTGCCGGATAGCGGGCAGCACGTCGCGTTTTACTCGCGGCAAACGATGCAGCAGATCGGCACGCTGTTCGGCTACGAGGCGGTTTGTGGGGAAGACTATGTTTTGTTCATCCGGCACGGAAAGAAGGTTGCGGCCTGGCGACGGGCGCTCATTGGCTGGATATTGAATTCGAATTGGCTGGCTAACGTCGTCGGGTTTTTATTTCGGCAAACGCGTTCAACGGAAGCCAGCATGGCGCGCGATCACGCCGCGGTGAAGGCGAAGATGCCGGCCGACCGATCTGCCGTCTCCCCAACGGGGAGAGGGGGAATGCAAACGGAGAATAATCGCCGGGATGGCCAACCCAGTGCGTGAGCGGGGAAATGCGCATAGCCCATTTCATTCATCGCTATCCGCCGGCACGCGGTGGGTCCGAGGCTTATCTTCAACGGTTGAGCCGGTTCCTGGCGCAGCACGGGCACACGGTTTCCGTCTGGACCACCAATGCTTTGGACCTGGAAGCCTTCTGGAGCCGGCAAGGGCGGACACTCGCCAAAGGAGAGGAATGGGACGGCAGTGTTCGCGTGCAGCGATTCGGGCTCTCACGTTGGCCCGGGCGCGGCCGGATGTTGCGGGCCCTCGCGTGCTTGCCGGGTGAACAATGGAAATGGATCACCGATCACTTTGGACCGATGTCGTTTCCCATGTGGTGGCGAGCGGGGCGACCGGCAGACCAATTTGACTTGGTGCATGCGTTGGTATTTCCCTGGCCGTGGCATATCGTTTGCGCGCGCCGGCTCGCCCGGCGACAAGGCATCCCGTTCCTTATCACCCCATTTTTGCATCTGGGCGATCCGGAACACCCGGACGATGAGACCCGCCGGCAATTCGCGACGCCGATCATGCGCTCGCTGCTGCAATCGGCGGATCGAGTATTCGTGCAGACCTCGTTGGAACGCGCTGGCGCGATAGAACTCGGAGTGGAGGAAGCGCGCATTGTCGTGCAAGGGCTGGGCGTTGACGCTGCGGAATGCACAGGCGGCAACCGGGCTCGCGCGCGGGCGCAATGGAACGTCCTAGATGACGAAGTTGTTGTCGGCCATCTGGCGAATCTGTGCGTCGAGAAAGGGTCGACCGATCTGCTGCAAGCAGCCGCGATGCTGTGGAAAAAAGGCAGCCGCTTTCGCGTTGTGCTGGCCGGCACGCAGGCATTGAACTTTCAGCTGTTTTGGGAACAATTCGAAAACAAAGAGCTCGTCGTGCTCGCTGGTTCGCTGGACGAACAACAGAAGCGCGACTTTTTCGCAGGGATCGATCTGTTTGTTCTGCCGAGCCGCAGCGATTCGTTCGGCCTGGTTCTGCTCGAAGCATGGGCCAACGGCCTCGCCAATATTGCCTACCGGGCCGGCGGCGTGGCCGAAGTCATTCATCACGACGAAGACGGAATACTGATCAGATGCGGCGACTTGGAAGCGCTGGCCGGTAGCATACAACAACTAATCGAGAAGCCGGAGTTGCGCCAACGATTGGGCAATCGCGGCCGCGAGCGTACGCAGCGCGAATTCGGCTGGGCCGACAAGCTAAGGCTGGTGGAGCAAGTATATGAAGAAGTCGTTCGCGGCGGGAAGGGCTAACTGCCGCTGGCTGGCCTCGGCATTTGCAAGGGGCCGTAGCTGCGTGGGAATTCCAAGATCGGCGCGTTCGTACCCCGGCCGTCGCGCGGCCGGATGAGCCAGTAGCGGGGGGGTTCGTAATGATTCTCCGCACTGAATGGCGCGGCAAAATGATCGCCGCATAAGTCGCTGCGGACAAAAAAGGCGTTTACACCGGCGAGATTGCAGCCGACGAGGTTGTAGCCGAACTGGCGGCCGAGAAGTTCCAGCGCTTTCAGGCTCGCGCCAAAGCAGAGCGTGCCATCAAACATCTCCGCAGGATCGTACGGCACTTTCCAGTCCACTGCCGCGGGCCAAGCGGCGTTGTATTCCACGACGACAACGCGCGCAGAGATCTGTCCGAGAGCAGACCAAATCCAGTACGTGTTTTGGTCCACGTCGATAGATAACAAATCGACTTCGGTCGGAGCGCCCGCTTGTTGAAGCGCGCTGGCCACGTTTTCACCAGTTACAAATAATTCGATGAGATGCAAGCTGCGATCGACCTGCGCCCGTTTGCAGCCCACGCGGATCTTACGAACGCATTCCGGATCGCCTTCGAGCCAAAAGCCCGACCAGCCTTGCGTAAGTAGAAAGGCTGTGTTGTTTTCCAACCCATCGCCCACGCCAATTTCCACAAAAGTGCGATTCTTGGTGCCAATGCGCCGGAAGATCTCGGCAATGATGCCATCCTCGCCGCCCTGTGAGTATACCTGGTGCTCCCAGGCCAAAAGGCGCCGGGGGTCGCGGTAGCGCTCGTCGTTCCGGAGTTGCAAAACATAGGCTTCCTGATGCAGGCGAATGAGGCAGGCGAGCGATTGCAACAAGTTCTCCTGACGACTGGGCGGCCCAGTAGTTGCAAGCAGGCGCTGGATCCAAGAGAACATCGCGGCCTCCGTTACGGAAGTAGCAGCACGTCGGTATGGTCGAGGCCGCCAAGAGATGCGACAAGGGCGGCCAGGTCGCCTATGGTGCGTGGCTCGGACTGACCAGAAAGCAGTGCGCGGGCATCTACAAAGTGCCTGAAAAACTGCCGGCAGACATCGAGGAAACGATCGATGCCGCCCTGTGCGTTCAAACCCGCCGGCCACACTTCGACCCAGGCCGACACGCCCGCTAGCCACAGACTCCGGCCCGATTGCAGGACGTCGCTTTCGTAACCTTGCGTATCGGTCCAGACCAGGGCAACGTCGTCGGTGAGAATGCCCTCCATGTTCACTAGGGCGTCCAGAGTTCGGGCCGACACTTCGACCGTTCCAGCCTGGTAATGTTCCAGCGGGTAGCCTTGTTTTCCTTCCGGTCCCTGCACTTCGCACTGCCCGGGCTCGTCGGGCAGCACCATCGTAAGCTTTTCCGCGGTTGCCGAGATGGCAAGTTGCCGGCAGCGGATTCGTTCCGAGAGGCGATTGTCTGCGACATTGCGACAAAGGAACAAAAAGGTCTCGGGGACCGGCTCGCAAGCGACGAACGATTTTTGGCTGGCCAAGGCCATTGGTATGCAAGTGTCGCCGATATTTGCGCCCACATTGATAATGGTCGTGCGCCGGTTCCAATGCGGATGGTATTTGCCGAGCCATGCCAATAGCTGATCGATTTCCTCTTTTTGGAATCCGCCGGCGAGGAATAGTTGGCGGGTAATCTGGCTGCGCACCGATCCGGTCCAAATTATGTTATCGCGGCGAAAGGATATGGCCTGCATCCATTGCGGCAGCGAGTCCCAAAGCGCCTCCGCGTAGTCGGTTCTCGATGCGGTATTTAGAAACCGGCGGGCGATTTGTTTATGTGCCCATTCGCGGCGCTGCGCGGAGAATGGTTGGACGCCCAGAATGGAATTGGCGAGGAGGGTAAACCAGGAGTCGGAAGGTGCGTTCACGGGAGATGCCGAGCAGCGCTACGCTGTGGAAGCACCTGCCGCGCCACGCCTGGACCGAGTGGCTAGTCGCGGCGCAGCAGGTGCTGGAATCGATCGGTTGACGGGTTGGCCGAGTGCCGGGTCATGGCGCTCCGCTGGCGCCGGCCGCAGCGGCGCGCTCGAATTCTTCGTCCATCGCCCGCATCTCGGCATTTTCGCGCTTCGATTGCCACCACGACCAACCCACGGCGGCCAAGGCGAGTGCCACGACCATGACGCCAATTACGGAGGCAACGCTCGATTCACTGGTTTGCTCGCCGCCAACCAGGCTGTACTTCATAACCAGCGGCAGAACGAGCAGGCTGACCATGTTCATCACTTTGATGAGCGGGTTCACGGCTGGTCCGGCGGTGTCTTTGAGCGGATCGCCGACCGTGTCGCCAGTTACACTGGCCTTGTGTGCCTCGGAGCCTTTACCGGTCAACGGTCCCTTGGGCTGGTCTTCAATGGTCTTCTTGGCGTTGTCCCACGCGCCGCCGGAATTCGCCATAAAGACGGCCAATAGCTGGCCGACCACAATCATACCGGCCAGGAACCCACCAAGGGCGACAGGCCCAAGTAGGAAGCCGACTAAGATGGGCGTAAAGATAGCCAGCAAACCCGGGCCAACCAGTTCCTTTTGGGCGGTGCCGGTGCAAATATCCACGACCCGGCCGTAATCGGGCTTCTTGGTGCCGGCCCAAATCTCTTTGTCCTTAAACTGCTTGCGGCATTCCTGCACAATCAAGTATGCGGCCCGGCCGACTGCACGAATGGTCATACTGCTGAATAGAAAGGGCACGGCGCCACCGATTAGCATGCCAATGAACAAATACGGCTCAGCCACAGTCAGTTTCGCGGCCTTCTCCATAAATGCTGTGGTTGTCAGCGTGTTAATGCCTTCCTCGGAACCGGTGGCCATCACGGCGATGAAACTGGCGAACAGCGAGACTGCCGCGATGACGGCCGAACCGATGGCAATGCCTTTCGTTATGGCTTTGGTCGTGTTGCCGACGGCATCGAGGTCAGCGAGAATTTGCCGCGAGCGCTTATAATCCTCCGGCGGCATATAGCCCTCGTCGCCGGGTTTGAGCGGTTGGTTTTGCGAATCGCGGTTATAACCCATTTCGCCAATGCCGTTGGCGTTGTCAGCCACGGGACCGAATACATCCATGCTGATCGTATTACCCGTGAGCGTGAGCATGCCGATACCGCACATGGCGACGCCGAAGGCAATGAAAATGGGGTTGGTACCGCTATAGATCATTACCGAGGCAAGGATGGCGGCGGCGATGATGATCACGGCCCAGACCGTGCTTTCGTAGCCGACGGCGAGTCCCTGAATGATGTTCGTGGCATGGCCGGTGCGGCAGCTCTTGGCCAGCGACTTTACAGGATTGTACTCCGTGCCGGTCCAGTATTCCGTGCAGAAGTTGAGCGCAATGGCGAGAATAATGCCGATGAGGCAGGTCCAGGCCGCGCGCATGTCGAGGCCATAAGCCACGGGGTCAAACCACCAAGATCGTTCCCACGGCCCCCCCTCCTTCCCTCCGACTAGCGGCACAATTTCGATTGCCTTCGCATACACTCCCGGCGCCTCGGCAATTTGTTTCTTTTCACTGGGCGACTTCGATTTCCAGGTATTGACAACTTTGGCTTGGTATTCCTCCAGTTCTTTCAAGCGCTTAGCCCCACCAACCGTATCGTAGGGTACTGTCTCCTTCGCATGGCGGGTTTTCATTTCTTCAGGCGACTCTACGCCAAGTGCTTTGTCAAACGCCGAGTTCTGATACAAGCCCCGTTCTACTGCCAAGTTGACCACATATTCCTTTTCGAAGCGCAAGTAGAAGAAACCCAAGATGAGGAATCCGATTACGCTGATGATCGAGCCGAGCCAGAAGCCGCGATTGACGGCGCGCATGGCAACCTTCACGTCGCCGGCATCGCCGGTGCGAACGGTGTAGGTGCTGATGATCGAACCGATGACACCAATGGCACGGACCAGCAACGGGAAGATCACACCCTTGTGGCCGAAGCTGGCGTAACCGAGGATCATCGCGGCCACGATGGTGACTTCGTAGCTCTCGAAAATGTCGGCGGCCATACCGGCGCAGTCGCCAACGTTGTCGCCCACATTGTCCGCAATGGTTGCGGCATTGCGCGGGTCGTCTTCGGGAATATTCGCTTCAATCTTGCCGACCAGGTCGGCGCCCACGTCGGCAGCCTTGGTGTAGATGCCGCCGCCGACACGCATAAACAGTGCCAGCAGCGTGCCGCCGAAGCCGAAGCCGAGCAGCGCTTCATACGCTTTTTCACCGAAATAGAGGAAAATCAGCGAGCCGCCAAGGAGGCCCAAGCCGTCCGTTAGCATGCCAGTGATCGTGCCGGTCCGATAGCCGATTTGCAGCGCCTTGCCAAAGCTTTCTCTAGCCGCGGCGGCCACACGAAGGTTGCCCGCGGTGGCCAGTCGCATACCGACGAAGCCGACCGTTGCCGAAAAGATCGAGCCGATGAGGAAGGCGATGCCACGTCCGAGCGCGATCTGCACGTGTTCCGAAAACCCCGGTGCGGAAGATGCCATGCCCCAGGGCCATTTGGTCAAAACCAGCACAATTGTAATAACGACAATTAGCACGCCGACGGTCGTGAATTGCCGCTTCAGATATGCATCGGCCCCCTCCCGCACGGCCTGGGTAATTTCTTGCATCCGCGACGTGCCGGTACTGGCTCCGTACACCTGGCGAATCAGCGAGAACGCGTAGCCGAGGCCGCACAGCGCCACAACCACGTTCATGATGAGTGCGACCTGTTCCCATTTGCTATAGGCCGGGTCGGTGAGAAAACTAAAGGGCCGCCAACTGGCCGCCTCGGCCGAAACTACACTGCTCGCCTGGCCTTGGCCCATAATGCCGATGACCATAAACGCCAGCATCAGGAAGAGCCAGCGGTTCGAAAACCGTCTCTGCATGGGAGAGCGTTTCAATGCCATGGATCGATATTCCTTTTCGGGCTATGTTTGCAACACCGTGACCGCCAACTTCGTGTCATTTTTCACAAAGGTAGATGCACACGGTATATGAAACGCCCTTACCCGGAAGCAAGGGGTTTTGGGAAGAGTTTTCAGGCATTAATGAGCTGACCATCGTTCAATTTGACGATCCCGCCGACCAGAACAGCGCTGGCACGGCCCCGCACCGTTTGGCCGTGCCAGGGGCAGTTGCGGCTTTTGGACTGGAATTGCTCCACGTCGATCTTCCATTCCGCTTGCGGGTCGATGATCGTAACGTCGGCGATCTTGCCGGTGTGTAGCGAGCCGCGCTGGCGGTCGATGCTTAAAACCTTGGCCGGGTTGATGGTGAGCTTTTCGATCAGTTGCGGCCACGAGAGCCGCTTCTTTTCGATTAATTCGACCACGCAGACCGGTAGCAATGTCTCCAGGCCAATGATGCCGTTCGGCGTTTGATCGAACTCCCGCGTCTTCTTTTCGCGCGAATGCGGTGCATGATCGGTCGCAATCACTTCCAGCGTGCCGTTCCTCAAGCCTTCGAGAACGGCATCGACATCTTTTGGCGTGCGCAGCGGCGGCGACATTTTGTAATTGCTGTCGTAAGTTCGGAGTGAAGCATCGGTGAGACAGCAATGATGAGTGCACGCTTCGCCAGTAACGCGGACGCCTCGCTGTTTAGCACTGCGGATCAGCTCGACGCTTCCAGCGGTGGAAACATGCAGAATATGCAGCCGGCCGCCGGTCATCTCGGCCAGGGCGATGTCGCGGAAAACCATGATCTCTTCCGCGGCCGCCGGCATGCCGCGCAGGCCGAGTTTGAGGCTCTCGAAGCCTTCGTGCATGACGCCCCCGCGTGTTAGCTCCAAATCTTCGCAATGGCTGAGCACGGCTTTGTCGAACATCTGCGTGTATTCGAGGGCCCGGCGCATAATCTCGGAGCTGACAACGGGTGAACCGTCGTCGGTAAAGGCGACAGCCCCGCCGGCTACCAGGCCGCCGATTTCGGCCAGTTCTTTCCCTTCCCGATTCTTGCTGATAGTGCCGATGGGAAAGACGTTGGCGAAGCCGGCCCGCGTGGCCTGCATGCGCATGAATTCCGCATCGGCCTGCGAATCGATGGGCGGCTCGGTGTTGGGCATGCAGGCTACCGACGTAATGCCGCCGGCAATCGCGGCCCGGGTGCCGGTGAGGATTGTTTCATCCTCTTCACGGCCCGGCTCGCGCAGGTGGACGTGCATGTCAATGAGGCCGGGGCACACGATCTTGCCCGTCGCGTTGAGCGTTTGGCTGGCTGTGAGGTCGGGCCGTGAACCGATGCCAAGGACCAGGTCACCCTGGATCCAAAGATCGTCGGTGCGGTCGATATTCTGGGCCGGATCAATGATGCGGCCGTTGGTAATTCGCAAGAGTGTCATAAAGCTTTGCGCCGTTCACTATCTCTATTTCTGTTGAATACTGTAAACTGGTAGCCGCTAGCAGGATCAAACTCCACACAACAACTTCAGTAGCGCCATCCGGATCGCCAGCCCGTTGGCCACCTGCTCCAAAATAGCCGAGTGGATGCCGTCTGCCACTTCCGGTGTCACTTCGACACCGCGGTTGATCGGGCCGGGAGCGAGGATCAAAAGGTCGGGACGCGCACGGCGCATTCGTTCGCCGGTCATTCCAAACAAGAATGCATACTCGCGGATGGACGGGAATAACCCCGTGCGCTGGCGCTCGAACTGAATACGCAAGAGATTGATCACATCGCAGTGCGGCAGGATGTCGTCGAAATCATAGGCAACTTCCACACCCCATAGCTTCAGCTCTCGGGGCACCAGCGTGGATGGGCCGCACACAATCACTTTTGCGCCCAACTTGATCAGACCGTGAATATTGCTGCGGGCAACGCGGCTATGAAGGATATCGCCAATCAGGCCCACAGTCAGACCCTCCACGCGGCCTTTGTGCCGGCGGATTGTGAAGATGTCGAGCAAGCCCTGCGTCGGATGCTCGTGCGGTCCATCGCCGGCATTGATGACGCTCGCGCGCAAGTGTTTGGCCAGCAAGTGCGGCGAACCGGGCGAAGTGTGCCGGACCACCATCACGTCTACGCCCATCGCCTCGATATTTTTGGCGGTGTCGATAAATGCCTCGCCCTTGCTAACGCTGGAGCCGCTGGAAGTGAAATCAAGCGTGGCGGCCCCAAGCCGCCGCGCCGCCAGCCCGAAGCTGTTCCGGGTACGCGTAGACGGCTCGAAGAACAGGTTTGCAACCGTACGGCCCTTTAACTCAGTGGACGTGGCATTGGGATCCAGCTTGGCCATATCATCGGCGGCATCGAGAATGATGCCGATCTCTCGTGCCGAGAGTTCCTCCAGGCCCAACAAATGCTTTCGCGTCCAATCGGCAATCATAGTTGGTCTCGTCGGCTAAGGCGCAAGCGGCAATTAGCTCATCTTCAATGCCCGTCCCGGCAGCGCGCGCGTGCGCTGGCCGCTGTGCAACACCAATTCACCATTCACGATCACGTGTTCCATTCCTGTCGCCAGCTCGCGGCCGCGCTCGAATGTGGAGCGGTCGTGGACATTCTCCGGACTAAAGACAATTACGTCGGCCGCCATCTTTTCACGCAAGAGCCCGCGTTCCTTCAAACCGTAGCGGCGGGCGGGATGGCCGGCCAGCTTTTGCACGCATTCTTCGAGCGTCCAAACCTTCTCGCGCACGTAATATCCAAGATAGCGGGCAAAGCAGCCGCAGCCACGCGGATGGGGGAAATGGCCGGTGAAAATTCCGTCACTGCCGCCCATCATCGCCGGATGCCGCATCATTGCGCGCGTGTCGTTCTCCGTCCGGCGCGAGTGGTGCGGCGCAATGCAACCTACAGCCATGTTCGAAGCATCGAGCACGTCACACACGAAATTGAGAATTTCCGCGCCGGCTTCCCGGGCGGCTTGGTCGAGCGTCTTGCCCTCATATTTCTGGTATTCCGCCGCAGCGACGTAGCTGAGCTTTACAAGTTCCAACGGGCCACGAGGACTGGCGAATGATTCTTTTAGCTTTTCGCGAACCTGCCGATCGCGCAGGCGGGCCAACGTCGCGTCGATGCCGCCTTCCTGCACCCAGGGCGGCAAGGCGACCATTCCGAGAATGGAACTTCCGGCGAGATAGCAATAGAGATCAAACGTCACATCAATGCCGCGCGCGCGCATCGCGTCGATCTGCGGCAACACCTGCTCCGCGATGCTGTTGAAGTGCGAGATGTGCACGGCGACCCCGGCTTCGCGCGCGATCTGTTCCATTTCGTCGAGTGCAGCGGCAACATTCTCCGGCGAATAGCCGCGCATGTGTGAGACATAGACGCCGCCTTGCGGCGCGATCTCCCGACACAACGCAATCAGTTCCTGCGTGCCGGCATAGCGACTGGGGATGTAATCGAGGCCGCTTGAAAGGCCCACCCCGCCATCGGCCATGGCCCGGCGGACAATACCTTCCATGCGCGCCAGCTCTTCAGTACTCGGCACTCGGGTGGCGAGACCGATCACTTCCATGCGCACATTGCCGTTCGGAACCAAACACGCGACGTTTAGCGCGCAATTGCGATCGAAGAGGGCGAGGTAATCGGCCATCGTGAGCCATGGCCGCTTGGGTATATGCGCGTCGGCCCACGATTTGCCGCCGCTGAAGCCGGCCGTGTAGCGAGTCATGAAATCGAGCGTTGCGGCCGAGGCCGGCGCCAAGGCCACACCGTCTTGACCAAGCAAGTACGTAGTCACGCCTTGGCGAATGGCCGGCTCATGCAGCGGATCAGCCAGCAGCGCGAGATCGCCATGCACATGCACGTCGATGAAGCCGGGGGCGACAACCTTATCCGTCGCGTCAATCTTGTGGCGGGCGTCGGCGGATGCAAGCGAGCCAATGGCGGCAATGCGCTCACCCTGAATGCCGACATCCGCATAGTACCAGGGATTGCCCGTCCCATCGACAATCCGTCCGCCGTGAATCAGGATGTCGAACATCTTTTGCCTTGGTCAGAACCGCCTGCTGGCGATGACGTCCCGATTGTCATTATAGAAGCCACCGACATCGTCTTGAGCGCAAACTGATGAAGCACTAAATGCTGATCTCGGTTATAATTGCGTATTCGAGGGAGCAATTTCGGGCCGATGCTACATGGAGGAACGGATGGCGACCTCAACACATAAAGTTACAAGCGGCACGGACCTGTCTGCCATTGCACGCCGGGCACTTGAGCAGCAACATGCCAATCTTGCGCTGCCGGGCTGGGTCGAACTAGCCGTGCGCGAGAGCGACGGCATTCTGGCCGATTCCGGCGCCCTGACGGTAAGCACCGGGGCGCGCACCGGCCGCTCGCCGAAAGATCGCTTCATCGTTCGCGAATCCGACTCGCACGGCCACATCCATTGGAATAAGATCAATCAGCCCATCGACACCGAACGCTTCGAGCGCATACTGGGAAAGATCACGGCTCACCTCAAGAGCTGCCAAAACGTTTTTTTGACCGATGGCGAAGTTTGTGCCGAGCCGGAGCAGCGCGTGCGCGTGCGTTTACTGACGGAGTATGCCTGGCAGGCGCAATTCGCGCACAATCTTTTTCGTCGGCTTCCGCCGAATGAGCCGGCCCACTTCGAACCCGACTGGACCATTTTGGCTGCGCCCAACTTCGAAGCCCACCCGAAGCAGGATGGCGTCAACAGCAGCGCGTTCATTGGCATCAGCTTTGCCCGGCGGCTTGTCCTGATTGCCGGGACCCACTATGCCGGCGAAATCAAGAAGTCGATCTTTTCGATCCTTAATTACCTGTTGCCGTTGCGGGGCGTTCTGTCGATGCACTGCTCGGCCAACATTGGCGAAGACGGTGACGTGGCACTGTTCTTCGGCCTATCGGGCACGGGCAAGACGACGCTGTCGGCCGATCCGTTCCGGCGCTTGATCGGCGACGACGAGCATGGCTGGTCGGACGCCGGTGTATTTAATGTCGAAGGCGGGTGTTATGCCAAAACGATCCGCCTGTCGCCGCAAGGCGAGCCGCAGATTTGGAATGCGATCCGCTTCGGCACCGTGCTGGAGAATGTCGTTGTTAATCCGGTCACTCGCGCTGCCGATTTTGACGACACCAGGATGACCGAGAACACACGGGCCGCTTATCCATTGGAGTTCATGCCCAATTCGGAGCCGAGTGGCCGCGGCGGGCATCCGTCCAACATCTTTTTCCTCACCTGCGATGCTTTCGGTGTGCTCCCGCCGATTGCCAAGCTCACGCCGGAGCAAGCGATGTACCATTTCCTCTCCGGCTACACGGCAAAGGTAGCCGGGACGGAAACGGGCATTTCCGAGCCCACGCCCAACTTCAGCACCTGCTTTGCCGCGCCTTTTTTACCGCTACACCCGGCGCGTTATGCAGAATTGCTGCGGCAAAAAATGCAAAAACATCATTGCCCGGTGTGGCTCGTGAACACCGGCTGGACCGGCGGGCCATACAAGACCGGCAAGCGCATGTCACTGGCCCACACCAGAACGATGTTGCGGGCTGCACTGGCCGGGACCCTGGCGAATGTGCTGTATGAAACCGATCCGCACTTTGGCTTGCTGGTCCCTCGTGAATGCCCCGGTGTGCCGGCCCAGGTGCTGCAGCCACGCTTCACGTGGAGCGACCGAGCAGCTTACGATGCACAGGCAGACAAGCTGGCGGCGCTATTCCGTGAGAACTTCGTGAATTTCGAGGATCAAGTGTCGGCCGAAGTGCGAGCGGCGGGGCCGAGGGGGTGACCTGGTCGAGGGCGAGCGTCGAGCCGTGAGGCTGACGTGTAGGCCGCTCCCGCGTCGGGCTTAGGGCTCGACGCTCGCCAAGGTTAGTTTTTTGTTCTTTTCTCTTCCAATTCCTCCAGCGTCCGTGGCCAGTCGTCCTTGAGCAGGCGGCTCAGCGAGCGGTCAGCCAGCACCTTTCCGCCGGTTTGGCATTTCGGGCAGTAATTCGTCTCATTCTCAGCATATCTGATGCGCTGCACCGGCGCGCCGCAGACCGGGCAGGGCTGGCGGAAACGGCCGTGCACGGCCATGCCTGCGCGGAATGCCGTCACGCCTTCGGGGAAGCCTTCACCGCATTCAATTCGCAGCCTTTCCGTCCATTCCGACAATGTTCGCTTGATCGCTTCCAATAACCGAGCGATTTCCTCGCGTTCGAGCCGCAGAGTGAGCGCAAGCGGCGATAGCCTCGCGGCGTGCAGAATTTCATCCGAATAGGCGTTGCCGATGCCGCTGAAGAGATGGGGGTCCGTGAGTGCGCGCTTGAGTGTGTGATTTTCGCTGGTGAGCACCTGCGCAAATTCGGCCAGGCTACACGACATGACTTCCAGGCCGCCGGGATCATGCACCTGCAGCGCGTCGCGACTACGGAAAATATGAATCGACGCTCGCTTTTTGGTTCCCGCTTCCGTGAGGGTGAGAATGCCCGTGGCGAAGTGAAAGGCGGCCAGCGGCGAGTTCTTGCCGCCAACCTTGACGCCGCACGCCTTTGGCCCAGCCGGTTTCCAATGCAACCGGCCGGCGATCATCAGGTGCAGGATGAGATACAAGTCATCATCGAAACACCAGACGATGCGCTTTCCCAGCCGGAGCATGTCGTTTATTCTTCGGCCGTGCAACTCGCCCAGGGCCGGCTCGTACGTTCGCAAAAGAAATGGGCTGCCGACTTCCGCCTTCTCCAACACCTGTCCCCCAATCCGCGGCCGCAACCGTTCGATGTAGACCGTAATGTCGGGAAGCTCAGGCATAGCACAAGTCTTTTGAAAGCCCAGGGACGGAAGTCCCTGGGCTTTGATTTTTACTTCCTCGTCGGCACCAGATCCTTGATCTCACGAATCCAGATATTGCGGAAGCGCACCGGGTCGCCGTGGTACATCAGCACCAGCGGTTCTTTTTCGTTGTGCTTCGTGTATTTCGGCGGCTTGTCGTAGAACGTGTTGCCGAGAATCTCGGTATGATTCTGCACCAGCACGCCATTATGGAAGACGGTGACGTAGCCCGGTTTGGCCACGCTGCCGTCTTCCTTGAAGCGCGGAGTGGTGAAGGCGATATCGTAGGTCTGCCATTCGCCCGGCTTGCGCGAGGCGTTCACCAGCGGCGGCTTCTGATTGTAGACCGACGCGCACTGGCCTTCGAAATAAGTCGGGTTCTGATACGAATCAAGCACCTGAATCTCATATCGGGCGCCCATTAAGCCGATGCCGTTGTTGCCGCGGCCCTGATCACGGCCCTTGGGCGGATTCGGCTCGGCCCATTCGACGTGAAGCTGGCAATCGCCGAACGGCTGTTTCGTCTGCACGTTGCCTTTGACGGTGAAGCCGCCGTCGGGATCGACTTTCCAATTCTCGGCGCCCTTCCACGCGTCGAAGTTCTTGCCGTCGAAGAGAATGATGGCATCCGACGGCGGGCTGCCGTTTTCGCCGGGGATAATGACCGGTGGCTCGGGCCAGATGAGGCCGCTCAAATAGCGGTCGCCGAGGGCCTGCGAAGCGAGGAGACCAAAGAAGCACGTCCCAACCAGGCAAACAACAACAAACCTCCAGCGTTTGTTCATGATGAAACCTCAAATAGAGCCCAAGTTGTAGCCGCAGGCTCTAGCCTGCGGCCGCCCCCGCAGGCTAGAGCCTGCGGCTACAATTCGTTACCGTTCCCGGTCGCCTTTATTTCCCGGCGCCGCTCAAGACAAACGCGGCCCACAACTTTGTCGCGGCTCGCTTCGTTGCTTGCGGCGCGCTATCCGCGGCATTCACCGTGACCGCCTCCTTCAATTTCGGCGCGCCGCGTTCGCCGGCCAGATCGGGAATGAGATTGGGCCGAAGATATATCACCAGCTGTGCTTCGCGCAGCGCGGCGAGTGGTTCTTTCTGATTTACCCAAAGCTCGTAATAGAAGCGCGTCATCAATGCAGCGGTGGCGGCGTCGTTTACATTCCACACTGTGGCCACCACATTCGGGCAGCCAGCCAGGTGCAGGGAGCGCTCCAAGCCTTGACTGCCTTCGCCGCCGGTGAATTCGCCCAGACCGGTTTCGCAGGCGGAAAGCGTGGCCAGTTGCAAGTTTTCGAGCGGCAAGTCGATTAGGCTCAAGCCCGTCACCACTTCGCCGTTGGCCAGCACCAAGCCGGTGAAAGCGAGCGGGTTTTTGGCCGCGACGCGGCGCTGAATGCCCCACTCGGATTGCTGCCAGTCGCGCACAAGGTCGTCGGCGCGATTCTTTTCGGCAGCGAGTTCCTTCTCGGCGAAGAAGCCGTACGTGGCCACGTGAGCATACCTCGCCTGCGGCAGCGCCTCAGTTAGTTGTTGAATGCTAGCCCGGCTCTTGGAAAGGAGCTTGACGTTGTTGGCGCGAATGGACTGGAGTGCCGCAACCTCACGTTCGGTGCCGGGCAGCGGCGGCCACGTCGAAGTTCCATAATCAACCCCGCCGACCAGCAAGGCCGAGCCGTCGGCGTTGTATTCCTTGGGAAACTTCAATTGCTCCAAAAGGAAAGGGCCATGCGGCAAGGTCGCGATGCCGCCCGAGTATTCTTCTAACAGAACCGAATCCGGCTTGCTGCCCGGCAATGCGGCCCAGGGAATGCGGGCCAGGTCGCCGTCCGGTGACAGGTATAGCGTACGGGCGCCTGCGGAGATTTGCCTGGCTAGCGGTTCCCACACGAGCCGGCCCACGTCAGCGGCAGCCTTGCGGTCATCGCCCGCCTCAATGGCTTTTCGCCAGGCGGCAATGGCCCGGCGGATGGGCTCGATAGGACCGAGTTCCACACGCACCGCCGGCTTCCCCGGAGCAATGACAAATGCCGCATAAGAAGGTGTTAGCTTGGTGCCGGCACGTCCCTTAATCTTCGGATCCTGCTCCAGACGAACGTAGGCAACGAAATCGATGAATGTGGAAGCAACAGGCAGGGCCTTGCTCAGATCGTCCGCGCGCAGTGCGTTGCGTTCCTTCCATTGGCTGAGCACCGGCACGGCGACAGCGAGTTCGCGTTCCAGCCGGTCGCGCTGGTCGGCCAATGCCGCAAGTTGCTTGTCGCGTTCCTCGGCGGTGAAGGCACTGTTTTGGATGAGCCGCTCGATCTGCCGGCGCATGTCATGCAGTTGCACCAGCTTGGCCGCCGAGTCCTTGCCGGCGAGTCGGGCAGCGGCATGACGCTGTTCCAAGATGCGCATGAGTGCCGCCTTGGAACCCCAGATATTACGATAAACCGCGTCGTCGCTGCCGGGCACGGCCAGCGCCAGACTTAGATAGAAATCTTCCAGATAGCGGACTTCGCGCAACAGCGTCAGTGCTTCGGTTTCAGAGGCGACGGCAATTTCGCGGTCGATGAGTTGCCGCTGCGTTTTGATCGCTTCCGTTGCGTACTCAAACGCTTTGTCGTGCTGGTTCAAGGCACTGGCGGCCAGGCTCAGATTGGCGAGACAACGAGCGATATCGATGTGCCCAGCAGGGTAACGATCCGCCGGATACTGCTTCTGGTAAATGGCCAGGCCGCGCTCCAAGTACTTTTTCGCTTCCAAGTAACGACCCATCCGGTCCAGCACAATGCCCACGCCGTTCAGCCCGGCCGCGAGTTCGGGGGCGCCAGCCGGATAGAACTTGGCCGGGTAGAGCTTCTCCAACATTTGGGTGGCTTCCAGCGCCGTGGCCAACGCCTGGTCGTTGTTGCCCAGCGCTGATTGCAGATTCGACAGGAAGAGCAAATCACGGGCCAGCAGCGGGTGCCCGTCGGGGAATTGATCCTTGGCATAGAGTTTTCGCTCCATTGCCAGCGCCTGGTTGACGTAGGTCACTGCTTTTTCCGGCAGCCGCATAGACAAGAGAATAAAGGCGAGATCCCCCAGCGCAGAGGCCACGCGCGGGTGGCCCTTGGGGAATTGCTTCGGGGAGCAGAGCTTTTGCAAACTGGCCAGCGCCTGTTCGCTTAGTGCCAGCGCCTGCTCGAATTGGCCAAGAGCGCGCAAGACATCAGCATAGCCGCTAAGGCATTCGGCCAGTTGCACATCGCCATCGGGAAACTTGGACGGCGGATAGAGTTTGCGGGACATTTCCAGCGCTTGCTCGAAACAAGCTCGTGCGCGCTCCAGGTGGCCGGTTTCTTTCAAGAGTTCGCCCAGGCTCGAAAGGATATTCACAATCTCGGTGTGGCCGGCGGGGAACTTGGCCGGCGGGTACAGTTTTCGCGCCATGGCCAGTGCCTGCTCTTGCTGCTCGAGAGCCGTATGGTTGTCGCCGAGCAGATAGCGAATGGCGCCCACGCGAAACATGCCCTTGATTAACTCCGGATGCCCATCCGGGAACTTATCGGACGGGTAAAGCTTCTGCAGCATCGCGAACAGTTCGTCCACATACGGCACCGCCTTGTCGTAACGGCCCATGATCTCGTACATCATTGCCATTTGATTCAGGGCCTTTGCCAGCAGGAGATGACCAGTGGGAAACTGCTCTTTCGGATATGCCTTGCGGCAGATATCCAGCGCTTTGCTGAATTGCTCCAACGCCTTCACTTGTTCGCCTTTATCGAGCAGTTGCAAAGCTTCTTCGCTGACTTTGACGTATTCATCGAGGAGCTTGTCTTGCTCTTTCTCGGAGAGCTTCTTCGGCGGCTCGTCGGCGCGAACCGATACGCCAGCCATCAACGTCAGAACGAGGAACAAGAATTTCGGTTTCATATGCGCCTTCGAAGTCGAGACTGACTCGCAATCGTTTGCCCGGTCAGTATACAGCGTTGGCGATCGATGTCGAAGGATTTGGCAGGCGCGATCGCGTCTGAAACCGCGGGTAGTGGTACAAGTGGCTCGCCCCAGGTAGGGCTTTCTGTGGCTCTACGGGTGCGGCTTGGCCACGGCTCAGCGCACCGCGTTTCAGTTTTCACGCATTTTCCGGCCGCACGGCCGCTCCGATGGTGCGGTTTTCCAGCGGCAAGAAGCCCCGCGTTTCAGTTTTCACGAAAACAATGAATAAGCCCGTGAAATTCGGCGCAAACAGTGAAACGCGGCGCGCTTTTTCTGGACAAGTGTACAAGAGTATCGTATGGTTGCGGGGGCACCGTTCGTGGTGCGTCTGGGCGTGTCTTCAGTGGACCGGAATGCACCGCAGCCTCATGGTACGCGTACCCGCTGCACTAAAACGGTCGGTCCAGATCGGCCAACCAGCGTCAATATGTACGACCACCCGCTGGACGAATTGCTAACCGAAGCAGCGGTTTGAATGTAAAATGCCGGAGACCCGGAGAAGTCCCGGTCTCCATTTTTTGCGCTGCATCGCTAGCACATCCGAAAGGCCATCGCGATGAATGTAACCTACGACAAAGAAATTGACGCAGCGTACATATACTTGGTCTCTTCAATTCGTACTGGTGAAGTTGCCAAGACTTATTGCTGTGATCCAAACGAAGTTGGCGGACAGATTCGGCCCGTTCTGGTTGCTGGCGAAGCTGTGGCAGTGGATATTCGTCGGCCGGACATCGTAACCCGAAAGCCCAGGAACGGAAGCTCCTGGGCTTTCGGACTGCCTATTCCTTCCCCGGCAGCATCGGGAACAGATGTCGAATCTCTTCGCGGTTCGGCATGCGGCCATACTCACAAATCTCGAACACTTCGGCATACTTGGCGTCCTTCGCGCGTTCGGTGCCGTACCATTGCGCCAGTTGCAAATTGAAACGGCGGGCGGTGTCGCCGAAGCGCTGGCGGAAACTTTCGCGCACTTCGCTTTTGCGGGCAGCCACGGCGGCGGCATTCTTGGGATCGGGCACCAGTTGCGGGCCGCCGTTGCAGCCGCCTTCGTAGAATTGCGATTCGAGCGCCTCGGTGACCGCCAGCTTCTTGTCGATGACGTCGCTGATGTCCACGGCGATATCGGCCGAGAAGCGGTTGGGCTTTTGGAAACGGTCTTCGTAGAAGAGGAACACCGGGTTCTTGGTGAGATATGGCGTGTCGGGGCAGAAGAACGGCACGGTGACCATGTAGGCCGCGTCTTCCACCAGAATGCCGACATTCCGGTGATCCGGGTGATAATCGTTGGGCCGATGGCTCAGCACCACGTCCGCTTTCCATTCGCGGATGAGCCGCGTGATGGTACGGCGATTTTCGAGCGTCGGTAACAACTCGCCGTCATGAATGTCGAGCACTTGCGATTGAATGCCCAAGATCTCGGCACAGCGATGCACCTCAGCGGTGCGGCGGCGAGCGAGCGGGCCGCCAGCCTGGCTCCAATGGCCAACGTCGCCGTTGGTCACGGAAACGAACTTCACGTGATGACCTAGCGCCGCCCATTTCGCCGCGGTCCCGGCCACTTTCAGTTCGCAATCGTCCGGATGGGCACCGAAGGCGATGATGCGCAGCTTGCCGTCGTCGGGCGGCGTCGCGGGTTTCACTTCAGTTTTCGGTTCGTCCGCAGGCGCGGCCTGAAGCGCCGTCCTAGGACCGGTTCGCAGCGTGAGGCCGAGGACAATGCCTAGGCACAAGAAGAAGGCCGCAACTAACAGCGTTCGCCGGCGCATAGGAGATTCTCCAGGTGGGGTAGGGCAGGACTTGTAGCGCAGAGAGTATGGAATCGCAAAGTAATTGCAACGGACTCATTTGCGCCAACGGCAAGGGGAAATCCTGCAACAGATCGTTGTTGTGAAGCAAGTGCGGGCGGATCGCGATGTAAAGTCGAGCTAGGAAAGCTCGTTCCGAGCATTCTACAGCGACGCGCGGCGAACGGCAGTCGCGAGCTGACGCCCTTCGTGGATTTGCGCAGACGGGCCACTCGCGGAAACCCGGATTGACGGATTCTTGCGTTCGGAATACCATCCGGTAACCAAACTGTACGAAAATGGATTCGCCCTCGACGTAATGGATTACCCATGGCGCAAACGGCCATTCTTCCGAATACCCCAGTTGCAACTGGTTCAGATTCCGTCTGGCCGATGCGGCTATGCCTTGTTGCGCTGCTGGCGGTAATTGCTTGGACCTTCTGGCCGACCTTAGCCGAGCTGTGCCAGAAGTGGTTGCACGATCCGCAATATTCGCACGGCTTGCTAGTACCCGGATTCGCAATCTATCTTCTCTGGGCGCGGCGCGATTTGCTTCGCGGTGCCGGTGCACCCCAAGTCGCTGTGGGATTTGCGTGCCTGGGACTCGCGGTCGTCTTCCGTATTATCAGCGGCATTTTTTGCTTCGAGTGGATTGATGCCTTCGCGCTATTGCCCTGCCTAATTGGCGTGGCGCTTTTGCTCGGCGGCAAGCCGGCGCTGAGGTGTGCTTGGCCCGCCATCGCGTTCCTCTACTTCATGATCCCGATGCCCTACCGTGTGGAAACGGCCCTCTCAGCTCCACTACAGCGGCTAGCCACCCTGGGCAGTGTCTTCATGCTACAGTCGCTCGGCCAGCCCGCCATTGCCGAAGGCAACACGATCATGATGAACGACATCAAGCTCGGTGTAGTGGAAGCGTGCAGCGGCTTACGCATGCTGGTCACGTTCTTCACCTTCTCCACCGGCGTGGCAATCATTATTCGCAAGCCGTGGCTGGAAAAGACGTGCATCGTGTTGAGCGCCGTTCCAATCGCCCTCGTGACGAACATCCTGCGCATCACCGCCACGGGCCTGATGTACCAGCAGAATCGCGAGTTCGCACACGTGTTCTTCCACGACCTGGCCGGCTGGTTCATGATGCCAGTGTGCCTGATCTTTCTCGCGGTGGAATTGTGGATGATGAATCGGCTGATCCTGCAAGAAAGCACGCCGCGCGCTCGCTTGCAGCTTGCTTGAAGAAACAAATTGAACAGAAGGAAACGAACGGTGCAGAAATGAGACAATCTTTAGCGGTCAGAAGTTATTTAGCTATATCCCGTTGTTGCCTTTGTTTGCTTCTGTTCAATTCTTGTGTTTGATCTTCGCTTGACTCAAACGACTTCGCTCAAGGAAGAGTGACCCATGATGCCTGTTCCGGAAACTTCGCATGAACTGGCTGTCCACCACGTGGAAGGCGCCACTGCACCATTGCGGCTCATCGGCAACCGGCCAATCGGTCCTGGTAAGGCACCCGATGCCGCGGCTTCGGCCTTCGACAAGACACGCATGCTGGATGGATTGAAATACCACTGGTTTCTCTTTCTTGTGGTCGGTTCCATCTTGGGCGGCGGCCTGGGCGCACTGGCCTTCACGTTGCTGCCGTCGAAATACACCACCTATTCGCTGGTGCGCGTGTCGATGAGCGATCAGAGCCTGATTCCCACCAAGGACTCGAGCCGCGGCGAATTTGCCACTTACATGAAAACACAAGCAAACCTGGTTCATAGCGAATTCGTGCTGCGAGCCGCCATGCGCGATAGCAAGATCGGCAACACGGAGACCCTGAAACGCGTGGATGATCCCATTCGCTGGATGGAAGAGAACATTCTTGTAGAGTTCTCCGAAAACTCTGAAATCATGAAGGTGTCGATGACCGGCGACATTCCACAAGACCTGGCCGACATCATCAATGCCGTGCTCAACGCGTATATGAAGGAAATCGTTCTAAAGGAACAACTCCAGAAGAAATCCGAACTCGATCAGCTAGAGAACATTCAGCGCTCCCTGGACCAGATGTTGACGAACAAACGGCAGAACCAAGCGGCCAAAAACAACACGACGGAGCCAGGCAGCGCGGCCGCCGAGAACGAGACGGTCAAGATTCAGATCGGCCGCGAGCAATTCGCCCGGATGACGGAAGAATTGCGGCAAACCGATATGGCCTTTACGGTGGCCCAAGGGCAATGGAAGGACCTGCAAGCCAGGCTGGCCAAGCTCGACACGCAAGAGGTTTCCCCGCAGGACCTGGAGGATTTCTTGAATCTTGATCAGAAGTATCTCGAATTAGTGATGCGAGCCGAGAAGAAAGCAAAGTACGAAGCTTATCTCCGCCGGATCGGTTCCGACCTGAACGGCGCCGACTATCAAAACGCGGCCCGTGAAGCAGAAGCCGCCAAAGCTGCGGCAGAGGAGTACAAGCGCAAAGCCAAGACGGACCTGAGCCGGCGCATGCAGCAAGGCGCCCGTGCCGATCTGGAAAAGCGGATCGAAGAAAAATACGCCGATGTGCAAGCTTGGGAGATCCGGCAAAAGCGCCTGAAGAGCGACCTCGCGAACATGCCGAAGCTGCCGTCGCTGGCTGCTGGGCCCAACGGCAAGACACCGGATGAATTCGACACCACGATTTCGGACATCATTTATCTCGAGAAAACCATCGAACAGATTCTGAACCGCATCAACGTGTTGCGTGTCGACGTGCAATCGCTGGCGCGTGTGCAGATCATCCAGCGGGCGTCGGTTCCCATCAAGCGCGACATGAAAAAGCAGCTATTTGGCACCGCTTTCGGCGTGCTGTTCGGCTTCGGCCTGATTGGCGGCTGTATCACGCTGTATGAGAATCGAACGCTGCGGCTCTACCGCAGTAAGGAACTCGATTCGAACCCTTCTCTGAATCTTATCGGCGTATTGCCGGAGTTGACCGGTTCACCCAATGAACGCAAGGAGGAAAGCGGCCTGAAGAACGATCCGTTCATGGAGGCGGTGGATAAGGTGCGCATTTTGCTCGCGCGGAATTTCCTCGGCAAGCGGGCCCAGTCGATCCTGATCGCTAGTGCCGAGATGGGCGAAGGAAAGACCACGCTGGCCGGCCATCTGGCCGTGAGCATGACCAAGACCGACCGCAAGACGATTCTGGTCGATTGTAATCTGCGGCAACCGGGGATGCACGAGCATCTGGGCCTGAATGTTAGCCCCGGCGTCTGCGAGTTGATGCGCGGCGACGAGGAGGTCCACACCGCCATTCAGCGCACTGGCATCCCGAATCTCTGGTTCCTCTCGGCCGGCGCGTGGGACGGCCAATCGCAGCAGGCTCTGGGCCACGACCGCTTCCGGCGGATTCTCGAAAAACTGCGGCAGGAATTCGACTTCATCATCATCGATTCACACGCGCTGCTACCAGTGGCCGACAGTTTCCTGATCGGGCAGCATTGCGACGCCATCGTAGTGTGCGCGCGGCGTTACGTTAGCAAGAAGCCGTTGGTCGAACAGATGTACCAGAAGGTGTGTGACCTCGGCGTCTCGCACACAGGGCTGATCTTCATGGGCGAATCGACGAAGTAGGTTTTCTCCCCTCTCCCCTTGGGGGAGAAGGGACGGGGGTGAGGGGTGCGCGACTTCCGGTCGTCACTGTTCTCCCCCCTCACCCCAGCCCTCTCCCCCGAGGGGAGAGGGAGACGAGGATTCGCAAATGCGCATTTACACCGCAACCACAATTGCCGCCGGCATGCTGCTCGCCGTTGGCGTTTATCATGGTCTTGCGACCGACCGTTGGCACGATCCGCAATCGGGCGGGACCATCGCCATCCCGCTGGAGCGCGTGAGCCTCGTTCTGGGCGACTGGCATGCCGAAGTGCTGCCGCGCGGGCAGGACGATGAGCCGAAAACCAGCGTGCTGAACCTTCGCTACACCAATCGCAAGGACGGCAAGTGGCTGGTGACGTCAATTACGTCGGGCCGAGCCGGCCGCGTCTCTATCCATAATCCGGAACACTGTTACTTGGGCAGCGGTTACGAAGTCGTCGATTCGATCCGCGAAGAAACACTGGAGGTTGATAACAACGAGCAACACTTCTGGACAGGCCATTTTCAAAAGAGGAAACCCACGGGTGTCGAGTCGATTCGCATCCACTGGGGCTGGACGACGCAAGGCCAGTGGCTGGCGCCGCAGTATCCACGGCTCTTTTTCGCAGCCACGGCGAAGTTGCACAAGCTGTACATGATCCACCCCGTGACCGGGACCGATACGCCGGCCGATCTGGCGGAGTATCAGGACGTCATGACGCAATTCGTGCGGGAACTGAATCGTTGTCTCGCGCAATAAACAATCTTTGCGCTCATCGCGCCTTTGGGATTATTTCTGAGAAAGAATCACCGCAAAGGCGCGAAGAGCGCAAAGATTGGAGCGCCTCTTCGGCGGACGTAAATGGCTCCTTTCATCACAGTCATCGTTCCCGTTCGCAACGAAGCCACTTGCATTGAGAACACGCTTCGCCGGCTTTCTGAGCAGATTTACGACCCGGTGCGATTTGAAATCATCGTAGCCGACGGGCGTTCGACCGACGATACGGTGGCCATTGTTCGACGATTGCAACGCGAACTTACGAACGTCAAACTTTTTCATAATGCCAAGCGACTTTCCAGTGCCGCGCGCAACCTTGGCGTTCGCCAGGGCAGGGGGGATTACTTCGTCATCGTCGATGGGCACTGCGAGATTTCGGATCGCAATTATCTGCAAAAGATGGTTGCCTCCTTCGAGCGCTCTGGAGCCGACTGCCTGGGCCGGCCCCAACCGCTGGAAATCGGTGACGCTACGTTGATGCAGGAAGCCATCGCGCTGGCCCGCAGGTCATGGCTGGGGCACAATCCGAGTTCGCATATCTACTCCGACCAGGAACAATTCGTGGCGGCGAGCAGTGTGGCCGTGGCCTATCGCCGAGAAGTATTCGAGAAACTCGGCCACTTCGACGAGCAATTCGACGCTTGCGAAGATGTGGAATTCAACACGCGCATCGATCGCGCAGGGCTGAAATGTTACTTCACGCCCGAAATCGCGGTGCATTACCACCCGCGTTCGTCAATTCCGGGATTGATTTGTCAGATGAGTCGCTACGGCCGTGGACGGATACGCTTGGCCCGTAAGCATCCGCATTCACTAACGCTGCCAGCGCTCGTGCCGATGGTGTTTGCAATATGGTGTTTGCTCAGCGGGGTTCTTGGCATATGGTCGCCGGTTTTCGCGGCGCTGTTCTGCCTGGGCTTGCTTGTTTATGCCGCTGTCGTCACAGTCACTTCTTTAGGTTTGGTCAAATCAAAAAACAATCCAATCGCAGTGTGCCTGACGCCGCTCG
>Ga0070732_10000298_pt1 | contig 34650 bp, 17 predicted proteins | sample Coa_R1_5_FD_66449 | JGI IMG/M metagenome (GOLD analysis project Ga0070732, IMG submission 66449) | Surface soil microbial communities from Centralia Pennsylvania, which are recovering from an underground coalmine fire - Coalmine... | ecosystem: Environmental > Terrestrial > Soil > Unclassified ... | reverse complement strand
CGCTGTTATTGACGTTGCGGATGACGGCCATAAATCGGGGCTGGTTCGCCCGCGAGTAGAGGATGGAATGAAATTGCCAATTCAGTCGGCCCCAGGCGGAAACGTGTTCCTGCTTGCGCAACTCGCTTACATACTTTCGAAGCACGTTGTCGGCTTCATCGAAGTCCTCTTCGGTAAGATGAGGTATCGACAACTTCAGGACTTCTGGCTCGAGCAGGGCGCGGATGGAAAACAGTTCTCCAATGTCATCCGGCGACAGCGCCGGAACGATGGCACCGCGGTTGGGAACAATGGCAATCAGGCCTTCGGCATCCAACTGGCGCAGCGCCTCGCGAACCGGAATGCGGCTGACTCCGTACTGCGTCGCGATAGCGTCCTGACGGAGCTGCGCTCCTTCAGGAATTTCGCCTCGGATGATTTGATCGCGCAGCTTGTCGGCTACGGCGGACGGCAGCGACTGGCGGGGGATACTGGAATACGATGCGCTCTCTAGGTCCATGCTCGCCGGCCCCAAGCTCCTCGCAGGAAGTATACCGCAGAATGTATGCAAAAGGGGATTCAACGGTTATGAATGCTGTTCGAGGAAAGGTATTATTTTCATTGGCTTGGAGTCACTCCTCTTGTCTGACGGGAATAAGAGGAATGGCTAAGATTGACGGTTGCATATTGTATCCATAAGATTATTTCTTCCGGGATAGACAGGGTTCACACTCAAATGTGCTATCCCCAAGCGAGCGAACAGACACTTGATGGCAGTCAACGGATGGCAGCGGGTTAAAGTTATCGACTCCCACACTGGGGGCGAGCCCACACGACTGGTCGTGAGCGGTGGCCCTGACTTGGGTAGAGGTGCATTGGCGGAGAGGTTGGAGCGGTTCCGGCAGCACCATGACAATTTCCGCTCAGCGGTGGTGAACGAGCCCAGAGGATCTGATGTCCTAGTCGGCGCACTGCTTTGCGAACCTGTCGACGCGACCTGTGCTGCGGGTGTCATCTTCTTCAATAATGTGGGGTACCTCGGAATGTGCGGTCACGGAACCATCGGCCTAGTCGCGACGCTGGCGTACATGAACCGCATCACGCCGGGCGAGCACAGAATCGATACACCCGTTGGTGTGGTATCAGCGGAGTTGCATAAAAATGGCAAGATCACAGTGAACAATGTTGCCAGCTACCGCAGTGCGGCCGACGTGGCGGTCAATGTGCCGGGCTACGGTGAAGTGCGGGGCGATGTCGCGTGGGGCGGCAATTGGTTTTTTCTGGTTCGCAAGCACGACATGAGTCTGACATTGAAGAATGTCGACGAACTGACGTCATTCACGTGGGGCATCCGAATCGCACTGCGAGACAGCGGGATCACCGGCGATGAGGGAAAAGAAATTGATCACGTGGAACTTTTTGCGCAATCGGAGATCCCGGGGGTCGACAGCAAGAATTTCGTGCTCTGTCCCGGCAAAGCTTACGACCGCTCTCCCTGCGGGACGGGCACCAGCGCAAAATTGGCCTGCCTGTACGCCGACGGAAAGATCAAAGAAGGCCAAGTCTGGAAGCAGGAAAGCATAGCGGGCAGCGTCTTTGAAGGCACGGTTCGAGTGAAAGACAACCAGATCTATCCGAGCATCACGGGATCGGCCTTTGTGAATGCAGAAGCGGAACTGATTTTGAATCCGCAGGATCCTCTCTGCATGGGCATACGCATCTGACGGTATGAACGAAGAAACCTACGACGTTGTGATCGTCGGAGCCGGGATTGTGGGAGCGGCATGCGCCGATGCTTTCGCCGGACGAGGATTACGAGTCGCGGTGGTAGATCGAGACATTGTGGGAAGCGGAGCGACGGCTGCCGGCATGGGGCACATCGTCGTGATGGATGACTCCGATGCCCAGTTTACGCTTACAAACTACTCGCAGCGGCTCTGGCAGCAGATGCGGCCGGAATTGCCCGATGACGTCGAATATGAGGAAGCGGGAACGATCTGGGTTGCGGCAGACGAAGAAGAGATGGCCGAGGTATTGCGTAAGCGCGAGTACTACCAGAAACGGGGAGTAGCAGTCGCAGTGATGGATGCTCGACAATTGAAGGAAGCGGAGCCGAACTTACGGGATGGTTTGGCGGGGGGACTGCTGGTTTCGGGAGATGCGGTCTTATATCCACCGTGCGCCGCTCGTTTCCTCACCGGCCGCGCGCAACAACGCGGGGCCAGGCTCAAGCTCGGCGCTTCGGTGGTTCAAATATCTGAGGGCAGTGTTCGCCTCAACGATGGTCAGGAAATCGCAGGTGGCGTCATCGTGAATGCCGCGGGAGCGAATGCTGCAGAACTGACCGCGGGGATTGACGTCAAGAAGCGCAAGGGGCATCTCGTCATTACGGACCGTTATCCGGGATTCCTTCGTCATCAGTTAGTCGAACTTGGGTATCTGAAGAGCGCGCACTCGGTATCTCGGGACTCGGTAGCTTTCAATGTGCAGCCGCGGCGGACTGGGCAGATTCTAATCGGCTCCTCGCGGCAATACGGAGCTGAGCACAAGGAAGTCGATCAGGTCATGCTGGCGAACATGGTGCGTCGCGCAAAGGAATATATGCCGGCGCTCGGGTCCATGTCAGCGGTGCGCGTGTGGACGGGTTTTCGCGCAGCCACACCTGACAAATTGCCACTCATCGGTCCCTGTCCCGGATACAAATCTGTGTTTCTTGCCACCGGTCACGAGGGCCTGGGAATTACGACATCGCTTGGAACAGCGCGGATTCTCGTAGATCAGGTGACCGGCTCGAAACCGGAGATCGCTGTCGAGCCTTATCTGCCTTCGCGGACTGCAAAGGAATACGCCCCTGCCTAGCGAATTCACAGTGCGGGTGAACGGAGCGTCAGTTTCCGTGCCGGCAGGCGCAACCGTAGCCGTAGCGATGGTGATGGCCGGGCAGCCTTGCCGAAGTTCGGTGAGCGGCGAACCGCGGGGTCCTTTGTGCGGGATGGGTATTTGTTTCGAGTGTCGCGCTTTGGTCAATGGAATACCCCATTCCAGAACATGCCAGCTCTTGTGCGAGCCGGACATGGAAGTGAAGACGGATGAGTAAGTATTCCCGAGAACGATTCGACGTTCTGGTCGTGGGCGGAGGTCCCGCGGGCATTGCGGCCGCAGTCCGCTCGGCCGAGAGTGGCGCCCGCGTTGGGATGGTTGACGAGAACGCAGCCATGGGCGGACAGATCTGGCGCGGCGGCCCGTCGGAGGGGCCACATTCTTCCGCGGCCTCAAGTTGGTTTGCGCAATTGAAGAAAGCCGGGGTCATCGAGCTTTGCGGAAAGAGAGTGTTTCATCATCCCGAAGCCGGCGTCCTACTGGCGGAAGGACTCGATGATGTTTGGGAGTTGAGCTATCGCAATCTGGTGTTGGCAACCGGGGCGCGAGAGAGATTTCTGCCATTTCCCGGCTGGACACTGCCGAACGTGATGGGCGCCGGGGGATTGCAGGCTCTGGTGAAGTCCGGGTTGCCGATTCAGGGCAAGCGGGTCGTGGTTGCGGGCACGGGGCCGCTTCTGCTCGCAGTGGCGTCGTATTTGCGCAAGCACGGCGCGGAGATCCCTCAGATTTGCGAGCAAGCATCCGCGAGCAAACTGGCGCGATTCGCCATGATGCTGATGCGTCATCCGGAAAAGATTTTTCAGGGTTTGCAACTCAGGAAAGACATTGCGGGCATTCCGTTGGCTACGAGCAGCTGGCCCCTTGCAGCTCATGGAAAACGAACGCTCGAGGCGGTGACCATCTCGCGCGCGGGCAAATCAGAAACGGTACAGTGCGACTATCTGGCGTGCGGGTTTCATCTTGTACCCAACACAGAGCTGCCTGTGTTACTTGGGTGTCGGACTCGTTGTGGCTACGTGCAGGTAGACGAGTTGCAACAAACGAGTGCGCAAGGGATCTTCTGCGCAGGCGAACCGACCGGGATCGGAGGAGTGGAACTGGCGCTTATCGAGGGACAGATTGCGGGACTGGCCGCGACCGGCAAGGCTTCCGAAGCGCGAATGCTGTTTCCCAAGCGGGAGAGATTCCGCCGGTTTGCGCGCCTTCTGGACGAAACATTCTGTCTGCGAGCGGAGCTCAGAAGCTTGCCATCGGCGGACACCCTGATTTGCCGGTGCGAAGACGTTTCCCACTCGCGCCTTCGCGAGCACACCTCTTGGCGCGCCGCCAAACTGCACACGCGTTGCGGAATGGGACCTTGCCAGGGAAGAATTTGCGGACCGGCAACGCAGTTTCTATTCAAGTGGAACCCCGACTCGGTTCGTCCGCCGGTTTTCCCGGCACGCGTCGAACACTTGGCTGCACAATCGCGGTCGATTCCAGAAGTGATAGGAGAAGTCCAATGAACTGGAAAGGCGTCACGCCAGCAATCACAACTCCTTTCAACGAGAATCTCAGCGTTGATCACGGATTCCTGGCCGAGCATTCCCGCTGGCTGCTGGAGAACGGGTGCGCCGGCGTGGTCGCCTTGGGTTCGCTGGGCGAGGGCGCGACTCTATCGTTCGATGAGAAGAAGAGCATTCTTCACACGCTGGGAAAAGCTGTCAATGGCGGCGGTACCCTGGTCGCCTCGATCTCGTCGCTCACGACTTCGGAGTCGGTGTCGATGGCGAAAGCTGCGAGCGACCTGGGCTGTTCCGGGCTGATGGTGTTGCCGCCGTATGTGTATCTCGGTGACTGGCGTGAGATGAAAGCTCACGTTGCAGCTATCTTCCGCGCAACACCTCTTTCCTGCATGCTCTACAACAATCCGGTGGCGTATGGAACCGATTTCCTGCCCGAGCAGATCCAGGAGCTCGCGTCGGAATTCGAGAACTTCAGGGCGGTCAAGGAATCGAGTACCGATGCCAGGCGTGTATCGGCGATTCGCGCGCTGGTGGATGACAGGATCGAGATCTCGGTGGGGGTAGATGACGCGGTGCTGGAAGCGATCGGCGTGGGAGCGACTGGATGGGTTGCCGGCTTGGCGAACGCCTTGCCGCACGAATCCGTAGACCTGTTCAACCATGGAATCCAGGGAGAAGATCGAAAAGCGTTTGAATTGTATCGTTGGTTTCTGCCACTGCTGAGAATGGATACGGTGCCAAAGTTCGTTCAACTCATCAAAGTGGTGCAAGCTGAAGTCGGAATGGGAGGTACTCGCGTCAGGCCGCCGCGACTGGAGTTGGTTGGGAACGAACTCGAGCAGGCGAAGAAAATCATCCGTGAAGCATTACGAACGAGGCCGGAATCGCTCAGTTCGTATGCCTTACCGAATAGGAAGTGAACTATGTTGCGCGAGATGGCAAAACTATCAGGGCGCTCGCTGATTGGCTATCGCGAGGGCGCCGGTTCTTCAGATCCCCTGTTTGCGCATGACCCCACCACGGGTCAGTCATTACAGCCGGGATTCATTCCGGCAACGGCGGAGGAAGTTGACCGCGCGGTGCAGCTCGCGGCCAATGCATTCAGGAGCTACAGCCACACGTCCGGCCGTGAGCGTGGGGCGTTCCTGCGGAAGATTGCAGACAAGATTGAGTCCATTACCAGCGACATTGTCGAAAGAGCTGCGCAGGAGACGGCGCTGCCAGTAGCGCGGCTGCAGGGAGAGACTGCGCGTACCTGTCACCAGCTTCGCTTGTTTGCGCAAGTCGCCGAAGAAGGCTCTTGGGTGAACGCTCGAATCGACCACGCTGATCCGGAACGCAAGCCGCTTCCGAAGCCAGACATCCGCTCTCTGATGCGGCCTCTTGGGCCCGTGGTGGTGTTCGGGGCGAGCAACTTCCCTCTGGCGTTCTCCGTGGCCGGAGGGGATACCGCCTCGGCTCTAGCGGGCGGAAACACGGTGATAGTGAAGGCCCATGCAGCTCATCCCGGCACCAGCGAATTGGTTGGGCGGGCACTCCAGGAAAGCGTTCGCGAATGCGGTATGCCGGAGGGCGTCTTCTCGCTTTTGTTCGGACACGGTTCGCAGGTTGGAATCGCTCTGATGAAACATCCTCTGGTGCGAGCGGGCGGTTTCACCGGATCACGCACGGCCGGGCGAATTCTGATGGACGTGGCTGCATCGCGCCCGGAACCAATTCCTTTCTACGCCGAGATGAGCAGCACGAATCCAGTCTTTATCTTGCCGGGAGCGTTGCGCGAGCGCGCTGAAAACATTGCGTCCGGTCTGCACGCGTCCTTTACGATGGGAGCAGGACAATTCTGCACCAAGCCAGGGATGGTATTTCTTGGTAAAGGCCGCGATGGCGACAAATTCGCGGGCAAGTTATCAGAGTTAGTGGCCGGCTCTGCGCATTTCCATCTTCTGACCGAAGCCATTCATTCCTCCTACGACTCGGCCATTGCGAAGCGGAAAGCAGATCCGGCGGTGACGGTCCTTGCCGAAAAACAGAAGTCCGGTGCGGCGGGATTTTGTGCGCACTCTGCTGTATTCGAGGCCAACGCCGATGCGTTTTTAGGATCCGACCTGGAGTCTGAGATCTTCGGGCCCACCACGCTGCTCGTGCGCCACTCCAGCCGCGAACAAATTTTGGACATCGCGCGCTCTCTCGAAGGCCACCTGACCGCGACCATTCACGGAACGGAACAAGACCTGCGCGACTTTGCCGACCTCATCCAGATTTTAGAGACGAAAGTCGGTCGGCTGGTCTTTAACGGGTTTCCCACTGGCGTTGAAGTCACGCATGCGATGGTTCACGGCGGCCCGTATCCCTCGACCTCCGATGGACGATCAACCTCCGTGGGCACTCAGGCGATCTTCCGCTTCACGCGCCTGGTCTGCTACCAGGGATTCCCCGATAACGCTGTGCCCGATGAACTGAAAGAGGCCAACCCGCTGGGGATTTGGCGAATGATCGACGGCAATCTGCGCAAGTAAGAAAGTCCGCCAGAAATGGCAGTGGCATGGATTCATAAGAAAACGTTTGCTCAGCTTTAAACGAAGGAGTGCCGCAATGGTGAGCGCCGTACTCTACATAGTAAGAAGTCGCGTCATGAAGTATCTGCTGCTCGTTTGTTTGTCAGCCTGCTTAGTCCTGCCATTGCACGCTGGGAACAGAAATGAAAATCCTGCGCAACTGGCAGAGAGCAAGACGGTAAAACTGAACCCGCTCCCGCTGGATCATGTGAGGCTGACAGGAGGCCCCCTCAAAGCAGCGCAGGAAGCCGACGCAAAGTATCTGCTCGAACTCCAGCCCGATCGCATGCTCGCCTTCCTGCGCCAGCGTGCCGGGTTGAAACCCAAAGCGGAAGGCTACAGCGGATGGGATGGGCCGAAACGCAATCTTACCGGACACATCGCGGGTCACTATCTGTCGGCCGTGAGCCTGATGTGGGCGGCCACGGGCGACGCCCGATTCAAAGATCGGGCCAACTACATTGTGGATCAATTGAAAGAGATCCAGGACGCACAAGGTGATGGGTACATCGGAGCACTCGAGGATGGCCAGGGCGTCGATGGAAAACAACGCTTCGTCGATCTGAGCAACGGGGTCATTAAATCCGGAGGCTTCGATCTCAACGGTCTCTGGTCGCCGTGGTACGTCGAACACAAACTCTTTGCAGGACTCAGAGATGCTTACAGGTACACCGGCAACGAAACCGCTCTGCAGCTGGAGATCAAGTTTGCGGGCTGGGTCGAAAAAATTCTTTCGAAGTTAAACGACGATCAACTGCAGCGCATGCTGGGCACAGAATTTGGCGGGATGAATGAAGTTCTGGCTGAGTTGTACGCCGACACGGCAGACCCACGTTGGCTTACACTCGCCGATAAGTTTCACCAGAAGGCGATGATCGATCCTCTCTCCGAGGACAAAGACGTCATTTCTCACACGCATGGAAATACGCAGGTCCCGAAACTCTATGGTGTGCTGATGCGGTACGTGTACACCGGCAATGCCGCTGACGAGGAGGCTGCGAAATTCTTCTGGGACCGCGTGGTCTATCACTACACCTTTGCCACTGGTGGGCATGGCAAGAACGAGTACTTCGGAGAACCGGACAAGCTAAATGACATGGTGGACGGCCGGACAGCAGAAACGTGCAACGTCTATAACATGCTGAAGATGACGCGCACGCTTTTCTCCATTGAGCCGGATATCCGTTACGCCGACTTTCACGAACGTGCGCTCTTCAATCACATTCTCGCGTCACAGGATTCGAAGGACGGAACTGTAACTTACATGCTGCCCGTCGGCCGCGGCGTGCAGCACGAATATCAGCGCATGTTCGAGGATTTCACTTGCTGCGTCGGCACAAGCATGGAAAGCCACGCTCTGCACGGCGCGGGAATCTATTACTACAAAGGCTCCGAGGAGTTCTGGATCGGCCTGTACGCACCATCGGTTGCGACGTGGGACTCGGCTGGTGTCGAAGTAGAAACTACGACCGACTTTCCGCTCGGGTCTTCTGCCTTGGTGAAAATTCGAGCCAAGGCTCCAAAAACATTCACGCTTGCTTTGCGGAGACCGTATTGGGCCGGAGATGGCTTTAACGTTAAGCTCAACGGCAAGCCGCTGAAAGATCTTCCGCCGGCAGACTCTTACGTCAAGATCAACCGGGTCTGGCGGCAAGGCGATACGGTTGAACTCAATCTCCCGAAAGCGTTGCGAACGGAACCATTGCCCGACAATCCCGGCCGTTTGGCATTCCTGTGGGGGCCGCTGGTGCTGGCGGGAGATCTTGGTCCTGAAGTTCGTCAGGACGACGAAGAGAGCATGCCCGCGCCGTCTGCACCGGCGCTCGTGGTTGCGAAAAAGCCGGTCGAGCAGTGGCTCAAGCCGGAAGCCGGGAAGCCCGGATGGTTTAAGACGAGCGACGTCGGCCTGAGCCACGACATCGAGTTCGCGCCTTTCTATGAACTTCCACGACGGAAATACGCCGTGTACTGGGATGTCTTCACCCCGGAAGCGTGGAGCAAGCGTTCGGCCGAGTACAAAGCTGAGCAGGAGAAACAGCAGAAGCTTCAAGCCTCGACGATTGCATTTGCCCAACCGGGCGAGATGCAGTCGGAGCGCGACTTCAATGAACAAGGCGAAGACTCTGCCCCACTGCTGTGGCGAGGACGCCATGGGCGAGGAGGCAAGGGCTGGTTCTCATTCGACATGCCGGTTGAGAATTCGCGGCCGATCGCATTGTGGGTGACATTCGGCGGCGACAGATGGCGAAGAAGCACGCTCGACATCCTGGTCGAAGGCAAGAAGATTGCCGATCACGCAGAACCGCACCTCAGCCCCGATCAAGAAAAGCAATTCGTTGATGTCAGTTACGCTGTCCCGGCAGCGCTCGTCGCGGGCAAAAGCAGAGTGACGGTTCGGTTCCAGGCGACGGATGGTAATGACATCGGGGCGATCTTTGGTCTGCGAACCGTGCGAGCGGATGAAGCACCTTAGCTCGTTCCCTTCATCATCTTGGGGATCTACTCGAGGAGTAGCTCGTTCGATGACGTTTCAACGCCGCTGCGTGGTCTTCTTTCTGTTGTTGAGACTTAGTGCTCCCGCGATCGCGGCAGAAACCGCGACCATTACGGCCGATCTGAAGAAACAAGGCGCGCCGGTGTCCAGCCGCCTGTATGGAATCTTCTTTGAAGAAATCAATCACGCCGGGGATGGCGGCCTGTATGCGGAACTCGTAAGGAATCGCGGGTTCGAAGATGCCAACCTTCCCCCCGCCTGCCGCCGCGATGGAGACTTTCTTATCCCACCGCGAACACCGCACTTCTGGAAGAAGCTGGAAGCCAGTGACTGGAAGATGGAGTGGCACGTTGATAGCGGGTGGCCCGGCTGGTCGACGGAAGCGACAGGCGGCATCGACGCGCAGTTCAAGCTAGTCGAAGATCGCCCGCTGAATGCGGCGACTCCGCACTCGTTGCAAGTTACAGTTCGAACCGTGAGCCCGGCGGGCCGGGTTGCGGTCATTAACGATGGCTACTGGGGCATGGCAGTTCGAAGGGGCGAGGACTACAAGCTGTCATTCTTTCTGCGAGGGAGTGGTAATCCCGTCCCGATCGTCGCAACTCTGGAGAGCGTAAACGGCGCGGTACTAGCGAACTCCAGAGTGCAAGCGGATGGCGGTGTTGAATGGAAGAAATATGAGACCGTCCTCCACGCCGCGGCAACCGACGCGAAGGCGCGACTCGTGTTGTCTTTCTCCGCTAAGGGCCAGGCGTGGCTCGACTTCGTCTCGCTGTTTCCCGAGAAGACATTTCATAACCGACCCAATGGGCTGCGATCTGACCTTGCCCAGATGATCGCCGAACTCAAGCCCGGATTCGTTCGATTTCCCGGTGGGTGTTTTGTGGAGGGCATCACCGTCGAAGATCGTCCGCAGTGGAAGCGCACGCTCGGCCCGTTAGAAGGCCGCGCCGGCACATACAGCCCTTGGGGATACTGGAGCACCGACGGGCTCGGATATCACGAGTTCCTGCAGTTTGCCGAAGACATCGGAGCGGACGCGCTCTACGTGGCGAACGCGGGAATCTCGTGCGCATTTCGCAGCGGCACGTTCATTCCTGACGATCAACTGCAACCGCTGATCGACGATACCCTGGACGCGATTGAATACGCGATCGGTCCCGCCGACTCGAAATGGGGCGCGCGCCGCGTCGCGAACGGGCATCCGGCACCATTTCCTCTCAAGTACATCGAGGTTGGCAATGAGGACCAAGGTCCGCGTTACGGCGAGCGCGTGGCATTGTTTCAAAAAGCAATTAAGGCAAAGTATCCCCAAATCAAAGTTGTTTTGAGTTCGTGGATCTCAGGGATAGACGAGCGTGCGATCCGTGCTGCCGGAAACGTGGATCTGGTGGATGAGCATGCCTACCGGCATTTGTACTGGCCGGTCGAGAACTTCGACAGTTTTGCTTCCTATCCGCGCAAAGACTGGGATCTCTACATCGGCGAGTTTGCCACCAACGGAGGAGTTGGTGAGGGCAATCTGCTGGCCGCGCTCAATGACGCGGCCTACATGATGAGCATCGAGAAGAATTCCGATCTCGTGAAGATGGGCAGCTATGCTCCTTTGCTCGAAAACGTGAATCATCCCGACTGGGAAGTGAACATGATTCACTTTGACAGCAGCAGAGTTTTCGGCCGCGCAACATACTACGTCAATAAAGTGTTCGCAGAGAACCTTCCAACCTACAACCTAACGACAAAGGTCGACTTCATTCCCAACCCAAGCCCCGTTCACTTTCAACTCGGGTTTGGAACGTACGAGACCGCCGCGGAATTCAAAGACGTGTATGTTGAGCGCGACGGCAGGGTGATGTATCGAGCGGATTTCAACGATGTCTCGAATTGGAAGTCTTCAACTGGACAGTGGACAGCCGATCACGGCATCTATCGTCAGCCCGAAGAAGAAGTCAGCTGGACTTATCTCGACCAGGACGCACTCGCAGGTGCTTCTAGCTCCCACATCGTGGTGCATGCTAAAGCACGAAAACTTCGCGGCAAGGAAGGGTTCGCGATCACGGTTGGCAAAGCCGAGGGGCGGCGCGTGCAGTGGAATCTCGGAGGCTGGGGGAACTACCAGCACGCGGTCGAGACCGACGACTCGATTGTCGGCACTCCGGTTGTCGCGAAGATCGAGGTAGACCGCTGGTATGACGTCATGATCGAAGTGGATGGTCGCAGGCTCCGCTGCTATCTCGATGGAGCGCTAATCTCTGACGTGATCGTACCCTCTCCCGAGACGGTTCTCGCCATCGGAGGAAGAGACGAGAAATCGGGTGATGTCATCCTCAAGATTCTCAATACGACCGGTGGAGTTGTTGATGCGACTGTCCGACTCGACGGCGCAACCCACGTGGCTCCGGAGGGTCAACTCACAGTTCTGACTTCGAGGAGCGCCGACGACGAGAACTCATTCGAAGAGCCCAGAAAAATTGCTCCGGTTTCACGCACGGTGAAGACCGGCGAGCCTTCAATTCTTTCGCTCGCGCCCTATTCTCTCAACGTTCTGCGAATTCACACCAAGGATATTAAGCAATGATAAGCCAAGAGCGTCCCCGATTGCGTCTCCTCGCATTGAAATGCTGTGTCGGACTTTTGTTTTCCGCGAGCATTGGTGCGCTCGCACAGGAACCGAAGAAGCCTCTTCCGCAGCCAGGGCCGATGCTCGCCGATGGCGTCGAGAACTATGACACACCAGACTTTCAGCTGTCGCTGGTACGTTCCTCGCAGACGGCGGCAGCTCTTCATCCAAAGACAGACGCACAATTTGATTTCACGCCGGGCGATCGCCTTACGGAACGTTCGCACGACGGCTACTACCATCTGGGTGACATCGACATTCGCCTGAAAGTCGGGAATGGCGACTGGAAAGATTATTCAACCGCTCTTCGCCGGACTTCCGTAAAGAATGTCCCGCACGAGAGCGGCGTCCTCGCGGCGGCCGATCTGAGCGGCGCATTCTCGGATGCTATTCCGGTTCAGGTCATTCGTTCCTGGGGCGTCATCAATGGCAAGCTGACCCTCCGTTTTACCGTTGCGAATCACACAAACACTCCAGTTGAGATCGGCGGCCTCGGCGTCCCCATGGTCTTCAACAACGACATGAACGAGCGCACCCTCGAGCAAGCACATGCCATCTGCTCGTTCTCCGATCCCTACATCGGGCAGCAGGGAGGCTATCTTCAAGTCACCAAGTTGAACGGTCACGGGCCTGCCTTGCTGGTGATTCCGGAAGGCAAGACCTCGTTTGAAGCCTACAAGCCGATTCTGAGTCCGCGCTGGAGGGAACATCAGAAGCCAAAGCCAGAAATCTACATGGACTTAACCCCTCGCGGAATAACATTTGAGGGCTTCTACGACTGGATGGTTGTTAGTCAAGCCTTCGCTGAGAACGAATGGAAAAAAGCGCAACCGTGGAATCTGCCCACATCGAAAACCCTCGCGCCCAACGAAAGCTGGACCGTGGGCTTCCAGTTCGTGGTTGTCAGTTCCATCCAGGACATTGAATCTGCTCTCGTGGAGAACCATCGCCCGGTCGCAGTCGGTATCCCAGGCTACGTGCTTCCGAAAGATGTTCATGCTCAACTCTTTTTGCGCTACTCGCATCCAGTGAAATCGATCGAAGCGGAGCCAGTCGGCGCGATCGACATTCAGAAGAAAGGCGAAGCGGGGAACCGCGCATTCACCGAATACGCGCTGACTGGCAAGCAATGGGGACGAGCGCGACTGACCGTAACCTATGCAGATGGACTCACACAGTCGGTCCATTATTTCGTCATAAAGCCGCAGGCCGAAGCCGTCGCCGATATGGGTCGTTTTCTCACGCATGAACAATGGTTCGACGATTCCAAGGATCCATTTCACCGAGCACCCTCAGTGATGACCTATGACCGGGAAGCGAACCACATGGTGACTCAGGACAGTCGTGTGTGGATCGCAGGTTTAAGCGATGAGGGCGGAGCAGGATCATGGCTCGCCTTCGCTATGAAGGAATATGTGGAGCCACAACCGGATGAAGTCGCCAAACTGGAGCAGTTTGTGGATGAGGTGATTTGGGGCGGTATACAGTTCAAAGATGGACCGAAGAAATACGGTGTGAGGAAGAGTCTCTTCTACTATCAGCCCGATGAATTCCCAACAAACTACTATCGCTCCGATCTCGATTGGAAGAGTTGGACGAGTTGGAACAAGCAAGCTTCAGAGGCCGTTGACCGATCGTTCAACTATCCGCACGTGGCGGCCGCGTATTGGGTTCTATACCGGCTCGCCCGAAATCACACGGACTTAGTAAAACACCATCCTTCGGATTGGTATTTAGAGCAGGCGTACCAAACATCGCTGGCTATGACGCGCTTTGCGCCCGACTTGGCGCAATTCGGACAGATGGAGGGCGATATTTTTGTCGCGATCCTCACCGACCTCAAGGGCGAGGGAAAAAACGAACAAGCCTCCCAACTTGAAGCTGCGATGAAAGCGCGCGCTGACCACTGGAAGTCCCAGGCCTATCCGTTCGGAAGCGAGATGCCTTGGGACTCGACCGGGCAGGAAGAGGTCTACGCCTGGAGTAAATACTTCGGATATAACGACAAGGCCGAAGTCACGGTGAATGCGATCATCGGATACATGCCGACGGTTCCCCATTGGGGATACAACGGGAGCGCGCGCCGTTACTGGGATTTCATATACGCGGCAAAATATAGTCGCATCGAGCGCCAGCTTCATCATTATGGATCGGGCATCAATGCGATTCCTATGCTCGCGGAATACCGCGAGCATCCTGAAGATTTTCACTTGCTCCGCGCAGGTTACGGCGGCGTGATGGGCGCCCTTACGGATATCGACGAGCAGGGCTTTGACGCGCCCGCCTTCCATTCCTTTCCCGATATGCTGCGCTTCGATCCTCTATCCGGGGACAACGGTCCAAACTTTTTTGGACACGCGTGGAATACCGGAACGTACGTTGCCAACCATCCAGATTTCGGATGGATCTGTTTCGGTGGGAACATTTCGGTTTCTGGCGATGAGGTTACGGTGGAACCCAAAGACGCTTCGCGCACCAGGTTCTATCTCGCCCCTGCCGCCCTCTGGCTCACATTGGACTCCGGTCAATTCGAGCGTCTGGTCTGGAATCAAAAGAGTGGAAAACTGGGAATCGCACTTGCGCCAAAGGACGGGTTTACTCCTCAGGCGCGCATTCGGATCGCGCAACCGGCGCATCTTGCCGGAGTGGGTTCTTTTCACGTGAGTGGTTCGCCGGCATTGGATCGCGGAGCTTACGTCATTCCACTCTCGTCTTCCCAGACTTTGGTGGAATTGGCCAGATAAGAGCATTACATGCGTGGCACAAAGGAAATAGTCGCGTTCGTCGCAGCCCTGATACTTTGCTGTTCTGGCCTCTCTGGTCAGGTCGGGTTTTCGTCTTCCGCTGTGGCGTCAACTGTGCCCGGTGAAATCGATCTGTCCTCTATCGGCTACCAGCAGTTCTCGGAGATGGCGCGACGTTCGGGGGCGGCAAATCTCTCGCTCGACTTTCTCGATCGCGACCATATCTTGTTCACTTTCAATTCGAAAAAGCTCTTCACCCGCCATCCAGACTGTCCTTCCACGCACGACGATCGAATGGTGCACGCTGCCGTGCTTGATGCCTCTACCGGCAAAGTGCTGGGTCAGGCGGACTGGTATCTACACGATTCCCGCCGTTATATTTGGCCCCTTGGTTCTGGAAAAATCCTCTTGCGGAGGCTGAACAGCCTGTTCGTGGTCGATGGTGATTTGCGAGAAACACAGCTCTGGACATCGCCAAAAGATCTTCTGTGGGTCTCAGCCACTCCCGACGGGAAACAGATCATCACGGAAACGATGGATGAGGCTTCTCCACCGTCGGTAGCTTCCAAGACAAAGCAAGCCGCAAAGACGCGAGTTCAAATCGAATTTCGGGACACGAATTCCATGGCCGTCCAACGTGTGATCCATTCCGACAAGCCGACGAATATCGAGGCTCTGAGCTCCGGATTGGCCAGCGTGATTGCAGGGTTCAGCGGGAAAGTTTGGCTGGTGCGCTTTGGTCCGAGTGAACAGCAGCGGGCAAACATCGCGCGGGTTCGGACCCGACGGATTCCGGATGTTCTCTATCTGAGCAGCAATACACTGTTGATTGGACGCGATTCCAGCGGCGGCTCCGGATACAGTGTCAGCGCCTTTACGGTGACGGGCAATCGCTTATGGCGGCAGCATTGGAATGCACACCGCTACGAGCCAACTTTAACGAGGAGTGAAGATGGAAGCCGATTTGCTATCAGCACACTCACGCTGGTTGATGCGCCGCAGACGTCTACCGAGGAGAATTCTTCGCAACAAGAAGGACTCGAGCAGCGAATTGAAGTATTCGACACCGCAAGCGGAACCCATGTGTTCACGGCCACTGCCTCCCCCATCGTGCTGCACGGCCAGAACTACGCGCTCTCTCCGGACGGGTCGCGCTTTGCGGTGCTGCGCGGGACGCAGATCGAAGTACATGACCTGCCCCCAATGACTCCGGAAGAGCATGCCAAATACTCCGCCGTGAAGGCGGATGTGCCCGGGCTGTACATTCCGCCCGCAGAGCACGCGGACACAGACGCAAGCAATCCTGTCTTTACAACCGCCGTTGTGGAGCCAGACGACGGAAAGGAAGAATCAGCGGCACCGGCCGGTTCAGTCGATTCTGCGGAGGCATCAGCAAGATCGACGCCCGCCGTTACTGGCCAGGAAAAGGCGTCAAATCCACTTCCGGCGGTAAGCGACCCTGAGGCACCTGATCCTGTGATGACGCTCAAGACCAGCACCCAGGTCGTCGGCCTCGACGTCGTGGTAACAGGGTCCGGCGGCCACACCGTGGGAAATGTACCTCGACGGGATTTCCAGGTGCACGAAGACGGTACACCACAGGCTATTAGCTATTTCGACGAGGTGAAAGAGGATGTTTCTTCGGCACCTGTAGCCCCACCCAATAACAACGAAGTTGCTCCAAATATTTTCACCAACCGATCCCCGTCGCCAGAGACCGAATCTGTAACGATGGTCTTGTACGACTTGCTTAACACGCCGGCTGATCAGCAGCAACGCGCCAAGCTGGAACTGCTGAAGTTTCTAGAGAACAAGCCGAAAGGATCTCGATTCGCCCTCTGCGCACTCTCAGAATCGCTCCAGATGATCCAGGGATTCACGCCCGACGAGAGCCTGCTCATACGAGCGGCAAAAGCGCAAAAAGGGTCGTTGCGGTACACCTCTTTGCTGAATCAGGACGCGCAGGACCAGCAGACAATCTCCTGGCTCGCGCAAGGCTCCGTGAGATTGCAGTCACGAGATAGCAGGTTCGCTGCCTCCGCCGGTGTGATGCTCGACACCGCTGGCAGGCTGGAGCAGGAGACATCTCTCCGCCGCGGTCGCGACCTCGACATGCGAGCATGGCTCACGATGGACGCCTTTTCTCAACTGGCGCGCTATCTTTCAGCGATTCCCGGTCGCAAAAGCCTGATCTGGCTCTCGGGCTCTTTTCCCCTCGGCATTTTCCCGGGAGTCGATTTGCGAAATTCCGATGCGACAAGCAGCAGCTATGCCGAGCAAGTCAAACAAGCCGTGAATCTTCTTGCCGAATCCCATATCGCCGTTTACCCGGTGGACGTGCGAGGATTGACCGCGTACTCCATGCTGACGCCGAGTTTCAGCAACGTTCCAGATTCCACACAGCCGTCGGCGACATCGCAATCCCCTTATAGCCCAAGTTCCGAAACCATGCGACTCAGGCAGCTTGGGAACTTGAGTGGCGTCGGCAATATTGGGTCCAACTTGCCGGGAGGCGACTCGCCCTTCATGCAGGAAGTGACCGAACATGGAATCATGGACCGAATTGCGGCCGACACTGGTGGCAAAGCTTTCTACAACACCAACGGTATTGAACAGGCAATGTCCGTTGCCATGGAGCAGGAAAGAAACTACTACGCGTTGTCGTACACTCCAACGAATAAAAAATATGACGGTAAATTCAGGAAAATCAAAGTCTCGCTGACGGGCAACGAGAAGAAACTCCACTTGATTCATCGCTCCGGTTACTACGCGGTGGACCCGGCTTCAGGGGGCGCAAGAGAAGCGGCCAAGGGCTTTGGCCTGGCTGCCATGCAGCACGGATCTCCGCAGGCCCACCAGCTCTTCTTCGCGGCGAGGGTCGCTCCCATTGGCAAGTCGCGAAAGGTAGACCCAAAGGCCGCGGGGTTGCTGCCGGTGTCCACGAAAGGAAAGCGCCGCAAAGAAGAGGCTCGTCCCGCCGAGCCGGTCGAAGTGCAGCGCTATCTGGTGGACTATGCCATTACTCCTTCACAGCTGCGTTTTGATGCCACCCTGCGAGGAGTTCGCCACGGACTCACCAACTTCATGATCACTTCATTTGACGAGGATGGAACTCTGCGTACGAGCATGGTCAGCCGTGCAGTCAGCGACTTGAAGCCCGATGGCTATCAGGAAATTCTGTCCGGCGGACTCCGATTTCGCCAGCAGTTGGACGTTCCAGTGCAAGCGGCGTCGATGCGCATCGGCGTGCAGGATGGACTGACCGGCCGAATGGGGACAATCGAAATCCTGCTGCCGGTGAAACGATTGCCCGGCGTTGAGCAAAGCCTGACTCAGCGGATGCCTGAAATCGAACCGGACTAACTTGAATTACCTTCCGCTAGCCGGTCAGCGCGTTAGATTGAATGTGCCCTGCAGTTGGATCTGGTCGGAAGAACCGCCGATCAGGATATCGAACAATCCCGGTTCCGTATTCCAGTTCTTCTTCCCCACGTCGTAAAAGGAAAATGCCCGCCGATCAAGATGGATGCTAACTCGTTTGCTATCTCCGGGCTTCAGATTCACCTTGGCAAAACCTTTCAGTTCTTTGGCCGGGCGGGGAACGCTCGAGTGTGGGTCGCCCACGTACACCTCCGCCACCTCGGCTCCCTCGCGCCGTCCCGTGTTCTTCACTTGAAAGGAGACCGTCATCGGTTGATCAAGGTTTCCGGAAGCAGGAGTCACTGACAGATTGCTATAAGCAAAGGTTGTGTACGACAAGCCAAATCCAAAGGGAAAGAGTGGCTTAGTCTCTGACCGATCGTAGTGGCGGTATCCAACAAATACGCCCTCGGAATATTGAACTCGCGACTCGCCCTTTGCGGGATAGTAAGTGTGGAAGACAGGATTATCCTCCCAGCTACGCTCAAAAGATACCGGAAGCTTGCCCGAGGGACCGTAATCGCCAAAGAGAACTTGCGCCAACGCGGTGCCGCCCTCCTGGCCGGGATACCAGGCATGCAGGACGACCGGGACCTTGTCGATCCATTGCGTCATATCGACGTTGCCACCGGCAGTAACCACGACGATTGTGTTTTTATTGACCGCGCTGATCTGGCGGATCAGTTCGTCTTGTCCTCCGGGCAATTGAAATCTCCGATCGAAACCTTCTCCTTCGGTCTTGTCGTCGAATCCGACGCAAACGATGACTGGATCCGCCTTGGCCGCCAGCGCCTTGGTTTTATTGCCGAGGTATGAATCCGCGCGAGTGACGCCGAAACCGATGATGGCAGTGCTTACGGAGTCGAAATATTCGAGACGAACCTTATAGGCTTTCCCGCTTTCGAGATGCTTGCTGCACGTATCCAGTGTCTGCGAATGTGGCAGCCAATCGTCGATCGTGCGTTCATCGTCGAGATACAGTCGAACTCCGTCATCTGCCGAAGTGAAAAACTGGTAATCGCCAGACTCCTTTGGAATGAAATAGCCAGTCCAGCGGATCGCGAAGTGATCCACCGGTTGGCCCGGAGCAAAGCTGCCCTCTCCCCAATCGAAGTGCACGTGACGGTCCGTTCGAACCAGAACTGGCGAACCTTTCAAATCTTCATTGTCGAAATATTCTCCCTTCAAGCCGCTTTCGCCGCCAGGTGCAGTCACGAATTCGGAGTTCTCAAACACCGGATCGAGAACTGGAACGTCAACGTCATACAGGACCCTGACCTTTGTACCCAGCCGATTGCTGATGCCTTCGAGATAGCTGACGGCGTTGAATGGCTTGGTTTCCGCGCTGCCTCCTCCAGAGATAACAGCCGGGTAGGCATCAGGCCCGATCACAGCGATGGTTTTCAGTTTGGTCTCGTCGAGCGGCAGCAGATTCCCTATGTTCTTTAACAGAACCATGCCGCCCCGCGCCTCCTCTAATGCGACTTGGCGGCCTTCCTGGCTGTAGAAGGGGATGCTGGTATCGGCCTGCTGCCGATCGAAGAATCCGAACTCGATGGCCTTTCGCAGTATCCGCCGCACCTTGTCGTCAATCGTCTCGATGGAAATCCTGCCGTCTTTGAGCGCGGGCAGGAGGATTTCACGATTCATGAACAACGGAGACGGCATCTCCAGATCCATGCCACCGTTTGCGGCAGCCACGCCGTCGTGAGTGGCGCCCCAATCCGACATAACAATGCCATCGAATCCCCACTCCTTCTTGAGGATTTCATTGTTCAGATGGTTGTTCGCGGTCATGTAAACGCCATTGACCAGGTTGTATGCGTCCATGACGGCTCCCACTTTCGCCTCCTTCACGGACGCTTCAAACGCGGGCAGATAGATTTCGCGCAACGTTCGTTCGTCAATGTCGGAACTCAGAGTCATGCGAGCGAACTCAGAATTATTCCCCGCAAAATGTTTGGCCGTCGCGATGACTCCCTGCTCTTGCATGCCTTTGATCTCGTTGACTGCCATGCGCGATGCGAGGTAAGGGTCCTCTCCGAAGTATTCGAAGTTGCGGCCGTTCATGGGTGCCCGGTAGATATTCACTCCCGGAGCAAGGATGAAGTGAACGCCACGCGCTCGCGCATCTTCGCCCATGGCTGCGCCGAATCGGTGGGCGAGGTCGACATCCCAGGAAGCCGCTAATGCGATGCCGGCAGGATACGCCGTGGTAAGTCCATAGTCGTGAACTCCCATGGGACCATCCGACATTTTGAGCGCGGGAATTCCAAGTCGAGGAATGGGCCGTGTATAGAAGTCATTGACTCCGCCAAGCATGTCGATCTTTTCCTCGACCGTCATCTTTTCGAGGATCGAGTTGACACGGCTTTCCACATCTGGCTTCAGCGGCGCGGACTGTGCCAGACCGCAATTCACTAATAAGAGCAGAACCACGATTCGCAGCTTTTTTGTCATGGTTGGGGCTCGCTTGAAGTTGCACACACGCAATTCGAAAGAGATGGAATTTGACTTGGTCGCTATTGTTTCCATTGGAAGGTTGCTACCGCAACCGCGGGCAGATTGTAAGAGAAGCTCTGACCTTTCCAGTTCACGGAAAAATTCGTGTTGCTGCCTGAATTGAGCACGATCAGCACAATCGAGCCATCGGGGTTCTGAAAAGCCACATCTTCCACGCTGCCGCGACCAAAACTATTGGAATCGATGCGGTAGGCCCCGGGAACGACGAACTTCGCGGCATGTCCCAAAACGTAGTATTCAACGTTGTTTGTAACGGTCGGAGACGAGGTCCTGTCGTCAATGGTTACAACACCGCGGCAATTTGTGCAGCCGCCATTTTGCGGACCGGAGTTCTGATCGAGAGCTAGGTTCCAAAGCGCGACGCTGCGTGCCCAATTCCGGGTCGCGCCGATCAACAGGTTCTCCGTGTCCCAAGTCAGATCGCCGCCGAAGTTCGATCCGACGGTTCCCGAGCATTCCGTGAACCATATGTCTTTGTTCGCATAGGCGGTCTTTACGATCGATTGCGCGGCGACATCCCCCGCGTAGCAGTGAAATGCGCTTCCGGCGATATAGCCGGATGCTGTGGCATCTGCGAGCAGCGCTTCCGCGTACGAAGTATTGTCCCAGTTGTGGTCATAGCCGAAGATCTTTACGCTGCTCAGCCCCGCTGTATTCAATGCAGGACCGAGGTGCGTGCCGATAAATGTGATCTCATCGCCCGAGGCGAGGTATTCGGTGGGATAGCTGCTGTTCGAATTAAGCGGCTCGTTCTGTGCCGCAACTGCGTAGATCGGGATGCCTTGCTGCTGATAGCTCTGCACGAACTTGACGAAGTATTGGGCCAAACTGGGGAAGTACGCGGTATTCATGTTTCCACCGTTCATCGTGCCCGAGGTCTTCATCCAGGCGGGCGCACTCCAAGGCACGGCCGCGATCTTGATGGCGGGATTCACCGTCAGCGCCTGCTGCAAGAGCGGCGTGATATAAGCCGTGTCATGCGCAATGGAAAAGTTCGTCAGGTTAGGATCGGTTTGCCCGGCTGGCACGTCGTCATAGCTATAGTTGCCGCTGGCCGAAAAGTCCGTGGCTCCCATCGGCTGGCGCAAAAAGTTGATGCCGATACCGGAGGTAGGGCTGAACAAACTCTGCCACAGACTGTTTTGTTGCGCGGAACTCAGCTTGTGTGAGATCACCCACGCCGAGGAATCCGTAAGCGAGGCTCCGAATCCGTCCATCTGCTGGTACTTGGTGGCGTCGTTCACCGTGATCACCAGTCCGGTGGAGGCCCCACCCGATCCGAATGTCACGCTCGGTTGTGTCTGGAGCAGCATCGCACCGTCGCCCGTCGTCTCCACGATTTGTACGGCTGGACCGGAAGGCCGAATGGGCGTAGTGAAATTCTGCCCGCCGGAACAGGAATAACAGGCCAGAAATGCTATGCAAATTATCAGGGGACCGGTCATACGACGGTTGAGAACCGTGTGCATCACGACTCCAGCAGATACTCCCTTACAGCCACACCGCCCTGCCGCGTCCGAGCCTCTGCGGCGATCACGACTCCAGTGTGGCGAACATCGCGCCAGTAGAATGATTTGGAAATGGGAGACGGCCCTGAATCGGCCGTCTCCTCTGTGGGAAAGTCATTGTTGTGGAACTAGAAGTAAATCTTGGCGCCAAGTTGTATCACGCGGAATCCTCCGGGTGCCGTTCCAGGTGTGTCAGAGTTGGTGCCCCAGTTCGAATTCTTCGTGATGCTGAACGCCGTGCCCGGCTGCCACTGCCATGGCCCGTTCTCGGCGAAGCCAACGTTCTTGTCAATGAAGTTGGGATGGTTGAATGCGTTGAACGCCTCCAGCCGAAGCTGGATGTAGCGTGCCTCGTTCGATCCCATGGGAATATTCTTGAACAACGACATATCCCAAGTCTGCAATCCGCCCGTGCGTAGCGCATCCCGCGAAGGCCGAATCGGAGCGCCTATGGAGGCGGGATAAATCGGGTTCAGACTCTGGTCCAGAGTGTAGTAGTAAGGGATTGCGCCCCACATGTTTCCGCCGTTGATTGCCCCCGGCTCGCCCTGCCAATTGTTACCCAGATCGATGGGCGTCCCCGACATGATATTCGTGACGCCGCTGATCTCGTAATCGTCGGTGACATAGGAGAGCCACTTCGGTCCGTTGAAGTGTTTGGTCAGCTTCGGCAGGTCGTAGACGTAGTTGGCGGCAAAGACGTGCCTGCGATCCCAGCTCGCAGAACGGTAGTCGAGGAACCGGGGGTTGAAGGGATCCTGCGTGTCCTGATCTGCATTGGCTGTGGTTTGGGAGTGCGAATACGTGTACACAGCCCCCAAAGTCAGGCCCTTTGTGAAGCGACGTTGCAGCGAAGTCTGCAGCGAATTGTAGTTAGCCGTCCCGTCAAACTTCATATACGACATCTGCCCATAGCCCTTGAACGGCACCAAGGGAGCATCGGTGTAGGAGTTGCGGCCCAGAGCACAGATACCGGTGTAGCTGTACCCGGCAGCCTGATATGGCGAGCCTGCGAGATAAGGATCGGTGCCTACTGTGCCATTCCAACCGCAAGCATTAGGATCCTGGGCCGCGGCAGTGAACGCGTAACCGTAGGGAACGGCGTTGATATCCCGTGAAGTCACCAGGTGACGGGATTGCGTCCCGACGTAAGCGATATCCAGCGTTGTTCCTCTTCCCAGTTCTTGCTGCACTCCCAAACTGAAGCTGTAAACAGTCGGCACCTGTCCATTCTTATCGGCACCGACAATGCCGCCCAACACACCGGTTCCGAAATTGCCGCCCAAACTTGGCAGAACGGTTATATTGTTGGCCGGGACCTGCGCGGTCCTAACAACTGCCGGGTTGTTGAACACCGGGTTGAAGATCAGGTTACCCTGAACCCGGTCATGCATCATACCTGCGCCACCGCGGATTACCGTCTTGTGGCTACTGAATACGTCATACGCAAAACCGAAGCGAGGTTCCGGCATAATGCCACGGTCATTCCACCCCCCCTTGGGCAGTGTTCCATTGCTGACGAAACGCATTCCCTCCAGCGGATTCCCGTTGCCCGGAACGATGTTTCCACCGGTGTCGACGGTTACTGCGTTCGCAGCGCTATAAGCCGCAGGGTCGAATAGCGCGATCTGATTCTTGGCGTCATATTGAGGAGGAATCCAGGCAAACCGCATGCCGTAATCAAGCGTCAGGCGATTTGTTATTTTCCATGTATCCTGCGCATAGAACTCGAGCTGGTTGTAGCGGAATTGCCCAATAGGCCGCGCAGTCGACTGATCAAAGCTGTTGAATGCGCCTAAAAGCGCGCTCGCATACGGATCACCGCATTGTGTGTTCGCCGGGCATGACGAAGTGGCGGTCGGAGCCGTATTGAAATTAAATTGACCATTCACGTTGCCCCAAGCGATCTGGTCCTTTCGGTTGCGCTGGTAGAACATCCCAAACTTGAACGTGTGCTTGTTCCTCACCCATGTGATGTTGTCATTCACGTTGATCGTCGTGTTGGCTTGGTGCCAGGGCATCGAACCCAGGTAGCTCCATCCGAAGTTCGTGTTGTTGAGCCCCCCAAAACCCATATCCGGCAGGGTATCCGACGGATAAATCAGAGGCAGCGTTATCCCGTTCTTGGCCAGCGAGATGTTTCCATTCGCTCCCGTGACTAGAGATTTTGTGACGCTGGGGCCGATGGAGAATTCGTTCAACAGAGATGGAGTGATCGTACTCAGCACGTTGACGGAGAGATTCCAGCCGGGATGCTCCTGAATGCAGCCGCCCGGGAAATTGATTGCCGCCAGGCAATCCACCGCTCCCAAGCCGCCAGTGGAAAACGGTGCCTGGAGGTGATCGCTGTTGTGAATCCAACGCACGAACAGCCGGTTGTTGGCATCCACTTGATAGTCAGCGCGAAATATGTCCTCACGTCGTGGATCCGAATACGACAATGCGGTCGAATAGTTGTAGTTCAATCCGTTCGCGCCGAAGCCGGGCACGTTCGGCTCTGGATACAAGCTCAGGAGTTTCGAGACGTTGGTAAAGACCGCTTGCTGGGCGCTAGTGAGCTGTGACGAATCAATCTTGTTGCCCGGAAACGGAGCATTCGTATTCGGGTTATAAATCACGATGGGGACATTGTTGCCGTCAACAGACTTTGAGAAATCGCCCTGACGTTCCAGATCGGTGGGTGTGTAGAAGGTTGTCGTCCCACCTATCGGTATCAGTTGCCGGTAGAACTCCTGGCTCCAGAATACGAATAGCTTGTCTTTCTTGACTGGTCCACCGAACTGATAGCCGAAGTAGTTATAGCGGTAAATGTAGGGCGCGTTCGGTTGCGTGTTCAGCAACTCGTTTTTCTTGTTGAACCATTCATTCGCATTCAGGCCGTCGTTGCGATGAAAGAAGCGTCCATTTCCATGCCACGCGTTGGTTCCACCTTTTGTGGTGATGGCGATCTGTCCGCCAGCGGCTTTGCCGAACTCAGCCTGGTAATTGGACGTCAGAATCTTCACCTCGTCGATAGCGTCCGGATTGAGCGTTACGTGGGTGCCCCCATTGTTTCCAGTGTCCACGTTGGAAGCGCCGTCGATTGTGTACTCGTGCTGGTTGGCCCGGGTCCCATTGATGTTGACCGAGTCGAGGCCTCCTGTACCCGAAACGTGGCCGTCGACCATTCCCGACACCCCAGGCACGAGCTTCAGATAGTCCAGAACATTGCGTCCGTTCAGGGCAACGTCGTTAAGCTGCCGGCTGGTGACTACATCCGAACGTTCCCCGGAGTTCGACTGCAGTTGCAACTGTCCGGCGTCGGCAGTGACGGTCACGGAATCGCCGGCAGTTCCGATCGCGAGTTCGAATTCACCCGCGTTCAGCTTGTCCGCTGCACCCAGCACCACTCCAGTAGTCTCTAATTTCTTAAAGCCCTTCGCCTCAACCGTGATCGAATAGGTATCCGGAGGCATATTGGGCACAACGAAGTCGCCGCTGTCGTTGGTGGTGACCGTTCTTTGAGCGCCTGTCGTCGGGCTCTTCACGATCACTGTGGCTCCTGATATGTAAGCGCCGGAGGTGTCTTTCACGCGGCCGAATATCGTGCCCGAGGTGACTTGCGCGAACAGCAGCGCAGATTCCATGCAGAATAACGCCACTGCAATGGCTGCGATAGTCTTTCCAGATTTGTTACTCCGAAGATAACCCCTCATTTGCGGCCTCCCGTTCCACGGCAAGACAAGCCTGCCTTCGCCCAAATTGTTTCAACGATCGTTTCGATCGAAAAAGCGAATCATTGTAGAGCCGGACTAGGCGAAAATCTGCTATGCACAAGGTAGGCGGGGATACTGTACTTTGGTATAGGCTGGGATTCCTGATCAAGGGAGAGGTGCAGCCCTCATTCCAGAGCGATGATGCCTCGCTTCAGCGCGGCCGTGGCGGCCTCGGTTCGGTCCTTAACGTTCAATTTCTCCAGAACGTGGCTGACATGGAGTTTGACTGTGACCTCCGCGATTTTCAAACTCGCGGCAATCTCTTTGTTCCCCATTCCTTTCGCCACCATCTTTAAGACCTCCACTTCGCGGCTGGTTAAGGGACGATGAGTCAGGTGCTCGGCCAGCAGGGGGGCGACAACCGGATCCAGGTAGTGCTTGCCGTCCCGCACCTGGCGAATGGCTCGCAACAACTCCTCGCGCAATGCACTCTTCAAGATGTAACCGCGCGCGCCAGCTTGGAACGAGCGATAGACCTCTTCTTCTCCCGAATGCGTCGACAACATAAGGATGCACGCGTCTGGAAATTCGTGAGTGATCGCTGCGACCGCCTCAGCGCCGCTCATCTTTGGAAGCCGCACATCCATCAGCACCAGATTCGGATGGTGCTTGCGATACGCTCCGAGGGCATCTTCGGCGTTGCCAGCCTCGGCAATCACTTCCATGTCTTCCTCGGCGTTCAGCGACGACGACAGGCCCATTCGCACCATGAAGTGATCATCCACCACCAGAATTCGCGTTGGTTTCGACGCAGTGATCAACGCACCACCTGCTCGTTCACCGGAATCTCTACGGCAACTCTGGTCCCGCGCTGCGGTTCGCTCTCGACTTGCAAAACGGATCCCATGGAATGAGCGCGTTCTCTCATATCGAGCAGCCCGAAATGTCCACTTGGCGTAGTGTCTTGCGGATGGAAGCCTTGTCCGTCGTCGGTCACGGAGAGGCGAACTTTATTTTCGTCATACTGCAAAACCGCTTTCACCGAGCGTGCTCCGCCGTGCCGGATCGCGTTAGCCACGGCTTCCTGCCCAATGCGCAGGAGGTTCATCTCGGTCGATGCAGGCAGACGAACCGGAGCGCCAGTCACACTCACGTCCACTTTCACATGATCGTGAGAAGCCGCTGGTTGCACCGTCTGACGCAACGCCGACACCAGGTCTCCCTCCTCGAGTAAATGGCAGCGAAGGTCCCAAACCGAACGGCGAGCGTCGAGCATGCTGTGCCGGCTCATGTTGCGTGCAGTTTCCAGAGCCTCCTGCGCCACTGTCGGCGCCTGCTGAAAACAGTCCACGGCAAGATCAAGCTGCATGGTGATGCCTGCCAACTCCTGCTCTAGGTTGTCGTGCAGCTCGCGGGCTATGCGGTTGCGTTCCTGAAGGACGCCTCCGCTGCGTATCTTCTGCCGGATCAACTCCATTTGCTCGCGCAGCCTGCGTCCCAGCACTACGATCCACGCCATCACCAAAAGCAAGACTCCAACGGTTCCGCCAAGCACCCAAAGCGTATGACGCAGGTTCCACCACGATGGTGCATGCAAAACCGCCAGATCCCGTGGACTGCGCAGCAGCATACGGAAGGACTGCGGAACAGACCAAAGTCCTCCGCTCTGCACCAAACAGATGCCTGTCACGCGAACCTGACTTTGCAGAGGAACCGACATTAGCGGCATTGCAGACCCGGTGGGCGACAACGTTGCGTCAAACAAGACGTGATCCGGCTCCTGCTGGAAAAGAAAACGGACGCCGTCCGCCTGCATGTCCCGGCCCAGGAGGGTCGCTTCCGTTTCGATCACAGCTCCGTCATAACGCTCCCACGGAACAGCGATGTCCAGACGAACAGCGTTTGCGGGCGCCTGCGAACCCACCCGATAGAACGCGGCATCTTTCAAAACAGGGGCGGACTCGCCCGTGGCAGGGAAGCCCACGGCATCTACCAGGTCGCCGACATTCAGTTTGGTGTCCTGCTCTGTGAGAACCCGTAGCCCTCTGCCTTCTGCCTGCAGGAACAGAGCCTTTCCCGGTTGCTGGTAGCCAACGACTCCGCGAACCCGTACGCGGTGCTCCATGCCCGGCCCGGGAGTGAACGTCAGCAACGACGAGAGAGCTACTGCACGTGGGTGTGCCGCGACCGTGATGAAGGTCAATCGTGGAACGTAAAGCAACACAGCGGTCAATTGGCGCTGCGCGTTGAACAGGCTCCCGCACACTCCTTCGAGCAACACCTCGCTGTCGATCCAGGATGAAAAATCCTGCTCGCCTGAAATCGGGACGCGAACGCTCAACTGTCCGCCCCCGGAGGCGATCCGCATCGCGAGGGTCGTTTCCCGCCACGACGTCCGGTCGACGGAAACCGCGCGCACAATCCCTCGAACCTGCACCCATTGACTATCCAATTGGCCGTCGGCCAGTTCGTCGAACGAATACGTGCGTAACTTTGGCAGAGGTGCTCTCCCGATCGCATGCGACTTCTGCTCGATGACGACCGGCGCAAATTTTCCCGGACCGGTGATTCCCTCAACTTCGATCAGATCGCCGAAATGATGTGTGAAGTTCACCGGTTGTGCGCCCTCGACATAGACTCCGGCCGAGGCATCCTGCACGAAGAAGTCGGGCGCCGGAACATCGTCGGTCACCACGCCGCGGATGTGGACGGGATATCCCATCGCCGCCTGTTCGGGGCTCAGTTGCCGAACCTGGTCAGCATGAGTCAGCACAGGAAGCGGACGGTTAGAAGTTTGCGCGCAGACGGGCACGCTGAGAACCAGCAGGCAGACTACGTTCGCTGAACCGCGGACGATTTCTCGAACGCGCCCTGGACCGAACGGCGATTGACGCATGGCCTGCATTTTCGCGCAGACATAGCCTATCGGAAAACACGGTCGAAGCAAAAGGCGTTTTGATCGGCAGTGATGGCCGGTTTTGCTTCACACCGGCGTCACAGCGGTTCGGAGTGATTCAAGGTTGCCAACGATCCACTCGGAGCTACCTTGACTTTTCGGGACTCCGCTCCTGGACTGCAAGCAAACGCTGCCGGAGTGCCCAATGGAGCTTCGAGCATCTGCTCAGGAGAAGCTGACGAGTTCCGCCGAACTGCCGAAGGTGAGCGGCCCAGTTGCTGCCACTGAAGCACAAGGTCCGCCGAGAGGATCGAGAAGGCAAGGCAGGCCCAAACGATGGTTTCGTTCGCGTGGACGTCCAGAGTCTCCCATCCGGTCACACCGCCGATCACTCGCCCCTCAAGAAAAACCAGTGCGACCGCAAAGCTGCGGGTCATCCATTGCCGGTGATCCTGAACCTTCCCTTTGAGAACGAAGACCATTGCAACCCCGGTGGTAATCATCCACAACGAGGCGTCCACGGCTGCGGCAATACTGAAAGAACGGGGATCGCCCGTGCGCCCTTCGAAGTACTGGATGTAAAAGCCGAGTGGCGCGGCCACGAACACACCTGCAACGTAGATTCGGCCCACTAGACGGTGGAGATGCCTAAACCGATTACGAAGTCGGTCGGAGAACTGCATCGGGCCCAGCAGGAGAGCGCACGCACCGGCGATTCCATGGGGCAACAGCCACCACTTAAACGGTTCGTAGTGCTGCCACAGCGGATCCTTCGGATGCACCAGAAAACTCTCATCGTGCGGGACAACGTAGGCCAACATCAGGCCGATGGCCGCAAACAGCAAATATTTTGGGCGCAACCACGAGCTCTTTTTGAGCGCCGTAACTGTTCTTGTTGACATGGGAGAGCATCCAGTACGGTTTATTTCTTGTCCGCAATGACGATGGCCTGTGAGGCGGGCCACAACAAGGAAACCGCCCGGCGAACCGTGACGGGTTCCCTTTTCTTCGTAGAACCGCTACTGTCTTCTTGTTTTATTCGGAGCCTCGGGAGCGTTGTTCGGGTCGATAGCTTCCCCAGATCCGCAATCGTTACGTAGCTCGTTGGGGGCGCCCCTGGGCGGCGTGCTCGTTGTGTTGTCGATGCAGGGGATTGCACTCAGGTATTCGTATATGGCTTCGATCTGATGGTTGGTCAGGTTGTGAAACACCGGCCACGGCATCACCTGGAGAAGATTGCCATCGACGGGGGGTGGAAGACACGTTGCCGTATTTGGATCGGACGGAGGTTCCGAGCAGGTCAGATGGATCCTGTCGAAATCCGTTCCATGCCGCAGGATTTCTTTAAATTGTGCAAGCGTGCGGCCGCCTTCCGGCCGTCGGTTTTTGTCCGGTGTCAGGTTGCGCGTAATGATGTCTGGCCCAACGTATGGTCCCGAGGCTAACCAATAATCCGGTGGCGGATACACCCCGGGTACCGGTGGGACGGCTGGACCGAAGTCAGTGCCGCCTTCCAGGTAGGTGGTCGGATCAGTTTTTGTCGGCTGGCCAAAATAGGGGTTTCCGCCTGCCGCATAATTGAAGTTAGGGGGTCCTCCGCCGGTGTGGCAACCGTTGCAGTCGCCAACGGCGTTCACCAGAAAGCTGCCCAAGCCCACCTTCCAGGGGTCTTTCCCGTCCAGGTTCAGCGGGACAGGCGCTATCTCGAAACCGGTACGAACCAGTGATGCCTCCCCGTCGTCTTTGTTGTTGCTATAGTGGTTGGCTTGCGCTTGGGCACCCGCCGGAGTGCTGAACCGTCCTGTTAGCGCAATCACACCTAGCGTCAAGACAGTTGCGGATGCCATTTTGACAAGCTTCTGTATCTTCATTTGTGGTTCTCCTTCGCGGATTTGTCCAGAAACATCGCGTTTGGTTCCGGGCATGGCGTTTCCGGCGCATGCGCATGCAGTTCAAAACCAAGGTCTTTTTAGAAATCACCCCACAGGGACAGCGCCCGGATCGTGCCCGGGTTGTCCTCACATTGGCGGTCATGATGTTTCAGTTAAGGCCGACTGGGCAATGGAGAAGGTCTGAAGAATCGTGTATTCCCCTGCATTTGTTCTGTACTCCGAACTTGCCAAAAAGTCGGATCTTATTGATTGTCCGAGAAGGGATAGAATTACAGCCGCAATTTGGGGAACTCGTGGCCGCAGATCTGATCAGATTTGAGGATTTCGAGCTGGACCTTCGCTCTTACCAAGTGCGACGTTCCGGGAACACGCTGAAGCTGGAACGAATCCCCATGGAAGTCTTGTTCCTGCTGGTGGAGCGGCCGGGCCAGTTGGTAACGCGGGAAGAGATCATTGAAAGGCTTTGGGGCAAGAATGTCTTTCTGGATACCGATAACGCAATCAATACTGCGATTCGGAAGATTCGCCAAGTCCTGAAAGACGATCCCGAACAACCGCGCTTTATCCAAACCGTCACAGGGAGAGGTTACCGATTTATAGGTCAGATATCCGAGGTGGTTGTCCCACCCGCGAACCTGCCGGCTGAAGAGAAACTGGCTTCGAGTTCGAGTCCGAAGGCAACGGCCGGAGTGCCACCGGATATTGGAAAGCGCTGGAAGCTGGCTAGTCCCGCGATAGTGGCTGTGCTGGCATTGTCAGTCGGTGGGTACTTCTATCTTCGCCGCACCCCGAAGCTCACGGACAAAGATACGATTGTCCTTGCCGACTTCAATAACACGACGGGCGATTCCGTGTTTGACGGAACGCTGAGGCAAGGCTTGGCGGTTCAACTGGAGCAGTCGCCTTACCTCAGCCTCATCTCAGAGGAGCGCATCCAGCAAGTACTGAGGCTCATGGGCAAGCCTGCCGATGCGCGACTTACTCCAGAGATCGCCCGGGAAATCTGCGAGCGAACGACAAGTGCGGCCGTTCTCGACGGCTCGATCGCAAGTCTCGGCAGCCAGTATGTATTGGGGCTGCGTGCAGAAGACTGTCGCACGGGGGATGTTCTTGCGGATGAACAGGTCCAAGTGGCGAGGAAAGAAGAGGTGCTGAATGCCTTAAGCCAGATTGCCACCAGGTTTAGAAGCCGAGTCGGCGAATCACTCACTACAGTCAAGAAGTACGACGTTCCACTCGCCGAAGCCACGACCCCATCACTCGAAGCCTTGAAAGCCTATAGCGCCGGCTGGCAGGTTGTCTCTTCCACTGGTTCGGCAGCCGCGGTGCCCTTTTTCAGTCGCGCCATCGAGATTGACCCCAACTTTGCCAGCGCTTACGCGGCGCTCGGGCGCATGTACGGTGACATCGGGGAATCCGCCCTTTCCGCGCAGAATACCAACCAGGCCTATCAATTGCTGGATCACGCCAGCGACCAGGAGCGGTTCTTTATTTCTCTTACCTACGAATTGCAGGTTACGGGGGACCTGGAGAAGGCGAAACAGATCTGCGACTTGTGGGTGCGAGCCTATCCTCGTGCGTCGTTGCCCCACGGGCTGTTGGCGGGTGGAATCTATCCTTCGACCGGCAAGCGTGAAGAGTCCGTTGAGGAAGCCAAAATCGCTATCGGTATCGATCCGGACTTTTCCATAGGATATAGCCTTCTTGCCGGCAGCTACCTGTCGCTGGAGCGCACTGCTGAAGCAGAGGAGACTCTCCAGCGAGCGTCCGAGCGCAAACTTGATATCCCCGATTTCTATGTCCAGCGATACGTCATTGCCTTCCTGAAAGACGACAAGACAGGGATGGAGCGAGAAGCCGCTCTGCCACGGGAAAAACCCGGCCTGGACGACTGGATGTCTAACGCCGAGGCTTACGTAGCGGCCTATACCGGTCACCTGGAAGAGGCCAGGAAGATGTCACGGCGGGCAGCGGATTTGGCTCGGAAGGCGGAGCGGCGGGATACCGAGGCACTTTACGAAGCAGATGCCGCGATGCGGGAGGCCCTGTTCGCAAATGCATTGGCCGCAAGGCAGAGAGCTGGGGACGCAGTAGAGCTTTCGAAGAGCAGGGATGTCGAATATGAAGCGGCCTTTGCGCTTGCTCTCTCGGGAGATTCTTCTCGATCTCAAGGACTGACGGAGGACCTCTCTAGACGCTTCCCCGAGGACACGATAGTCCGATTCACGTATGTGCCGACTATCCGCGCACTCGTAGCGGTGAACCATAGGCAGCCCTCAAAGGCTGTCGAGTTGCTTCAAACCGCCATTTCTTATGAAGGCGGAACTCCGATTGAGGGCGGATCGGAATTTCTTTTGGGAGCGGGTAGTCTATACCCAGCCTATGTCCGCGGCCTCGCTTATCTGGCCTCATATCAGGGCGCCGACGCCGCCGCGGAATTCCAGAAAATTCTCGATCACCGTGGGATTGTGATCAGCGATCCCATCGGCGCGTTGGCGCACTTCCAATTGGGCAGGTCTTACGCACTCTCGGGCGATAAGACCAAAGCGAAATCCGCCTACCAAGATTTCCTTGCGCTCTGGAAGGACGCGGATTCGGACATCCCCATTCTGAAGGAGGCCAAGGCTGAATATGCGAAGATCAAATAAGGTCTTGCCTCGCTCTTAAGACCCCATGCGTCACACCGACGTCACACTGGGCCTGGTTGCCTTTCGAAGTGATTGAGAACATAGTTTAAGGCAGCCGGACCTGTAAGCCGAATTTTGTCCGCAACATTGCTGCTGTGGGACGACCATTCCTCTGGGCCGGACATTGCTGCCCGGCTCTAGCGACCTACCCGAAGGTCTGACGCACCGAGCCGGCACGTGCTCGCGACCCTGATTCATAGAACCAAAGCCGCGGGCTTCCTTCCTATTTGGTCTTGCTCCGTGTGGGGTTTGCCCTGCCCGCGACATTACTGCCGCGGCGGTGCGCTCTTACCGCACCTTTTCACCCTTACCCCGTTTCCGGGGCGGTATGTTTTCTGTGGCACTTTCCGTCCATCAGGCTTGAACCTGACGTCCCGGACGTTATCCGGCACACTGCTCTGCGGAGTTCGGACTTTCCTCTCCTCGCATCCGAAGACGCGGGAAGCGGCCGTCCGGTCCGGCTGCCTACATAACAATTATACGATGCAGGCCCAGAAGCTGAGACCTTAAACCGGCACGGCAAATCGGTGCGAGAGCGGGCAATTCACGGTAAACTGATATCGCGCCGCCAGCGTTCTCGGCCCGGAAGTCCCAACATTGGTGTGAGCCCGGGGCGTGAAGGCTAAGGTCCGACGCCTGAGGTCCAACTTCAGTCCTTGAATTACATTGAAGCCATCCGCGTGGCCTTGCAATCGCTGTGGGCGAATAAGCTGCGCTCCGTCCTGACGCTGCTCGGCGTCATGATCGGTGTCGGCGCAGTCATCGCGGTCGTGACCTTCGTCTCCGGTATCAACGACTACGTTGCCAAAAAGATATTCAATCTCGGCGCAGACGTGTTCATCGTCGCGAAAATGTCAGCGGTGGAAACGAACGTCGATCATTTCCTTGAAGCCGAGAAGCGCAAAAACCTCGACATGGAGGATTACCAGGCCGTCGTTGACGCCTGCCAGCACTGCCAGTACGTCGGCGCGCTGATGCAGGGTGCCGGTAAAGTAAAGCGCAACGAGCAATCAATTAACGACACGAACATTCAGGGCATCACTCCCTCGATCGCCACGATTCTCGATACAGACCTGACGTCTGGCCGCATGATCAGCGAAACGGATCTGAACAACCATATTCAAGTCGCTGTCGTGGGAACCGACATTGTTGACCACCTGCTCGCGGGCGGCGATCCCCTGGGAAAAGAAATCAGGGTCGATGGCTGGACCTATCAGGTCATCGGAGTCGGCAAGAAAAAAGGAAAGAC